>Ga0116229_10000401_pt1 | contig 56459 bp, 35 predicted proteins | sample S1TSphgellanicum_3_FD_87313 | JGI IMG/M metagenome (GOLD analysis project Ga0116229, IMG submission 87313) | Host-associated microbial communities from peat moss isolated from Minnesota, USA - S1T2_Fc - Sphagnum magellanicum MG | ecosystem: Host-associated > Plants > Peat moss > Unclassified...
AAAAATAAAAATACCAACAAATCACACAAAAACACACACAAAAATACAAAAAAAAAACTATATACTCACAAAAATCTCTCCCGCCCCCCCCCCCCCCCCCCCATAAACCCTTCAAACCTTTAGCCCAGGCCAAAAATGGTGACGATTTTAGAAATAGAAATTTCATGCAGCCAATGGGAAGGCTCACCATTCACTCAAATTGCCTTGATTTTTTATAAAAAAAGGTTTTGGTGGGGAGGTGGGAGGTGGGGGGGAGGATTTTTTTTCATTTTCCCTTTGTTCCCAACATGTTCCTTTCAAATTCCCATCATGTTACCAATGTGTTCCCCAAAGGTGTTCCCAATAGCACCTCACTTAAATCCCATATGTTTTTGCCCAATGTCCTCCCCTTTGAAAGGTAAATAGCTGGACCAAAGGGCGAAGTACTCGAACTTTCGATAGAATCTTGCAATTGGCTCATTGCAAAAAAAACAAGAGTTGGACTTATGAAGCACCCCCAATTAATTAATATAAAATAGATCAAGGACACACTTAGATATCTTCGATTTTCATAGGTTCTCTTTTCAATGACTTATTTGACTCTATCCCAAGTGCTCGACGAAAGAAAAATCTTTATTTGTTTTGATAGGTATGAACAATCACAAGCTAAGTGCATCCATATTTTTTTGTATGAAATTTTGCACAAATGAGGTTTAAAAAAATAATAATAGAGAGGAATATTTTGTTGCATATTTCCTTTTTTTGGGGGAGAAAAAGTCGTCAAATAATCCCACCCCCGCCCCCAACCCCAACCCCAAAAATTTGGAAGAATTTTCATCACATTTTTATATTTGTCACCCACTTAAGTGCTCCAACATTAAATAGTTAATCACGGCCCGCTCAATTACTTGTGAAACTTTAAAACTTTAAACCTTAAACCCTAAAATCTAAAACTTTAAACCTTAGACCGTAAAACCTCTAAATCTATACACCATAAACCCAATTTCCAAAAGCCCAAAGGTTCATAGTACCCAAGGTCAACAAATGATGGAGCTGCAAAACATATCCAGAGGGGTATGTTTCCAAATAAAATGACCACCCCCAAAAAAATGAAAAAATAAAGGGACAAAGGGTGGGGGGAGGGGCGGGGGGCCGGGGGGTGAGGGGAAGGAGGGCAAAGGGGTGGTCGGCCGTCTTTCTACTTTATACTTTTTGACTGGGCTCAAACGCATGGGACCGGAGATCTCTTGCATGATAAAGAGAAGGATGAAAAGAAGGCCAAATAGAGGATGAATGTTTGGGAAGGAATGCACTGGGATGACAAAGAAGCGGATGAAAAGAAGGGCAAAGAGTGGAATGAGTGTTTGGGACCAGAGTGTTCATGGATGATAACAAGAAGGATGAAAAGAAGGGCAAAGAGTGCAATGAATGTTTGGGACCGGAGTGCACTTCGAGGATAAAGAGAGTGATGAAAAGAAGGCTGAGAAGTGGGATGAATATTTGGGGACCGAATTGTTTATGGATGAAAAAGAGAAGGATGAAACCAGGAGCGTAGAGTAGGATGAATATTTGGGACTGGAGTTTACTGGGATGATAAAGGAAAGGATGCAAAAAGGGGCAAATAGTGGGATGAATGTTTGGGACGGAAGTGCACTTGGACGATAAAGAGAAGAATGCAAAAGAAGGGCAAAGAGCGGGATGAATGTTCGGGACCGGAAGTGTTTATGGATGAAAAGAAGGCCAACGAGTGGGAATCAGGATGAATGTTTGGGACGCGCTTTGGTTGCCGTCACTCGCTGGTTGTGGTCTGTTGTTGTGTTGTGGTGTAGTTGGTTTGTTGTTGCGACTGTTCTCTGTTGTGGTGGTCTTTGTGCCGGTGTTTTGTGGCGGAGGAAAGCGCGCTCTGCACAGTGGTTTCTTTCCTGTTGTTTGTTTTGCACTTTAGTTTGCTCCCTCAGATCCTTTCCTTTCCTCAATTTCTAGTGACTTCCATATCCACATTCCTGTTTCTTTCCTTTTCTCTGCACGAGTTTCTTTTCTCTTCTCATCATCTTTTCTTCTCCAGCAGGCTTCCGAGATCTGAACATCAGCTCCAATTCGGTATCCACATCAGTTCCCGGAATCTCTCCCCCGCTTCCCCGCCCCCGCCCCCGCCCAGATCGTGCTTCCAGATCAGCTGAACGTTGCGCCGGTATTTTCAAACAGCAGGTCAGGTTCCCGTGGTAGGAGAGAGAGAGAGAGAGAGAGAGAGAGAGAGAGAGAGAGGCGTCTTGTCAAGCGTGCGAAAGGGCTTTGTTTGTTTGAACAGCTCGTGGAAGTATTTTCGTGGCGGATTTTTTCGGAAAAGTGGTCAATCTGGCGTTCTTTACAAACGCGACGGGGATGGCTAGGGAGAAGCGGCCGTTCGAGATGGAAGGTGCAAGGGAGGGCGTGGAGAATGAGAAGAGGCCTCGTTCTGGACTTGCACGGTTTGTGAGACTTAACAGATTCACAATCTCCTCTTTGATACAAATCTTGACCTTTATATGATGTGATTTTGAACGTTTCTTTTCCTTAAGTGTGTGAATAGTTGTTGTGGTCTACAGTTCAAAATCGCCTTGCAGAAATATTTCCCCTGTTCCATGGCTATCGAATACACTTTCGGTAAACTTTTGATTTCTAGATCTCTTTGCAGATATCTTATCGAGCTCCTTTTCTGGATGCATTTTTTTGTTTAATGCGTGTTTGTGCTCCTTTTTTGGGGGAAATTTCTCAGCGTAGGCCAACAGTAGTCGCTTTGTTCTAAACTAGACAAGGATACGTTCCTCCAAGTTTTATAAATGTTGCAATTTTGGAAACTGTGAGAGAGATGGTAGATCATGAGTTTGTGATGAACAGAGTGTGATTTTGGTCTTGGCACAGCCCCATAAAATTTCCTTGTCTGGACCTTGATGTGGAAATGGATCTGTGGCAGCCTACACTAGTTTGAAGCTCCTCATCTGCAAGCTTTCTTGTAGAGATTACATATCATGCTTGATGATATATAATTCTCTGAGGACTTATCAACATGTTCTAGGACACCAGAACTCTGTATGCAGCTAGTGTCTGATTTTCTTCCATTTGAAGCTTTTTTTACCATTCTCTTCCAGCTATTTGACCCTAAGGAATCTTGGAAATTCAGTCTTCAAACAAATAGTCCATCCACATTCTGTAACCATGCAGCACCTGTGACTTTGTTTCCCAGCCTTTCAACCAAGCTCATTGCTGTCTCAGGACGTTGTTTGTCTAGTCTACATTGGGGGGTGTTGTTATGTACTGCATCATGGTAGATCTATGGAATCTTACCTAAGAAATGACAGAAACGTCCATCTAATTTCAGACCGCCTTGCAGAGTTATTGTGGAGGCGGTGAAGATTGATAGTTTTCAAAAGGTGTGCTCCTCTTTGGAACCGTTACTTCGCAAAGTGGTAAGCATCTGTTCAATCATTTTGTGGAATTCCTTTTCTATCTGATTCCAGTGAGTTGTATGCACACTGTAGCAATATTAGTGATTTCTCTATTTGACAATTCTTCTTTTTTGATGCACATGGCCTTTGTAGTGAAAGACAGGGAAGATTCGATCCAAGGAATTATTAGTTTGCTCTTCCTTCATCTATTCTAGCACTCAGGCTCAACCTATTGATTTACTCCAGAAGTTAAAAATGTATGAGTGAACTACAGGTGGGAGAAGAGGTTGAGCGTGCACTTGTGAACTTTCGACCACCCAAAGTGGGGTTCCGGTATAAATCATACTATCCTTAATTTCTAAAATTTGTCCTGAGTGTTTAGCAACATCTTGTCTCAAATGTTTCTGACTTGCTTCAGAGAAAAAAACTGGGCTAAATGTTGGACTGTCTGTCATAGGTCTTTGCCAAAGAGGATACAGGGGCCAAACCAGCGGAATTTACGGCTACAGTTCAGGAACAAGTTAGCATTGCCCCTTTTTACTGGAAGCAAGGTGGACGGAGAGCAAGGATCTGGAATTCATGTGGCATTACTGGATGCTGATACAGGCCAGATTGTAAGTTCAGGTCCAGAAGCATCTGCAAAGCTTGATATTGTAGTCCTGGAAGGTGACTTTGCTGCAGATGATGAAGAAAATTGGTCTCAGGAGGAGTTTGAGAATGCTGTGGTTCGGGAGCGAGATGGAAAAAGACCACTGCTCACTGGAGAACTATCTGTTGCGCTCAAGAATGGAGTAGCAATACTAGGCGAGCTGACATTCACTGACAATTCAAGCTGGATTCGCAGTCGCAAGTTTCGGATTGGGGTGAAAGTGTCAGAAGGCATTTTGGATGGTTTACAGATCCGAGAAGCTGTGACTGAGGCCTTTACTGTGAAAGATCATCGTGGAGAGTGTACGTTACTCTCTTGCTACTTCCTTTCTGAAGTTGGTTCCAGAGTTCATGAATGGTTTTGATTGTCACAGACAGGATGTTTACCTGAAGTAGGGCCTACTGTGTCATGTGATTGATTTCAACAGACTCCCTCATCACTTGTGCAAGGTTGTGTTTATAAAGCAGGTTAACTTAGGGTTTTAGGTGTTATTGATCCTGAATACCCTGCCTTTGAGGAACATACCAAGTGGCTGCCATGCATGCAATGTTGTGAATTCTGTGGTTTTCAATTGCTCAGTGCCTGTATTGTCTGCATACACGGGTGATAATTGACAAGTCTTGTGTAAGCCATTCCTGGAACTCCAACAGAAAGTTTCAAATTATCCAGCAGAGAGCATGTTTTGATGATACCCACCAAAATTGCTTTGTTGGTGTCAACCAGTGAAATGAAATGACGGAACTAATATTTGTTTGTGCATGGATCAAGTTTCACCACTCAAAACCTGCATCTCTCCAGTGTTTTGATGTCAAATTGTTCATGAGGTCTGGTTCTTTTGTTCTTGTGTATTCTTTGTGGATGCAGTGTACAAGAAACACTATCCGCCTGCACTGCATGATGAGGTGTGGCGACTGGATAAGATAGGGAAGGATGGTGCTTTTCATAAGCGTCTCAACAAGGCAGGCCTATGGACAGTTGAGGATTTTCTTCGATTGGTTGTCATGGATCCACAACGACTCCGGAATGTAAGTTCCTGTTGTACCACTACTCTTGTATGGACATATTCTGATTGTTAATGCTGGTATTCCAAGTAGTTGGTGAACTTATATGATAGGCATGATTAGTGGTAGACCTTCTGTTTGCATCGGAGTCTTTGGCTTCTCATATAGTATGTGTTTCTCTGGACCAGATTTTGGGTGGTGGCATGTCAAATAGAATGTGGGATAGCACAGTGGAGCATGCCAAGACATGTATTTTATCGGGCAAGCTTCATGTCTACTATGCTGATGACAATCAAAATATTGGTGTCATCTTCAACAACATCTTCCAGCTCATGGGGCTTATTGCTGATGGCTCATACATGTCTGTTGACTCTCTCTCTGAAAGTGAGAAGGTAGGAAATTTGGATTGAAGAGGACCTCCCACTGCACCATGTTTGAGAACTTGATGTCTTTGGCAGTCTTTTGAAGACTCTACCAAGATATGGTGTACAATTCTGTACATGCATAGAAGGTTTGAGACCATGCAGGTGGATAATGAAAGTAGCTAGGAATTGCATGCAGATTAAACAACCTAGTCTTTGTCCTCTGGTAGTATCAGCATTTTTTGGTGATGTGCTGCAAATTCATAGTTACATGTTGGTGTTAATTCATGGTAAGGATTATCATAGTATTGTTACTAGGTCTGAACTTGAAACATTTGGTGAACAAGTACTAACCTTGTAGAACTTAATCATATGCCTATGTGATAGAATGGAGTCGCTTAGCAATTTTTGTGATTTTTTTGGTATGTATACAGGTGTATGTGGACAAGCTAGTGAAAGTCGCATATGAGAATTGGGAGAGTGTGGTGGAGTATGAAGGAGAAGCACTTGCAGATGTGCAAGCTTACCCAGTTAAAGGGATGGACACATACACAGAAGATCCAATCACTAGGCCAAGTGGTCCTACCTACTATCTACAAGGTTCACATTGTAAACACATCTGTGTGCTCACATAATTGACCTGATGTAACCCCATCTCTCCTGGCATATACAATTGAGTCTCTCTCACCTTTAGGATGACTGTTTCCTTTCTGGAACTGGACATGTTCTACCTAGGGGTGACTTGGTTGGGCACTGCTTTCTGATGGGCTTAGAAGCCTGTAGGTTCTCACACCCAAAATAGTGTTCATCCAGTTACCACCATTTTGACACTACCTTAGTTAATGCCCAGCATGGGGGCAACCACAAGCACTTGCATGCTGGCCATGATGACCTACCACAAGGCTGTTGGATTGAGGTTATCCTAGTGGGAGGTGTACAGACATTGAGATTAGGGCAATGTAGAATTCAGGTACAGTCTAGCTAATGAATGGTCATGACATGATTTGTGTATTGTCCTACCAGGGTTACTAATTGATTTTAGCATCCATTTACTTGGCAGGGCAATAAAATGAGAAGCAAAGGAGCAGCAAGTCAGATTCAGGTTTCAGTGCACCAGCAAACCAATTCTGTTTGTCAGCTCACTGTTATGCTGGCACCCTTTATACAGGTTTTCTCTCACTAGATCTATGTATTTGTAGTCATACATGTCTTGAGGTTCTGGGTGTGATTCCTGTAAGGCTCTGCAGGATGGTGATATGTGTGAAGGAGCCCAATGTTGCTTTTGTAATGCGGGATCTGGTTGCATACAGGAGCAAGGTTCCCAGTTGTCATCACAAGGGGCTTCTGTCATGTGCATACATTGGCCTCATTAGGACATTTGAACAGCAACATAGAGGTGAACTCTTTTTGGCCTTTAGAGTCCTCACATTGCTACTACCTCCAAACAATGGTGTACGTCTGGATGGATCAAGCAATACAGATTGGTGGTGGACCCATAACTCCAGGTATTACCATCTGTTGCAGCAGGCCAGAAACAGCTCAAGATTGGAAAATGCCAAGGAAATTCCAGTGCCTGGAATTTGTGCAAGTGAAAGATGAACAAAATCCAGGAAGTTTTGGGTTTGGCGAATGTGAGACAGAATTTGATTACATTTTCTGGACATGTGATGCCATCCCTTATTGAATTTGCTACATCTGTGTGCTGCTGCAAACTGTCCAGTTTTTGGATTGAATGAAACTCAAGTGGGACTGAGTTGGTTAGGTTCACTACCAGGAGACAGCTGTAATGTGAGTGAAAATGGAAGAGCTTGGAGGATGCAGAAATGACTACACCCCACCTCCTTCCTTCACCAAGAGGTTTGCTCAAGAGTGTACAGGATTCAGGAAATGGGCTGTAGGTTTTAGAGCTAGGAGATGGTTTTAACTGATGAATGTATCTCTCTTTAATTGCTGGAGTTCCAAGTTTTTGTACAGATGCATGCTTTTTTTTTAACATGATGCTTCTAGCACCAGTGATGATGTGCTTAAAGGAAATGTTCTGAGTGCAGGGTCCTCAATCATTACCATCAACATAGTTCTCTCCCTATGTCTTTCAAGCTCACATGCTTTGCTTGGACAGCGGGGCAAGCTACAGTGAAATGAAGCTTGCTCTCTCTCACAAGCTTCTTGCTGCTTGAAGGAAGATTCAATGGTCTTTTTCAATGGGTTTCAGTTCCCTAGCTAACCCATAGTGGTTAGCTCAGTCTCTGTTTTTGCTACCTACCTACTAACAACCCACTAGCCCTTACTTTTTATGTATTATCCATTTATGTTCATCTATTCACCTAATAGCCACCTATTATCCTACCTGCTTCTCTACCTTCAGGACCAATTCTTTGCAGGATAGGCTACCAAGGTGAAACCTGATGTCAACTCAGTTGGGTTTCAGTTGGGATTCATCTGCAACTGATGAGTTGTAATAGAGGCTTCCAATGGATGGTGCGCTGGTGGCTATAGGTTCACTCTGGCTGCAGTGATGTAGTTATAGTGTTGCATTAATCAGGAGGTGTCAAATGAGTACCTTTAAACTCATTATAGATGATTCCTACTAAGGTGAATTATCCCCCCTGGAAGAGACTTGTCAAATAGTGTGCAAGCATTGCAGATTCAGAGGAAGCATGTATTACGGAAGTGCAAAACAAACCGCAAATGACTAATAGATTTGACTGTCTATTTAAACCTAATTAGCAAGCAATGCATATGGGCTTGAAAGCTTGCAATAATTCATTCATTCAAGCCTGGATTAACCATTACATAAATATCTGGCACCTTTTGGAAGTTAACTCACAATACAATTGGTGAAGCTCTAAATATTTCTTAAATCATTCACAATGTCAATAGCAGGTGGATTAGTCATAATCAATGCTAGTCACAATTTGTTTACAATGGCAACCCCTATAGGTACTATTCTTCACCTGATTAAAGGCCTCGCTCGAGTGTTGTGATCATAACAGCCTGATGGAAATCCCACTGAAATGGTGCCCTGTTTGTTGTTGCATCCACATGGACTTTTCTTTGGAGAGCTGGAAGTTGGAACTAGGCTGGAAACCTGTTGGTAATTATGTTAAGATTGGGAATCTTTGATTTGTAGAGAATTGATGGGTGACATATGATCCCCAAAAAAAAAGGGGTGACAAATGTCAACTTAGGTGATGATATACTAATTGATTGACAACTCACACAACTTACAACTCACACAACTTTGCATTTCATCATGCTTGACTTATAGAGTTTTGGCCCATGAGATGATTTTGAGCACTTCTAGAAAGAACAAATCGAGTGGAAAGCCAATGTTCAGGCAGAATTTGTGATCACAGCAACCTTCGCCAATAATATAAGGCTACAATCATAAAGGAGTCCAAGAAACAGAATTTTGTAATTCCCTTCTATCACTCCTCACCCATAGGATCACTGAGTTATTTCCTCACCTAGATGTGCTCTATTTGTGCACTCTCAAACTTGACCAATCATTTGAAGGCAACTTAGGACATTCCCAAATAAATACCCCAGCCGACAATAACCCTGCAAATGAGAGAACCTCTCACTAGATCAACTGCAGACCAATGTTTCTTTTACTGGCGAATTTTAGCCAAATCCCTACCTTTCAAGGGGGTTGGCTGCCTCTAAGCTTGAAAAACATTATAATTTTTTGGAAAATCTGTCAAATATCTTCCTTTGACTTCACCTAATTCGCAAAAGAAGCGATAAAAAAGAACAAACACATGTTGCCATTGTATGGCCCTCGGTTTTGATATGAATGTGCCATATGGGTCCTTCCTATGGTTAGGGTTTGCCATTTTTGAGCCTGATTAGCAAGGAGGAGCCTTCTCATTCTCTCATTTTTGTCATTACTTTTGCCACTTCTAGGACTATGCTCTGAGAGGAGTCATCTTCAATGTCAGTTCAATCTTCTCCATTGATTTGTCGAAGCTTCTTACACATTCGAACATGCCATCGCCGGTCACTTTTTGATGCAATCTCAATCGCCAAAACTTCTATAACAATAGAGGTTCATTCATTTGTAATCACGTAACTTCATGAAACATTTGTACAACTTACAAGGTACGAGTGCTTAAACCTTTTCCCCATAAAGCTTGGATTTGTTACAAATATGAATGTTAGGGTTTAATGCTCAAAAAGGTTAAAAGAAGGTTGCAACTTGCAAGCCTTAATCCTTTCGAGGCCCACCAACCATTCTTAAGGTTAATTGTTAGGGTTTAATGTTCAAGGCCTCAATCCTTTTTGGGTTGATGTAACTACCAAGTTTTAATAGTTGGCTTTAGGAATTGGTTACTTGGATTTTGTTGGTGATTCAATGAATTGTGATGGAATATGGACATTGGTACAGTAACACTATTGTAGCAACCCTAGCCTTGGGCTTGCGACCAAGGCAAGGGCTTGCAAGGTTACGGGCCAAGAGGGAAGCCCAAGGGTCACACCTCATGCTCCTGGTAGTGCAAAGAGTGTGAGGGAATGAACCCTCACACTCCCAAATGAACTCCCATTTTAAGAATTGGAGTCCAAATGAACTCCCGAATCTTCAAAGGGAAATCGCGAAGGTCAAAACCCATTGGATCGAAAAATTATTTATATCATTGAAAAACTATTGAAACATAGATGTCTAAAATGGGCTCACATGACCCATTTGGACATATGAAACACAAGTTATGGCCAAAAGAAAGGTCGGAAGTCAAATTGATAGTTTGACTCCCGAGCACTAAAAGTTAAGAATCGACCCGATTTCCTTACGTGCAGGTGGCGTGCAACATACCATTGGAAAGCTCTTAATGAGGGCTACAACTTTGCTTTAGACCTCATTTCAATTAGAGGTCTTCACAAAAAGTTATGGGGCCCTAAACTCCCGGGAGTCCCAACTTTGGGAATTTCGAGATTCCCATTTTGGAGTCCCGAGATAAAATGTCATTTAGATGTGGGCTTCATGGAGAGGCACAAAGTACACTATAAGGGGGAAGGTGGTGACTTCCCCCAAGTCTAGGCTATGATGAGTCTTGTGAGTCTGAGTTTGCCCGTGGCTCGTCTTAGCACCAAAAGCGCTCCAACTATGTACTAATCAACTTGTTGTTTGGTTTGTGCAAGTTCGTGTGAGTAATTAAAGTGCTTGTCAATCTTCTTAATCCCATCTTGGAGCTCCAACATGCCCCTTTACCTTCAAAGTGTTGCAAACCAAAGAGCATGCCCTAACTTGCTACTCTTTAGTTGTTTCCATCTTAAACTCACATTTGAGTCTTTTGAGGAGGTTGGGAGTGTGTCAACTATTGTTTGGACTTTCAACTTTAGAATCTATTGAAGCTTGAACTTTTGTTTTTGGAATTAAAGTTTCAATATAATATATTGAAACTTGAGCTTTGATTTTTGGAATGAAATTATGAGTCTATGTGCTTTTGTTTTTGGGATGAAGCTTTGAATTTATGAGCTTTTGCATTTGAAATTAAGGTTTGATTTGTTTTTGGAATTAGGGTTTCAGTATGTGTTAAAGCTTGAACTTTTGTTTATGGAGAAAACCTTTGAGTTTTCAAAGGAATAAGCAGCACTTACAAGCATAATTGGAAATGGCACAAGAATAAAAGAATAGTTTGGACGCAGTTGGTGTCAAGAAAAGACTAGAGGATTATGAACAAATGTTATAATATTATACCTTGATGAGGACAAAGAACAAGATGAAAGATTTTGAAGCAAAACTTTGAAGAATGGTGGGAGGTTACAGAGGAATATTTTACAAAAGAATTGGACAAGAATTTGGTTCAACATAAAGTTGATGAAATGTCTTTGGGGTACAAGTTGGAAGCTTATCAAAAGAATTTTCCAAATTTTATTTGTGGTAGTTCAACAAATACAGAGGTGTTGAACTAAGATGAGGAGACTAAAACAAGACCCAGTGGAACAATTCAAGAGGAGGAAGTGTAGATTAAAGAACCATAAGACCTTAAAAATGGAGCAACAAGAGGTTGAGGTCTAAATAGAAAAACCACAAGACCTCAGAGGAGGGGTTAAGAAGAGAAAGAACCATAGAGAACCCTAAACAAAACATGGGATTTTGTTGTAATTTTGATTGATGTTTTCAGTAATATAAAAAATCAGACTTTTACGATTAATTCTATGTTCATATTATTGTGTGAATTTTTTTTTTGTAATATTACAATATGATGAAATGAATTATAATCTTGTTTCTAAAGTTTTTACAATGTATTTTGAAGTGTAAATTCTGGTTATATGAAACAACCATGAATTTAGTGTTTTAATGAATGGTAATGTTAAGTGTGTTGAGAATCAAGGCATAAATACTAAATGTATGCATGTGAAGTGCAAATTTGTTGTTACATAATGTGGAATAGTTTTGTAAGAATTAAATTTTACTTTAACATTAGTGCTAAAATCTCCTAGGGAATTGAACCCCAACTTTAAAGACCCTGCCCATTGCAATAGGAGATTGCCTCTAATAAAACATAACAAATCAAAATTACATACTATTTTAATGGAGGATTGTGCACAAAATAGAATTGCATATACCTCAAAGCTCAAACCAACCAATTCGACAGAATTCATTGAATTGAAACAAGTATTGCGAACATCATAGCAAAAACACAAGAACAACATATTGTATTAAAGGCTAGGGTATAGAGTTTTTGATTGCTTGAACTATCCCTCTACACCTTGTTGGGATTTTACAATAGTCCAAGAATTCATTGTTGTAACAAAAGGGAATATGTTCAATGTAAAGAACTTCTGAGTAGACATTATAACAACTAGATCCAAATGGGTTGTTAGTTTATTCCTTAGCTTGTTTTTCATAAACCCCAAATAAGATAAACATCTCTCATCTTCAACACTACCCATGGCCATGGATAACTCAATGAATTTGAGCCATTTAGACAACGATGAAAAAATAGTTGATTATTGGCCAAGTCGGTCCAAATTTTTGTGCAAGGTTTACAGTCTAGAAGACGATTCATGGCAACATGGTAATTAGCAAACATAGTGAATTTCAAAAAATATGTTTGTTACACTAACAATGAACAATTGTTTTGAGCCATCTACTTGCCAAAATGATGAGTTTTTAGAATGGAAAGTTGAGCCATAAACTTTTGCTCAACTTTAGGTTACACCTAAAACTAAAAATAGATCACATTGGTATGTTTTGAACTATTGCTCAAGTTTTTGAATGAGGCCAAAAGTTACAACACTGCACTATTGTTTCATAACTTCACTACATTTAAGCAATTAAGTCTAGAAACACAACTTAAACAACTAGTTAGCACATCCTTCTTAAAACCATGTATGTGCAAGAAAAAATTTGAAATTCTAAATATTCCACACCAAAATTAGGTTCAAAAATCTAAACCAGATGTAGGGGATCATATGTAATACAACAAATCACAGTTTATTTGATTCGAAAACTAGATCAAAAACTAGTCATTTTGACATTTGGTTAATTTGACCACTTAGTCATATTGGACAAGTCAATTTGAACATGTCCAACTTGATTGACTAGTGGTTTTTTTGGCTAACCATAAGATGGTTTTTTTGACTAGTGAAATTGGACAAAAAATTGGGCAACCAAAAAAAATTAATTGAAAAATAAGTTCAAAAATATAAAATGTAATAAATAAATAAATATCTATTTTCCCACCCACCATGGCTTCTTATTTACCTATCCACAACCCACCTAGATGTTATACATTTACACACATGTACAAGGTATATATACAAATATATATAGTCCACATTATATATGTTCATAAGGGGGATTGAACCTTGGTCTCCTTGGTTCCATGCCAAATGTCTTGGCCATCAAACGATCACATCACTTTGTAAAACAATATGATACCAAATGCATTTAACATGTTCCTTGAATTTTAATGAATTTTTTGGTCAATTTGTATAACAACATTTGAATTTCAATTTTTTTCATAAATAAATACTTAATTAGGTAGATAGTAGGTAGGTAGGTAAATAAATGGATAACTAGGTAGGTAGATAAATAGATAATAGTTAGGTAAATAGATTGATAGATAGGTAGGTATCTATAATAAATGGGTAGGTATGTAGATAAATACGTAAATAAATATGTAATTTTGGTAGATAGAAGGTAGGTAAATTGATTGAGAGATAGGTAGGTATCTTTAATAAGTAAATAAGTAGATAGATAGGTTAATAAATAAATAAGTAACTTTGATGGATAGTAAGTAGGTAGATACATCAATAGATAGGTAGGTATCTCTAGTAAGTAGGTAGGTAGGTAGGTAGGTAAGTAGATAGACAGATAGGTAGGTAAATAATTAAATAAGTAATTTTAGTAGATACTAGGTAGGTAGGACTAAGGTAGGACTAAGGTAGGTAGATGGTAAGTAAGTAAGTAAGTAGGTAGGTAGGTAGGTTACTAAACATAGTAATGAGGCTAGGTAATTTTTAAATTAATATGGCCAATTTGATTATGCCATGGGCATTTTGATGGACAATCTAAAAAATTTGTCCATGTTGACTAAATTTACAACTTAACAATTAATCAAAATGGTCATTTGGGTGCAGTCACAATCCAACATGCTAGAAAAGGTGTCAAACTACAAAGGAAAATAACCAAAATTGGATAAATATTTATGTTTTATCATTTAAAGCCATGGCAATCATGGCAAGTTGTTGCTATTTCATTCATATGAATGTCAAGGAATTCAAACCAAAAATCCATTTAATAAAATTTTAAGCTTAAGTTTTGATTTAGGACCTTTAAAAGTGAACAACAACGCATTAAACCATAGTCAATTTTGCAAAGGATTATTAAAAGGACTCATATAATAAAACACATTTGATGAGAAAAAAATTGAAAGGATAAAGACCTATTAACCACATTCAGACACCATATTCAAAAAAGGGTATGCCATAAGGCTAGTTGTGTTGGAGAAAGTAAGTGGGGGGTTACCTAGGTAATAAGGATTAGGAATCATTATCCATGTGTTGGGAATATTGCCATTGTTTGCATAAAATGGTCCACAGTTCCCAAGGTAGGCTGGTAAAATACTTAATTTCTAATAAGATTCATTATCAGATATTGGTTGTTCGACATCTGAGTAACGAAATAACTTGGGGCAACAGTGAAAGAAGGGTTACACTCAGGTATTATAGGAACCTAAATCACTAGAATTTGGGAACTAACTAAGATGGCAGGTTGGGTGGTATCAAAAATCGATTTAATCACAAAAAATGATAATTAACTACATCTATAGGGGCAATTTTCCACTATGTGTGCAAGAGCTTTACCAAAAGTGCAAATTTGGCTATTGGGTGTGGAATCAATAGTAAAAGCAGGCATTTCCAAAATCGTCTCATGTAAATCATGCTCTTCACAAAGAATCATCGTTGATGAGTGGTCGTTACCATCAGTTTCAGGAACAACCTTCTCCAAAGATTCCACCAAATCCTTAGTTGTCCTTTGAAGTTGAAAATTTTCAATTTATAAGGCTCGGATACTAGGTGCAACAGTCTCCTAATATTGAAAAACATCATTTCCAATAGGGGTTCAAATAGGGCCTTGTGAAGGTTTTGCATTTGTATCACGACTAACCACTCCATCAAATGAATTTCAGTGTCAATTTGTATTTTTAATCATTTTCTTTCAATGTTGATTCTGACCTCCTACTATTCTACCACTTACAAGGTAGCAAGGCCTTTTCATTCCATAATGTGAAACTATTTTCCCTGACCATCAAAAAATAGATCTCCACCTTCTTGCTGTGACACCTCATTCATTTGCTTCCTCATATTCCTCGTCAGCATAATTGTCATCTTTCACCAACAAAAGTGGTTTACATGTACAATAAATATTTTCTATATATTTTTTAGTTTTAAACAAAAGAACGAATTACACAAACAGTAAAATTTTGGTAAGAAATAATATTTGTTATTTTAGCGAAAAAAAAATTCTTGCACGAAATATCTCAAAAAGAACATTAGTAAACTATAAATCTTAGTTCTATATTTGTGAAATGATTACCAAATGTTAGGCCCACCTGATGAATTCCCAAATGTTTTTGGGTGATTGATTGAAAATCAAATACAGACTTGAACACCTCAAATTTATTAGTGTTTAGTGACAAATAATCACTTTAAAACATGTGGAAAATAGTTAGGCAAATAGCCTACCATTTTTTTAGAAGGAAAAACAAGCAAATAACAATAAACAACTTTGCAGCATCTCCAAAGCTTGCAGTCAAAGTAGTAAGTGGGAAAAAACAACTTCAACACACTTTTCAAAACAAAAACAAAACTCTTTTTATAAAAAGAATTCCAAAGTGCCAGAATACAGTACAATTGAATAAAAAACAAAAATCTACCAAAAGACCCCTTAAGCTTCCCCAAGAAAAGACTTCAAGTTCGTTAGAAAATGGTGGGGATCATAAATTTTTTGAAAATCCCTAGAAATCCTCCTAAACTCCAAGTTATCCAACCTTATCCTATATCCAAAACCCAAAACAAAAGTCAGAGGCAATAGCTGACTTTTTGCTTCTATTAATAAACAACTTATCAAAACCAGTAGTGATTTTAAAACCAATAGTATCCTAAAATCGGTCCTAACCTAAAATTGGTTTATATCTCAAAAATTAATCAAGTTGGATTTTTAATACAAATTTACAACTCTTCAAAATTGGCCTAAAATTTTTTCTAGCCTTAACAATACCTTTTAGTGATGACATTTTTCTCAAGTGCACACGTTTAGTGTAGTCCTGACAATATGTTCAATGCACATACCCAACACCAAAGGCATCTCTCAATCATTGTTGTGAAAGCACACAACCATTCTTGACAAGAGTGTCGCAATGATCACATGGGAAATTTTTTGTCTTTTCAAAATAAACTTACTAAGACTGTTGGATCAAAGCAAATCGCAAAGATGTCCTTTTAGGTTTATGGATGATAAATGAAACTTGAATATTATGGTCAAAACATCCACATTGTTCAACAATGAACTTTGGCATATATTCTTTATTTGGTGTTTAAATTATAGATAGTCGTGTTAGATGAATTGTTGCATGAAGCCCAAATGGAATTTTGAAGTGGGATTAGTTGCAAATTGACCATGGACATTAAATTAAATATTTTGCCAATTGTGTGTTGATCATCTTCCTACACAAATTATTTTGTTTGAATGCATGAAATTTGGTGGTACAACTGATTAATTGACAATTCATGCATAAAAAATTTCATAATTTCATGAATGAATTTCTTATATTAAAATATAAAACTTTGCTTTAAATATCATGTACATTGCATGATATTTACCCATCACAAAAGATTCATGAAGTTGAAATAGACCCTAAATTTCAAAAACAAAACTTTCACAAATTATGGTATTTTGAATGTTTTTTAAATGTGTTTAATAGCCACATATTACTACAAAAAATTGAGAGTAAAAAAAATGGTATTATGAAAATTGAAGGGCATTTTATGAAAGTAATGTTGTTCAATGAACCTATTAAAGGTCCTTTACTCAAACCAAAACATGAAATTAAAACATTTTATGATTTAATTTGAATTTCTCAACACCCATATTATTCAATAAACACAACTTTTCCTAAATCACATGCCACTAAAGTAGGACCATATAGACAAATGCAACAAAAATTGTAGAAAAATTAACCTTTTGACATTGATTTTGGCTCGTTTGAACTCATTTGCACCCACAAGTGTGTTTTTTAAAAACCTAAATACATTCAGATGTACTAAAGGACGAGGACTTGTGCCTTGTGTGCTCCTATTGTCATCCCTCAAATCTTTGACATAGCCCACTTCTACCTCCTTCTTTGATGATAAAAATCCACTAGTTAGAACTCATGATATCCTCTTAGTTAATATAATACTCCTATAGTACAAAAAATCTTACCTTGAAAGATTCCTCCTACCCTTTAAAGAAATCAAGCTCCTTTCCTTTACCAATATTTTTATCTCTTTCACAATTGCACAAAAAATGTATTAAAAGTTATGAAAGTTGCTAAAATACAACACATCACATCTCTGTTCCACTCTAAGAAAAAAATAACACCTCTTATTTAGGAACTTGCAAGGCGTGTCTCCATGTTTTCTTCATCGCCATTGTTAAGTTTCAATGTTTTGCTTTGATATGAGTCCTCTTGTTACCTCACCTTCTTCTACTCCTATGTTGGCCTATGGTTAGAAGTTTGCTAACCTTTTGCATTTAAAAAATGTTTAATCTACATCCACTCTATGGCTTTTATACTTTCTTTTTTAAAGGATGCCATCATTTTCTGACTTTTCTTACATCCTTGTTGTACCCATGACCATTCAAGGAAAGTATACCTAACAATTATTGATTCAAATTGGTTTTCTATGTGTTAGGACAACTCATTATTCAATGTGTATACTTGGTCCGATGCTAATCATTAAATCAATTAGGTAAGAGCTATTCATAGTTTGTTAATGTCCTTAGGTATAGCAAATAGTGTCTGTTGCTACAATTTTGACAATTCAACGTTGTTTCATTGTCATTCAATTACATGGCAATCATGGTGGTAATAGATGCTTTGAACAATAAAAATGAAATTCCTAGAATCTATAAACTACACTCCAATCTAACTTAGTAAAATAACAATTGTGAACAATTACAATTTATCAAACTATAGTCTTACGATGATCATGTGTTATTAACTATTGACCTAACAACCATTTTTTTTACAATGTGTAAGGAATTTCTATACAAACCTTCACCTATTTGGTTTAATGTTAATAGTAACCATAAGAAATTTTTAAACATACTCCTAAGTATTTGTGAAGTCATGATTGCTCATAGTGAGTTGTTCCCTAATAAATAATTATTTGTTCAACCTAACAACTTGTACTTGCTAGAATGAGTTGGCGATGTTGTTTTATCATTAATTGGGTTGAATGTTAATTAGCTTGCAAACCCCGTGCTACAAGGATCCAATCACCTATGTGGAATTTTGTTGTATGTTTGATTTGATATGACATTCTATAAGGATTAGTTGGATTCTTCTATTGTTAGTTAATGATACGGTTCCACATGACAAATTCTTAATATTTTCCAAATCCAACCTACATTTTTCAAGATTTCTCGCTCATTAATATCCATAGCTTTTATGATGTTCTCTACTCTAACTAGTGCCAAATATTTCTTTCACTTGTTATTTTATTAATTGTTGGACGTCTTCTAGTTTTATGGCAAATCGGATTATTCATTCCTTCTTAAAATTATTATTTTTGCTCCTTGTTTATTTTTAATCAAACAACCTTTTGCTCCAAGACGACGTTGATGTTTTCTATATGTGGCATCTCAAATTGTTGTAATCTTCAATATATTCCAATCTATGGAATTTTTGACCTTCATCCTTTATTGAACGATGATTCGTAGCTCACCTATGCACCCCCATATAAGGGGAAATGATAAACAATAATACAAAATGAACTAGCTTGTAATCTAGCCTAAACCTAGGTTCTCCATGCCTCCAACTTTTATGGTAATTTATTTTTTTCTGGCCCATATCGTTGGTCACCTAGTTCATGCCAATTATGTTATTTGTTAATTTGATTCAAATTCATCATAGACTAATCTGGGACCATTTCTATGCTTTCACTAATGGGATTACACAATTCTATTCGATCATGTGTCGTTCTAACTTGGGACAATGGTTTATAGTGGCGACGATTTAGTATGTATAAAAGGTGTAATAATTTGGAATTTGTTTAGAGATATGCATCCACTAATTTTGGATTCATACCACCATCTGTTTTCTTGTTGAATTGGGTTCAATGTGTTGAGTTCTTCTAGACAATGATGTCATAACTTCTTTTTTCCAAATTATTCTTATTATTATGTCAATCATATTTCCCAACACGAATATGTGATTACGGTTTAGTTATTGGGATTACCAGGGGATGAATTGATTAATGATGATATATCGCATTAAGAATAGGTCCTCATATAAATTTTTCATCACCCCCAATGGTGCACCCTCAAATTCCTTAAGGGACCCAAATGTGGGTCCTGAAGCAAAATAACAAAAAAAGAAGAGAATTGGGACATGTTCCTTAACTTGTAGCACTTTGAAAGTAGGAAGGCATGCTAGAGCTTTGGGGTGGGACTAACACAAACTCACAAGCAAGAGTTCAAGATAAGATCAACCTACACAACTAAGAAAAGAGGCTAATGAGTGCAAGTTGAATGAAAGTGGTGCAATAGACTTAGTGAAGATAACCTCAAGCACAAGCTTTACATGGCCCATAAACTTTGGAAGGAGGCACCACTCCCCTTTGTATAGTATACTTGGTGCATCTCCACAGAAACTATGTCCAAATGTCATTTTTCCCCAAGACTCCCAAATGGGAGTCCTAAAACTGGGACTAATGTTGTTCCAAATCTTTGGACACTCATATCTTTCTTAATTTAAGTTTTATTGATAATACAAGGGCAATATCTTATAACGCTTAAAAATATCTTTCCAACGATGTATAGCACGCCTTAATAAGATGCCATTTGACCCTTGATTTCAAGGGATTTGTGATCAGGAGTCAAATTCTCAATTTGACTCTCACCCCTTCTTTTGATCATAATTCGTGTAAATCAAGTCCACATGAACAATGCAAGGAAAATTTAAGCATCTACGTTTCAAGACCTTTTTAATGGTGTCCTAAAAGACCAATTTGGTGTTTGTTTGCATTTCCAACCAAGGCTTTGAACATTCACAACTCCCACACAAATGCAATTCCCAAAGTGGGAGTGCACTTGGGAGTCATTGGGCTTCATCCTTTGCATTCTCCCCCATTTGTGAAAGTTTGTTTCACACTTAAACATACTCTTGGCCCCATGGGCCCTTGCATTTCACATTTAATCATGAACCCAATGTTAGGGTTACAACACCCAATGCTCTAATTTCATTATTGTCGTTAAGTTCATTATTTTCCTTACATATTTAAGTAACTTTTCAATTTCTCCCTTGTTGTAATGTTAAGGTTGTTGTACGCTTTGTATTTTTGTTGCCATTTCTATTTTTGTTATTGCATTGTCAGCTATATCATTCAAATTTATGCAAGGGGAAAAATACATGTGTTTTACCAATATAGGCCTTTTTATTCCATTCACATTGTTGTTTTCCAATGAAGATTATTACTCTTCCTTACATTTTGTATGGTTTTTTACCTTTATCTCTTGCATTGAATTCAAGTTCCAATTGTTCATCTTAGCCTCAAATTTAGTTCTTAGTGTAGTGGTGTGTTTTGTTATCCAACTCTAAAATTGATGTGAGATTTATCTCATTGAGTGGCTTCTATTTTATTCTCCATGGCTACTTTCCATGCTATAGGAAAGCCAAATCTTACCATCTTGGTTTTTAATTCTTTAGTTTTATAAATGACTGAAAATGTGTTTATGTGCAATGTTTGCTTTCCGACAAGGATCTATGCATGTTTCTAAAGATGTTTCTTAGGAGGACAAAAAAATCGTATTAAATTATATTTTCCAAGTTTTGGATGTAAATCTTGGAAGGATGTTTTGGACTATCACCAATGATAGGTATCAGATCCTCAATGAAAATGTGCATAAAAATTCTCAAGATGATGTTATAGCATTGGGCATAGTTACATTAATGGGCAACATTATTGTGGAAAAGCGTCCTACTGAAGGAAGAACCCATTTCGGTTTCTCACAACTCAAAGTTTCTTATTTCGACTGTGAAGGTTTTGTTTATCAATCTTTGTGATTCTTTTGATGAAAACAACCTTTCCTTTCCTAATGTTGTTGTCCATGTTTTCGTGAATTTGCAAACTAACAAAAAGTAGGCTCTACGGATGGAAGTGCCACTCATGAATTTGTGAGCTAATGAGGAGTAGCTTGTGTGGATGGAAGTGCCATTCATGAATTTGTGAGCTAATGAAGAGTAGCATGTGTGGATGGAAGTGTCATTCATGAATTTGTGAGCTAACAAAGTGCAACCTCTACGATGGAAGTGCCACAAGTGGTTACTTTCTCCAATGTTGTTGATTTGTTGAAGGCAATGTCTTTAACTCCGCACATTTGTTCTAAATTAAAGTCCCTTGACTATGGGGCCATCATAATTGAGTTTGGGAATTGTCTTCCCACTAAATTTAATGGTAACATATTATTTGAACTTTCTCCTATTCATCATTCATTGGGACATTTCGAACAATTGCAAGGTATACACAAAAAGTCCAATGGTTGTGTTTGGTGCAAGTTATAGACTAGTAACATCAAAAATTTGTTTGGATTGGGATTCATAATGACGAAATGCCTTGGGCATTTGTGTTGTTAGAATGATTCTTGTCCTTTGTTTTAATAATCTTCTACACACAATGAAGTTTTTTGGAGTGGGGATATATTTGGGTAGTGTTTTGTGAGATCCCCGATCTGTACCATCAGATATAATCCTTACGATTCTTTGCCCACATGTTTGCAAACTTGTAGTTACATAATGTATTATGTTGTTCACAAGTTTCCAAATCTTTGAAGAGCCACAATCCACTTGGGCACCCATGCCCAGTCAATTGCAAATGAGGTCTATCACACACCAATTGCTACCATTTATACTATTGTTTTATTTGCAAGTAAAACTTTTTTTTTTCGTCACTTGTTCAACAAAGATGGAAAAGGTCATGTGGAGCTTATCAAAGGTGAAAAACTACATCAAATGTTGTTAAATTTTGCTCCTTTATGCTCTCCTAGCATACACAATTTGATTGTTTCATTAAAGCATCATCTTGGTAACTTGGACTTCATTGATTGTATCTTAAAATTGAAGGCATTATTTGGTTATGACTATACTTACGAATTTTTTTTCCCTTGTCAATGAGTTGGGTAGAAGGTTTATTTGTTCAAAATGTTTGTTTATGGAGTTGCATCCAAATTTGATATAGTTTGGCGAATGCAACCGAGTGATGATATGCAAAATGTGTGGATGATGTTCGATCATGTAAAATGTGTTCAAGGATGGACGACCATGGCCTATCATGTTTATGATTCAGTCTATTATAAGGTCATGACGATTGTGGTAGTTGACATTCAATTCAAAGACACGGAAATTCAATGCATTTTGTGGAGGAAGCTGAATGCAGTTGTTGAAAGGGTTGGGTATGTCCATTTTCAAGGGGTTCATGGCGAATAATGCGCAAGTAAACTAAAATGTTATTCACATTGTTTGTGGAATTGGAGATCCTACGATCAAAATGGTTGACAAAGAGCGGATGTGCTTTTTCTATTGGTCTTAGTTTTTCGACATACACACCAAGTAGTTGACCACATCAAAATTCCATGATCAACACAAAGCCTCTTGTTATGATTATAAGAAAGCCACATCCATGGAGGAAGTTGACCTTCAATATGCTACCATTCGGTCATGGTGGTATTCGTTTAGAACTATTAGCGAAGGCATTATTCAAAGTTCAACAATTGGTTCAGCTTCTAGCACTTTCATGTGCAACAACGGGGAGGTTTCATGTTGGATGTAAGTTCTTCCATAGTACTATGTTCAAATTTTATTTTCCATCTTTCTTTCTATGAATTCTAACCATTCCTTTTATGTGCTTGTAGATATTTTCTTTGTATGAGGAAGTTAATATGTCAACTTATAACTTATCTAAAATAGTCCATAACATTTGGTTGCAATAATATGGCAACAAGGGTACTTGCCTCTTTGCTACAACGTTCGATGATTACATGCGAGCTTTCAAGCAATCCTCATTGTATTATGCCTTCTTAAAAGGAGGTGCATCTAGGACATGTTTAAATAAGAATGAAATACTCTTGCATAAAGCTAGTTAGTCTAAGGACCTGGTCCAAATTACTATTGCAGTTGTCAAGTACACCTCAAGCTCTAGTCTTTCCATTAAAATACTACATTTAAAAGGTGAAAAAGTGTGTGGATAGCCAAATGAAAGGCAAACCTTCCACTTGGGTCAGAAGTAAATTCACACCAACATGATTAAGTAAATTTTTTTCATCCAAAAGTGGCCAATGCAATGGTTCCAATCAACTAGTCATCAGTTGTGGATGTGGGAGAGGCTATCAACCTTAGTCTTATTATCACCCATAATGGTTGCGAAGGTTTTGTCGTGATGACCTTATGCATTATGTGGGAGGGACAAATAAAAAATATGCATTCGATAGGTTAGCCTTGCCTTCCTTATGGCCTATGCAAGTAGGGATAGATTTCACTCAAATTGAGGTGGTGGTATTGGAGGAGGCTGGTTTTTTGTTTTCAAGAAAGCCAAGATGTCCCTTTGTTATTTAGGTTGGGGACAACATATCTACACCCATGAACCAACCTTTTGCATCTGCCCTTCAGAATCTTTTTGGTGATGGTACTTCTACCCATTTCTATAAGCCATTGGATCCAAATGCTTGGCCCAAATCAAGGAATGGGAAGAAGATTTATCATCTCAACATGTTCAAATTATCCATTCTACAAGAAAACAAATGGGAGGTGGGATGAACTCTTGAAGCCACATTATTAATTCCCTCAAACATTCCTCCTCTGGGATATCGATGGATTTACCACCTCCTTTCAGGATCACCAAAAAACCGTAAGCAATATGAGGTAACGATTAATGATTACCCAACTTGCAATTGCATGGACTTTTCTTCCGTGATGGTTACATACCTCAACAAGCGGGGGTTGTGGGTGCCATGTAAGCACTTGTATTACATTTTGCAATATGCCATGTATTCTGGGATTAAATAATCATTTATCCACTATCCATCCTACAATTGGAATGAGGTTCATAAATTATTAGATTACGCCAAAGTCCTGTAGGTAAATTAGGTTGCAATGTCATTATATAGTTGCTAAATAAAATTGTTATATGTTTTTTTCTTTTGGAATGCATTTTGTTGTAGAAATAAAAATATTCTTCAGCATGGTGTGTGTAATGCATTATTCACTAATTTTTCAAGCATTTTCCCATTTCATCATTATGTGGACTTCCTACCCTTGACTTACTATGTGACTTAACTTAACTTACACAAGTTGTTGTTTCACCTTTTTGTGTTGTAATGTGACTCCGCTAAGTTTCACCTTTGACACTTTTTTTGTGGATGAAGTTGGACATAAAAATTATGTGAATCTAATAATTTCCATTCATCATACCTAGTTTGGAATTACTTTCTTCCATACAGTCAACTAGCCAAAAGTTTCATCCAAACAATTCATCTATTTTCAATTATCATCCAAAACTTCATTCATGCTCCATAGTCATCCAAATATTTCATGTTTTTTGTAACTTTCATCCATGTACATGTGGTTTTCATTCGACATAACTATTTTGGAATTAGTTTCATCTATACATTTCAACCTATCAAATATTTCATTCAAACAATTTGTCTATTTGTAATTAACATCCAAAAGGTTCATTGATGTTCAATTTTCATCCAAACATTTCATCCATTTAAAAAAATTCATCCACGTACATGTGAAAAGGGTAAAAAAATACTACAATGGATTTTTTGGGATGTCCTAATGGCAAAAAAATTCTGAGTGAGTTAGGTATTGGTGCATTATATGCAAATCTATTTGAGAAATTTGGCAAAGATGAGATGAAAAATTGAAACCTACATTCTAATTTTTCAAACCCAAAAAAAAAAACCAAAAGAATAAATGTTCAATCCAAGGTGGTCTTTATAAAGGATGGTACATCCAATGTCCCCAATCCAAACTATTCTAGAAAAACAATCATTATGGATTTTTTTCTTCTAGTGGAGTTGGAAACTAAGCCTACAACTTTTACCACCAGACATTGAAGTACCATAACATTTAAGATAAAAAAATCAAGCAAGAAAAAGTCTTAAAATTTTTTTAAGATTTTAATTGAAAATTTCAAATTTGTTAAGTCCATTTCAATATTTAAATTGACTTTTTCAAGGCCCATATTTTCAAAGGTTTTAAAAAAAGGTTTAAATCATGGTGGTATGAACTTGGAAATGAAAAAAAATGTGAATTTCAACACCATTTAAATGTTTTTCAAAAAAATCATTGGATTTGGACTCTAGAAATTGACTTGGAGCTACTATAAATGGTCCAATGTAGCATGCTTTTACCCAAAAATATTTGCCACGTCATTCTTACATGGCATAGGGATATTTTAAGAATATTTTGTCCCCATCATCAAAATATTCCAAATATATTCGTTCCTACTCATAGGCTCATGCTCATAGGTTTACACTCATGTTCACATGTTCATTTATTAGCGTCATTGCGATGTGACAACCAAGGTGCAATATCATTGACAAATAATCCCACCCAACATGTTCAAACAAAACATGTTGATGTTCAACATCACTTTGTTCGAAAATGAGTTGAAAATGGCGAACTCATGTTTGAATATTGTTCAATAGAGGACATGGTGGTGGATGTGCTTACTAAAACATTATCAAAATAAAGACATAATAAATTGATAAGGTCCATGTTCAAATTAGAACTTCATAGAGTGAAAATGTTAAAAAAATATTATTTGTTTCTAATTCCCAACGTTGATGAATGTGTTAAAACATTCATGAAAAGGATGAATAGTATTCACATCCTTATAGTAGTTAGGTTAGGTTGAATAGTGGTGACTAGGCTTTAGAATTGAAAGCTGCATTAGGGTTTGATAGTAGCTAGGTTAAGGTTATGTGGTAGCTACTTTAAGGTTGGGAAAGAATATATATTAGAAAGGTTTTGAGTAGTCTTTCATTATCTTCTATCAAGTTTTTGAGTGCACCTAAAGAATTTGAAATTTGGAATTAGTTTGTTACAAGTTATAATTTTATGATTATAATTTGTGACACCTTCAACCCATGTGATTTCCTTCCTTGTCATTTCAATATAATTGCATCTTTTGTTAAACTTTGGCGTTTTAAACCATGTTTGTTTTCTAATTATTTCCAATAAAACTATCACAATTGTAGATTCATGAATATGTACCTTTTAGATGTTTGTTCCCCATTTTTCCACTACAAGTTGTTGATTCTTCCAAAATACATTAGAAGCAATATCTAATGTTGGATTTATAAAACAATAATTTTTTTGCAATTTGATTAATTAAATTCCATTGAAGCATATCTTAATGCTAAAACACAAGTACAATTGTAACCCTCGAATAACTTGTGTGGGTTTTGCACATCTTCAAATTTAAAGGGGTGCAAAAAATTTCACAATGTAATACATATTGGAATGGTTTGTAATATAATCATTTTCATTTATTTAATTTTTTGAGTGCATAAAGGTAAAAATAGTTACAAAACCATTCTAACCATTCCAATATATATCACTTCCACAAATATTGTTCATATTTCATAAAATGTGAATGTTAGAAATATTATTTGTTTTTAATCCCCAAAGTGGATGAATGTTTTGAACATTCATAAAAAGGATGAATAATATTCACATTCTTGTAGTAGCTAAAAAAGGTTGAATGGTGGTGACCATGGTTTAGAAATGGCATATATATTAAAGTTAGGTGGCTAGGTTAAGGCTAAATGGCGGCTACATGAGAGTTAGGAGGTAGTATATATTGGAAGTGTTTTGAGTAGTTATCCATTCTCTTCTATCAAGACTTTGAAAATTTGTTTTTTATAAAATATAAGTGTATGATTGTAATTTGTGACACATTCGACCCATGTGAATTACTTGCATGTCATTTCACTTGTACCTTTTGATCACCTTTGGTGTTTCAAATCTTCCTTGTTTTTTAGTTGTTTTCAATACTTGTTTCAAAAATGGGAAGAATCTTTGTAGTTGGATCCATGAAGCATTTTAATGTTCATTGTTATTAATAAATTTAGTTTTGGTGAATTGATTATTAGAACCATGGTAGCACATCCTTGCTAAAGAATTAGGTTTAATGAATTGATGGTGTAAGCCTCTTCTTCCCCTCGGTGGTTTATTTTTAGTTATGAATTATGTTTGGATTTTTTTTTCAAAGATTCTTCATGATGGCTATGATTTTAAGGTTGGATGATAGATCATTAAAGAAAGTTTCTTTCCCATGATAATTAATCCTTGGTGAATATAAGGTTGTAGCTATGGTGCAAACTTCTTTAAAGGAAATGATCTATAGTAGTGAATTTTTGGGTTATTGGCAATTTATTCCAATTTTGTGATCTTATTTGAAGAAAGTGGAGGAAATATGTTGAAAAAAAACTCATCCAAAAATACATTTATCCTTGTTTTGGATATTTCATAGTAGTCAAAATATGTTTGGTCAACTTGACCAAATATGTCCCTTGCATATAATAATATCAACCAATATCATTGCCAATAAGACTCATTAGTCTTCATTGTCAATGGTAGACTTCACACCAAAAAATTGAAATGGTAATGTGGATAGGGTTAATTTTCCGAGTTCTTAAGGGATTAATACATCACTGAGTCTAACATATGCACTTGTCATATCTCTAACATGACTTTGATATTTGTAAGGATGACTTTTGATGGAGGTAAATTCCATTATGGTTGGTCAAAGGTCACTACTTGTTGAATGAATATTAACTCCATATTTTGTAGTTGGTGTTCTCAAGGGCTATTCATTGGATGAGGTCTCTTTGATGCACTAAGTTTTTTTCATCATCATTATCATTATTTGAACTTGAGTCAAAATGGTGTGGAAAAGGGTCACATGCACAAAATGCTTTTTTTCTTAACGCCTTCAATTGTTCTACCTTTATTAGCCTACATGAAAGGTGAAAACCAAATGTGTATTTATCACTTTATCTTCTTTATACATTAGGTTAAGTGGGTTTTAAGTGCTATGAAAGGAAGTAAGAAATCAAACTTTGTAAATAAGTGTAATGATTGTGTCTAGAGGCTATTTTAGTGGGACAAACTCTTGTTTCAACTAGCTTAATAATCCACACTAGAATTTTGAATTCATTAATCATTTAAATGATAATTTTAAAAATATATATGTGCAGATCTTTCAATTCTCGAAGGTTAAATAATAGGTTTGAAATACTCACAAGTTTTCTAGGTTATGTGGGGGATTGATTATTGCTTTCCTGCATAAAAATCCCATGCAATTATAATTTTGGTTCATAGGTGGATTGAGCAACATTTGACCTAAAGTACATTGTTTCTATTTTGGTTGTGTGGGAGTAAACTATGTTCTCACAATCTCCATATCAAGACATGGTTAGATAGTATAATCTATTACAATTAATGTAGAGGTTTTTACCTGTGTTTCAATTCAATTTGCTTTTTCAAAATCACAAGTGGACTTGCAGTTGATTCAAAATTGTTGTATCCTCCTTTGATGGGTGCACATGGAATCCATAGTGGATTGAACACCTAAAGTATCCTTTCAAAAACCATTTAGTTACTTTTTAAAAACTCTTATCCTTTTCAATTTCTTCTTAAGCAAAATAGTTCATGAATTTTTGGCTTAACATATGTGATTGGTCTATTGCTAGTTTAAACTTAAAAAGTGTTTTACAATTATGTAAAGAGTTGAAAGGTGTAACACGTGCCCTCGTTTGCTCACACTTGAAATCTTCAAAGCTCTTCTTATGTAATAAGGCGTGGTGTTTTTTCATGTATTGTGCTCCAATTTTGTTTAAACAACCAAAACATACCAACAAGAAAAGACCCATCAAACAGATTGCAGCCACTGTCCCACTATATGTAGAAAATGATGTCACTACATCCACAAACAATTTATCTCAATTACTACCTTAAGATGTATAATGCACAAACTTGAACACATTCTTTTGAAATACTTGAAATTAATAACAAATGTTTCAAGTTTAAAGGATTAGTTTGGTGAAGAATGAACTTACTAGCAGTAGGTGCCAAGATAGCAATTGAAAAGTCTGTTTGCTCTTGATAAATTTCACCATCTTGTCCTATGAAGTTCCAAGTCACTAGAATTGTCATTGTTGCCCAACCTATGATATCCTGCCCTCTCTCCCAAATCCATCATTCCACTTCATGATTCATCTCATAACATAGATTTATCATATGTAATCTTCTTAAAATATTTTTGAAAATTGACTTGTTACAACAAATCACTTTGAGGTAGCCAAGAATAACAGTGAATAAAAGTCTAGGTTATTTGCAACATAATGGCACATTTTTAAAAATCAACAATGTAATAAACATGGTATGGGTAAGGGAGGATTGTTCTATGATTAGGTTGTAAAAAGTTGGAGGATATGGTGGACAAACATTGTCTTGACCTTTGCCATAAGTCAATGTATCGAGGGCTGCATTGGCTATTGACTCGTTGGCTTCAAACCTAATGCCTAGGCCTGTCACTGATATTGTTGCATTGTTAGGGATGGGCACCAAGGTCCATATTCCACTGTTATCAGCTTGGATAGAGGTGTAGTTTGCTATGTAATCAGGTAGAGTGATGCGAGCAGCACCCCCATGACATTGTATTGTCAACCATATATCCAATCCTACATGACCCATTATATTTGACTTTGTTAAGGTCTTCATTCCAAATCTTTTTAAATGAAATGTGGAATACATTATTTGTGATTAAAGGCCTAAGGATGGAAGATCTTGAAAACATACTTAAGTTTTGCTTTGGGATAACATACCATCAGGAGCTTCAATTTCGATTGGGGAAATAGGGATGCCTGTGGTGAAGACATATAAAGACTTGGACACAACAAGGCTAGGTCCTAAAATGAAAATATGGGTGTTCCATGAGGTGGTGTTCATGGAAGTTATGAAGTTATCACCTGTAAGTAAAGTCTTGACATATTTCAGTAGTATATGACATTTCTAGCATGTTTCAAAACATTTGCTTACTAAAAAAAAAAGATGTATACATAAATTCAGTTCGCTATAATACTTCTGAATTGTGATTTTAGAAATGTTGGTCTTGGTTCCTAAATGGATATTTCAAATGTGAAGCACATATGATTGGGTTGAAGGACAACATTGTGTGAAAATCTATTATGAATTTTCCTCTTATATCATTTGAAGGTTATGATGTGAATGAAAGTGCCTCAACTTTAGAGCCTTTGATTTCTTATGTACATTCTTAAAAAATTTGGAGGAAAAATGATGATAATAAGAAACAATGAAAATTTTATGTAATATTTTTCTATTTGGAAAAATAACATTAAAGAAAACCCTCATTGTTCATGGTGGTTATTTTCTTTCCCTCTGATTATTTTGGAAGTATATTAAGCTCATCATAAATTGCTTTCATGTTACACATTCATTTCACATATTAATGAAATTCTCACCACCTTATGATAATTTTTTTAATGTTCTTTTGTTGCACACAACTTTGCCCCCTTTGGAGATAATTTCACTATAGGTTTATTTTATGGGTCTTAAGGAGGTTGTCAAAATACCGAAGACCAACAAATGTGAATTGAAAAATATAACAAGCACAAGATGTATGTTTGTTGCCATCAAACTCTTTATGTCAATCTATCTCTGACTTTTTGGGGAAAAACACCATTTATGAAAATATTACAACAAAGGGATTCCACGTTCTCTTGATTTGGTCTCTTAGTGTCCACATCCTTGTAGAGGAGAATTCTACCCAAGGATTCACTTTTGATTGTTCCAACTTAATTAATTTGTTGAGATAGTTTGGATGATATCAATATATACATAATAGATGTATCAAAAAAATCGTGCTCTCCTTTTTTTTATAAATAACCCCCAAGATCATAAGATTGACCATTTCAACATGAAATTAAAAACTCATAAGCTTTCAAAATCAACTTTTGTGGGATGATGACAATGAGATCTATTATTTGATTGCAAATTGCCTAATTTAGGTCAAGAAGAGAGTTTAAGGGATTTGATGCGGTTTCAAAATCTAAGCCATTGTTTGAAGAACCTTCTAAGCAAACTCCCATGACCAAGATGCAAAGATCAAAGTGCAATTGAAACTAACTAGTTATGTGGCAATCCTTACTAGAGTGGGCTTTAAGCACATAGCCAATGCCTTCAATTAACATTAGTACCAATGTTGGTGCTCTATTTTCACATGTGTCTCGCTAAATCAAATTTCTTTTAGTTCGTATGAACTCCAATGCTCCAATATTGAACAATTTATATTATACATTTCAGATTGGATAACTTTTTTTAAGCTTCCCCAAGGTGAAACAAATTTACAACATTGGACTCAATTGCATTCGATCAAGAGGATTTGTAACAATGGCTTTGTATTATTTTAGGAAAAAAATGGCCAATCACAATGCAAATACACAAAAATGAAGAACTATGGATTGAAACAAAACTAAGAGGGATATATGATTGTAAAGGAAGATATGGTATTAAAATGAATTTGATAAAATCATGAATTATAGTTCAAATAATCAAATGTGCAAATAAACAATTCCCAATCAGTAATTCACAATAATTGATATTCAAATCCATCACTAAAGGTATAAAATACACAAGGCCATGATATGATATTTACATTGATTTCACTAGGTTTAAAAATAAATTCATTACAAGTTACCTCCTTTATTTAAAACAATGTTATTTGTAATCTTTAAACATAACATTTAAATTGCATTAAAACAATATTGTATGTGACAAAAATTAAATGAAATTAAGAAATAAATTATGTATCATTTGCCTCCCTTATTTAGTTCTAAAGCTCAATGTCCAAAGTAATTAGTATTTTCAATCTAAAACTCTAAGTGGCTAAGTATCTTACATAGGTCTATTGAAATAAGATCCACTTTTAATGCTAAGGCTTGTAGACCCAAGGAAATGCATATTCTTTGCCTAAAAGCATCCCAATAAACATAATAGTTACCAAGGAAAAACAACCCCTCACAAAATTCATGACAATACCTTCATTAAAAAGTCATAAATAAATTTAATAATTGTTCAAACCACATTTCATTCATAGTCAATAATTACCTTTGTTCTTTTTCAACACAATTTGCAGGTCATTGGCAAAGGGAGCATGAAAACTATAATCCAAGTTGGAGGTAAAATGTTTCTTACAACCATCACTCAAGTTCTTCATGTTTGAAATTTGAAAAATAACATTATTTCGATTGGTAATCTCATTTCAAAGGGCTTGATAATAAAGTTTGACAAATATATTGTAAGGTGATCAATGTGCATGGAGTTGTGGTAGAGGTGTGAAAGGAAAATAATTTGTATATTATTAATATCAAGATTTGGAAAAATAAAAATAAAATTGGCAAGGTTGTCAAATGATGGTGCTATGTTTTGACACGAAAGTCAATATGGTCAGTCTCAAGGAGTTGGATAAAATGGTGAAGGGCATAAACTTGAAAGAAGCGCCTTTACACCATGTGTAGAAAACACATGGAAAGAAAACATCAAAAATTATCCTTAAGGAAGGAACAATGAAAGCTTTGGAGCTTTGTGGGTGGGTGCATATATAGGTGTGTGGGCCAATGAAAACAATATGGTCACATGGTGTAGTGCAATATTTTGTGACATTCATTGGCAATTTTTTGAGAAAAAAAAAGTATTTATCTTTTGAAGGTCAAAGGAAAAATGTTTGACATATTCAAAGAATACAATGCATTTTAATGGGGAACAAAATAGGGATGAAAATAAAAATTTCATGATTGTGTAATGAATTTATGAGTTTGTGTTTAAAAAGTTTGATGCCTTCTTGGGTGAATGTGAAATCCAATGAAAAGCCAGTGCTCCATATTCACCACAACAAAATAATGCTACAAAACAAGCAAATAGGATGATAATGGAATGTGCTAAAAACATGATTCTTGCATAAGGATTCAACCCTGGATTTTGGGTGGAAGTGGTGAACATGATAATTTTCCGCAAAAATCAGTGTCCAACCAAAGCCCTTAATTCAAAAACCCTTCAAGAAACATAATTGGTATGAAATTTGATGTGTTTCATTTGAAATTTTTAGTTGCAAGCTTATACACACATTTCAAATCAAAATAATCCAATACATCTTGCCTTCACATGCACTCCTTGAACAACATTTCCATCTCCATGGTCCATGGAGCATTCTTGTCCAAGTTGTGATCAATTTTTGGTTACAACCTATAGAAGGGTATCCATTGTCCCAATTCAATTTGGCACATGGAACAACATTGTTTTCCAAGTTGTGATTGAATATTAATTACAACTTGAAAAGTGGATTATAAAACTTGACTCCCAATTCTTACCCAACCCCCACCCTACTCCAATTTGATTCCTAATTACCCATTCTCAACATCCAACTCCCAACTCAAGATGCCCTTCATTATTTCAACTCCCACCAAAGACCTTTGACCTCTCAAGACTCCCAACTTTTGCCCAAGACTTTTGACCTCCCAAGGTTTTCAACTCCTACCCAAGATGAAACTCAATATGACTTTCAACTTCTGTTAACCTACCAAATTTTTTGACTACCTTCAATGTTTCAAGATTCCCAACTTCTATCACAAATTGTTAGAAATAATATTCATTTCTAATTCCCAATTTGAAAAATGTGTTAAACATTCATCAAAAGGATGAATAATATTCACATCCTTATAGTAGTTAGGTTAGGTTGAATAGTGGCAGCTAGGATTTAAAAGTGGAGGCTACATTAAGGTTTGATGGCAGCTAGGTTAGGGTTTGGTGGCAGCTAGGTTAGGGTTTGGTGGCAGTTAGGGTTAGGTGGCAGCTAAGATTAAGTGGTGACTACTTTAGGGTTAGGAAATAGTATATATTGAAGTGGTTTTGAATATCCTTTCATTTTTTTCTATCAAGTTTTTGAATGCACTTAGAGACCTTGAAGTTTGGAATTAATTTGCTACAAATTATAATTATATGATAGTAGTTTGTGACACTTTCAACCCATGTGATTTCCTTTCTTGTCATTTCAATACAATTGCATTTTTTGTTAAACTTTGGTGCTTCAAACCTTGCTTGTTTTCTAGTTATTTCCAATACAAACAAGATTCCCAATTCCAAGGATGGGGTGGACTTACTCCTTGTGGACATCCCCAATCCCACCCAAATCCAATTCTATCCATGAGGTGATTGAATTTCAATTACAAAAATAACTTGAAATTTGAAAAAAAATTGAAAAAAAATCTTGACTATCAAATTTTTTTATAAAATTTTAATTTTTTTTATAAATACACCATTGTATTCGACAACATCAAACCAATCTTTACATTCATAAAATTGACTTAGAAAATAATCATAGGTAAAAAAAACCTTTTTAAAGTAATTATATTCATCCAAATTAATAGACAAATGTAACAAAACAAAGTCATACAAAATTCAACTCTTTAGAAGCAAATTTTTTATTCAACAAAACTCAAACTTTGATACTTTTAAAGTTTGCCCAAAGGAACTTGTTTATGACAAATTAGTTCAGTGGAAGAGCATTGGATATGAGGTTGTTAGGAAGACATATGATGGTAGGGATAAAAAAGTTCAGAAACTAGAATATTATGAGTCTGAGCCTAAAGCTTTATTGGATTATATCAAGCCACGACTTAAGGAGTTTGTGCTTCATAACTACATTGCTAAGTGGCAAGAGACACAATTCAAACAATGCTTAGAAAACTTACCCCTAGATATAATATTGTCTTGTGTTGATTTCTTTGAGAACTACACCATGAAGACTCAAAACGAAGTTCAAAGTATGCACTAGCATAACTTTCAAATTAGTAATCTAGTGCATATTAGTTACCAACACAATCCTTTAGTTGACCTTGCTAATCTAAACTCTAGTGTCATCAAAGATGCCCATTACTATGTTTCTAATGACCCAAATCATGATTCTTTATGTCCAACATGCTTTCATGCTTTGTTGGAATTATTTGTAGAGTGAAAGGTGCACTCTAGCACAACATGTTGTGTGGACAGATGGGTGTTTTGGCTAGTTTAAAAGTGCACAAGCATGGTACTCTGTATCACAATATCCCAACCTCACCACATCTAGTGACCACCCTGGAGGATGTCAATTGATTTGGAACTTTTTTGCCATTGGGCATGGGAAGGGGGAGGTGGATGGAGTAAGGGCTCTATCGAAACAGGAATTTAAAAAAAAAAAACATATCAAACCTAGGGCCATGAAGATTCAAAATGCAACAAAAGTTGCGGCATATCTAAAATCTGAAGCAAATAAGATCCATGCAGCCCATCCACATGCTTGACAACACATCAATAAGTTCTTTTATGAAATGAAAGTGGGAAATATCGATAGGAACAAGATTTATGAGTGTGAGATTGTTTGCTAAAAATCCCACTATTTGCCAATATCATTAACTCTCTTGTTTTTGTGTGAATTGTTTTGATAGGAATCCTGAAGCAGATTGTATCAACAAAGATCATGTTCTTTAATGGAAATTGGCTCATTTAAGGCCTAGGAATGGTTTAGAGGTATGAAAGATGATGTACGATTCAGACAAAGAAATTGAGGCATGTACTGAGGGTGAATGGATTGTTGACAACCTATTTCCAAGTGATAATGTTGTAATTCCTACAACTAATGAACCATTTTGGTTAGTGCTAGTTGAAAAGGGTCCTGATCATGTTGTGGCCAAGTCATTCAAAGATGATGCAAATGAATGGACAAAAGGCGACATGGTTATTTGAGGCTACTAGTATAATAGTTGCATGCAAGTAGTCGATTTTATTAACTTTGAGATGATAGGCCTTTAGCTTTTGTTTTTTCCCATTTGGTTTTAGCCTCAAAATTTTCATGTCGCCTACAAGCCATGTTGTGAAGGGGAACTTTGCTACCTATGAGCTCACTAATGAGGTTACAAGTGTTATATTGGAAGCCTTAGAAGTTGTTAGATTGTTAAATTGAGATTTTGGACTTAGAAATATGTTCACATATTTATGTGACATTGTATTGTACTACGACAGACCTAAGCTACATGCATTCAATATGGAAGGACGACTTTTAAGGTTGTTGAAGACCTTTACAAATGTGCTCTAAAAAATTTATTATTTCAGTAGGTTGTTCAAAGATGCTAGGTCTCCAATATGAGGCCCATATATCTTTAGGTATTATTTATCTCACTAAGCAATTGGGGGTTAATTGTCAATATGATGTGTTGGAACCTTGGATTTTCATCAATAACAAGCCTCCAAGGTCCTTGGACATGAATGAGAATATGTGGGTCTTTAGGTCTATCAAAGATTTGTTGCCATTTTAAAAGAACATGTAAGGGATCTAATCAAAGATGTTGGGCTTGTAATATGAGGTTCAACACCTCTTTAGGTTTTATCTATCTCATTGAGCAATTGGGAACTTAATGTTGTCCTTGAAACCCTATATTTTCATGAACATCAAGTCTCCAAATCATCAGTCTCTAAGATACCCAGATGTGAATGAGCATATGTAGGTTTTTTAGGTATCAAACATTTGATGCCGCTTCATATGAACATGCAAGGGATCAAGTCAAAAATAATTTGACATAGTTGGGTTGTTAAGGGATCTTTCAATTAGCATTAAAAATCCTCAAGAAAAATCAAAAGTAGGAAAAGCATTACAATACAATTATTTCAAGTGTTCACAAGAATGGAAAGGGAGTGGAGTATACATGGAAAATGGTTTAAAGGTTGGAAGATTGTTTTCAAACTTTTTTGTCCATAACAACAATAATTTAGCTATTTAGGATTTACATGATTGCAGCAGAAAATTAGGAATTGTTGTTGCATTTGATTTTAGAAGAAAGTCTTAAATTGAATTACTAGGTCTTGACTAGAATTTGGTGAACGATATAATTGTTGAAAGTGCTCTTGAGTGCTTTTCTATTTATTCTGAAGGCACTTTGAATACATGACACATAAAGAGTGTACCAAGATCCACCTTGTCTTCATTTTGTGCATTGATAAATGGATATTCATTTAAATGTGTACTATGTGGTAACCAACAACATGATTGAGTCTACTAGTTACTTCCAAAAATGTGATAAAAATTCAGGACATAGATGTTTGTGTAGTGGTTTGCCCAAAATTTTTAGCAAATTGTTATACCTTTTTTCATCTAAACCTAGTGTTGTTGAAAGGTGATAAGCTAGTGGGCACACATGATAGTCTGTTGTTGCCAAGTATTCGTGATGAAGGTGATGACAGTCTCATACTTTGTGAGTGCACTTATAAGGTTACGACTACACTAATTCTTGTTCTATGTTTGGATTTTTGTTGTAAGTTTGCTTTTATTGGAATTAACAAAATGTTTACATTCAAAACGTTGTTGTAAAGTTTTCTCTGCAAGTTCATGGATATGTTAGAATACCTTTTGTTGTGCTTTGCTCATATCTACATATTCAAATCTTTGGCACCTGTCTCTATTCAAAGACATAAATTGTTGTTTATTTGGGTGCATTGTAGAAAAGACATCAAGCCAATGTTAGAACACAAGCATCATGTATCATATTTTTTGCAACAGATTCAAAGAAATTCCAACTAAAACTTTAATCTTTTTTTCAAATAGCAACAGAAGTAGTTTGTGCAAGTCAAGTGCATTGACAAGAGTCAAATTGAATGGGGTTTTCAAGGCCATGTCCACCCACATAAGATTGTGTGTACCATTCAAGCTCAATTAACATCTAGACACTAATCATAGGGATTGTTAGAACTATAATTAGTACAGGAGGAGATCTATCGCATGGTATTTTCTTCAGAGGTATATTGGAACTCAAAATAATTTTTTTTAAGGATGTCAAGTAAGTCTTGAACTTAACAGGCAAATTTGTGGTTGGTATTATCGCAACCCTAACCTTGGGCTCACAACCAAGGCAAGGGTTTGCAAGAGGGCGAGACAAGAGGGAGACCCGGGAGGCACATCTTATACTCCCGGGAGTGCAAGAGAATGTGAGAGAATGAACCCTCACATTCCCAAGGCAACTCCCACTTGGGGAGTTGGAGTCCCGAAGGACTCCTAAATCATCAAGGAATGATTGCAGGGGTCAAAACCAATCGGTTTGAAAAGTTCTTTATATCATTGGAAAGCTATTGAAACATAAATGTTTAAAATGGGCTCGCATCACCCATTTGGACATCTGAAACACAAGTTATGGCCAAAAGAAAGGCCGAGAGTCAAATTGGCAGTTTGACTCTTGACCATTAAAATTCAGGAATCAACCCGATTTCCTTGTGTGCAGGTGGCATGCAACATATTGTTGGAAAGCTATTGAAGAGGGCTACAACTTTGATTTAGACCTCACTACGATCAGAGGTTTTCACACAAAGTTATGGGGCTCCAAAGTCGCAAGAGTCCCAACTTTGGCAATTTCGGGACTCCCATTTGGGAGTCCCGGGACAAAAAGCCATTTGGATGTGGGCCTCGTGGAGAGGCATAGAGTATAATATAAGGGGGAAGTTGGTGGCTTCCCCCAAGTCCAGGCCGTGGTGAGTCTTGTGAATCCGAGTTTGCCCATGGCTCGTCCTAACACCAAAAGTGTTTTAACTATGCACTAACCAACTTGTTGTTTGGTTTGTGTAAATCCGAGTGAGTGATTAAGTGCTTGTCATTCTTCCTAGTCCCATCCCGAAACTCCAGCACACCCCTCTACCCCTTCAAAGTGTTGCGAACCAGGGAGCGTGCCCCAACTCCTTGCTTTTCCATTGCCTTTAGTTTGGACTCACATTTGAGTCCCTTGAGGAGCCTAGGGGTGCATCAAATATGAAGGTAGATGTGCGATCCCATTTAGAAAAGTGGCTTGGCAAATGCTCTTTCATGGCTATCTATTACCTCCAATGTCAAAATTGTGACTATAACAAGTTTTGCATGTAATCGTTGTCAAGTGGTACTTCGTATTTTTGCTATGATTTTTGGGGAGTTTATTTTAACATATCATGGAAATGCAAAAGCAGAACAACTTCTAATTGTTTCTCCACACACTAAAACACCACATCCCACTGATTATTGTATCTCATTGATTCTATCATTTTTCGAGAATTCAACATATGTTCAATGTGGTTAAAATCAACTCAACCTTTTAAAATGTTGTTACAGACTTGTCACAAACATTTTGCAATTTGTAATTAGTGTTCCATGCCAAAATAGTGTCATGATGTGGAAACACTTTTAACACACTGTTCAAGCTTTTGCATGTACACTATTAGGATCCAGAGACTTAATTACTTGTTGAAACTCTGAAAATAAGGGATTTAGTCAACAACATAAGCATTATGCTTTATTTCTCACTATATTGAACTACCTCTGTAGCAGTATGTTATGAACATAAAACTTTGTAACTACAACATAGTGCTCAAATCCTCGTATAATTGAAAATTGGCTACATCCACAATTCTTTTTCTTGTAATGAGCCATGTTATCCAAAGCATAGCTCACAATCCACACTTGCATCATAATTACATTTAGTAGTAGACATACACCTATAAAATCTACATGAAGTTGTGTAGCTCATAATTATCCATAACAACAATTTGAAAAACACAACAACCTTTAAATTGTAATCAATTGTCAAGCTACTAGTTGACACACTTCTGCTTCTAGGATTAGATTATCAAATCACAACTATGGGGAAATGGTCAATCAATAAAGGTTGGATCATTGAAATGGTGGCAACCCACTTGAAGATAAACATTAGACATAGCCAATTCCTAGTTGGAAACATTAAAAGCAAAAGAATGAAACCACACATGATATCCCTACACATGGCGTCTTTTATGAATAGCAAAATATCATGAGACACACATCAATTCATCAACATTTTTAGAAGCAAGAGTCCATGTACAAAAAAATTAGTATATTTAAAACTAATGACTAGTTAATTAATAGACAGATAATGAAAAAGAAAAATCTTGAAAGATAAGTAGATCAAATAAACAATAGACCATACAAATTATGGATCTATTAAAGTGGGTAGGTTCCCTAGCCTCTAGAAGCAAAAGTATGCAAACTCCAACTTTTGCAACCAACCCAAAAGATCTCATAACAAAATTTGTAATAAAATAAAAGACCACATCAATAAAGAAGAGATAGATTCCCACCTTGAGATAAATGTAGAAAAAGAAACCCATTTTGGTTTTGATATTAGAAAGAAAATATGCTTCAAAAATTGGTGTAAACTATGATCCAAAGAGCTATTGTTACAACAATAAAAACATTTGACAAAAAAAAAGGAAAGAACCATAAGTTTAGCACATGATAATTTATTTGATTCTACTAGGATATAGTTTTCATGAGGCATGATACTCAAAATGAGTTGTTCAATGGTCAATTAAAAACCTAATGCAAAAAATTAACACATTTGACATACTATGATTTGTGAAGTGCAAGTTGGCCAACTTCTTGTTCATTTAACATACCTCTTGATGCATTTGCATTCACATTTCATATGACACATGATTTAATAAACATCATAATGCGCACATGCAAATGAAAATTTAGATAATTCCAAAACTATCATAATAATGAATCACAACAAATTGTTAGTTCACATGATTGTGGCAAGCTTGTTAAAAGGTTAATACCAAATGTCTTGTTTTTCTTGGTTTTCTTATTCTCAATTTCAAGAGCCTTATGCTTTTGAAAGGAATATTTGGCTCCCATTGGAATTTCATTGACCTTTGTTGTGCACATTAGATTGTCCATTGCCTGAAATTCTATTATGGTAGGGTCATTTACTTGGTTTTCAGCTTTTTCTTTAGGCTCTTCCACACTAGGTGTGTGTCACCTTCAAACTCCTTTGCATGAATCATATGGCAATGAGTGCTTAGATTGAACCAAACTTTTCAAAGCATGCATAGTTGGACCAAAGTTCAAAATACAACACATGAACAATATTGATTGAAAAAAATTAACTTGTATATGTGACCTTTGTTAATTTAGTAATAGCTGGAATAATCATAACATGCGGCTCAATTTCCTGATCATGTAAATCATGTTGGGTGCCAATGGGCAAGAGAAGTGCATCAGGAAGGGACTTTTCTTGGCCATTGATGGGGGAGGTAGTTGCATTAGGAAGGGGGTCATTGGAAAATAGATTCAATTATTCATTCTCTACAAAATTTTCATTAAGCTTTTATGTCACGACCAATTTTAGAGGAGACACAACCTCATTGGGGGCAATAGTTAGCGTTGCAAATCTTACAAGAACATATCTTGTAGATGACACTAGCCCAAGAGGGCTACTATCTTCTATCTATAGGCTCAATAGAAGTTGTAGAACCCATAAATTTAGAAAGCTCCCCTACAACATTAACATATGCACCTTATGAGGGTCATCATCACTAACATTATTTAACATAGGTCTTTTGTTATAGTACCCCGTCTACCACATGGCATAAGCATTTGATCACTAAAGTTATTCCAGACTCCTTAGAGTACAACACAAAACACACACCACTAACTATTTGCTTTTGTCAAAGTTACACAATTATTTAAATACCATGCCATAAACCACATTCAACATGTAGTTTTTATACCCTCCTTTCAATACAATTCAATAATTTGGCAGAGCCACCTATTTATTTTTCTAAACAATTTAGCACTAGGGCCAAAACCACAAGACCAATAGTCCTTAGTGGACTACTTTTAGTACCACAAACCTCTACATACTTCTTTTTGGCAACCGCATTTTAAAGATTGTGCCATTTTGTTAGCATTATGTTAACTACTTAAAAGGATTATGCCATGTTTAAGCATTGTGTCAACCACTTAAGGATTGTACTATGTTTTGGGATTATGTTAACCATTTAAGGTGACACGCCCCCACACTCCTTGAAAGACTCAAATGTGAATCCAAAAGTGAAAAAAACGGAAGAAAGAGGAGTTGGGGTACATTCCTTTGCTCGCAGCATTTAGGGGGTAGAGGGGCATGTTGGAGCTCCAGGATGGGGACTAGGACAAGTGACAAGCACGTCAATTATTCACATAAACTTGCACAAACAAAACAACAAGTTGGTTAGTGTGTGGTTGGAGCACTTTTGGTGCATGGACAAACCACAGGCATACACAGATTCACCACAGCACAAACTTGGGGGAAGCCACCACCTTCCCCCTTATAGCATTCTCAATGCTTGGCCATGGGGCCTACACCAAATGTCATTTGGTCTTCGGACTCCCCAAGTTGAAAGTTTCGAAATTCCCAAAATTGAGATTCTCACGACTTTGGAGGGTCATAACTTCTTTTTCAGACCTTCAATTGAGGTGAGGTTTACAGAAAATTTGTAGCCCTCATTGAGAGCTTTCCAAAGATATGTAGCATGCCACATGTACAAAAGTAAATTAGGGAGATTCCTAACTTTTAGTGGTCGGGAATCAAATTGGCATTTTGACTCTCAACCCTTCTTTTGGCCAAAACTTGTGTTTAAATACTCAAATGGGACATGTAAGCCCATTTTAGACATTTATGTTCGAAGAGTTTTCCAATGGTATAAGGAATTTTTCAATCCAATGAGTTTTGACCCCTTGCAATCGTTATTTGAAAATTTGGAAATCCATTGGGACTCCAACTCCCAAAGTGAAAGCCCACTTGGGAGTGTGCTGGTTCATTTCCTCACACTCTCCTACACTCCTGGGAGCGTGAAATGTGACTTTCGAGCTTCCCTCTCGGCCCACACCTTTGCAAGCCTTTGCCTTAGTCACGAGCCCAAGGCTAAGGTTGTGACATAATGCTTGTACCATTGTCTTAACACTATGTCAACCATTTAGAAGGACTATGCACCACTTCTTCAGCACTATGTCAACCACTTATAATTTTTGTCAAGCACAAACACAACTTTGAAATTAATTAAGCACACCCCAATCACAAAACACTATTTAGTGCTACATGTAATCAACAAAACTTATGACTATTGTCTCTAATGAGGAAATTAAAACATTGTAACAACTAGAGAGGCCCTACCTATGATAAATTATAATGAATGAATAAAATGATACAAAATAAATATATTGATAGTGATTAGATTCTACTATTGACTAAGCCCAATAACCTAACATTAAACAATAATATATTCAAACTCTAACTAACTAACTTTTAAACTAATTCAAATTTAAACTAACTATCTAGTAATATAAATAACTAGTAGTTGATTATTATACTAAAAATGTAAAATAGTAATTACTCCTTATAAAGGTAAAATAATAAAATAATTGTTAACATTATCCCCTTCCTAAATTGGATTATGTATTTGTAAACCATAATGCTAGGAGAAATATTGTTTGTAATTTTCACCTATTCTATTTAAATTACAAATTTTAGAATGAATGAAAATCTATATAAAAAAGTAATTAATAAAGCAAGATAATTTGGATAATGCAAATGCATAAACCAAAGTGGTCTTTTGATCGGTCTTGCAAATTGGTCTTCATCAAGGTAGACCCCAAGCTAGTTTATGGCAAGAAATTTTATTTAAATATTGTTAAATCTATAACTACTATATTCTTTTATATAAATGGTGGGTTTTAAATATCACACATATATAAATGGTTTCATGGTTAAAAACCATAACCTAGCTGCTATTTTTTCAAAAATTGAATGTTTTAGAAAGTCAGTGAAATTAGTTATAATTAAATATATAAACTAAAATGAGTTAACTAAAATTCATTATGAAAAAAAAAGGTGTTTTCCAATTGGCCTTGCAACTCAATTTTTGAGTTGCAAATGACATTTGCAACTCATTATATTTATACGCCATGAGTGCTAATGGACAAATTACATGAGTTACACAATTGCAACTTAATTGCAATTCAATCAAAACAACTCATTTACTATGCAATTCCATTATAATTGCACCCATGATGTCATGTAGATGTCATTGATTATCATCCATCTATTAAAATCTAACATGTGACATTACGAAGATTTTTGGACATAAAAATGATTTTTTTTTCGAAATATTGTTCCCCATCGTTCACTATGATTGTTAATGATGGTCTAAGATTACGACACGTGACAAAATTTTAAAAATCCACATGGCATATCAATTATATTTTGGAATAAATAAAATAAATATAAATATCCATTTTAATAGCTAGGTAGGTTGTACATAACCATAGGTAGTTAGGTTGGTAGGTTGGTAGGTTTTTTTATCTACCTACCTACCTACATAGGTAGGTAAAAAATAAGACCTACTTATTTACATAGGTAAGTAAGTAAGTAAGAAAGCATAAGACTAAGTGAACTAAATAATAGCCATGAAATTTTATTTTTTATTTTTTATTTTGCATTTAGGTTAAGCATTTTTGAGCTCATCCCAAAATGGCACTTATATTTTAATGTGAGAATATGAGAGAATAAGTCTTATTTATACAATTTGTAACATGGGATTTGAAACCAAAACATATGGGTTAAATCTTTTAGTTGTTCCTTAGTTGTAAATTAAATTGTAATTGAATTGCAACTATAACACTTAAGCACTCAAGGTAGCTCAATCCAAAGGGAAGATTGTCTAGACAAAACTTGAACCCCTTTTATTGGCGCTTCTAGGGCATTATAAATCATCAAAAATAGAGTAGAATTAAGAAAGTTATGGCCCCCCAAAGTAGAAGGGGTCAAAAACTCAAAAAAACCAACCACCAAATGCTACAAAGGTCAATTCTCGAACACCTAAAAAAATCCTTGTATGTTGCTATGTTGCTATTAATGTTCAAAGATGGCTTGTAGAACTTCAAGTGGTGCTCCTATAACACTTTAAATCATTTAAAATGAATAAGAAATAAGAAAGTTATGAGGTTTGAAAATAAGAGGGGTCCAAAGCGGGGAAAAAAAAAAAAATTTTAAATGTTTTGTAAGCTGGAAAGCTTATTTTTCTTCTTGTTATTTTTTCATTACTCCTTTTCCTTTACATTTCAAAGATGATTTCTAAAGCTTGAGGTAACATTCTTATAACATTTTAAATCATTCAAAGTGAAACATGTATAATGAAGATATAACTAATTGTGAATACGAATTTTTATTAAGTTATAAATACTTGTATTATAGTCATAACATAATTGAATAATAGTATTTTAGTAGTGGCACACTAGTGGATGTACTAATTGTATTAATGGGAATCATAATTGAAACTAATTGTAAATGTATTCCATAATGGGTGGTGGAAATGTGGACATGGGACATGATTGCATGTATGTATATTGTACCTAGTTGCAATGTAGTTGTTGTTTTAGTGGCACCTTTACCACAATTTTAAAATAGTTGTCACATGTAACTACAATGTAACTCCTAAAAAAATCAAACATGGTTAATTACATATGTATATATGATGTGTATAAATTATCGTATAGGAGACCCATTTTCAATTCACTTACAAATATAATACAACTAATTGATTTTTTGATGTGATAATTTATTTATTAATACATTATATTTCTAAGGGGATAGTTGCACAATAGTTATGTATGAGTTTTTTTTGAGTTTTAGTTGCAAGGTAGTGTGGTTTCTAGAAATGATATTTCTCATAGTGACTTATTATGTAAGTAAAATGAATTTATTAACAATAAAAAATGAATTTCAATCAAGAGGATTGATAATATTTTAAAAAAAGTTGAAAATTAATTTCTTTATTAATGTGAATATTATTTTTAGATTTGAGGTATTATAGATTTTTTTAAAATTATTTTAAAGTAAGCATTAATTTTCATATATTAGTACCAAATATGGGAAAAAATGGTTTTAAAAGGATGTTAAAGCAAACATGTTTGGTAATGGGGTGAAAGCATGATTAAATATACATTGAGTAGTTAAAATCATGTTTTCACACATAAATGCAAGAAAGTAGAGTAAAAACCTTTTCAATCATTATTAAACCATCATGATGCACAATTTTGAATTTATAGTATGTTGTATACAAAATTTGGAAAAACTTTCGTGCACAAAAAATAGGTCAAAAATATTTTTGAAATTGACTAGTGGAATTGTTTTGAAAATTATTTTTACATTAAAAGATTGATATATTATTACTTTTATCTTGAAAGTTGAAAGTGCATAAATAAATTTTAGACAAACATTAACCAAAAAAATAATAAAATCTATTTGCATTTTTTAGAAATCTATTTAAATATATTCTAATGTGATTCTTCAACATCATTGACATTAATTGAAAAAATATTCTCATATTGATGATTAAATTAAATAATATTTTTAAATTTAATATGTTAAGGCTTGATTTATGGCTACTTTACACTTTTCTTGACAAGGATCACGAAATGTATACTTAATCATGCTTTCACGTAAGGATTGTGGGTAGATCAATGATATATGGATTGGTTTCTATGATTAGTGGTCAACATATATTTAGTAATCAAATCATCAATAATAAATAATAACTAATTAAATGTTCAAATAGGTGGATTGAATTGCAAATAGGTATGTTGATTTGTGAATGAAAGGTTGGTGTCTTTGGTTTCCCTTTGTTGCAAAGTTGCCACATGATTTAAAACTATCTAATGGTTGATGTTATAAGAACATGTTGCAAAATGACAATGTTTAAACCAAATTTTATGCATAATTTGATTTTGATTTTGTTTTCATTGAAAAGCCTTAGTGGGTAAAACTCAATGTTGTGATTGATTGTTGTTACACAACGAAATACACATGAATGAACATGGAATGTTTGTAAAGATCAATTGATGGTCACCAATGCAATGTGCGATCCATAGATAAATGTTTGGCATTGTAGAAAATTAATACTACAATGTTGGTGTTTTAGTGATTGAGACACTAGAAAGAACCATGAATATTTGTGCATTTTGATGCATATGTAATTTGCCATAATTAAGTTATGAAGATATGTGCATTGACAAGGGGGTGATTATTCAACAAAGTTGCATCGAGTATCTTTACAAATTTTATTGTTGTAGTGATAATGGTAATTAAAAATTCCATTGATTTGTTGATAAATACAAAAAATGAAATTCTACTAATACAAGGTGGTGTAATAATCAACAAAAAATTGGTAGTTTAATGTGTTTTAAATGAAGGATTAAAATAAGAATTGAAAGTATGAAAAAATACCCCATTTCCAATGCAGGTTAATGTAATAGTTTGCAACTTGTTTTATAAGTTGGCAAATAATTAACAAGAAGTTAACAAGTAGTAGCAAGGTCCAACCATGCTGTAAGGAGCCACACCCGCCCTATTAAACCATTGTTTTCTTGTTTTTTTAAAAAAACTATTCTTAGAATCTTTTTAATACATTTTTCAAAACAACATTAAAAAAATTTAAAGTTTTTTTGAACTATTGTGCTAAGATGTGTATTAAAAAATATACAAAATATATAATTAAAAAATTTCAAATTGTATTTTTAGTGTCAAATTTTTTTATAGGTAATGGTTATAAGTCTTTAGAAATGTAAATTGGGTATTTTCTACTCATTAAATTGATTCCAAATTTTTATATGTACATTATGTATTCACAATAAAATTTCATAAATAATTATTCTATTTATTTTATTTTATTTTTTACAATCCAAAATTCAAAAAATAAAGTAATGGTTATGATTACAAATGGTACATGTTAGTATGACTACACCCAACAACCTTAATGCAATGTTTTTTTTAATGATGAAAATTTGCCAAAGTGCAAAAATGAAAAGGGTTGGTGAAAGCCCTTTGTTAAATATGGGCAATTTTTTAAAAAATTGCTAGAATCCAACCATCAAAAGGCGTAGGAAGCCAACCTTACAATCCACAATGTGGATCCATCACCACTTGTGACAATGGTCGCGATTGGCTTCTTGCCATCTTGCATTGGGATAACAATTTGGGATTTTTGTCATCCCTTCCCACTAAAGGTTGTACAACCATGACCACTTCTCTAATATAAAAGTAGTTGCCATTGCCATCACAAGGCAAGAATGTGAACAACCTAGTCACCATTTGCTTCATCTTCGTCTTTCTTTTCACCACCTATTTCAACTATAACAATGTTGTCGTTGCCATTTCTTGTTATTCTACAAATAACGATTATCTACGTTGAAGCAAGCAAGTAAGTAAAGCTTTGCATTGATGTTCAAAGTTTGGTTGGTGGCTACTCATCATTCATTGTGCTTAATGTTTGAGTGATGAAATTTGTAGGTTGAAAGGTTTTGCACCTAGTTATGCATAGCAAATTGAAAATAGAAAAATAATAATAGCCATGAATATTTGTTGTGTGCATTGAATAGCAAAGTTGAGTGTCCTAAACTTTATTGGAATGTGGAGCCTTTTGCAAGGTATTAATTATGCACAACAATTCTTGAATGCAATGGTGACAAATTGCAAGTAGTCATTGTGTGAAGTACATCATGAGGTTTAAGGCAATAACTATTCATTGTGTGCATTATATCTTGTAGGAGCTTTGGGTCTTGATTCAAATTTCAACAACAACATTGAGTTTTGAAATTGTCACATATTATTGCATAAATGGATGGTATGTCTAATTTGTTGAATACTTTGTGTATTAACAAAATCGAATCAAACAAAATTCAATTGGTTCAAGGTGTTGATTCTTGTGATTTAAAGGTGGATTCATGTGATTTTTCAAATTTTTTTGTGTGCACAATGGCTATTTAAAAACCCCCAAATCTCAAGTATAAGCTTTAAAAAAAAAATCTTTGCCATTGCCTAGTCTTGGCAATTAGCCATCAAATGTTGCATGTGGTAGTAGTTCTTTGAATCAACTGGGTACAATGCATGCATTATCTTAGTGCATCAAGTTCTATTGAAACCCCTAATAGTGGCATCAATAATACTGTTTCAATTTCTGTTAACCTTGGTAATGGCATCAATCTTAATGTGTCAATTGCTACTAACCTTGGTAGTGGCAACAATTTTGGTGCTTCAACCTTTGCTGACCTATAGGAACACACTATTTAAATTTGGCAACTACTAATTTTTTCCCCTCAAGATATGGCAATTCCCAAAAAGCCTTTTATTGGATTCATTCAGATTTTTTTTCTTCCCAGTGTGCAAAATTTTTCTAGAAAAAAAAGAAGTTACTATGGGTGAATATTATATCAACATTGATAGCCAACATCAAAAGAACAAGAGGGTTCATTCTATCCAAGGTTGAGATTTTATTGTGGAGATGGTGCTAAATGGAAAGAAGGTATATATGTTCAATTTGTGGCAATCTTACATCTTCGAAAATATGGTAGACCCATGATTGATTTTGCACACATAAGAGGTTGGTTTGACTTCTTGAAGGTTGCCCATACCCCAAGGAAACATTAGATAGGCTCATGTGGGTGGGAAATGGTAATAGCCATACATATTGTGGTTTTGAATCAAATTATTTTATTGGTCCAACAAGCAAGATTCATTTCAATAAGCTATGAGCGTTGTCAAAACGATGTGATGGATAGAATTTGCATCCATTTTCATGTTGGTGTCCATCTAAACGCATCTCAACAAATGGATGCATTTGGATGTTGACCATTTTTTTGGTGATTGAATTTTTTTGATTAAACCAATTCTAGCAACCAAAAGCGATCGAAAAATTTTAGTCGCCTAATTTTCTTGTCACTACATTAGGTGACTGAATTTTTTGAATCTAGTTGAAAACATTTTGAGAATTTCCCAAAAAATTTTGTCATTCGATCGACAATGACCATTGATCCAACAATTGAAAAACAAATTCATTATTCAAATTAAAATTCAATTGCCAAATTTCAATCACCTCTGGACGCGAGATTGGGCAACCAAAAACTTGACAACCAAATGTTTTGGGCAATGTTCCAAAAGTTTTTGGTTTTCACCCAAAAAATAATTTAAACACCATTCAAAAAAATTTAATCATCCAATGGACCATGGTTTAATCTCCACTATTGATTTTATAAATTGAAAATTTTAATTCCTACCCAAATAATTCGGTTATTATTCGAAAAAAATTAGTCATCACACAAAATAAATTTTCAATTGCCACAAGATTGTGATGAATAAAAGTTGTTTTGACCGCCACAAGGTTTAGGGCAATTAAATCACACAATTTTTAATCACTCGTTACTATCTTTCAAGCATACCAACATCATTTTGACCTAGGTTGACCTTATTTTAACATGATGCAAGGTTGCATTTGTGTCCAAATTGATGTGTCACATCATGACAAACAACTAGACACCATGACAACCTTGTCAACTATGATGAAGTCACCACTTTGGATAACCAGTCTTGGATTTTTATGCACATCCATGTTATTGATAATTAAATAATGGTGCCAATGTTTTTCAATCTGGAAAGGATTGTAAATGGAGGTACATTTGACAACCTCACTATTGTAATCATTTGTTCTCTTGTTGTTTTTGGTTGGTTGTCATAAGCTAACATTGCTAACAAAGTTGTGTGTTTTGGGGTCGATGGTGTGATAATTTTCCAAGGTCTAGGAACCAATGTCATTATCCAAATGATTAACAAATATTGTTCTTTTCTTATAAGGATTTGTTCTATGGCACATTGATGTAATTTAACTATGCAAACTTTGTCATATGTAACCCTTATTGCAAAAATTAAAGGTTTATTTACTTCCATGTATACCTACTTCAACCAATCCCCCAAAAAACATTTGGAGAACACCGAATTGGTTGAAGTAATTGAATCAAGGGGTTTGAAAATCCTAAAGAACTTATGAACAAGGTGGATTTCCATGTTAACCCCTTTTAAACGATTATTAAGTGAGTATACCTCTCTTGTGATCAAAATGTTTAGTGATGTTGTACTATTGATCAAGTTGTTGCCACTAATTACAAATTTTTGTGTGATGTGAAAATTGTGTTGGGACTAAATTGTGTGTTGCCCATGTTGGAAACAGTACAAAGCTTGAACAAGCTTACTCAAAATGAAGAATGCTTCATTTGTGACTTTGTTGAAGTAGTGAAGCTCGTTCAAGTTGACCTTTACACCTTATATGTTGACCCTAAGAGACATTTTTTTTATGACCAATTCTAGAGCTTTGGGGCTCTAGTGGGGAATTGTTTTTATGCATTGCCCATAGTATGATAAAATGAACCTATGTTAAAAATGGACTTTGCTACATTTTGTTTTAACCAACACCTTTACATTTGCATAGGACTAGCAAGTGCACTTGAGAGGTGATTAAGGAGGAATGGGCAACAACATTTCAAGATGTTAAATCTTAATGCATTGAAGTTGTCAAAAGGTTGATAACTGAACTTGAAAAAAGGTTTCCTACTCAAAAGCTCACGAATGCTATTGGCATCATTTACCTTCAATACTGGGTACAACCATAAGAGGCCGTAACATTTTTTGAACATCTACAAATGTTCAAAACACATTATTATTGCCCCAAGATGATTCAACCATATGTCAAATCACATGCACCTTTATTGGATCAAATTTTACTTAAACAATAGTCCAATTTCTTTGTGACCACTATGTAGTCAAATAATGAAGATGTCATGAAACCCCCACATGATTACAATCCCACCATTTGAAGGTGGAGGTGTTTTGCAACCAGCGTGGCTTTGAAGCAATGGCTCTCTAAATATATGAAGCTTGTTGAAGTTACAATTGTTGTTATTATAGGGAGCGTGGAAGATGAATGCACCTTTTCTACCCTCAATTTTATGAACTCCAAATTAAGGAATAGACTAGCTATTAATCTTGGTTGTTAAAATGTATGTTGATGATTTTTTTACACCATAAACTTTTCCATTCCATGTTGCCATTAGATATTGGAATGAGAAAAAATCTTGCTATGGGTTGGAGTTGTAGGATTTCATAGCTCTATGAGAAGACAAGTTATGATGTCTTCATGAATCCACGTTCCTACCATTGATGATGGAGCTTGAAAGTTCTAGATTTTCCCCTTCGACAATTTTCTTTGTACATAGGGGTTTCAATACTAATGTGCTTTATTATTTTGCAAGTCTACCTTCGATTGCGATAGGGCAAAATCCACTTATGGACTAGGGTTCAATTCCCTTGGAAGCCGTTGCATAAAATTTGCTACCATAAATTTTTATTTTCAACTTTCAATTTGGAAGTGTAAAGAATTTCAGGTATTTCATCGTGTCTCTCTTGTGCATTCAATATCTCTTTTTTATGTTTTGTTATCAAGCTTTCTTTTGGTTTTTTCTCAGGGTTTTGTTAATGTTCTTTCTTTCCTTTTGCATTGTTACAAATTTGATTTGCATAAACTCCTTGATGGCCTGTGTGCCTTGTTGTGATGACCTAAGAAGAATCTAAATATTATGTGTAATCTTAATGGCTTCCTGTCCAAGTTCTCTGGAATGTTTTCTTAATTTTGACTATGAAGTTGATTGATGCCAAATTCATTAGGTTTTTGCCAAGGAGGATAGGGTGAGGATACCCTAATTCTGGACCTTTATTAGAATTTTTTTGAAGAAAACTGCAGATGCTTGGAAGACCATATTGAAGCATGCTGTAACTAGTACGTTTCATTAAACCTGAAGTTTTAAAGTAAATGAAGGTTTGGTGGGTTTCCTTGAAGCTAAAATTGCTTGAAATAGGTTTACTATCATGGATCATACTTTTGTAGAGCACATAGGAGGAAGGGTCTAACTTTTGCAGATTCTGTCTCTTTGGTGTTTATCCATCAATGCCAAGACGTAAAAGGCCCTTGTTGTATTTACATATGCTTATCCATTTTATTTGTTTCCTCCACCATCAGAAGAAGCAGAACATCAGATGCAAAACATGGAGAGGGAGAATAAATATGTGAATTGTATTTAAGCACATAAGCAAGAAGATGGGTGAGCAATGAGGTTAAAAATTGGAAGCATCATGGATACAGGTAGCAGCAGTGTTTGGGGATGTTTGTTTTGCATTGGAGCTTTACAGGTGGGCAATGGAAATTATAATTGCTATTGGAACTTGGAAGCCAACTAAGTTGCTAAAGATTCACAATTCACATTCATCAAATTGCTCACTCGTGCAATGGAAATTTGCCAAATTGATATGGCACTCACAACCTTGCATATACATGTAAGAGGTCCATGTTGCCACATAGCTTGAACATTAAACTAAAACTATCGCCATAATAATACAACAAAAACAAATCATTAGTCATGTCAGCAATATTTTCACACAGTCCGTTGCCACCTCTATCTGCTTGGCCTAGAAGATAGGGGCCAACTGAGCAACTTTACAAAACCCCCAATAAAATCACTGCCTTAGTGGTTTTAAGAGCTAGGAGCTCCGAAAGATAGGAACCACTGGTTGACAAAGGAGGGGCAAAACAGAAGTGCAAGTTATCGTAGGTGAAGAAATTGCGCAACATTGAATAGTAATGCACGCTGCAGTAGGTGAATTGAATAGCACTGCAAGTTGTGGTAGGCAAAAAGACAAAAATGGAATAGCAGTGTGAGCTATAGTAGGTGGAGAACAATAATGGTAAGAAAGTCACTTGAGGTTTATAACATGTGTTGATGCGAGGTGGAGAAAAAGTGATTGACATGTTGAATGAAATCACTTAGCTCATGGAACTTCACTCCTTCTTTTGTTGTTTTTGTCTTTCACTTCACAATCTTCTTCTTTTGGAATTATGATACAATTCCTGTGCAACCCATCTTTTCCTTTTTTGCAAGCTTTGTGGTTTGCAGTGGCAGTGGGGGTATAGTAGCTCTAAAAATGAATTAGGTCCAGTGAACTCCTAGTAACTTTGCTTTTGTTGGTAGAATTTACCAATTTGTGATGGAGATGCTCTAAGAGCAGCAAAGTTTTAAAAGGAGTGAATGTCGGCAAAGTAAGTACACCAGGAGTTAAAAACTTGATGTATTTAACCTTGACAGGATTGGTAGAATCATTCTTTTGATCGTGAAAGCATGAATGGCCGAGCTCATAAAAGCCTGGCCCAATACAAAAGGCCTGAACATAAAAAGTTGATGCCCCCTAGAAACTTTTGTCATCTTCGAACACCATAAATGCTCCTAGAGGTAGACGCGATCTAAGAGACCCTTGTGCAACATGCTTTGGGTTGGTCTAGTCATGTTAGTTGGTAGGGATCGGAAGGGCAAGTACTGACTCTTGACTCTGTTTTGCAGACATTACCTAAAGAACTTTTGTGAGGCAGCACTACTAGAAAAAGCTCATTTGTCAACTTGTTCAAGGCGACTAAAAGTGTCATTTGCAATTATTTTAATTATTTTGGACAAGTTGCAAAATGAGTTTTTTTTCTAATAGTGAAGAAAAGCTCATGTTTTGTATTGTAAGACTTTTTCATGGTCATGTGCAGTGCACATTATGTAATTGATTGGCGGTGCGCAATATGGCACGGATTTATAAATCTCTTAGCTACCCAAATTCTATGATAACCAGATCAGGGTTTTTTTTAAAATAATTTTTTATGTAGCAACATTGGCAATCATCCACAAGAGGAAAAAGCCAAATTTGGTCACAGGTCAGTGAGAAAAGTTGAAAATTTTCAAAATCCTGCCATAGTTAACAATGGGTTGGAGCATGTCGTCAGAAGAGCAATTTCATTAAATTTATTGATCATCACCAATTCAACTAGATCACAAAATTGAAGTGAGAATAAAAACACACTCAAGCACACATATGGAGGATCCATAGTGTGACATTAGGCATATACCTACAATTTGAGTTTTGAGGAGCCCATAAATTATTGATTAAAGATGAAGGTGGAGGCATGAGGGACAAAGGACACGCATGTGTTCTTTACTTGCACTTGTGTCAACCCCATCTTTGATAAGGTTTTTCAGATAGTTTTTTAGCCCCTACCAATTAAGTATGTAAAAGTTGCATGGCCTCCTTTACTCCCATCCAAATTGGTTGTCAAAAACAAACAAAGTACATGTGATTCTCACAGTACATATGACAATAATCTAAAGTTTTAATGTGCGTGGTTGTGTCATCTTCCTTTAATGTGGGGTGGGGGGTGTGGGAAGGGGGGAGTTGTGTCAATTTCCCCCTTTTGCAGCTATTATGTGTTTGTTGGCTCTGCCTGTTGGGGGAGAGACTACTGGATGATGCAATTTTGATTGGTAGCACGGTTTGAGGAATGTTCACCAGCTGTTGTTTCTACGAGCCCATGAGTTCATTTTTTGCCAATTTGAAATTGTTTTCCTAAAAAATTGAACAGTTTGAGGAATGTTTACCAGTTGTTGTTACTATGAGCCCGTGAGTTCATTGTTTTGCCTATGTGAAATTGTTCCCAAAAAATTGTACAGTTTGAGGAATGTTCACCAGATGTTATTATGAGCCCCTTAGTTCATTGTTTGCCTATGTGAAATTGTTCCCAAAAAATTGTATTAAACTGTTACTGGTTTGAATGAGTGTTCCATTGGTATATGTATTTTTCAATACTGGACTGGTCCTCGTATCATGGATCCTACCCCTTATTCATACCACAGGCTCCTATGAATAGGAATTTAGGTCTCACTTGGTAGGGTGTGAATAGGTATCTATCTATGAAGCAATGGAGTTTGTTTGTTTTGTTTTGTACTTATGAGATCCATTGAACCGGGATGCTTTAGATTTTGTTCTTGGTCTCTTTGCAAAACTCTCAAGGTGCATTGGCTTGGTTTCATGGTGTTTGGACTTGCAGTGCAAAAGTTTTTGAATTTTAAATGATTTTTTTCACTGAAAATTAAATTAAATTAAATCCTAGCTCAAAATTTTCGAGGTATTGGAATGTGCCTTTGGTGTTGTTGGAAAGATCTTGATGAGCAAGGTTTAATGGAATTTATTTGCTAAGATTTGGATTCAGAATGTGGGAGATATTGATTTTTAAGTGATTTCTACTGCTGAAAATCCAAATAAATTCCAAAAAACCAGGTTTTGGAAGGAAAAATCAGTTGAGGACGTGGTAACACTTTGGCCAATGGCACAGACCACACTAGTGGATACTTATGAGATGGGTTGCATATGAATTTGATATTGACAGTTTTGGAAGTCATACTGGGGATATATGAACACTGGTATGATATATATTTTTTTATTGCTTTTCATGCCAAATCTCAAACACTAAGGGGCAGACCACTAATGGGTTATGTATTCTCTTTTGGGCAGAATTTTTGGTGAATTGAGGTTTTCCAATTCCCTTGCTTGTATTAACCTTGATAATTATTCCAAAAAGAAAGCCATTGAAACCTCAAATCCCTTGCATGTATTAACCTTGATAAGTATTCATTCCAAAAAGAAAGCCATTGAAACCTC
>Ga0116229_10000402_pt1 | contig 56315 bp, 53 predicted proteins | sample S1TSphgellanicum_3_FD_87313 | JGI IMG/M metagenome (GOLD analysis project Ga0116229, IMG submission 87313) | Host-associated microbial communities from peat moss isolated from Minnesota, USA - S1T2_Fc - Sphagnum magellanicum MG | ecosystem: Host-associated > Plants > Peat moss > Unclassified...
AGATAACTGATTCTGAAAAAAGGGTTTTAGGGTTTTCACTTTAAGCAGTCTATGCTTGGACCTAATTTCATTCATTCGACCTCAAGGTCTTAGCAAGTTTCTGTTTGTAGATGAATTTTTTTGGCGGCGTTTCAGTTCCTGATCTGAGTGGCATGGTGAAACAGGCATTTCTGATACCCTAGTTCTGAACATGGACACCTTGGTGTGGTCATTAGTAGCCTCTGTTAAGGGACAAACAGCTATTTCAAGTGAGGTGAGCATTGTGTCTCTTATGCTGGGTATTCCATGTAATTTTGAAGTGTTATTCTGGCTAGCTTGTAAGGCAAGGGCAAATTGGGAACAACTTCATTTGCCACAGTAATGCATTAATGATGCATTTATGGGATCTCCACTGGTTTACATGATACAATGCGCTTGTACTTTTTGTTATAAGTTAGTGGAGGTAGACGAATGTGAATCTCAAGAAAGTCACATTGTTTATCATGGTAAGGACAAGGTTTGAGTGTGCTAGTTATTGAGGATTCCTTAGTTTAAATTAATTAGTTCTATTTTTCTAGGTCAGTTTTGTACGGGCTTGTCAAGAGTGGATCTTATGACATTATTTTATGAGCTACATTTTTTGGAGCTGTGCAATCTGCAGCTGAATTAACATCTGAAAATTCTACAAGAAGTGCCAGTGGAACAACAAAGTCAGGGAGTCTAGTGGCAAGACAAGGTGCAAATCAAGTTGGTGCGTCACTTCAAAAAAAGGAGGCCATGCCAGCTGGAATGCAGCAAGGACTTGATATGGGGATGAATAGCAACAAAAGGGCTATGCAGGGAGGACAGTATGAGGAATTAGATTGCTTGCATCTTGGAGGCATAGCAAAAGTGACCAGTGGGAGCTCTATGGCTTAAAAGGGACCAGGCCTGGCTTCAACAATTGCAGTTCTTGTTTCTCGCAATCATGCTAAGTCTAAGGTGAATGGGCATCTGACAGGAGTTCTGGGTTCAAAGGGGAAGGTCAAGGGAGGTAGTTCACCAAGAGGTGCAACTAATGGCTCAAATGGTCTTGTTGTGTTATCAAATATTCCAACAATCTATGGTTTGGATTCTACAGGCCAAGGCTTACCAACATCTAGAAATTTGGGCAACCATCATGCTCCTTCAAAGTTGGCATTGGATGGGTTAGGGTCTTTGAGAATTAGTTTATTAGAGGCAGCCACATGTATGCTTGTTGGCACATGTATAATTGGTGTGCTATGAACTAACAAACTGTGGACATTTGAATCCATTTTATGCAGACGCTTGCAAAGTGAAGGTTACACCAGGATACACCTACTTGGTCCACATTGTGAGTTGATGCATGAATTTTGGGCTCTATTTTGCACTTGCAGACTACTCACATGTACTGGTGTCAGTAGATTTTTGAGCTCAATGGAAAGCATTTTCCAGGTCCATTTTGTGTGTGATTAGTGAGCCATTGTAACCCTAACCCTAGAACAATACTAATTAAACCCTAAAATGCTAACCTTAATTCATAATGCTAAACTAGGGTCCATTATTCCTTTTCAATAAAAATGTATTTTACAAATTATTTAACATTGCCATGTGGCATGTTTCTATTCCTTGATCTTTAAAATATGTGGCAGATTTGAAATGTCCATTCAAATAATAATGCGATATGTGTCAAGATCCTCATTCTTGACATTTGATGAATGGGATATATCTAGGGGTTTTAATAAATATTTAAATGCCATGATGTTCATAATGAGACACGTGGCACATTTCGATTAGCCAAACACAAAAGACGTGGCCATTTCTTGGCCATAAGATTAAAAAAAATTTAGATCATCTAATTTCATGATCTGGGAAAATCAAACCCTCTAATCAAATGCCACGTGTCTCCACATGGTTGGAGTTTGGATCCACCAAAATAGTTACAATTTATAGTCGCAAAATGATGCCTTGTATACATTATGTATATATTGGCCCCATCGGATGAAACAATATATATTAAATGTAGGCTTCATCTACCATTTGATGACGTCATCCTGATGTAATGTTTTGCGAATATTTGTCATCTGCGACTTGTCATAGGCGACTATTAGACAATTAGTTGTAAAATGTCTTTTTAAACTAAAAAACAGTCGTAGACACCAGTTGTAAATAAAGGTTTTTCTTCTAGTGTTTGTCATTTATGAGTAATGGCAAGAAGAGTTTTGTCTTGTTTTCAACTGGAACTATTTTTGTTGGAATGATTTATGTTTCAATGTTGTTGGAAAGAAACAACCTCATGGAGATCATGGGTGACAAGAGCTCTTGCCAGAGAAGTTGGCGAAAATTCATAGATCTATTATGTAGTTTTCAGTAGATACTAATTAAGAACATTGAAAGGCAATTGTGAGGCCCTTAGACTTTTGATAGATCAATATTGGCAATTTGAATGTAGATGTTCATGATTTGGTAGAAATGGAGACATATTAAAAGGTTTGCATTTTTTTGTTCAATTCAAATTTGTAACCAAAATGTGCATGGTTTTTTGTCCCCATATAACTTGTATTCTTGACTTGGGTATTATTGGAATGTAATTAAAGGGTATGGGTGTTTTGTCTCTTTGTTGGTTTTCCTATGGTAAAATCAAGCTAGAATAATTACAAGAATCCTATATTCAGTTTCACCTATGTTTGAAAAAGAGGGTTCATTAATTGAAGGGAATACAAGAGGTAGTGGGTTTTTGTTTCTCTTTTGCTTAGATCTCTTTATTGTACTAATTGTCAACACTAACATTCTATTAATCCTTGAAACATTTATTCAAGGATCATTTCAATTTTTTGTATTTTTTTAGTCTATTGGAGGCTGCCACTTGCTAACTTATGGTGTTTCTTCCTTGGGCATCTAAATATGAATGAACTAGAAAATGTTGAAATTAATTAGCAGCAAAACCAACAACATGCTTACAAAGTTGTCAAGAAAGCAAATGGGAAGTATGAGGACAAGTAAATTTTTCAACCTATTTTTGCATATTCTAGTTTCCTAAGTTTTTGGAGTTGGTTTTTATGCTTTGACAAGTTTGTCTTATTACAATACGTGGGGGCAAGTTTTTGAAACTTGGACAACTTGAGTACTTATAATAGAATAGATAATGTCAAGCTGTGTCTTGTGGTGTTGTGATGTATCATTAAAACAAGAACAATTCTTGTAAAATATGATGATGTTGTCAAGGAAGATGTACAATTTGCCCACAAGGAACAGTTGTCTTAGGAGTCGAAAACATTATATAGCTAAAAAAACTTGTATAGGAAAAGAGCTAACCAAGGTATGTGCTTTGCATGATGGATGTTTTTGCCCTTGATGTTGTGTTATGACATCAATATTTTTGTTTAGTTTTTTGAGCAATTGGTCTTTTTGAGTTGGTTTTTGTCCTAGATTATAGGGCATTATATTGGATGAGTGAGGAGGTGTCAATGAGGAGAGCATGATACATTTTGGTTAATGTTTTTCAGTTGCATTTTTAAAATATTTCATCACTTCCAATTGTTCATGCTTGCTCCCACTACACCATTTTGAAGCTAATATAACAAATTCTTGTAGGTTTGTAAAAGTTTTAGGGTGCAACAATGGGAGATTATACTGCAAAATCTTTTATTATCAGTAACACTTGTGTTTGCATCAGACTACTTCAAATAGGATGAGATGAAAAAACCAATGAAGAAGAAGGAGCTCCATAAGAAGGACAAGCTTGATTTGTATGCTCGGGAAGTTGAGGGGTTTGGCACATTTGACTTGGGTTCAAGAAATTTTGTCGCATGGAGGATTGAAAAGCTAGAGGAAATGAGAGCAATAGTGGAGTTAAAGAAAGCAGTTTACATGACATTATTCTTTCAAAAGTGTAGATGCCTTGAAGGTTTTGAATGAACAACATATCATTGGAACTTTAGATATAGACATGAAGATTGAAACTCTATAGTTTGGTGTAAAAGAAGATGAAGATTTGTACAAATTGTTGGAAAGGGCATGGCAAATTGCTTTACAAAAACAAGCTGATAGTGCGATTAGTGTTCAAGGTGTGGTTGCTCGCATATAAGCATCAAAACAATTTGTAGATGGAGTTTTGTTAGGTGGTGGGGATAGTGGGGGAAGGCTTGTGTTCAATGACACAAGATAATTTTGCAAGAACTTGTAGCTAAATGAAGGTAAGAATTATTTTTTTGTTGATAACACCTCTACACAATTTCTAGATCCAAATAAATAAACATTACTATAAGATTCTTAAAAATAATGAAAAACCATATGGGTCATGAATTTTTGCTTGTTTTGTGGATAATTTTTTTGTGAAATTGAGCTTTGCAATATGATGGGCAGGGAACATAATTATTTATATGCAACACTTGATAATAGAAGTCAAGTTGTGGTAGGTGTTCATGTTATCAAATTGTCCAAAAGGCATGAAAGAAAAATGGTTTATTTACAACTTTTACTTAAGGGGTTGGACCAAAAGATGTAAATTTGTTGAAAAAAAGGAGGAAGTTCATGTTGTTATGAAAGAATAAGTTGAAAGGGGATGGATGGAGACCAAACATGCAAACATGGCAAAAGTTCAAGGGGAGATGGAGATGGATACTAACGTAAGTTGGAGGAACCAATCCATGAAGCTGTGGTAGGAAAAGGGTTAATAGGTGTTTTGAGCTTATTGCAAGAGAGAGGAACTTTGAAGGAAATAGTTGTTTGGGTGGATGAAACATGGACAAGAAAAATAAATAAATTAATGGAATATGAGTCCAATAATGTTGTTGGTCAATGAAATATCCTCTTAAACCATCTTGATGAAATTCGTCGAACAATATGATTTTAATTAAATTTAGCCCTATTTATTTTAATCTACTTTTGGTGGTTGTTTCCTAGCCTTTTGTTCAATATTAGCTTCTTAACCATTAAATCATGCATCATTCTTGGGAGCAAAACACTTCAATTTTTATCCCCAATTTATAGGGTTTATGGTTAGAAGGTTATGACAATCACTAATGGATTGGTTTGTTCTCAAATTAGTAGCAAGGAACGTTTCATATTTATCATCTAACATTGGGGTTCTGATTTGCAAGTTGTGTTTACATATGACACCAAAGGAGGCATTTCAATTCAACTTTCACACAAGCTCCATGGAAAAAAACCAAAAAATACAAAGTAAAAGAAGTGGTAGAAGCAGTTTGAGGAGGAATTCAAACTAAAATAGATGAATTTAGGAAACATTCCCCTTATGTCCATTCAGAAGATGTGTGAAGCCCATGCCAAGATGCATGCCCCTTATATTGTTATCAGTGGTCACATTAAACTTGGGTTAGTGTTTCAAATCCTTGTGGTGATGTATTCACTCCAATACATAAAGCAAAATCAATCCAATTTTAATTCAAGTCTCCTAAGTCCTCATAACTAATGTAATTTTTTTTTTAGTTTTAGGATTTTCATTTTCATTCAAAATTCTTGACAATTATTTTGAATAACAAAATTCAATCAAATCATTGTTTGAAGGCAAAGACACAATCTATAAACAATTGACCATAAGTTAAATGCCACCATCTATTACAACTTCCAACAATCCCTCCATATGCATTCTGCAAAATAAAAAGATCAAAATTTGGGGAGAACTTGATCTGAAGCCATTTATGTTTGAGTATCTACTTTAGCTCTTCATGTCCCATGTCTATCAAGTGTATCATTTGATCAAACTATAATGCCGATAAGAATTACAACTTTAGTTCTACATTGACATACGTGCTTGTGCTAACATGAGCTTTAAAAGTCCTCAATCCTCAAAATTAGCAATTGACTTGTAGTGTCTCCTTCTTGAAAACAAGTTGAAGTCAATGTCAATTTGGCATGTACTTAGGGAGAAGATTAATTAACTAAAACTAATTACATAGTCTAAGCAATTCTATCACTTTAATGGCTACCCTTGAACTCTACCTAAAATGTCAAGATAATAAAGTAAACAAGACAATAATGTGTGTAAGTGCAAATATCACAAAACAACATAAAAAACATGTAAAGAACAATTCTAATCGAGGACCCTAGACTATTACATGCCCCTAGAAAAATTAATGGTGCAAAGCTTACCTCTAGACCCAATGGACATCACATGCCCACATCACAATCATAGAATGATTCATAATTCAATGAGAGATAACACAAATAAATAACATTTGTAAAAACAAACCAAATAGGAATTACTTTGAATGACCAAAAAGGTTAGAACCAAAAAGGTTGGAATGCATTGAAAAGACCAAAAAGGTTGAAATGCATCAAAGATCTCCAAGATACATTTTAGAATTAAAGAAAATCCAAGAAGGTGCATGTGGAAGAAGTGTCCATAATTCAAAGTCAAATGAGCTCACCATATCCATATCCCTTCTTGCAAATTTGCATCAATGTCGTTTATGTCTTCTTTTTGGCATTGCCTCCTTCTCTTTCTCTACTTTCTACCTTGTACAAAATACATTGTTGGTTGTACCCCAATGCTTCTTAGGTGTTTTATGTTTGGGGTGTCATGGCTGGCCTAACTTGCCACCAATTGTGGTTTGGCTTGAATCATCTTGAAAACCTATAGTTGGTTGTTCAACTTGATCATTGGGAATTGCAAATAAACAAATGTAGGCATTCAAATTTGTATTGCATTAATCAAAACCATGGCCACATGCTATATACAAGGATTACAACATTTGAAAGTCCAATATGTTTTTACGACTATATATTTTCCTACATGTTTGTCCATGCATTCACTTGAAAGTTATATAAGACTAATCAAAATGGACAAATGGTTAGCCTTTCTTTTTAGAGGATATTCATCCAATTGTGGACACTTTTGTTTCAAGAAAAAATATCTTCCTTGTGCTAGTGGAGGATGTTCTTCCTTTGTAGGTGGCACTTCTATACATAAATCACCAAAATTTCCATAGTTTTCCTCATTGACCTTCACACCTTCATGAAAATTATCCTGCTGCAAACTTGTTTTTGTCTCATGCTCCCCAACAAGTGGATCTACAACCTCATTAGGTGTATGGTTGTCATATGGAAGTTGTGTAGTTGGAATTAAAACATGACCACAATATATGAAGTTAGTTTGAGTCTTGTATTCAAAGTTTGACAAAAGAATGCATAGATCAATGTACCCAAACCTCAAAAAACATAAATTCAAAGTTAAGATTTAGATCTTACTTGTAGTTTCCACAAGGTTCTTTGAAGCATAATTGTAGGCCAAATTGTCATCTTCTTTTGGATATATTGCAACTTTCTTGGTGTACAAAATCACAAACTTGATGATCAACTAAATGGTTAGTGGTAGGGGACTGTTGTATCTCGAAGCTAGGATTGTCGGACTTTTGATGCTTGGAAGGTGATTCAACTTCATCAATAATTAGCTGTCCCAATGGAAAGGATGGAGGCGTAATGTGTTCAACTATACCAGTGCATGATACATGCCCAATAGGGCTATTGAAATTTGTTGGCCCCAAACTTGGCTTTTTTAAAGCATGTTTAGAACTTGTGGAGCCAAGCTTTGTTTGCTTTATTGAAATGTCAAGTCTTGCACCAAATTTGCAGTTCTTGGATTATGTCAAAATTGTAATGCATCTACTAACCTAGTAGTAGTTAACAAGACCAAACACTAGGAAATTTTGTTAAACAAATATAACACACCTTGGATGACTTTCCAAGAAAGTTTTTACCTTTTAGTTTAAACTCTATGTATGCATCAATTATGATTACTAAGCACTAGACCAATGATCTAGAAACACTAGGAATACTTTCAGCATGCAAAAAAACTAATGGGATGTGGTTACTTGAATGGTTATAAGCATTCAATCCATTACATTATAGTTTCCAAGTAGTCCCAAGTGACTAGTAGTAATTTCCAAGTAGACGTCCCAATGACCAGTGTTCAACAGTTTCCAAGCTTGGATGTTTTAGTGACCAACATCAGTTTTCGAGTAATCGCAATTTGACCAGTAAGTAAATAAGATGTTTTCCAAAGTAACCTGCAAGCACCATTACTGGTAACATACAAGCATTCAATCCACTATAGCACTCCCAATTAGCATTCCCAATAACCTGCAAGCATAATCAGTGTTTTCTAGGCATTACCATTAGTTAGTAAGCACAGGTGGTGCTTTCCAAGGACTCGCCGTCATTTCTAAACATAAAGGGTGTTTTCCAAGCACTACCATAAACTAGCTAGGAAACACAACAAGTGTTTTCCAAGGACTCACTATCATCTCTAAACATAAAGAGTGTTTTCCAAGCACTACCATAAACCAATGAACACAACAAGTGCTTTCCAAGGACTCATTATCATCTCTAAACATAAAGGGTGCTTTCCAAGCACTACCATAAACCAACAAGCATAACAAGTGCTTTCTCCAAGCACTTTTAGTCCTCTCCAAGTACACTCAGTGCTTTCCAAGCATTGCCATTAACTAGTTAGCATATTGGGTGCTTTGCAAGCACTCATAGTAACCAACAAGTACATTATATGGTTTCCAAGCACTTTCAATGATTAGTTTGCACAATGGGTGTTTTTTAAACATTGCTAGTAACTTGTAACCCCAAAGGATGTTTTGCAAGCATTCTGAACAACATGTAAGCACAATGGGTTGCTTTCTAAGCATTTGTTACAACTTGCAAGCACAATTAGCACTCTACTCCAAGTACTCCCAATATCATGCAATCAAAATGGGTACCAAATTTTAATGTACTCTAAGCAACTTCCAAGCATGAACAATGAATAGTCTCTAAATTTGATCAACAATTGAGCTAAACAAGTTTTGCATGACCATAAATCATTCATTACATAATCATTGACAATCAACATGCTACCACTTCTAATCACTTGTTGCCACCACTAGAATCAATTACAATAGTAGCTTGAAACTTCAATCTACAGAAAACCTAGCTAGGTAAACCCTAAAAATATATAATCTATTAGATAGTTGACAATGTGAACTTTTAGATACAAACTTAACAAACAGTTGACTGATACAAACTTCCAGATTTTGAATGCAAGTAAAAGTGATAAAGTGCAAAGAAATTTATTTGGTAGAATTGGTGCTGAAGATGTATCAAACCAGCTAATCCACCAATTAGGATGTAAAAGCTCATCTCATTTATTGCTATCTTTAACCAAATAAAAAGGATGATAGGTGTGTTTGTAAGAAGTGATAACAACATCATAATAATCGTAACCTCTATTACAAAATCCACAAGGTTTTACAACAATGAAACCATAATTTTCTACAAATTCTATAATCAATGTTGAATGGGTCCAAATTCTTTAAGGTGTATTAAAATCTTGTCATAGTGTCACCATTTTTTGTCTTTTTTACCTAGTCTTTTTTTACCATGTAAAGACACATTTATGAATGATTATGATGGAATTTAGAATCATAATGGTCTAAAATATAATCCTCCTAAAAAATTTGACAATTTTCGACTCATTATTTTTTTATGGGGATCAAAATATAAAATAAAAAAGGATTACAGTGAGGATTAGGCCCTTTTCATCCTATGTGGTACATTTTAAAGGATTTTCACTCAAATGTAATATTGGCTTAGGCCAAAATGAAACACCCTTTCCACACTCCATTTACCTTAATTGGTCTTGAACAACCTTTTTCTCCCTTTCTAGCACATACAACTATCTGCTAATGTCATGAAGAACACAATCAAGGTTTTGGTGCTCAACTTGATAATCTTGGAACAATTTCTCACCTCACACTACACGTTTGATCTTATCATCCAAGCTTTTGTTGGAGTAATTTAAATCACTTTCCAAAGTGAGATGTTCTTGACAAACTACATCACACTAGTGTATTAATTCTTTCAAGCAATCCTCTTCTTTCATATGAACTTTTGTAGTAGGAGGGATTTCAATTTGAGAACACTGCATTTATATCTGCACTAAGAAAAATAAAAACCTTAAAGTTCAAGAATATCAAACATAATCATCTTCCAAAGAACATAATTAGACATAAATCTTTGAATAATTTTTTGACTTAGAAAATTTGCAACTCATAAAAAAAAAACAACAAGATGAAAATATCATGACAAAACGTACTTTCTCTTCAAGTTTACAAATTCATTGCAAGATCAACTTTACTTCTTGTTCCACTACTACTATTGTGTTGTGTGCTTCCATTGCAATAGCTTTTCGATCCTCCATGTTGAACCTCAATACTATTAATTTTTCTTCTAATGGTTTCTTCTCACTATTTGTTTCATCTGCCCTTGTAAATGCTGACTTCTCCAAGTCACACAACAAGGCTTTGCAAGTCTGTAACCCTCTAAATGTTTGATGAAAAAATTTCATACGGACATAAACCTTACTGCTTCAAGCTTTTGACCTCTAAAGTGGGTTTGATGTCCATTGTCAACTTATTGTCAAATCACATATATCCCTTTCTTTTGGCATTCAAATCTGATAGCTCCAAACTTCCATTCTTGAGCCTCCCCACCTCTTTCCTTTGAACCTTTTCTTATGCTATCAATGTTGTTGTTTTCGCCCAATTAACTTCATGGCCCTTCTTTTGTGCTATGTACCCTTTCATTAACCATAACATGAAGTCATTGTTGGTCGGAGTAGGTACACCATAAATTTGCCAATGGAACCTTTTCAAGTCTTGTTTTGTTTCAGGATGAAATAATGAGTTTGTTAGCTTCAAGTTGCACTTGGGTTTGAAAACTTTTAACAAGTCTGTCTCACAGACCTCTACATTGGTAAGGTTTATTTTTGGATTGAAACCTTTGTTACTCAAGCACCTAAGAATTGAGAAATATTCTTTTGTTTGGAGCTAATAATCTACAAGTTTCCAAGGTGGGAATTCTATGTCCTCCTTCTTGATCTTGCATTCTTCTTTCACCATTTTGCTTCACAACTTTGGACTTCTTCATAAACAAACAAAAAAACCCTAAGCTTCAAAGATTATAATGTTAACAACGACCTCCCAAATGCACAAAAATAACTTCTAAGCTTGGTGATTCAAGAGCACAAAAACAAAAGAAAAAATATGGGAAGCTCAATTTGACTTTGCACACAAGCAACTTTCAAGTTTGAAACTCAATTGAGCTTGCATTTGAGTGAAAGAAGTGCACACACATTTTGGCTTATCGGGAGTCCAAAGGCATGTGATAGTCATTGTTGACCTAGAATGCGCATGTGGCTAGGACATCGTTTCAAAATACTAATTATCAAGGGTTCAAAATCGATGTCCTTTTCATCCATCCTACCTAACTAATCCCGATGTGCCACATCATTGCAAAAAAATTTGATTGCTTTGCAAGCACTACAAAAAGTAGGCGGGTATGGTTCTTGTTTGTGTGATTCTACCTTCATGTGTGGCTATGCATTCTCCCCTATGAGCACAACAAAGTAGGTGTATCCCTATTGGATCTATGGCCTGGCCACATGCATCGAGAAAGACCACAAGCTGTGGGATGGGGGAGGCCGAATTTGGTGTGTACTATTGAAGAAAAAATGTTAAAGGCCATCTTAAAAGATAGGATGACTAGGTAGGTAGAAAGCCAAACACTTGAACTTGGGCTTGCATAATATCTCAGTCAAATGCCATGACAATCTAAAGACAACTCTAAAATGATGCTGAAAAATGAGTGTTCATGCATGCTCTTTGAAATGTTCTCCTAAAGATGATTCACTCCTCTATTTGATAACTATTCAAATGGTGGGATGGAAACTTGAGCAATTGAAGGTAGAAGGTCATGAACCCACCTAAGGTAAGTTTGGAATGGAAGTGGACCTAAATTGTTGGCCCCTATAACCCCTAATAAAAATGGGTGGACATTTTACAAAAATCTAGACACAATGATTAGGGCGACAATCCTTCAATTCTTCAAATACATTGTTGGGGCAACAACCTTTGTAAAAACAAAACTTATCCTACCTTTGGAGATGGGAAGAAAGGCTCGTCAACAAACTAGGGGAGCATCTAGACATTCCAAAGAACCTAGCCTTAAAAGTTTCTTAAATACGTGAATGAGGGTTGAATCATAGGAAGCTAGTTGGTGTTGAAAATTCATGAGTGGGGGGAAAGAAGAAAGAAGGTAATAAGGCCTTTGTGCAAAACAACAAATGAAAATCCCAAATGCCACTAGCACATCCCCCAACCTAGCAAGGGCATTTATGTGCTACACATCATCATTTAAAACATCTTGGAGAAAAAATATGTGAAAGAAAGGGACCCCAAAGGAACACCCAAAACCCTAATGCCCCAAACATGGATACAGAAACTTGATGGAGGTGAGAACCTTGAAGACAACTTTGAAGGAGACCAAACAACACAATTGCGGGGTTGAATCACAAAACCTACCAAGTCTAATTGGGAAGAAAAATGATGAAAAAATCTCACCTTTTGTTTTTTGATCTTAAGGTAGCTTGGAAGGAATACATGAATAATTAGTTAAAAATGTTGTAAGTTGCTGAATATGGGAAATGATTATTTTGTTAATGCCACATTATTGATGAATCTTTTAAATTCTTGCTAAATATGAGAAATGTTTATTAGTGTGCACATTGTTGTATGCTTTCACTATTTTTGCTATTAGGGCACCTTCCCTAATCATGTCATATATGTCTTTCAGATGCACTTTTCGAAAGGAAAAAATAAAAATAAAAATCAATATCCGTTTTCCACATTTTTACATTTCAATCATTATATTTGCTTCACTTTTGAAATTAAACTCAAAATTCTTAAACATCTCTTCAATACATATAGGTACTTTGCCATATTACTAAACCACTTATATTGAAATTCTTGGAACTTAATCTAATTTCAATTAGATTAAGTTCCAAGAATTTCAATATTAAAATATGATATATATAAAAGAGTCAAACAAATAGATAGATAAGTAAGCAATTAACTACATAACTCTACACACATTTACATATGTTTTGTTATGCTGAAATCTCCCAAACCATGGCGCTTCATGCCACATTCTTGATATCTTGGAAAAACTTTCAATGAATAAGGGTGCATCGACTTGATTTGAAGCTATGGTGTAAAAGCTATTGATTATTGAATTATTTTTTAATGAAAACTAAATAAATCGAAACTGAAAACTATATTGGAATTTGGGGGTGTTGTTGATGCTGTTGGAAAGCCCTTGGAAAGTCAGATTTAATAGAGTTTATTCCACAATTTTCAGAGCTAAGGTGTGGAAGATATTGATATGTGAGTAGATTTTGGTTTTGGAAATTCAAACAAATTGTAAAAGTTGGGTTTGGAAGGAAAAATCAGTTGAGCCTTCAATGTGTTCACACTTGGGGCAACGACAGAGGCTACACTAATATATCTACATATGTACTCTTTCTTTTTACAAGCGACCTTTTGCAAAAGTACTTTTACTTTTCATCTTATGTTACATTCTTTTGACAGGACTTTTCATTGGTTGTCTTATTAAAATTCCCGAGACCAATAGTCGAAAACCCAATTCCCACCCAACCCCCAAAAATACTAAAACCTCCTGGGAATTTTGTAGTGTACCTAGTATGAAGGCACGTTATTGCGTGTGATTTTGCCTTCATGAAGGTCAGAAAATTCAAAAAATGGAATGCTTGCTTCTGTTGGCATTTTGTTTTTTTTGAAACATGTGCTTTTCTATTTTATGTTTTCTCATCCATCATACCCACCAAGTATCACAGGGGAAAAAAAAAAAAAAAAGGAAAAAAACCACATAATGCTTGCTTCCATGGGAGTTTTGTTTTTTTCCAAACACCTGCTTTTATCTTTTATGTTTCTTCCTCTATTATACTCACCAAGTAGTTAAATATATTTCAAGCTTGAAATCCAAATCTGTTCGAATTCACCCACTGTCGAACACTGAACCCCCTTACACCAAACACCCATATCTTTCATATTCCTTTACCAGATTGAGCAATTTTTGTTGCATTCGAAGGGGGTTGAGGGCTCCAAATGTTCTTTGAGCTTCAGAAGCAAAGTAAGGATTCGACCTTTTTTTACTTCTTAAGTGTTCGCTCACTGACCTATTTACACTATCACAAAAAAACAATTAAAAAGAAAAGAAAAGAAAAGAAATCCAAGGAGTCCTTATGCAGGATAAAGCCCTTGACCCGCAGGCTTTATCAGAATGGGGCCCACATAAAAACATCAATTCGTCTTCTTATTGGAGGAGAGGGTGAAATAATGGACAACCCAAATTTGCAAATTACACAAAGTATGTCTTCTTCAGTTTTCAGAAGTTCGCAGGTTTTTGTAGTTTTCAGGAGCTTCGTAGTTCGTTGTTGTTTGCGTGATTCTGGAAAAATGCACAGTTGTTGTTGTAGTTGTTTTTCAATCGCTTGAATTTTTTCTGTCATCGTCGAAGAGACGGACGAAATGGGTAGACAATCTTGTCGTCCTGTAGGAGGAGGTGGAGGTGGTGCTGCTGCAGCAGCAACTGTGCTTGTTTTCTTTCGTTCAAGCTTATTATTCTTGTTCCTGTTTTTCTTGTGCGTTCTGGGTGCTGCAGTAGCAGCACTAGACAACACAGCAGGAGAACTAGTAGCAGCTACAGCAGCATCAGTGAACCATAACAACAATCTCCCAGTGGTGGAGCTTCTGGAAACATTTGTGGCCGCAAAAGAACAAGAAGAAGAAGAAGACTTCAGGGTTTCAGATAAATCTCTACCAAGCTTTTCTTCAATTGTTTTAGAACAACAGCGAAGAAGTGAGTATCATCATTCTAGGGTTTCAAGAACGTTATTATTTCAATCTGATGGGAAAGAGGACAAGACACTAGAATCCATTGAAGAAAACCAAGAAGAAGAAGAAGAGGAGGAGGTAGAATCCGCACCCTGGGTTGTTTTTTCAGCATCATGAATTCGTACTTTTTTGCATAGGAAAGTTCTGTTTCAGTATATGGTCAGTTGCATGAGATTTCATGGCTGCATGAGAAAACTTCACAATTGCGATCTTTGTGTCCAATTGTTTGGACGGCCGTGTCATCATCATCATCACCACGTGATCCTCCTACCATCATCCACATTGCTGATTTGCTTAGTGATGGTCATGAAGTTACCTACTGCATTGTGCCTGTTTTCTTCTTGACATGGTTATTGCTATATGGCATTTTGAAAGCATGGCACAACAGTTACGGAGGCAATTGAAATTTGGATTTGAGGATTGACTACTTTTTGGTTGGTGCAGAACTCTCGCTCCATGCTGAAGAAGTACTTGACCAACAATGCCAACAGTGAGGAAGTGGCGGGAATTTTGGTAACCCTTTCTGAGGTGGGCATCACTTATGTGAAAGAAGTTTTGGTGAATCAGATACTGAGTGACATTATACCGCTGGCACTTCCGGATATACATTTGCAAGTGAAAGCTCCAGTTGGCCTGGTTGATACCACCATTACTCGGCTTGAGTTAACGGGTGCTAATGTTTCTCACTCAGATGTCAAGTTGGGGAAGACTGCAATTATGGTCTCTGCTGAGAATATCAAGGCAAAGATACACTTTCATTGGGTGTACCAATATACTTCCAGTTATATCCCATTTCCTGTAACAGATGGAGGATGGGCTGATGTGGAGGTCAGTTCTTTTTGCTCCCCTTTCTATTTCCATGACCAAGTTATATAATAGCAATGGCTTACCTTTGGTCCATGATGATGATGCAATGTTGGGCTCATATGAAAGAGAAGACTTAATGCTACCCATGATGGGGGATGTCAGTGTTGGGACAAAGAAAATGCAAAAGATTGCATCTCTTCTGTGCCTTGAACAAGAGAGAATTTGATGGGTTTATTTGGACAATTTCATACTACAGGATTGTTCTCAACATCCCAGCTTGTTCATTTAGTAATAATAGCATCACATTTGTTGGTTTCTTTGCTAAACCCTATCAGTGAAGAAAACCACAAGGGCATTGAGGGCTTGTGGTATTTTCAGGTGACAGGCATGCAGGCTGGTGCTACTGTCATGTTGCAAGCACAGAATGGAACTTTGCGGGTATTTGTTCTGGAGCATACGACTTCTATTCAGAATCTGGACATCCAGTTGCATGGCGGTGCTTCCTGGCTTTACCAGTGGTAATTAGCTTATCCTTCTAGGATGCAGTAATTGGCTATGTTGTCTTATTGTTTGCATCTTGTTGCAATAATTCACACATGGTACTAGTTCTAAGAAGCATTCCCAGGTTTGAGTTACGATGTTGCATACTGGTCACTGACTTTTGCTGTGATTAAAACTTCTCCTGTGTAATTTTTGTTTTTTCCTCTGTTTTTAGCATTGGCTTTCCTCTTTTTTTTCTTCGCTGACATGATTGCCTGATGCAAAATTTCTATGTGTTATTGGTTCATCTCTCAATTCTATTCAGGTGTCAGTTGTAAGTTTGCAGAAGTTCTCAGTAATTCTGAACATATTCCAAACCAGGTTTGTCTATGCATTTGATGATGAAATCCGCGCAGAAATTGAGTCAGCCATCTTGACAACAATCAACACATGGGCTGGAAAGTTGGATGCTCTCCTTATGGAACTTCCACGAAGTCTCCCAATTGATGACACATCTGCAATTGATGTTGCACTTGTTGAGGATCCTTTTTTGGGTCCGAACTTTTTGACTGTATGTGCAAGTGGTGAATTTGTTTCTTTGAAGAAACCCACTGTTCCCCCACAGCCTGGCCATTCCTTGCACCCAGGTATCATCTGTAGTGAATTGGAAAAGATGGTCACCATTGCTATTAGCGATTATGTCATCAATTCAGCTGCCAAAGTCTATTTTGAGGTATGTTCCTCTCTTTTTGGAGTTGATAATGTTCTTAGTCTTTGGCTTTCCATTTCTCCCTTTCCATGAACCTCTCGGGTTTGATCTGTCCTTTCTCTGGTTTTACCCATATTCTCTTTGAGCTATTGATACATGTTTCTTTTTTATTCTGCTTGTCCTACTGCATTTAATTTTGCGTTCTCTTCTCATTGTTATTCTCCTCAATCCCCCAGCTCTTGGAGCTACCCACAAAGTTATCAAACTGTCCTTGGTCACACAACCCCTTTGAAGGCATGTGAATGCAACATTGCTAATGTTCTTTTTCCCCCTACCCTGTTCTTTTCACCCCTCGTTTTGATTTCAGCAGTGTTGGCTTTCTCAGGCAGGGGTATTGGATTGGTTGGTGGACGAGTTACCTCAAGAGTCAATATTAAACACTGCCTTCTGGAAATGGGTTATACCACAGCTGTACAAAAAATATCCAAATGATGACATGGTGCTTCACTTGTCTGCCTCTGCTGCACCTCAAGTTGAGCTTACGAAAGATGGAGCAAAGGCATTGGCAGTTGCTGATGTGACAGTTCTTGTCAAGACTGGCAATGGTTCAGTGCCTGTAGCCTGCTTATCCATGGTGGGTATCCTGTCCATTGTATTGGTTTGATAAGTTGTTCTCAAAGGTATAAACAGTGGTATTTAGTGAACCATTCTGGCATCAAGGTGTACTATTTAGGCTGCAGTATGTGATGCTCATGAAGCAGCATTCTTGCGAGTAATGCTGCTGGATATGCTTGTTATACAAAAAAAAGGGGTTCTAATTGAGTAGGTAGGGTGTGGAAAAACATTGCACATTCCATGGGTGATGTTTTAAAGTACCACCTTGTATGTGTGTTGTAGGTGCTGAAATGACAATTGGGGGGCCCTTTTGTTACAGACTTTGTCAATGGATGCAATAGCTGGCCTAGATGGGATCAATGTCACAGGAGAAGTCACTCTGAATGATCTTACCTTGCAGTTGAAATGGAGTGACATTGGGACATTCCCTGTCAAACTTTTGCAGGTATTATTAAATGCTCATCTTTTGTTTTGTTGTTTATGCCTTCAGTTGTCAGGCTGACATCAAACGTGCTCTAGCCTCTTCATACACATGTTTGCAGTTTTACAGAATATCACTAATACATGTCAAGAATTGGTGAACTATGGTGTCTGACAGTTGCCCACTGGGTGTTACCTTTTTTCTGTGCAGCCAATGGTGCGCACGGTCTTGTCAAAGGTAATCATACCCATATTGAATATCAATATGAAGAGGGGGTTTCCGCTACCAGTGATCCCAGCAATTGACCTCCAAGATGCAGATGTCAGATATGATGATGGCTGCATCCTTATTTGTAGCAACGTATACTACAAGAGTGGCTACATCAAAACCTTCACTCTGCCTTTGGGTTAACTATATTTGCAAAATGCCTTTTCTTAATGGAAGGTAAAAACATCATGTTGGAGACTTCCAAGACATGCAACAAGATTATATTCTGCTGAAAGAAGCAGAGAAGGCATGGCTGATCGAAGAAGCTTGGGATGTAATGTGGAATTCAAGAAGATGAGGAATAACAATGTGGGTTCTAAAATATTGGTGGGAAACATGCAAATATGTGCCATGCCCTATCATGGTGTTTTGGGGCACAGGTATGAATCTGCATTTTACTCTTTTGATTTGAGATGTTCCTAAACTTTCCAAAACCACCAATTGCCCTAAGCACTTTGACCCTGACCGATTTTAGAACGTAGTGGTACACTTATGGAGGTGTACAACAGTATTAGGAGGAATATCAGTAAAGGGCATTTGTTCCAGAGGTAAATGCACCCTAGTGCATGGATAGTGTAGAATAAGCAGCATGCAAAAGGTGTTGTTGTAGTGATGGATTTGAAGTGATTTGACTTGTAAAATATGACAAGGTGGTTTACACTAGTAATTATTCCATCCAGTGGACATGTTCCTCTTATTATGTGAAGGTTTACAGAATGCATCTTGTCAGACCATTTTGTTGTAAGTATATTCCAGTTAGTTCTCTTTTATGAAAAAGGTGTAGAGGATACATGTTTGAGCATTTTGTGGTATGTATATTCCAGTTAGTTGCTGGTAATGTTGACGACTGATGGAAATTGAAGATAGTGCTCATTTTTTGTTGCCTTAGATAAACTGCTCACAGTCTGGTGATATGACATGGCTGCTGAGCAATTTGTTAGTTTGGCAAGGGAGTTCTGGCTCTGGTGGTTGAAAAGATACTCTTACAATGTGGATCTGAAAGGATGCAGTCTGGTGATATGTGGTATCTGTAAATACAAGAGTGGTGCAAATTTGAACAATCCTAGAATGAAATCATGTCATAATGCTTTCTTAGGGTTTTCTACAACAACCACTGTTTCCTTGGATTAAAGAGAAGAGATTCAATTGAGCTAAGTCCTGGTGGAAGTACACAAAAACATCAAAGATTGAAGGTTAAAACAATTATTCAGGAACAGAGTTTCCATAATAGCAATGCGAAGAACACTTGTGAATGAAAACTTTAATGTCAGTTAGATATGAAGGAACCTCACAGGACACTGTGAATCTACTCACTCATAAATGGACTGTGAAAAGAAACAGGCACTTCATACAGAATGATTGAATGTATTTCTAACATTTTGGGGAAAAAAAACAATTCAGCAACCGGATTTACTACATAGTATATATCACAACTGTTGCCATCATAATCCAGGTATGCATTTTGGAGCTAGCAGAAATTCATAATTCTAGCAATTCCTCTTAATGCATGTGTGACAAAGCTTTTCAAATGGGAGTTTCTTAGCTGTGGTGTAGCATCATGTCGGAGGGCATCTGCAAGTGAAGAAAAGCCATGATGAATGCCCTTGGAGGAGCCATCATGCTCCATCACTGGGACTTCACAAACTTCAAGGAGTTTTGTCTTCTGTGGGGGGTTAAGTGCCCATTGCATGGCCCAGATGGCTAGTGGCCTCATGTATGCAAGTGATCTGTAGTAGCCATCAATAGTCCATGCTTCTGGTGTTTGGAAAGTGTACCTGTTAACAAAATACACTAGAATTTCTTGAACAAGTTCAAAGCGTACAACAAATGTGAGATCCCTTCCTTCGACACATCTAGTCATAATATCCAGAAGCCTCCACATCAATAAGCTGAAGAAAGCACATGATCAAGCACAACATATTATGAAGGTCATGGATCCATTACCCAAGGTCAGACCAGCCTGCAAGAAACACACCCTCAGCTACAGTGAATGCTTGGTCCTTCATGCCTTCTTGTATCATGGCAGCAGCAATGGAATACGTAACACCTGTCCAAATCTCCCGAGATTGCATAGATGTTGTATCAAGTGTTCCATTAGGGTGCATTCCATTCATGGCACCAAACTTACCACCTTTGACTTTCATCACATTGAAGTCATATATTTTCTGAAATGTGCTGCGAGATTTGTTGTTGTCAACAATGGGAGGCAGCTCTAAAGCCCGAGAATACCATTGTCCAGCCATCTGATCTGCCTGCAATGTAGGTATCACACAGATTTTTGTAATCAGGCAAAATGTGGAGCTCTACCTGCAGTAATCCTGACCTTCCACTCCACAAGAAAAAACCAGTTCATTGCACTTACTACAACCAACAGGACTCACCTGAATCACATTGCTGTCACCGCTTGTACCAGAATCATAATTGAAGTAGGAACCATTCCATAATTTCTTCTCATACACTTCCTGAGCTTGGCGGAATTTTGCTCGAAAGTACTGTGCAGTCTCCTTATCTTCTACTATGTCTGCCATGGCTGCAGTTGCTTGGAGAGCAGCCAACCATAGTCCCCCACAGTAAGCACTAACACCATGCACAGACCAAGCATCATATGTCTGGTCAGGGAACCCATCATTTTCAATCATACCGTCCCTGTCTCTGTCAAATTGGTCCATATATGCCATAGCGGCAAACACTGCAGGCCACACTGCCGTTGCAAATACTGTGTCTCCTGTTGCCACCACATCCCTGTATACCTGGTTTATAAGGCAAAAAATTCAGTACCTTCTTGACATGACTGATGATGCCTGGGAAAAATTCTGCTGGGATCTCAGGGAGGTTACTCTTTATATATTTTATGAAGCATGTGAGATAAAGGAATAAAGGGACATTTTTTCATATGCTATGAAATAGTAGAATATTAAAAAACTATTTTTTTTAAAAATTGGGAATATTTTAGAAATATTTCAGGTATATTTGCATAATCCAATTCTTGGCACCTTATTTATATTGAAGTGAATTATAAAATCTACTTTTTTTCATTACGTTGCACCTTATATCTTTTTGCACATCATTTGGGAAAAAATAGAAGTAACCTCCCCTAAGTTGGGATGCCACAACTGCAACAACCTTAGATAGGAATTTCAGGAGAGAAACCCAACAACCTTGGAGGGAGTTGTAATAATATCAAATACCTGAAGCACAAATTTTGGGTTGAGATCCTTCCAGCGACTGGTATCATGAATATTGTATGCATTGACTTGTACCCATGGATTGTGTTGACCGAGATCATGTGGCACAGCACCAAAAACTTTTCTGATACCTTTTCTTCCATCATCCAGGAACATAACTTTCTCTCTATCATTGGAAAGAGTGGCAGCTGCAAAATCTCTTTGCAGGCTGAGCTCGAGCTTAGGGAAAAGAGATACAAGAGCAAATGAGGCATAAAAGTGCACATCATATGTACACCACATTATGTACTCCAGGCCTTCCAAATAAAGAAACTGACCCACATTTTCCTCTCCTTTCTGAAGAAGAGCTAAACCAGAAGGCAGTCCTGCTTTTGATCCATCTTTTGGATCATGAGTCATTGCTGCCTGCACAGCCTTCAGTAGCAATACCTCTGTTCTCTCTATTGGTGCAAGCTGCTCTGTATTATTCTCTACTGACTCAGGTATCTTTGCTGTCTCCATATTGATTGAATTTTGGATAACTCGGGAAGCAGGAGTTGAGTTTGCCAACAAGATATCTGAGCCTTCTTCGATTGCTGCTTGACCATCTGCACCAGAGAGCAACACAGTGGAATATGGATCATGAGAGTTCTTGCATTAGTGGGGTGAGGGAATTGGGCGATGGGCAGTGTGGGAGCTGAGACAAAAGGGAAATTAGTTTACATAAGTGTAGTAGGATCATGCATTGCTGAACACATATAGATCATTCCTACCTGTCCAAACTGTGCCCCCAGCAACCAGATAATACAACTCATTGAAGAGGGTAATACGGTACCTGAAAAGTACCCATGAACACCCAAATCAACATCAAAGTTAATAATTGTTTTTGAGAAGAAAGGAGTACACAAACTCAGTCAATTTTGGTCATTTCTTTAGAAGTGTCTCGAAGATTGTATCAGGTCCCCTTGTGTTCACTGCAACATTATCACTCAATGAGACCTTAACATACTTAACACCCAAATTGGTGAGCTTCAGTGTAACACACTTGTTGCAAAGCCTCTCTGTATATGGTTGGGGTTAAAAATGAGGTATAATGAGCAGGCAATGCATATTGAAGCACACTTCGGTAACTTTGAAAAGGTACTGACATGTTGATGTGGTATATTAGGATTGGTTGCTCTTTTTTATTTGGATTGATTATAGTGTTTAAAATTTTGCTTGAAAGAATTGATTATGATTCTCAAAAAATGCTTTTTGGATACTTTATCCTCATTATATTCATTTCAAATTTATTCTAATGTTACAGTGAGAGATCAGAAGTATCATTACGTAAATACATCACACATTTTCAACACTAACCTAGTCTGTAATTGAAAATGATGTAAAATAAGCAACTGCTATAGTGCTCTATAACTACGAATGTACCACCGCGGGTGAGTTTGAAAGCCACAAGTCAATGTGTTGCAAAAACAACTAAGTACCTATTAGTCTATTTCTGATTTATGTAAAAAAATTAGCATCTCTAATGACACCGAAGTAATAGCAACCTTTTGAGAAGAGATCATCAAGGCACTGTACTCACCATTCAGGTAAGGTTTCATCCCTTAGGATTGGTTGCTGCCAATCTTCAATGGCAACCTCCCACTTTCGATAATCTGTATGCATCACGTAGTAAGCAGAGGAGTGTAGTAAATTTCTTTCTATTCACAAACTAAAGTTCTGAAATCCAAGTTAATGTCCAATGTGAGATTTCTTAGTAGTTCAATGAGTCTTAAGTACCAAGAAGTGCATCATGTGCAAGCTTTGAAGCAGCATGGCCCTTGGTACCATAGAACTGTGTATATCGCCTGCAATCAACGCGAAATATGTGGTTACTAATTTATAGGGTAAAAATAAACACAAATTTGGCATTCTTTTGAAGTGACCAGAAGCGCACCGGTAATAGGAACTTCCTTTCCCGAACTTGGCTTCTGGAGAATCCCATGCCAGTGCAAAGACAACCTCTTTCTTTTCATTTGGAGATATTAGGACTTGAGCTGCAAGAGCTGCACCAATAGATGCACCTTTTTGTGAAGGCTTGGAGATGCCAGAATGCCAATTTCCACTATCAAAGGCACCCTTCTGCAAAAGAGAGAGGAAAAAAAAGCATGTGTTGTTATAGCTGTCAAAAGACCGACCAAAATATAACATAAAGATGTAAGGCAAACTTTAGCTGTACATAACTTGGAAGTTTTTTTCATCAAAATCAACAACGTTGCCATCCACTTCAACAAAGACATGGGATCGATCACACTCAACATGGAAGCTTGACCTGCTCTAAGTGCTTCAAGAGCCTTTAAGAACCAAATAAGCCATCCTCAACCAACGCTCACTATTTGCTTCCACATCCATCACTGTACAAAAGAGTTGAAGAATTGCACCTGCGGATTGATGCGGAAGTCTGGCTAGCACAAAGTGCAAAGAGCAACAGACAATTTCCAGTTGAAGATAACATGTCAACAACATAAGACATTAGCCAACAATATAGAAGAGGAGCTCAAGGGATCATACCTCCTTCATTTCCCCCCACATCGCCTTTGCACTATGGTCACCCTCTTTATCAAGAATTGAGAAGCTGGGAAATGTTGATATTGTTACGCCCTGCGTCTCCTTGGCTGCAATTGCAAATGTGACTGGGCTGCCTCCTTTAGCAGCTGTCCTGCATATTTCCCAACCTAATTATTAGCAAAAAAAATTATATAAGCTACTTCGATAATAGATATTAACTAGCAGAAAGATGGGTTTGAAGCTTGTTGAACTAGTTTTCAATGGCTGATCAATGCTTTTGTCATGAATTCAGAAAAGCGAAGAGTCTAACGGACTTGTTTTCATGGGAACCAAGTTACTCTTATCTCTTGTTAGATTGGTGCAAGAATTCTCCTAAATACCTGACAAAGCTCTCTTAGAGAAAACAACGTTCATAACCAAATGTTGTCTTTCTAGATCCTAACGGCCGATGTCAACTGAAACTTGCATGAATATGCATGCAGGGTATCAGATCTGTCACACAAGCATCGATGTGAAATTGGGTGAAAAGGTAGAGACTTGCTCATGATGAAGGTGCACACCGCGTACTCCATCCTCATCCCTGGAATCACCAGAACCATCAAGAATTTTTTAATTTTTTTTTCCTCAAACCCCCCCATAAGAAACCCTTCAAATCATTTGGGTGAGGTTTCTAACCCGTGTTATTTATATAGCAAATGCTCTCATACTTGTTTTCTGTGTAGGCATCGAGTAAACATCTTGTACATAGTAATCCTGAGAACAATATCAGCATTCAGCTTTTGGTATATGGGAATTGTGACTAACACATATGGTTCGTTGAAGTGTCCACCTGTTGAAGCAGAAGTTCCACCAATTGAGTTCTGTCACAAACCCAGTGTCCACAAGACTGAGATCAGCACACTTGAACTGCCATGTGAGATTAGTTTAAGAGATTTGAGTCCACAAAACACACAAATCAAACAAGAATTGAAATCCTCAAATGTTTGTACACGTTGTCCGCATCTGTCACAGTGTCATGAGGCTCCAAACTATCCAAGCAATTTTTAGGCCCCATTAATGCTGCTGAAGAACTTAGGGAGGTTACTCTTTGTATATTTTATGAAGCATGTGAAATAAAAAAGATTTAAAAAAATGGTATGAACTTGTAATAAAATTAAGAAAATATTTTATTAAAATCAAAAGTATTCTAAATATATTGAATCAAAGCTCACTATGGTGGTTAAAGATTGTTGTTATAAATATTATTTTTTAAAATTATGTGTTTTTGAACTTTTACTAAGTTAATATTGAAATGATTTTTTGTAAATATTATTTCAAATAAGGTAGTTCAAAATTCAAAGAAAAAGATTGTTTTAAAAAAATTGATATTAAATAATTAAAAATATATGATTGAAAAAATTGTAATCATGTTGATATATTGCAAAGAGTAAATATATTTAAAAAATTATTCAATTAATTATCAAATTTAACTTGATGAAATATATAATCATAAATTATATATGAGTTCATTGTCCCATTTCAATTTTATATGAACAATTTCAATCATGTGGTTTCATAAGAAAAAATTATCATTTGAAAAATACTAAGAATTATATTGGATGATTTGTGTTAAAAATCTATTTTCAATGTTTCTCAAAACACTAAATAAAATGAAAAAAATCTGTTTCAAAATATTACAAAATATATTAAAAAACGTATATATATATATATTCCTAAAATGTAGCATCATAATGTGCTTTCACCTTATTCTGAATATATTCTTCTAATCCAATTCTTGGCACCATATTTATATTGAAATGAATTATAAAACTTACTAATTTTCATTAAGTTGCACCTTGTAGCATGCCATTTGAAAAAAATTGAAAGGAACCTTCTCTGGCTGAAAAAATTAGGCACGAAGAAGTAGCGTATTAAGTCTTATATCATACCAAGTGGAACTCTTAATAGAGAGCTGGAACGATGACTTACTGCCCATGTGAAAAGGAGGCTCACATCTGCATTTTCATTTCCTGTGTTGACGAGCTGCAACAAAAAGGGTCAATGTGCACCTGGCTGATCAAATGACAAAATAATAGATAGCATACATCGCCAGATTCAAGATTAACCTAACAAAAATTTGTGAATTATACAAGCTTTGTGGAGCAGTGGTTTCTCACCACATACGAAAACACGCACACCGGGAAGCTGCTTTCGGTGTAGTTATGAGGTATGAATGGAGATATCTGTCGGCATGAGATCTTCAGATCTGAATCGGGTTCACCTGCAGTGTGGTTGATCATACAATTGAGGAGTGATATGCTAAAAGGGACAACCCAGAAACTATTCAGAAGATATGAAATCAACAACTGGATCAACATCACAATGGAGATAGAATTTGCCTCTAACTAGCTTGGGAAAAATGCATCGTCTAGGAGCTGATGTGGGCAGATCTTATATAATCGCAGTAAACAGGCAAGGAGTAAAATTTGTATGAACTACATGAGGAACAAGAGATCTCACCATCGTATATTGTCCAAGCTCGCGGAAAAAGAGCATGGTATGTAGAATACTGACCATTTAAGTTCCAGTCCCAAGATAAGATTCCTGACTTCTTGTCCTCTCTACAATCAAAAGCATACAATTTGGGTCAGACCTTCCAATCTTGAAGGGGAATTTTTTGAAACACTATAATTTTATAGACAAATTGAGGTTTGTGGCAGGTTGAAAGAACTTAGAAGGTCCAGGATCAACCAGTTTTATGTCACGAAGAACTTCAGATTTCTAAATGCTATCGTGCAAATATAACCTTTCAAGGTCCTGAGGACGACCAGGTGCAAGAACTGAAGAAATCTTTGTCTGCTTCTTAGCACCCCCATCTACTTTGTCACGCGTGACAAACACCTACCCAACATTCAGCAAGAGGTTGTCAGAGCACTGTTACCTTAATTTGAGCTTCAACATTGTAAGTTATAGTTTCTGTTCTTGAAAATTCTTAGACCATTTACTTAATTCTGGATTGAACTGTTCATTTTGGAGTTCTTTAACCTGGTGATTGGATCAAGTTTTCTACAGGAAAAATATTGCTAACATCTATTGGTTGAACCGTCTAATGAAACAAAACATTATTAATATGGGTTGTTGCATCATCTAGTGATTCCCAAATCAAAATTTCTCTTTAGTTTTTGAATTTTCAAATGGTCAATTGTTAATTCTGAACTGAAAAGTTCAGAGTCAACTAAATATATGCAACCAATTGTATTGCTGGTCATGATCTAGAAGAATCCATGCCATTTTCTTCACTTGCAATAAAGACAGTGACATCATCATGTGTCGGCTGTGAATATATGGGATTTCACATAACACAAATTTATGAAGGTGCCCAAGTTTGAGATGAGGGGAATTCAGGCTGAAAGTTTACAGAGAATTGGTTGGCCAACACGGGGGATTCCTCACATACACCTGGGATCAGCTGCCACCGATTGAATTCACCTCTGAAGCCCCTGCCGATACTTCCACCTCTGCACATCAAGTATGATGTCAAAAGGTTACATAGTATATCCATTCTCAAGATTGTAGAAGAAAACTTCACAAAAACACTTTGAGAGTAACCTGCAGTGTGTCAGTTAGTTTTAGCCAGACCCAAAAGACACACAGTGAGAATGTGAACTGCAATCAATTACATTACTCCAATGTGGAAATGTGATTCCTCTTTAAAAAAATGTGGAACTTGGGCTAGTGAACATCGTGCGGACAAAAGATTGGAAAGGACAGTCGCAATTGTAGGAAAAGAAGAAAGTTTCCTGGCACTGACCCCATTCCACCAAGAGGTACCCCATGGCAGGCTGAAGGTTTTGGTCCCCAGGTAAAAGGATCAATTGGAGGCGTCTGCACAGCCAAAGCAGCTTGTCAAAGCTGGTAATCAGAGCGTACAGCAGGAGGAAAAAAAAACCATGGTCCAAAAGAAGCAAAAGTTTGGTACCTAGCCCTTTAGATGAAAAATTATAGCAGGACTTCTGCAAGGTTCATGATGCCAAATCTGATGGTAGATCTTGTACAAAACAAGCATGAAAGCATTTGTTACACAGACAGAAAATACAAGAATCTGCATTGAACAAGAATTTTCCTATGGTTGGAAGTTTGATACCCTTCCTTGTGCACGTTCTGATTGCACATAAAACAACATCCGCAATCCCAATGGTAACTGCCATTGCAGAGCCAAATAAGACAACAATCTTCAATCTGTTTTCATATTCAATTTCTCAAACTAAATTGCAACAAATTTTAAGCATTGTTATATGGTACCATTAAGTTATATTTTTCTTGCTGACACATGATTTGCCAGGAGTAGCAGCACTTGAGCAAGAAAATACAAATTGGTCACATGCTCCTAGTTCTAAACTGGTGAAGGCCGGTGCAGTGGGGGCAAAAGATGATGTAAAGATCACCATGCTTAAAAGCTCCATGAATGTCAGTGAAAATGATCTCAGAAAATTGACATGGCTGTTCAGCTTGCGCCGCCACGCCTGCTCTGGAGGAGCTCCAGGGTCATGATCCAGCTGCACCCCCAAGAATTAGGTCATGCAAAGTAACATCAATTCAAACTTTGAAGTTGAGTAGTTTGGAACTTGACTCTTCTGCAACGGTCTAGATCCATCCGAGGTGCACACACATTATGACACAATGCAGCAACATCTATATCCATCCTCTTATGCAGTTCAATTATTATCTTCCCTGGATCATCATACCCTGGCTTATAGAACTCTTTAGAAACTTGCACCTAATCAAGGATTCAACTCCAGGAACACACGAGATTTTACTATATACTCATTTGTAAGTCTATATCATCTAGACATACCAAAGCCAGAGTAGGCTTGTGGACGTAGTCAGCAAGCGGCCAGTACGATGCAGACCTTGGATCATGATCATGCAAGATTGTCTTTCCAGTACTCCATGCATCTCCGTAGAAAGCTGCCATGGCTGCACTGACGTATAACCAAATGATCTTCCTGAAGATGTTCCTTATTCCTTCCACAAATCGCTCTTATTTTCTCAGGTTAGATCATACATTCTAACCCCGAATATCCCAGTAGTACTTGGAGCAGAAGCAGCAGCAGATCTGGTGACGTATTTGCAGGAAGGTATTTTCAGATCAATGTCGAAGGAAGATTGATCACTCGCAAGTTATTTACAGTTAGAAAAGTTCGGAACAAACCGCAATTTCATGTGTAAATCTGCAATATCAGAAGGCAGCAGCACAACAACAACAACTGCAGCAGCTAGCTGGCTCCATGAGGAGGAGGAGGAGAGGAGAAAAGCTTCCGCTTCTTGCGTGAAGTGCAAATAAGCTATAATTTAAGACGTCTTCAACAAACAAAATTTTTTTCCCCCGGTGATCCACCACGTCCCCGCCGTCCGGCCCCATTGAAAAGTTTAGGAGAAGAAAGTTGCTCATCCGAGGTTGATAAAAACATGATTCATAATAAGCTTGTCCTGAACTCAACCATAATTAAGGACGCGGCAAAACGACTGTAGCTAGTCTTATGTTTGAAGCTCTGATCCTTTCTACCTGTGGATTCAGTAGTGGCCAACTGCCCTATTCTGATGATCAGGTTGAAAATAAATTCGTTCGGACAACGAGGTGTTGACATGATCGCTACGTCCATCAGCAAACCATCTTTAACAAGGAAAAACGCTGAAGTGCCGATGGTCATATATAAATTAACTATTGCTAAAATTAAGTAACAATGTACCCAAGTTCGAAATTTGCATGGAGGCTAAGGTTTAGGGTACTTGTTGTATTGGGGACAAAAGAAAAGGTCAAAAAGGAAAAGGAAGTATCGAAGTACTGAACATGTGGGGGATATAGGGCCTCTTGGGTGTGTATGCTGGCTCACCTCATTGCGAGTTTCTTGTCAATCGTCGACCAAGGCGGAGAGAAAGTGACTTAGATGATCCGACTTTAATGCTTCAAAGGTCTCTCTAGTTGATGCACTACTGAACGAAGCAAACGAAAAAAAAGAGGAAAATAAGGGTAACACGGGTGAGATACTGAGATCCACGAGTCAGAAGAAAATCTAGCCTTCCCAATCAAGCATCTGCAATCTCAAAAATTTATCTAGCACATGGAATAAGACACGCCATCCCCAAAACCTTGCCCTCAAAGTTTTTAAAGATATTACGTGTGCATGACGCATGATCCAGTGTGCAATCTTTCACTGAACGCCACAAAATGCAGCCGCTAGCTCCGTGTAATTAACACTCGACGCCCATTCACTGACCTTCAGTCGTAACATATAACTATTTAAAGAAGTACGATAAAATCTGGTAGCAAACAATTAAACCAGTAGAGTAGCTATATATCTAGATTGAGCTGCCAGCGGTAGAAGACAAAATGGCAGTAGCAGAATGCAATTGATTAAGTAAACTCTCTCATGTATATAACAAGGCGCCCAAGGAAATGCTCCGCATCAAACACAAGGGAACAGGACGACTACAGCGGCAGCGATCGGTCCACCACCGGCTCACAAAAGCAAAGCTGCTGTGCGTAAGTTTGAATACACAACAACAGTAGCAACACTGGCAGTAACAACTGTAGAAACCAAAGGTACAGCAACAACTCCTGGACCAAAACCCGCAAAAAGAATATAAAAAGAAAGCTCCAAACAAGACCTACACGACCAATACCTCATCACAGGACGATCGTCACAACACAATTCACCGCTGCGCTCGGCGATGATCCTCGCAAACACCGAAGAAACAGAACAGAGAAAATGACTCGCACAGAAGAGAGGAAAAAAAAACCGCAAAACAGGCCAAAAAAAAGACAACCGTCAATTTCTTACCCCACGTAATTAATTAATTAATTACTCGAATCAAATCACATATACAAAAATCTTTTATTGAAAGTAAAGTAGTGAAAAATTTATTTCATTCAATCAAGAAATTTCGTTTTTATTTCGATTCTAAGAAAATTTGTTGCAACCTAAAACAAAAGGGTACATAACACTATTTTTTAAATTTTTGGTGAATTTTTGGATCCTGCCGACAAGAGAAAAGCCAATAGGACCCATTCAAAGGCTTAAATTATTAGAAAAAAATGGTCAGCATTTGCCACATTATGAGGATTTTTTTTTTGAAATCATAAGATTTAGATAACAGGTTTTCACATGTTGCCAAATATAACAGTATTCCTTAGCTGTTTTTACTTACCTCTCTTACCTGTCACCAAATTTGGCTAAGTCCTCTTGTGGATGATGCCCAGACCACCTAGCTCACAAAATTGAAAAAAAAACACACTGGTACCTAAGTATGTGCGCACACATGCGCATTTCCCCCCAAATTTATGAAGTAGCACAAGTTGCGATCATCCATGGTAAAATGATCTAGCCAAATTTGGTTACAAACAAAATATTAAAGTAGAAATTTTTTAAGGATCTTTTTTTTTTTTCTATCTGTTATAAAACCTGAGGTAGAATCTAGAAGATTCAGGAAAAAAACAAATTTGCACTCAGAAAGCCTAGAAAGGTTTGTGCAATTTTCAAAAAAAATAGTAGGTTGGTGGTTACTAAATTTCACGACACAATGATTATCACCTATTACCTACAATTGAAGTAGTTTTAAATAATATATATATTTTGTTGGCTCTGTCTGCAAGGGAGAGACTATTGAACAATGTTATTTTCATTTGGTCCCAAACTTTGAGGAATGTTCACCAGGTATGCTGTGAAGGAACACTTCAAATTTTTAAGAAATATATGGAACATTTTCATAACTTCGAAGTGTTGCTGGTTTGAACTTTGAACTTGCCATAAAGAACAGAGACATGTTTAGTTCTAGCATGTTTTGATCTTGAATAGCAATTGGGCCAACAATCCCTTGGAGGTGGGCACTGGAAGGAACCATCCCCTAAAATAACTAAAGAAGTGTTCTGCAACCAAATTTTTTTTATTGTGCAAGAATATTATTGCATACACCTTGAAAGATGAATCATCAAGTTTGTTTCTTTTTCCAAATGAAAACAAAGCGGAGAAGGAAAGGGAAATGTAGGAAAGGGAAATGTACAAAAAACAAAAGAAATAAGTGACACTTTGCAGAAAGATTGTTGTGGTTGCTGTGCCTTCACTGTGCTTCAATTGCAAGTGTGTGTAGCACCTTACATGGTTTGAAATGGGGCTAATGAGATGACCTGAAAAAATATGAAAAAATTTGAGCATTAATTTTTCAGAGACACTATATATGGAGGATGATAAACAGGTCAAAGGAAATGAATGCCTCTGGTACAAAAGTATCGCCTAGGACAAGTTTTGCGCCCCCCCGCCCCCAATCCCCCTTCTGCCCGGCCATCCTCCTACCCCGGGCTCCTTCTAGTAACATCCCTCTGACGGGAAGGCTCGTGAAACGTACTCTTGTTACACAAACTTCGTAACCTACCATGACATCCCCATCCCCCATGGGGATCCATGGTACCAACAATTCCATGGTCCCCATGCCCCATCCATGTTCCCCTCCTGATTCCATTAGGGTTTACATACATCAGGTGCCTCACATTAGGGTTTACTCTTTCTCACTTGTGCTCCTGCGCTTTTGCATTCCTTCTTGTTTTTCATAGCTTGAATGTTGTTGGCAAGCTCCAAACTTCAGCAACATTTCAATTTTCTTCTTTAGATTGTCTAACTTTAGTTGTCATGGAGTTGTTCCAAAGCTTCTTCTGTGCATGCATTTTCACAAATATTTCCTTTTTGACTTTTCTTTTAAGCTTTTGTGCTCTACTTTGAGTGTTTGAAAAAACTTGTGTTGGTCCACTTTCAAGTTCTTCCAAGGTCACGCTATTCATTTGAAGGGGGCATTGCAAAACATTGTGATCCAAGTGTACACATTTGACTGTAAATTCAACCAATCCAACAAATCACAATTAGGTATTTTTCCTTTTATATGTTTATAACAAGGGGATTGAATTGTAACATGGGAACTATTACTGTAGCAAGACTGGACGGGAGACGAAAAACACGCAATGATGGTGACATGGGTATCATGCCCTAAACCTTATAGAAATGTGAAACCCTAAAACAAGTAGTTCGTAGCAATGTAGGAAATAATTTTGCAAGAAACTATACGGGTTATTAGTTTGTAGGATTATTTTACATAATTGTGGGCATAAGTAATTACACACAATTTTCCTAACATGGTGGTGGGTCTACGATGCCATAGGAAGCAATAGAAAATTGAGTGGATGTTGGAAGAGGTTAATGTTTTGGAAACTCTATTTAATATGGCTACAAAGAAGGAGATAAAAGGGCTAGGTGGGTTTGAGGGGTTGTTGAGGTATTATGTGAAGTTAAGTTCTATTCAATTCATAAAACAATGGGTCACTCTTGAACTATATAATGAATTTCTCCTAAAGATTTTTTCAACACGTGTGACCCCATTAAATGGGGACAAGGATTGTCCTGACTTCCAATGTGTGTATTGTGGAAGGGAATGGTCAAATAAGTTGCAACTTTCTGAGCATAGGGCTAAAGGGTGCCTAGATGCTCTGAGGGACCCATGAACAAATAATCCCATATATATTCTAGTGCTACCCAATTTGGTTAATGTGCAGTTGTTGAAGGAATTGAAGCGGCAAATTGAGAAAAATGATGCTTCTTCTATTCAATTAAAGATGAGGACCCAAACGGATATAGATGCATCAATGGCCTTAGATAGAGCTCCAGTTAATGCCGAGCACGTTCATGTCCAAATGTGCAAGTTCAAATCTTTGAAAGGTTTTCTACCAAAACCTCATTACACTAGAGAACATCGAAAAGGTTTATCGAAAACTTTTTGACAAACGATGGGAATTTCTAAGGTGGGGCCATTTCCCAAAAAACAGCATGCAAGTACATGTATTTTTGAAAGTTCCATCTTGGATATGCCACAAGAAAAAGAAGATTTGGATGTAAATGAACTCAAAGGTTCAAACCAGATTAGCAAGGAAACTAAGATGTTGCCTTCAAATGATCAATATATAATTACCACTTTTGGTAGCATAGACAATACTTCATTTGATGATGGACAAAAATGAGACAATGAATGCCTTGGTGCTGAAGGCAAATACACGCTCCAAGACATGTCAAAGGCAAGAATTTTGGTGTATCAAGTCCACTTCATCCCAACATGGGAATCAAAAATCAAAGTAGCCCAGTACTTTCACCCATGATCCATTTGTCTCTACTACACCCAAACATTGTTCCACATGACTTGCACATATTGAGAAACATCAAAGGGGCCCGGAATCATTATCAGAAACTTGTCGAGGTTGAAGTTAATCAACATGTCATGGTCCCATGGGAACCTCTTGTACTTCTACCATTCAAGCCACAACTAGGGTTGTTTCATTTGCTTCACTACATGTTAAGGAAGTTTAACTAGGAAAATCTTCCTTTGATGATTTCAAAGCCAAGCTTACAAGTTATTGGGCTTGTCCAAAAGTTGTTGCTCTAGAAGTTGAGTGAAGAAAGTGGGGGTGGCACTTGCTCTTTGACATCTTCACAACAATCCTTGCTTTGAGGGCCCTTGCCCTCACCTTTCTTTGGACACATAGCAATAATGAGGCCATAACCATATGTGATGGAATATATAACATGGAAAGGGTTGGTATGTTTTACCCAGTTCCATGGTGTGTTAGGTTTCTTAGGTTATACACATTTTCAAAAGGGTTAAACATTCTTTTGATCCACCCATTGCGAGGTGCTATTGAAAAAAACTATGGACAATGGTTTTTTAAAAGGTTAAATGGTAGGCCATGGAAGACAATCCTCATAATAATGCAAGAGGAAGGGCCATGTTGTTTACAAGTGGGGTGGGGTCATTGGCAAGAGAAGGTTAATAAGGCCAAACTTAGTCTAAATATGAAAAGTTGATAGATTGTTCCAATTGGTGGCTAAGATTTTATACTTGGGCACAAAATGTCCAATTGTGAACCATCCGAGATTTTGTAGTTGCTAGTAGGAAGGATTTCATCAATGGTTGGCAAATTCATGAATGGGGTGTTGTTGGAATTGCTTTGATTCCATGTTCACAAAATGGTTGATGCAAAGAGAAGACATTGATCTTGGATGGCTAAATGCAAGAACAGGTTTGTAGGTCTCCTTATGAACACCATTTTTCCAATTTGATGAATGTTGGATGTGTAGGATGTTTATTCTATACTCAACTACACGAAATTATAACATGTTGCCACTTTTCTGTAACATTGTGTAACATGGCAAATAGTTCCCTCTACTAATTAGTTATTTTCTAATTTGGGTTAAGAAGCATTCCAAGTTTCAAATCAATTTGAGTGTGAATCAAGGGCAGTTACACAAATGAAACTAAAGGATTGTCACATGCAAAGGTACTTAGTTGGGGAACAATTGTTTGTGGGGCAAAACATTGAAGTCTTTGATGGTGATAACCTTCTCATCCATGGCCCATCATTAATAACTACCCACATGCCCATTGATGCAATGGACCAACACCCTTGTGCAAATAGTGGGGAGGACAATTAATCAGGTGCTGCTAGCAAAACAAAAAAATATTGAAGTTGTTACATCAACTATCTTTCTACCTACGAAAATCTTAACCAAGACAACACAAAGTCAAATGCAACTTAACATCAAGTTAAATAAATTGCTACCAAAAAATTTCACCCAGCTTCAACTAAACTTAAAGTTTATAACCCAGTTTGGATCAAGCTTACACCTTAGCTAATTGGGTAATCTATCGCAATGTGATCCAAACATCAAATGCAATTAGTTTGATAAATGCATGTGCTTAACAACCCAAGATCTAGATTACATACCCTATGTGAATTGGTTAGCAAGAAACCTTAGTAGGGAGCTTGCATTAGTTAGTAGCATCACAAATTACAGGTTCTACATCGTCCAATGAGGTGCATGTTCTAGGCATGTCTGGACCCTACAAACAAAATCAACAATCTTTGTCCATGAGAATGCCACATTGCCATACTATGCCCTTAAAAGATGAAGCATTGCAACATTTGTGGCAAATTTTAAAGTTGTTACTTATTCCCGTCATTTGATAGGTGGAAGTTGAAGTTGATTCTTGCTTGGCATATATTTGCAATAGGCTTATAACCTTTTTTTTTTGTAGGGTTGATGAGTTGTTGGATGAATTGAGAACTGACACAACTTCAAATGGATTGGAATACATTGTCTTTTTAAGGGCCTTAAAAGTATGGAAATTGACATCTTCTTATGTGATCTTCAATGTTTCACAAACTTTGAAACACCCATGTTTGACAAGTGGTTGGATTTCATGCTTATACATACATTTACAAAAAGCATTGTGTCAAACATGTGCATGTACATTTTGCTAAATGCACAAGCTTCTAGGTTACTGAAGATTGAACTTTAGAATGGAGGAGGGACAAAATAGTGGGGGACAAAATATTTTAAGCATAGCTCACTTTTAAGTAACACTATGGTTGTGCCATATTTGGACAAAAACCACTGGTCCCTATACATCTTGGAAGAGGGATGCACCATTCATTGTGATTTTATATTAGGTTACCACAATAGCAGACTGTCTAAGGAGTTTGCTCAAAATGTGCGCATTGCATGGGTGCTTTTTAGGGGCTTAAATGAAAATAATGCAGATTTTACAACATTTATCCATGTGGATACCATTTTGCCCAAGGTTTCTACTCAAAAGAACTCTTGGGAATGTGGCCACCAAGTTGTTTTCAACTTTACGACCTACCTACAGGAATGAGGGACACTAGCTTCATTTCTTAGTCATCCTGTGAGTTCAAACTCAACTTGTCATGCCACACTCTATGCATATTACATGTTGTTAATATAGTGATAACCCATGTTCAGTTGACCATACATGATGAATAGTTCACCTTGTTGTTTCATATGAGAAAACATGTAAGTGCCTACATCCATGTTATGATTATGCAATGTTGCCTTGATTATATAATTTGTTGGTTTTGTTTAAGGCGGTTCATGACCAAAGGAATTAGAGGGGAAAATTCAATATTGTGTTATTCAGGCATTGGTGGGGAAATTAAAAGTGAAGGATGATAGTAAGGGCTATTAACCCCCTCACATGCTAGCATCAAAAGACACTCTGCCTAGTCACGAGGTGATTGTTCATGATTCCACAACAATAGAAGCCACCTTGCATAATGATTGCAAGAAGCCCCAGCAAAAGGTTCCCCACCATTTAATACGGCTCTCTCTCCTTCGCACACCTATTATTCCACTTGTTGCAATTAGTATAGATCAATCCACAATTTGTGGTGAGGGAAAGAGAAAAAAACAGTGACCCATTCCCACCACCCCCAAAAAAAAAACCCAAACCTCCTTTATCCATGAAACTAAGATGTAATGGCCCAAACAAGTAACGTAGAAACAAACATAAACACATTTTAGGAGATTTGTACATGCAGGTTGTTTAGTTACAAAACCTTGTACTTTGTAACATATGTACGATTTTGTACATTGGTTCAGCTTTGTAACATATATGGTTCATTTTGTAAATTATTTCATTCAACAATTAACAATGATGGATTAGAACATTGTTTGATTTGTGAGCCCTCACATGACATAAATCTGTGTATATATTCATAATGCCATTTTCTTGGTTACCCCAAATCTTGTTTTGCTCCAAACAAATGATTTTTGTTATATCAGTTAGAGTACTTTCAATCACATAAGCTCTGACTATATTTCTAAAACCACTAGCCTAGGTTACTTCCATGTTATGAAGAGGAGGTTGTTGGTTTTCCACAAAGATTTTTATAGTTCCAGTAGTAGCCTCTTCCACAGGCTTATGCTACCTTCCATTATGAATACAAAGCTTTTGGTTTTCCACAAATATTCCTACAATTCCAGCAACAACCACTTCCACAAGCTTGAACATGTAACATAGGTAAACACTTTGATTTGCCTTTTGCTTTGCACCTTTCCCCTAAGCTTGAAGTCCATAATTTAGTTTCACACAAATGTGTTGCAATTTTGGGGATTTCATTTATAACACCATTTAATATAATAAATTAGATATGTTTTTTTACCATGCATAAGCCTTGTTGCATATTTCCACACTAAACTTGCAACATAATCTCAATTGAACAAAAGTTGGGTTGTTGGCTTTCTACCTTTGAAGGAGGAAGAGCCTACAAGGCATGGTTTTGTTTTTGGGTCCCAAATTTTAAGGAATGTTTCCCAACTATTATTTGTGAATTGTTCATGTGAATTCCATGGATTAACATTCCTATTTTAACTATTGTTAGTTTCATGAACTTATCTCATGGGGTGGAGCCATTCATATGTGATATGGTTCACTTATAAGTTATGGTGTTTTATTTAACACAAAATTGTAAATTTGTAATGCCCAAGTTTGACATCACAATTCATTCTAGGTGTCTTGGGAATAGAGTGAACCAACGTCTACAGTTTCACGAAACAAATTTTGTTAGGTTTTAGTTCCTCAGCAAATAACTTTCTACGATAAAACAACTTGCTATGGTTGTGGTAAAACAACTCTTTGTGGTAAAACAACTTTCTATGGCTATGGTACAACAACTATCTATGTTGAAACAACTCTCTATGGCAAAATTAGCTCTTTTTCCCATGTATAATCCACCTGCTTAACTATTAATCACCTATTTTGCTATGTATCTACCTACATAAAGAAGACCCACTACTTACAAAATGGATTACAAAGGTGAAACTAGCTATAATTTTAATTGAGGTTCATTCATAATTGAGAATTTAACTCAACTCAGTTTCAACAAGCAACATTGTCCTATTAACATGTACATTATTCTAGAAAATCCCTTCATCATTTCAAACTCCAACCACTGGAATCCAAGTTACACTTGAACCTAGTAACACCACTATGAGGCATCAACCCATGGTCAAGCTCTGCTTTTAATGTCGTGTTTACCAGCCACAATTTGGAATGATGCAAGTAGGTGCTCCAAGAGTACTCGATTGGCCCATGCTTCTTCAACCAACTTTATTTGAAGTCAACAAATCTTATTTTCTAAACCTATTGCACACGTTTCAATTGGTGTTTTTGATACTAGAGGTGTGTATTGGATGCTACTAGGTGAAAATCCGCCCTAAGGACTGAACAAGTGTTGAAAACCTCCTTCAACAGTCCTTTTCAAGGCATCACAATATTGTGCTATCGTGCCTTCTACAAGTTCCGAGTGCAAAAGTTGCAACACCTTCACTTGGTGCTACATATGTTACCACGTTGTGCGCATGGACAATCATAAGATACCCATTTGGATTCGGGGTTGTGAACCTAATATCTCTTATGTGGGTATTTGTTGGATGTAACTAGGGCCACCCTAGCACCTATGGTCAATAATGTGACACACAAGTCAAGTATCATCCTAGTTTTGAAGATTACATTGATCACAAATTGTTCCTTTTTTTTGTTCAAAACAAAGCCATTGCTTTTCCTTAGTCCACTGTACCAGTAATGAAGCAAAATGTCACCAACTAAGGCATGTATCGCCCAATCAACCCGCCTCTTGTGAAATCTTCATTTTGATGAACGTAAAGTTACTTTCAGATTTGCATGATAATTTTTGATTACTGCATTTGTGTCTTGCTTGGCATAAGGAAGGTTCTAGTTACCTACTACCCACCTTTTTGTTTTGACCAACCACTCTGATTTCACATACTTCCAAAATGCTTCAATAGCTGTCAACTTGTTTGCCACTCTTTCCACCTCACTTTTTGCCCATGCATCTATGTCTTGGTCCTCCAGGCAATTGGTGTTGTGCATGATCTCTCCCAAGGATCTCAATATAGCTACACGAGTAACTGCATCTTTGATTTTGATGTAGGCTTGCTTTAACCATGTTCGATGAATGTGCCATAAACACAAAAATAGTTTTGTGCTGGGCCACACCATCCTATGTGGAATGTAATCAAAATGAGTCAATACCAACATTTCCAACACATAGCTAGCAACATGAAATTTGCCATAACAACATCCAACAACATAGTAATGAAATCCATGATATCTATTCATATAATAACAAAAACTTGTAGCAGAAACATTTGCCCAATAACATGAAGCCATAAGACATGGATCTTCTAGCATGAACTTGGCAGTACCATACATCCACAACACATAAATTCACATGTATCATTAACCATAAACATATGACCTTGCCCGTAATAAGCATCCACAACACATAACCTCACTCAGACTAAGCATCCAAAACGCATAATTGCCACATAACATGCATCCACAATACTTAACTTTGTTCATGACTAGCAACCACAACACATAACTTCGCTTATAACAAGCATCCACAACACATAATGTCACTTGTAAAAAACATCCATAAGACATTAAAATTCGTTCATGATAAGCATTGAAAACACATAACTTGGCTGCACATGACATAATTTGGCATTACAAGCAACAACACCTTGTAATATGTCCACTTAGAAAAACCAATAACACATAACTTGATTGTAGTGTTCCCAATACATAACTTGGCAACATGAACTTGTAATAGAAAATGTGGCCTTGTTTACTAACATGCACCCATAGTATAAAAATACGAGTGGTGGGGAATTTACCTAAGGCTACCTTCACATCATCCACAATGAAGGCATTTGGATGCCAATCATTCTTGACCATCAACAAGTTTTTGTTTAATGCATCCATCCATGGGGCCAAATCACATTGTTTGTAACTTGATGTGATGACGTACACCACAGGGACCCCATTATACCATTCATCAAACACTATCATCGTGTACAATGGAAATTGCAACAACAATGTGATATGGTTTACTTTAGGTGGTTGGTATTACAAAGTCAGCACACACATTATTCACATTCAATGCCCCACCACAGTGACATACCTTCTTCTCGTTCAATACCCCACCATAATTACATACCTTCTTTTCATTTGTTTTGAAAGTGGCATCAATAGAAACACCACTTTCATGACCACATCATAACATCATTTCCTTTTGCCATTATGTTTGTATCCCAATAGTGAAAGGCATGTTACTACCTTGAAAACTCCTTTCAACCTGAAGACCACTCTCTTGATAGAAGAAGACCTCATCTTTGTTTTCAATCACCCACATTCGCACACTTTGTGCATCATTCTCGTGCTTCTTGTATGTCTCTTTTGCTAATTTACCTACCATGTTCCAAATATCTTTTTCACTCAAGAATAGGTTTTGTGATAGTTTAGCCCTATTCTCCATCATATCCTTCACCCGAGCTTTGTGTTTATTCATCATTTGATAACTAGATAGGCCCAATCAAAGGTGCTTTAACACAAATGCTCGAGTCTCCTCCAATACATGCAAAGAGAATGTTGACCTTAACCTAGACTTCACGATTCCGTGGACAACAAGCCCAACTTTGTTGACATGATCGAATGTGGTATAACAAATTTCGCTAATAGTTGGGTGCTAGTAAAATTGTTTCAAAGTGAACGAACAACAACAACCTTTCTTATGGCCATCGCCCCAAATCTTCATCGAAACCTGTTGAACCTTGTTCCCTTCATAAATTGCCTCCTAGTTGTTTTTGTTCTTTTCTTTCGAGTTGCCCATTCTTATGTTTGGCATTAAGCCATATATATTCCTAGTATAGTCAGCCGGGCCATACTCATAATGATACCTGAAACATATCATCAAAATTGGTAGTTGTTTAAAACGGGAACGTGTGAAAGTTGATTGTTATAACCTAGTACAATTGACAAGATCTTTCATTCATGTTTCATGTTTCAAAAGAAATCTTAGTCACTTGGGAACCATGTTATTTACCTCATGTTTTTCAATAGTTGTTGGGTTTAAGGTGTTTCAAGACTAAGTTCAATGTTCTTTCTTAATGAACCTACATTGCACATCTCCCCTATGTTTTTTACAACCAAAAAATCTAGAACCTTAACCCATGGAACATGAGCCACATACAACCTTTTCCATATGGTATATGTCTCTATATCATGTTTAGGTGTTCGTCATAATTCAACCCACCAACACAAAACCCTAAAAGTAAAAGGACCCGGGGGTGGTTGATGTACAAAGCCCATGATTGCTGCCATTGGTAGAATGTCATGGCTTTTGTGTGCATTGTTATAAGCTCCCACCTTTGGCACTACACCACACCCTACTTCCTCCATTCAAAATGCACCTTTTAATCCTTCAGAAAAACACAAAACCATATTAATTTTGACAATGCACCATTGTTGGTGTTAAACACAGTGGAAAGAAACCTAACATACCATATGAACTTATGTTGCTACAATCTAAACCCGTACAATGGTGCACTTACCAAGACCATAGAAATAAACTTTCAATTGTAAGCCAAGTAGGCACACAATCTAGATTCCAACTTCTTGCAAGTTCAAAGGTACTTCAACCATGTAGCCTAGATTAATCCCACTTTTAAAATTGATCTACAATTGTGTGCCAAGTAAGCACCTGCTCTAGATTCTAACTTAGTGATAGTTGAAAAGTACTTCAAACCTAGTGCAAACATTAATCCCACTTCCTCAACTTACATGCAACAAGCAAGATTCTTCCCATTCTAGCTTGATTCTTACAACATTTTGGAACATCGACCTGTAATAGGCAGGCAACTCTATCCTACTTGTGCTTTTAACTTGCTACGTTTTGCACCAACCATGTTTTGGAAAATGAGTATATAGGTCATTGTAACTTGGTTTTAACGTGTGTAGGAAAGCACGAAATTTAGGACCAACATTTTTTTGACGATTTGAAATGCAACCAAGGTGGCGAGATCATCTAGAAGATAATTTAGCCAAATCTGGCTACTAACTACATATGAAAGTAAACAAAACCAGAATCCACCCTTTTTCTTGGAAACCTAGTACTTATAATAAAAATCTGGCAATTTGGAATATTTTTCCCGGAAAATCTAGCAAATTAATGGCATTATTTTGTGAAAATTTCTTTGAAAAGTCGAAATCTTAGTTTTTGGTCAAATTTTAACAAAAATTTGCCACTGAAAAAACCCTTGAATTGGATGTAAAGGTTTTCCTTCTAATTAGGTTTTGGAATGGGAAAATGCCAATTCCCTTTGTTTAGTGATACAATGTAAGTTATGTGTGATGTCGTAACTTACATTCACAATTGGATGCAACATTTAAACGCTCTTCCTATATGGATCCTATTACATGTAGGCATCTTTCTCAAAAAGAGGTGGATTACATTAGCAACCACATTTAGGAAACTATCAAGCGCATTGGAGACTGAAGATGATGATTCTGATAATGATATTTTTTACACTCCTCCCAGTAGTCCTTTTGAACCCATTTTTGTAGAATTGGAAGAATGTTTGGTTATTGATCGTTGCAAAAGACATTCATGCATTTTGTTGGATGAATATTTGCAAATTTGTGATCAAGTTTTGTATCCTCAGCTTGGTTGGCCATGTCATCCACCTCGATTGACTTTGAAGTTTATGGAAAAAAACTAGGCTAGGCTATCACATATGCATATTTTTTCTATTGCTGGACCTTCGAAAGTAACAATGCAGCTAGCTATAGCATGCACATCTTACACTAATGTGTTAGCTACACCAAATGTGTCATCATCCATGTAGGTTTTCACTCCCACAACATATTCCTTCACTTCACATGTTTTCCTACTTTAATGATGTTACACTCATTAGGGGGTTCATCTCCACTACTTCTAGTTTTAAGGTGCCCCTTGGAGGTGTCAATTTGGGTGGATGACCGGCTCCCAAGTCCCTGATTAGTCCCAAGCCTGGACTAGGTTACTCAAGTTGCGAAATTGTGGGAGATTCGGGGCACGCTCCCAACTCTCAGCATTAAAAGGGGTAGAGGGGCGTGCTGAAGCTCCGGGATTTGGACTAGGAAGAGGGACAAGCTATTCACTCATTCGAACCTGCATAAAAACCAACCAACAAGTTGGTTAGTTCACATTCTGGAGCACCCCTGGTGCTAGGACAAGCCACGGGCTACCTTGGACTCACTTGACTCACCACGGCCTAAACTCGAGGGAAGCCACCACCTTCCCCCATATAATATTCTCTACATCTCACCACCGCACTTACATCCGAATGGCACTTTTTCCCGGGACACCCAAAGTGGAGTCCTAAAACTGTCCCGATTTGGACTCTTGGGACTTTGGGCGTTCATAACTTCTCACTCTAACCTTCGATTGGGACGAGGTCTGAAGCAAACTTGTAGTCCTCCTCAAGAGCTTTCCAACGGTGTGTCACACTCCACCTTCACACACCGAGATCGGGTCGATTCCTGACTTTTAGTGGTTGGGAATCAAACTGCCAGTTTGACTCCCGACCCTTCTTTCAACCATAATTTATGCTGAAGATGTCCAAATGGCTCATGCGAGGCCATTTTGGACATCTACACTTCAAGACCTTTCCAACAATATAAAGAACACCTTGATGCGAGGTGTTTTGACCCTTGAAATCGTGTTCTGAGTTTTCAAGAGTCCCTGAGGACTCCCAAGTCCCATTTTCGGGAATGTGAGTGGTGACCTCACACTTCCCTCAAAGTGGGGTTGCGATAGTGGAAAACATTGTTAAGTGGGGAGCTTGGGTTGGGCAGCATATGTGTTAATAGCTAACACAAATGTTTTAAGATGAATTCAACGAGAACATAATCCCCCTATGGAACAAGAGGGAAGAAGTTGTGTTGTTTTTATTTTTATTACAAAAATAAACTACAAAAGCATGGCCTATCTTGCCTTGAGTTTGTCAGAATCTGAAGTTAAAGTTATAAGAAAAGTTACAACGAGGATAACCGGCTTGTGGCCACCTAGTGTTCATAACCATGTTTTTTTTTGCAATGTTGATGATGTTGTAGTCATTACTGTTTGATTACATGTTTGTTTGATTACTTCATGTCATTAGGGTTTGAACATATGGATTCAATTACTTTTGTAGGTTGGCGTTTATCATTCTTACAACCCAAAAAGTCATTCCAATTTTTTGAATAACTAGATCTCAATCAACATTAAGGTATGTAGAATGAAACTCCAATATGTGTTTCTTGTCTATAACTTTGCCTTATGACTTGGTCTTGTAGGTGTTAATTACTACTAGTTTTTTGTATTCTTCTTTCATGTATGAGTCAACATGGGTATTGGTCATTTCAAGCATGTTACCTAATGGTCATTGTAGGCCACTCAATGGAACAATTGCCCACCGCAAGGAAAAAACCGAACTCAATCTAAGAGGACCCAAGGAGCTTGAATGTTGTAGTCATGACATCCTTGTAGAACAAGCCAAGGAATAGGTGCATAGTAAGCAAGAATGACTACATATCGGTTTTTGACATGCAAGGATGACTATAGGTCATAAATTATATGTTTTAGAAACTAGATTTTGGGAATGTAGTGGAATGGATGATTTGCCCCAACCATATTTGGAAAAGCTTTGTAGGACACTTGACTTCACCTATTTAAAATTTTGTAATATAAATATGTAATATATATGATGTACATATTGGACCTACTATTTGTTACAGAAAACCTTCACAAACACAACAACGTTGATACAATATAACATTTATGCAATGTGTTGCAACATGGTGAACATTTGCCTTTGCTTTAAAATAGAACAAGGTCATTCCTTTGGCACGAGCTTGCAAAAAAGGCTATTGTTGGAATTGTAGGAATCTTTGTGGAAAACCAACAATTTCCTATTCATAACATGGAAGTAGCTTGGGCCAATTGTTCTAGAAATATGGTCAAAAAATAGGAATCTATCAGGAATTATAGGAATCTCTATGGAAAACCAACTTCTTATTCCTAACATGGATGTAACTTGGGTCAGTGGTTCTAAAAATATGGTCAAAATTGTAGGAATCTCTATGGAAAACCAATAGCTTCCTATTCGTAACATGGATCTAACCTAGGTATGTGGTTCTAGAAATATGGTTAGAATTGTAGGATTTTTTGTGGAATTGTAGGAATCTCTGTGGATAGTGTCATGTGTAAGTAAGACCACCAATGTCTTCCATGCACATTCATTCAATCAAGAGCCTTGTATACGGCCACAAGACTTCCCTAGTCTTGTATGCGCTAACTAGTTGATGCTGCAATTACATATCAATTTTTGTCAGCTCAAATTAAAGAAACAATATATATATTACATAATGTTCCAAAAGTTGGTGAGCCATAAACATTTGTTGTTGACATTTGTTGTTTACTTGAAAAGGCAAATATAGGCATGGCCTTGAAAAGGAGTTACTAAGTATATCTAATTATATATGGTGATGTTTAACTATGTGTTCTATTGCAATTATGACATGTAGGTTTCTTTAGGTGGTGATCATAACTTGGTAGTGCTTCCCATCATTTATGTGATCATATGTCAATCTAAGATTCTAGCAGTTTTAGGGAAGATTTTAGGTAGTTGTTTTGTTAGCTTGCTGGGGTTGGAAAAATATCCACTTTTCGAAGAAACGGTGTGTGGATGCTTAGCATTGGCAAGGGTGAAAGAGGGGCATTTAACTTTCACATTGCATGTTACAACACATTACATGTTACATGAATCAATACATTAGTTATTGTTAGATATTGTATTAAAGGTTGAATAAAACTTGATGATACATGTGATGGATTTAGCTTATGTTACATGACCATAGTTATTCTACACATTCACCCTAAATGGAAATTAGGGTCATGATCAAATACTCCATACCAATATGTGGACTGTAACTTTTCTATTTACAGAACTTCATATTCTAATGACATAAATTAATTCCATACTTAAGATGTTATGAATACCCCTCTATACCCTTATCGTGCATAACATGGACCCAAAACATGCAAATTAAAGAACATGTTGATACCCCTAGAGGGTTCAAACATGCATTTCACATGGGTCCAAAACAAGGAAAAACCCATGACAAGAGAAAAACCTTTTGCATAGATTTGCACAATAAGCACATCTCCAACTAAATTGCTAAAATGATATATATTGCAAAAACTCTAAACCATCCCCACAGTGGGTAGTGACACATTGCCTTTGACAACTTGTTTAATAAAAGGAGACAAGAAAACCAAGTTGAACATGAACATAAATATCAAGAATTACTCACACAACAACAATCAATATAAATATTTATAGAATTTTACAAACAAATCTTTGTCAATGATGTATGCACAAGAAGCTTCACCACTTGCATGTTAACAAATTAATCGGGTCATCACAAAGATTTAAACCCTTAAATATTTGTTACTTGGCAACTAGAAACATTTTACCAACGTCTAACCAAATAAAAAGTTTGGTACCAAAGTGAAAAATATTTTATCTCAATCATAACCCACAAACTGCAATAAGTTTCAAGCTCTAGATTCTAAATTTGTTGATGCCCTTCAAAAGGTAAAAAGAATTCAAGGAAATCACTTTACCATTTCAAGGGTACCTTTAATTATTTCATCATTCAACTTTTTGCTACTACCCTTTTTCACAAATTGTCACAAAATGTGGCAAGAAGTTTTGCACTTGTGCTTTTTACAACACATTTTTTGCAAAACACTTCAAAAGCTTCCTTCAATGCTTGCATGTGTAAACCCCAATGAACATGTCTATCAATTACTATTGAATACTTGACTTTGAAAGAACCTGTCATTAATTATTGTAATTATGTAACTATGTCATTATGTAATTAGACACACAGGCATGTCAGGCTATTGGTACTAAGACTAACCCACTAACAATTTTAAAAAAAACCAACTACCTAAAATGTTGACCTAATAGCATTGCAAGAACATAAAAAGATCTAGATATAGTGTGTTTTGACTTAATACACACAACAAATTACAGTAGTTGGCACATAGTAATAACAAAACGTCCATTTAACTGTTAAACCCAACATAGTAACTAGCTAAAATAAGGAATGATTCACAAAGCATTTAATAACATACTAAAGATACTTGTCATGGAGCTCAATCACCTTGTGCATAAATGCCTACAAAGACCAACAGGCCTATTACAATATAGACCTTGTTTACACACCCCCCCCCCACTGTACAACATGGTCCATGGCATTTGTTATTCAGCTTTAGCAGTTCAAATCCAAAGTTTTAGTTAAGGTTCCATCTACAGAAAGAACTATTTGGACTAACTGACGCACTCCCAACTCCTTAAAGGACCTAATGTGGGTCCAAGTGGAACACAACGGAAGAGGGAAGAGTCGGAGCACGCTCCCTAGCTCACAACACTTTGAGGGGTAGAGGGGCGTGTTGGAGCTCCGTGATGGGACTAGGAAGAGTTGACAAGCTTCACTCACTCACACGGGCCTGCACACAACCCATACAAAGTCGTTAGTGCATAGTTGGAGCACCATTGGTGCTAGGACGAGCCACGAGCAACACGAACACACAAGACTCACCACAGCCCGGACTTGGGGGAAGCCACCACCTTCCCCCTTATAATATACTCTACAGCTCTCCACGGAGGCTACATCCAAATGGCTCTTTTTCTCGGGACTCCCGAGTGGGAGTCCCGAAATCCCGCCAGCTAGGACTCCTGCAACTTTGGAGCCCCATAACTTTGCGAGCAGACCTCCGATTGAGGTGCGATCTAAACCAAAGTTGTAGCTCTCGTCAAGAGCTTTCCAACGATATGTGGCACGCCCCCTGCAGCTAAGTAAATCGTGTCGATTCCTGACTTTTTGTGGTCGGGAGTCAAACTGACAATTTGACTCCCGGCCCTTCTTTTGACCATAACTTACGTTTCAGATGTCCAAATGAGTAATGCAAGCCCATTTTAGACATCTACGTTCTAAGAGCTTTGCAATGATGTAAAGAACGTCACAAGCCATTGTGTTTTGACTCTTGCAATTGCTCTCTGAAGTTTCAGAAGTCCACTGGGACTCCATCTCCCAAAGTGGGAGTTGCCTTGGGAGTGTGAGTGTTCACTCCCTCACACTCCCTCACACTTTCTAACACTCCCGGGAGTATGTGATGTGACTCCCATGCTTTTTCTTGCCTTGATTCCCGGGCTTCCTCTTGCTTTAACTCCTGAACTTCCTCTTGGCCCGCAACCTTACAACCCTTTTTGCCTTGGTCGCGAGCCCAAAACTAGGGTTGCGACACTAACCATCCATGCATGGGTCCTATCATGCATAAATTAGGTACAAGACATTTTCATTAATTCTAGCAATTTTTCAATATTTATGAGTTAAGTTAACCTAAAAAGACTTGAAAGATTGTAAAATTTTAAAGGAACTGAGGAGATCCCAATCTAGATCTTATAGTATAATAGCAATTAATACGCAAACATGAAAAAAAGATGAAAACCGAACCATAAAGAAAAGAAAAACAAGACCACCACACAAGTCATATTAACAAGCAATAACCATATTAACATGCATGTTCTATACACATTTAATCTCACATGTTTTGGATTCATAACATTACATAATATGGGAATCAATATGTTACTTACCCCCCTATACCCTTAGAGTATTTAAAACATGCATAATATGGATGCGTAACATGAAAATTATACTATTACATAGAAACTTGGTCCCCTAGAGTGTCCAAAACATGTAACCAAGGGGAATTGGAAGGCTAAATCATCTGACAATGTTACCTATTCAAAACAATAGATATACACATGTGAAATGAACTATCTCAAGGCAATTAAATGCTTGCCAATGCAAAAATGCGCATTGTTGTATTATTTGCACTAGAAATGCAAATCAAAATCCATGGATCCAACTCATGTCCTAACATTTGTGTGGAAAAGTAAGAAAAACCACCCTTGAAGCAAATCTACATGTATATAGCCTCCCAAATCTTGTGTGCTGACATCCCTGTGTAGTTGGTAAATTTCTCAAGATTTAACAACAAATTTACATAGGTTACATCTCTTACAAATCAACACCCAAAGCTTTTAGAAAATTTGCATGCATCTTCTACCAAGATTCTTATGCATAACATCCAGTTAACCAAGAAGAACTGGACAAACCAACCCACACAAGCCAAAGGCTATGCTACACTCTTAATAGATGATATATAGAATTCAAGAAAAACAAAAAAAAATCACAAATCTCCTCTCATCCTGCTCACCTATTCATCTTGAATTTTGGCTTTTAAAGAAAATAACTTGCAAGTGCAACTTTCACAAAAAAAATTGTATTGTTTTTTAGCACTTTGTGTGGAAATTCCTAATCAAGTTAGAGGGCTAGAGTTAGAAACAAAAAAAAAGATAGTAACTACATGAAATGACTTATTGTTCTGTGTCTCATCATCATGGGTCCAGGGGTTGTCATTCTCTATCCAACCTTGGATTGCTTGTGCATTCAATGTGTGATCCACAATACCTTGAAGGTTTCCCTCTTGACATGTCAAATGGTCTGAACCAAGGCCTTTAAAGCTAGTAGGAACTCATTCTTTGGGCACCACAAACATTGCAATCACACAATTGTAAAATGCCATCCTCTAACCAAAATGGGCAATCACACCACAACCTAACCTATAATCAAGCCCCACATTCTCTTTTTGAATGAAACATGTAACCCTCTTGCAAGAGCACGAGAAAAATGATGAACTTACTAGTGCTAGCAATCCTAGAACTTAATCAAGCTTCCCAAACTACTTGACAAATAATAACAAACCTTAATAATGTGCCTATAGTTAGCAGATATTCCAATTCATGAATAGAAGAAGAAAAGAAGACAAATGTTTAAAATACATTTTGCAAGGTAGAGAGGAGGTAGCGATAGTGAAATTCTACCATTTGACTTGTTTCCTGGAAACCATATAACCTATAAACCCATCCACACACATGTTGCGGCTTGGAACAAATAAACAAAAGAAAGGGTAGTTAATGTACACAATACCTTAAAGTAGCAAGAGAAACAAAATTTCACAATATTCTGAAGAATCCCATGCAGAAATTCTTCATTCAAAGCATCCATGGTTGCATAGTCACTACAACAATCTTCCACCACCCCCTTGTATCTTAGGATGTGTAACAAAAACTTTTCCTTGAATTTTTAGTTAGATAGTTGTGATCACCCCACATTCTTATATAGATGATATACCTTGACCATGTTTTTGGCAAAGCTTGCTAAACACATTAATTGCATCAAAACTTGCATTCTCATACAGCTGCTTGGGAATGACCTAACCATGCCCACCACCTTCCTGACACTAGGCCCCAATTTCCATGTTTCATTTCTTCCCTTAGTGTTTTCAACAGTTCAAATACCCATTTCATGAGTTGAAAATATCAAGTTTCATACCTCGAAAGTTTTGGCATACTAGTTGGTGAAAAGTTATGACTTGCCCACAATGGTGTGTGCATGTTGTTGCTAATACCTACTTAGCTACCACAAGAAATTTTGAAATTAAATACATATGGTATCCACAATAAATAAATAAAAGATTATGGAAGAGGTTTTAGTACAATAAATTACTTACATTAATTGTGCCACCATTAGTAACAATAGTTGAGTTCTTGAGTGTTTTTCGAACTATAATGATTACATCATGTAAACTACACTCTGCCTCCTCAATAACCTGCATGAAAGTTATGACTTGCCTCTTGTCTTACACCTTGTAACTTAATCGGGAAGAGAATACCATACATATTTTTCAAACAAAAATTGGTAAGACCAAGGTTGATCACCATCAGTAGTTGATATTCAAATTTAGAAATTTGAGGGTTTATTTAGACACCAATTGAAAAAATATTCCAAATTAACTAACATGATCAACAATCCACGAAAGACAATTGTTGTAGTTTCACCCTATTGGCATCATGTTTAGATATTGAAGCGTTCATTGCCAACCTACCTTTCCTTAAAAATATAACACCTACTAGGAGCATGTGAAACAAGCCCAAAATCTTTGTAACAAACATCCACCAAACGTATTGACATTATATTCAAATTATGCATTGTCCACTTGCAAATTCCCAAATTAAAATAAGGTGGTTCATTTCTTTAAAGTACCACCTCTGGGACAATGTTATTTACATTGGTTTGAATTGAGCCACCAATTGCTCTAGCAACCCGCTGCAAACTTTCCTCCATCACACGGCCTGCACAAAATACATCTCAATCTGCAAAATACTGGGTGCCAAGATCTCCAATTAGAGAGGTGTGAAAGCACAATCTTGGCCTCTATATTCACACACTTGTCTAGCTTCTCATAGATAATGTTCCATTTTGCATCCACAATGGATTGATATTATGCAAAATCTACAAACCTGTGACAAGACCATAGAGAAACAAAAAAGTAAGCCTAGCTTCTAGTTAAAAGTAATTCCACTATTACTATTTCAAGGAAAAAATAGAAGCAAAATCACCAATAGTGTGAAGTAAAACAACTAGAAATCCACATACTTGACTTACATTTTCTTTCTTGGGTTTCAACACAAGCTCCATACTAGAAGCAATAGTTTAGGCTTTAAAAACTTTTTAGGCTATTGTTCAAAACTTGCACAAGGTAAAGTTTTCTTGAATGCCACGCCTTTAACCAAAAAGGAATCTCACATAGTACCTCCTTGGCCCTAAACCAAGAACATACAACCAACACAATACTTTTCAACATTGGAGTCCTCATGAGAAATGCATCTAGCAAGCTACAAAGATCTTAGCATACTTTGAGCAGACATTGATGATGATGTGACAAGGATTACCTTTTTGACTCCGAAAATATTTAAGCAATTGTCTTCACCAAGTGTGGTGACAAGATCCACCACCATCTTTACAAATTTTAATTTTTTTCCACCTATAAGCTTGGAACTCAATGTTGTAGTAGCACATCTCTCAAGCAAAAACTTCTTCTCTTTTTAGTTCTTTCCTTCAATGCTCATTGCCAACTCTCGCACTTTGTGTGGACACTTCCTTTCCATTTGAACAATTATCTGAGAGGGTTCTATGTGTTGACAATTTGTTTACATGATGGTGCGATTATAGAACACAAGAGATGATAATTAAACAATAGAAGGGGAGATTATATGTGATAAGAACTATGAGAAAATCCATTATCTTCCCCCCAACATATAGTACAAAAATAAGGTAAAATACACAGTACATTTACATCAAGCAATAAGTAATTCCTCTCTCAACAATTACCATTCAAAGTGAAGGGAAAAAATGAAGGGTTGGAGCATGGTTTATGCTTATAGCATGCAAGTGAGGTCTAGTGACATCCACTCCCCCAAGGACTAGAGTTGCATTAACCATACCTTAACACTTGAACATGACAACCCACCACACAAAGCTGAAATAGTTTGAGCCTATTGATTCGTGATGAAGAAAGAAGGGTGCCTTGATGTCTAATCAAATGAGAGACTAGTGAAACTGCTTACAACTCAAAGTGGTATGGTGCCAAGAAATGTGAGAGCTCATTTTCAACTTAACAATGCCACTTGAATTGAATAATACTCAAAGACTACACCAACTCTAAGAAAGGAACCTATACTTTAAACCTAAGAAAATTTTGTTATTAGATACTTGGAGAATTAAAGTTACTAGTGGGTACCCGTGACCTTCGGACACTATGAAGTCCTCCAAAAGTGAGTGGGGGGGGCGAGCAAAAAAAGACAAAATTATCAAAGAGTAGTTTTGAGTTATAAATGTTATTAATGTTAGAATAAGGCATATTCTAGCCCATTCTAGACTACCTTAAGCTTTTGCAGGTACAGGCATGAATCGTTGGGATGAGCCTGCATGGTCACTTTATCTATAATCCATTACATGCCTGGAAATCCTATGGAGGGAATGTTTGATATATATAAAAGCCCCATTTTAGTCTAATGTAATCTAATCCAACCGTTGGACGAAAGCAAAGCCCAAGCCCTGAAAAAAAAATGGGAGTCGGAAGGAGAACCCAAAGAACCCCATACCCACAAGAAGAATCATTACAACACCTCGCAGTAGACCACATTACTGGTGTAAATGCCAGCAGGGGCCCCATTCATAGCCGCCCTTGTGCCACCCCGGACCAGCACTTGGACGCCCCGTCGTGAGCCGCACTGAAAGAAAGCCACATAAAGCTACTCGTGGCAAAAAACAGGCTTGGGCAGGTACACCCCTAGTGTCTACAGTGTCTGCCCTTGGGCCTTGTTAATAGTCATGGCAAATGCGGGCCACAACGGGAATTGTCGCTGGCTAAGAATAAAAGGCATTCTTTCCGTGTTAGAGGGAGCGATGTTTAAGCGGGGAATGAAAATGCGCCTGCCTTTGTCCGGTCCTGTGACAATCTCAACATCAATTATGTGCTGCTAATTGACCACAATTAGCTGAGTGCCATTTGCCAGGCCTCCCGGCATATTCCACAACAGAATCACCGGGCAGCCTTCTTGCAGGGTCAAAGTGTGGGGTGGCACCCCTGACATACTGAGGGAGTTTAGAAACTTAGTGGGGTAAACCCCTGTCTGTTCGCCTTGCACAACAGAATCAGTGTTGTGGTATGTGCGGCGCTATGCTGGTGGGCCGTCATGTGTGGTGAGGTCAAACCGATTCATGATGGCGGTGTTGATGTTGTCAACGTCCTCGTTCAGAGGAGTTAAAATGGCCCTCTGAATGATGTGCTCATTGCGTGATTGCGAGTCTGTGAAGCGGCCAAGGTCGCCATAAACTTCATCCACCAAGCTATCAATGGTGTCACCTTGACAGCACATGTTTTCTGGGATCAAAACAGCCTCCTCCCCAACCTCAGGAAAGACTTGCTCTGTGCCCTCCCCAATGTGCTACAAGTAGTCTGCCCAAGCTTGCTGTTGTTGGGCATCGGCCGTGGTGTTGGCTCCGCCCTGTGCCAAAAGCCTCTGAACACGCATGTTTTCATGCAGCTGACACACTTTAACACGGTGCCAAAGGACTACGGACCTCTTGAGACTAGCATCCACAATCTGGCCTCTCGTGCCTCGGGGAACCACAAGCAATATCTGCCTAAAATCACCTCCCATGACAACAACCTTGTTCCCAAAAAACATGTCTTTAAAGGCATGGTCAACAGCACCCATAACATGCTGGAGCGTGCGGTTCACAGCCTCAAACACATGCTTGTGGGCCATGGGTGCCTCATCCCACACAATGAGGCGTGCAACTCGAATCAAGGCCGCTTGTGGACTGTTCAAGGGAACATAGCAAACAGAGGAACCACAAAGGCCTGCTACGGAAATTTTGAAACGTGAGTGAACTATGCAGCCGCCCTCCAAAAGCAGGGCTACAATGCCAGAAGATGCCATCGATAACGCTATGTCACCAGTAGAGCGCACCCTACTAAATAGGCACCCGTAGAGGAAAGTCTTACCAGCCCCTCCCAGCCCATCAACAAAAAAGGTTTTGTCTACCGGCCTGGGGTCATGGACCACGTTAATGACATTGTCGTAAATGGAGCGTTAGTGCTGATTTAGCAAAGGCACATCTCGAGCAAGTTGCTAAGCTTGTTGCGTCACATTATACTTGGCCCGCTCCTCGGATACAGCGACGTCCCCTGGGGCAGCCATTTGTGCAAGGATAGGCAAGTCAAAATCCTTTAGTGTTTTCCCCCCTTGGGCCTGTAGCAGCTGCTCCACTTTTCGCAAGCCCTGGTCAAGGATGGCTTGGTCTAGCTGCCGGTTGGGCGTTACCTGCTTGACGCAATCGGGGGCGGGGGGGGTTGTAATCCAGAAGGGCAAAGTTATTCATGCTTATGTGCGAAATAATGTTAAGGGATCAGCTTTCTAGTAAATTGAATCCAATAATCGGTTATTCAATAGAGAAGTTTCTAGGCAACAATTCAAAGAAGATAGCAGAACACAACTTATACCATCACAAGCCAACGAAAGGTAGGCTTGCTTCCTTTGTGGAGGCCTTTTGGCCATTCACCTGGCGTGCTTGCTACAGGAAATCCTTCGTAAGGGCTCCCTTATGCCTATCCCACAGTCGCCCAAGATTGGTGATGTTGTTGTAAATCAACAAGCTGGCAAAAAGCTACCGCAAGCTTCTGGGCATTTGCATGCTAGCAGTTTGTGAAAGGCATTAGTTGTCGCAACCCTAGCTTTGGGCTCGCGACCAAGGCAAAGGGAATTGCAAGGGTGCGGGCCAAAGGAAAGCCCGGGAGTTAAGCCAAGAAGAAGCCCGGGAGTTAAGGCAAGAGGAAGCCCAGGAGTCACATCACATACTCCCGGGAGTGTGAGAAAGTGTTAGAAAGTGTGAGGGAGTGAACCCTCACACTCCCAAGGCAACTCCCACTTTGGGAGATGAGTCCCGGTGGACTCCCGAAACTTCAGAGAGCAATTGCAGGGGTCAAACCTCAATGGATTGTGGCATTCTTTATATCATTGGAAAGCTCTTGAAGCGTAGATATCTAAAATGAGCTCGCATTGCTCATTTGGACATCTGAAACACAAATTATGGCCAAAAGAAGGGTCGGGAGTCGAATTCCCGGGAGTCTGCCAGTTTTGACTCCCGACGACTAAAAGTCGTGAATCGACCCGAAATACTTGGCTGCGGAGAATGTGCGACATACCGTTGGAAAGGTCTCGACGAGATCTACAACTTTGCTTCAGACCGCATTGCAATCCGAGGTCTGCTCGCAAAGTTATGGGGCTCCAAAGTCCCGGGAGTCCCATTTGGCGCGA
>Ga0116229_10000403_pt1 | contig 56304 bp, 53 predicted proteins | sample S1TSphgellanicum_3_FD_87313 | JGI IMG/M metagenome (GOLD analysis project Ga0116229, IMG submission 87313) | Host-associated microbial communities from peat moss isolated from Minnesota, USA - S1T2_Fc - Sphagnum magellanicum MG | ecosystem: Host-associated > Plants > Peat moss > Unclassified...
ACCACCATGCAGTGTCCCGCCTCTTTTTTGGCAGTTAGACATCCTTAGACGAAAGAGTGGTATTTCAAGATTGGTAGCAATATTACGCGTCACCACCTCCCACCTATCCTACACATTCAATCATCTCCATTCACCTCTAGAACAATCTTATGAGACTAAACTTAATCTCATTTTAATTAGCTTGTCCCTATCTAAGCAAGCATCCAAGGTTGAGGCATAAAAAGGACTACCTCAAGGATAGTGGTTGGGACTTTTGGGTCTCTTGCATTCTAATTTTTTTACAAGCACACTAGTGATGACTACTTGGATGTAAAACATATCTAAAGTTAATGGAAATGTATGTATGGAATTGCGGAGAAAATGGTGATAAGTTAAACAACATATTGATACCTATTGCAACTTGAACGGGATCAAAGTTGTCCAAGTCATGTTGCCAAACTACTCTCTACCCTTGTACTACAACCTAATTTGAACCCTTGATTCCCAGAACCCCATTTCATACCTCTATTAATTTACACTACACCAACTTTCCAACATATTGTGCTCTCCATTGATGAAGCCATCACCATTTTGAACTATCCATGTTGATAACTTATGAGTATCTTACTATCTAAGTCAACATGAATAAAATTGATAACCAATAATAAACTTAGTCATATTTCAAATCCAACAACATATCAGTAGACAAGACAAAGGGGAGATCCCCATGCTTAAAAACAACCAAAAAAACCAAGGAGCAATGTGAACAATAGTGATTGTTTCACATAAGTTCAATGACCTTTAATAGCAACTTGTATGGTCTTGACCAACTACCAAGAAACATTTGAATGACTTCATGAGCTCATGACAACAGATGGAGGCCAATGTCAAACTATTAACCAATGTACTAAGTCTATTAAAAGATTGGCAATCATAAGAAATTTCAGCCATGTTTATTACAAAAACCAAACAAAATTTATAACCAAACCTATAAATATATTATATGATGACTACATTCTAAATCCCATAATCTCAACAAGGGTGTAAATGTAATAGACATACCTTTTGTACAACTTTAGGATCAACATCCGGGCTTTAGAGAAAATGACAATTACAACCTATCATTTCATCATTACAATAACCTGCCAGCATTATGAGTCTTTTATTAGTAGTAGGGACCTTTATTTCCCATTACTCTAGGAACTTTCTTGTTAGAAAATGAAAGGGTTCTGTGAGGAATTTTTGCACACCTTCACCATTAAGATATGCACTCACAAAAAAAAACCGGTTGGAAGTGGAACTACTATGTAGTTGTAGTCTAACAAGTAAGGTGGTTCAAGGTAAGTAATGAAATTCATTAACGATTTAATGCGTTGTGTCCAATTTGAAGATACAAAAACATTGTGAGATACGTAACTCACCATGATGGAATATGAAAGAGCCGTATGTTGATGTTCAATCCAATGTCACGCTTGATGGTTGGAACCCTTCCGTTTCATTTGTCATAACATCTACATATAACTTCTTAATCTAACATGCATTGAATTTTTGAAAAGCTAATATAAAAGGAGCCATGTTACAAAATCTCATAAGTTTTTATTTTTATTTTTATTTTTTTGATCAAGAGTTAAGCTTTGAACTAGAAACCACTTTGCTTAGATTAAAGGAAAAAACAGACAATTCGACCCCTTCTACTTCCAACAAGTGTAGCTCCCTTACAGCAATTCCAGTGATGCTGAAATTTGAGGAGAACCTTTTACACCTAACTAAGACTGATTTAAATTTGACACAAATCCAACGGTGGATTTGGGAGGAACAATTAATTGAAATAAAAATCCAGAGGCTTTGTCATGGAAATCCTTCCATGAACTCCACTACAACACCCTCTACTTTCAACTAGTGTAGTTCCCTGATAGCAAACCTGACGATGCTGAAATTTGGGGAGAACCTTCTACACCTTCCAAGCTAAAACTGATTTCATTTTGACAAAAATCCAACGGTGGATTTGGGAGGAATAACTAATTGAACCAAAAATCCAAAGGCTTTGCTACAAGTATTTGTTACACACAACTTCCTTCCATATTTGATTCTTGCACACACCTTTTCCATGAACACCTCTCCACACATAAGAACTAAAAAAAATTCTCCCTCACACTTCCCCCTCTTCTTTCTTTCCTTCCCACATACACACAATACATTTTCCCTTGGTAAGCCTCCATGACCTTCCTTGAGCTTGTTCCCCTTGTCCAATGAAAGCTTTGAAATCCTTTGCTCCAATCAATGGCCTCCTCATCCTTCTAAAGCCAATAAGAATTGAGAATAAATTGCCATCCAATTGAGTTTAAGATGAGAATTCTTGGGCCCAATGAGACACAAGAAATATTCCATCCTCCAATCAAATAGGATGACAATCCTCATGACTAATGGGATTGGAGGATTCATCCCTTCCCTTATCTTGGATATCTTGATGAGGTCTCTTAAGCTTGATCCTTATCCTTTCCGTCCGTTGACCTTCACATCATACTTCTTCATCTTAATTACTTCAAGTAACTAACTACTAGGATAGTTTATTGATAGTAACAAGTAACGTCCTTGAATTTTTACTTAACTAATTCAATGGTTGAACTAACATCCCCATGTACCATTTATTCTTTTGATATCCCCTACTTATTTATTTTACCATGCATTAGTTAACTATGTAGTACATAGTAAATTGGAAGTAAAATTTACATCATAAAAAACCCCCACATACTTTTAGATCCGCCATCAAAATTATGGTTTGATGAATCCATTAGATCTCGGATGTTCGAGTTTTCATGAGGTTCCGCCGTCACTCCCACACCTTACGCCTACCCTAATTTGTTAAATAAAAAGGCATCGACCCCTTCTGAACGCAAGTACCACATTGTTTGTACTACCTTCTTGGTTTTTGTCAATGCAGGTGAGAACTAGTCATGGCGGATGATGTCGCTACGCCTTCGAATCCTCCAGTTGCACCAGTAGAACAAGAAGAGCTTGAAGAAGCACCGCTCGACGTGATTGTTTCTTAACGCCATGCGAAGAAAAACCGCCCAAGTGAGTGGTGTGCACTCGAGTCGATCGTTCGGCATGGGATCGTCAATTGTCTCCTAACCCACATGCTTTAGCAATCTATTTAAAATTCGTTCCTGCTCATGGAGCCGCGCCAAAAAGGTTTGAAGAGTGTTAATGCGAAGATGATGATGTCCGTCTCCATTGTCGAACGTGGGTTCCCGATGATGGCCATTATCATTGGCTACGAGGGCCAATCAACCCCCTTCCCATGGAGCACCAAGCCGAGTACCTCGTTCGCACCATTTGTCGCATTCTAGATTTTTTACAATTGTGATCTATCCTTTAAGTCGGTTATAAAGTTGTAATTCACTTGAGGCTACTCAGGCGGAAATGTTAATACTTAAGTTTGAATTGATTCTATTTAAAAGTCTAATAGAAGTGAAACTAAATAAAGATGTACTAAGACTACATCTAAAAAATCTTATAAGTACATCATTAGTGCTTGAAGATTCTTCTACAGACTAACTTAACCTTGTCATGGCGAAATGTTATTATTAATTATGGGCTTGTATTCCCTATATATCAATAAATCACATCTAATTCTACATCCCCTTTCCTTTCTCTACAACATAAAAGGGATAATGTACTTTAAAAGGTTTACTAGGTGCTTAACTGATTAAGCGCTACATCAACTGAAATAAAGAATTACTATATGCCTAGAAATATCACAAAAGCTGATTCAACTATTAATAATCACTACTTGGAGGCTTATAAGCATTCAAATCATTAGTACTAAGGAAAATTACGGAACTAAAACTTAATTAATTGTTGAGCTATAATCCATGGCTCACAGGTTCATCTACAAAATTAGATATATAGAACAATTTTCCAATCAAACCATCTTTTCATATCCATATTTTCTCATCAAAACCTTGGATATCTCTTTATATTATCCAACCAATCACCACCTTGAATAAAGATTGGATATTGGAAATATTGATTGTTGAACTACCATAGATATCTTCATGTGTAGCTATAGCTTTCAAATTGTCATTGCCCATAATTGTTTTCAAGTCAGTAGTGGGAATTGAATCCTTGAATAAATCAAACTTGAACAAGGGAATAAAAATGGCACTGGCATGTCAAGTTGATACCTAGAAAAAATTGAGTTAAAAAATGGGCTTATGTTGTACACATCAAAATTCATTGCAAAAATTTAGTTATATTTTGACAATGACATAGTAAATGGGTGGATAAATGCACACTAATTAATTTGCAGCAGACTTTACTAGCATGCATAATTGGGATGTCAAAAAGTTTGAGATTTGTCTTGTATGAAACTAGAAAACCTAGAAGCATGCTATCTCATTAGCCTAACTACGTGTAAGAAAATAAACACCTACTAGGTAAAGTGTAGGTTGATGAAATGTAAACCAAAATTGAAGAAACTAGGTTAAAACAACCACTAATAAAATGACAAGTTTTGGTGAACACAAGTCAACCAACAAAATTATTGTTTACATGTTTGTGAACTTTCATCGTTGCATTTGTGTTAATGCCAAGAGCACATATATTTCTTTGCAACACCATTGTCTTGTCTACATGCTCTCTACTACTATAGTTCAATTATGTCAAAAATTGATCAAGTGAGTAATACTTCAAAAAAGAAATTGGCATGATGGATATTTACCTAGTTTGATGTAGATCAATGTAACATGTGGTCTGGTTGCACTATCCAATCCACCACCTTCACATTTGCAATTATAGTGAATGCACCTTGAACGCATAACAATAATAGGGACCACCAAATCCAAAGGAATGAGTTGTAACAAGATAAACATACAACTTTTGAATGGATGCAGATTAGGTCAACAAATAGTCATTTCTTTTAACCTAATTGAATGTCAAATTGCTTCATTTCATCCATAATACATACATTCATTCATCTCAAGTGGATGAATTTTTCACCTAGGTTGGATGAACTTAAGGCTTGTCGAAGCTTACAACTAAGGAAGATTCAAATGTATTAGTTTTCGGCATTTGAGAACTATGAGAAAACAAAGGCTTGCAGACTTAGCTCCAAAATGTAATTGCAGACTATTGTGCATGTAGTTGTGATGATTACTCAAGGGTGTTAGTTTCTCACAATCGTGACATTTACATGTAGAAGCAATTTTTGACTTATTGGTTTTGTGCAATGTGATGTGCATATACACAGCTCATTAAACTATAGTGATAAAGGATAGGTATACTTAAGTAAGCTTTGGAGGAGGCACAGAGAGAAGGAAAGTTTTCGAAAACCCAAGTCTATCAAGCTCAAAGTTCAAGAAGGTGAGTTTATTGAACTTATCAAAATCATTAATGGGTTGGCAAGACATGAACTCAAGATTGCATTATTTTTGTGAACCATTTTTTACCATTTTGGATTGAGTGTAGAGTGTCAACATTATGTGAGAGAATTCTGCCATGTTTTGTTATGTGATCATTTCATTCTTTTCACGCTAGATGGTGTGAACTAATCCACAGAACTTCAACCCATGGTGATAGCTGATGGGAATGCGTATGAATGTGAATATGATAAAGTTAAGGTAAAAAATATTGCTTACAACGAGTCTGTGTTGAGGTCCCTAAACTTGCATGTGATCCCTAGGTAAGTTCATTAGTCCCCATGTTTAACACCCTCTATTGCTTGATTGCAACATCACTTTGGATGGTTTTATGTGGGTTGAATCAAATCGCCAATTTTTTTGTAAATCTCACATTCCAAATTGTATGTATACAAATTTGAGATTCAACATTCTCCAAGTTTTCTTAGACCTTCTACACAATTGTACAATTTGAAACAATGTAAGTCTTGTACAGTCTTATGTTGTAATCCATTTTTTGTTGCAAATAGGTATATTTATAGTTGGGTGTAGGTTGAATGGAAGTTATAAGGTTTAGTCATTTTCCTTTTGGACTAGTTTTTCTAAGCATTGTCCATGTGCCCCCTCAACTATTGTTTAAAAACTTGGTATGTAGGATACCCCTCAACATTTTAACTAACATGGGCTAATCAATTTTTATAAATATGTGATAAAACATTATAACATTCAAATGTTTGTAAACTGGACTGTCCATAATTTTTTGCACTATTCATGGTCAAAATCTTAATGTATCGAGAAAAATCTGAATGCATATCCACAATTTTCCATGTGAAGACACAATGTAGGATCACTTGTCTAACATATCATGGGGGTGTTTGTAAAAACGAGCACTTTGACTTGGGAAATTTTAGTGTACAATGTCATCTAAAAGGGGTTTTAATGTTCAAATTTTGATCAAGAAGACTAGTTGGATGTTATTTTATGTTAGACAGAAGTTGGTTGATTTTATATGCATGTTTTGTTGGGCCAAACCCAATAGTGGTGGATTGGGAGGCAAATGCATTTTTGGGACAAAAGTGAAAGTTATGCAAGGTCCTTGAACTATCTGCTCCTATTGGTAAGCATGTTCCATGGATGAAAATATAAATTAAGGCTTGAAATAGATGCAAATTTTCATGTATCTTTTCATTCTCAAAGGTCTCGGACAACAAAAGGCCACATGATCAAAAAACAAAATTGATGACCTTTTTTTTAATATAATTTAATGTCAGATTTGTTTTTGGAAAGGCCCATATCTGAAGATCAATAATCCAACTTTGTGGTGTGATCTATCATTTCCTTTATATGTTCACTCTTGTATAGATATTTACAAGGTCCACACAATTTGTGGGAAGAAGTTTACAGCTGTAAAAAGGGGTCTTGGGGCCTGAGGGGTATCCAAGGACCCCAGAACATTGTAGTGCACATTACAAGGGGAAATCCAAGTCCTTGAAGTAGTCATCTTCCTAAAGCAGTGAGAAATGAACTCCCTCACACTTAGATTTTTCAATTGGAGACATGCCTAAATCCTCCTCAAAAGACATCAACTTGGAATTGGAGGAGGGGATTGGAGGTGTTTTTGCAAAGTTGAAAAGAAGCAAGCCAAAAGAAGTAAAACTTTTACATCCCCTAGCCCCATCTCCTAGATTGGTTATGGACTATAAATTTTTATGGATAAAATTTTTGTTGCACATTTTTGTTAGTTCTTTTAAATTCCCAATTGCAATGAAAGGATCCCCACATGGCAATGGCTATGTATATTTATTCCTACATTTGCAAAAATATGGACTTGGGTTTTTTTGCAAGGGCTGAAGTAAAGTGTTTTCCTTTTGTGCATTCAAGCTTGTATGTTGACCCAACTTTGTGCATCTTACATTTTGCATCCCTAGTGCCCTTAAACATTATAGAAAGCTAAGCTTCCTAGACCTTGGAAATTGAGAACAAGTATAGATTCACAATGGTCCATGGAAAAGGTGTCCATCCTTAGTGGTGCTGATGTTGACCAACATTTGAATAGAAACCTAGATGCGTTTGAAGATAGCGGCTATGATGATAAAGAATCATCTGTGGGTGATGAAAGTGACCATGGAAAAGGTGGCACAACTTGTAAGTCTTTAGATGGTGATTGGCCCAAATTCACCACACCTTCACATGGCAAACCAGGTTATTCTGAACCCAAGAATGCCAGTATAATGCCATCCACATTTGGTATGATTTCTCAGGCTGCAAATGATATGGGTGGTGTGAATCATGGATTATAATACCACAAATTATTAAGCTTTAGTTCCATAGTTTTCCTTAGTATTAATGATTTGAATCCTGATAAACCTCCAAGTAATAATTATTAAAAGTTGAATTAACCTTTGGATATTTCGGCATAAAATACTCTTTTATTTAAATTGATGCAAGGCTTAGTTAATTTTAGGACCTAGTAAACCTTTTCAAGTGCATTATCCTTTTATGTTGTACAGAAGGGAAAAGGGATGTAGAATTAAATGTGATTTATTAATATATTGGGAATACAAGCCCATAATTAACAATAACATTTCGCCATGACAATATTAAGTTAGTTTGTAGAATAATCTTCAAGCACGAATGATGTACTTGAAAGATTTCTAGGATGTAGTCTTAATACATCTTTATTTAGTCTTCACTTCTATCAAACTCTTAAATAGAATCAAAATCAAACTTAAGTATTAACATTTCCACCTTAGTGGCCTTAGGTGAATTACAACTTAGTAAACAACTTTAAGGGGATAGATCACAATTGCAAAAACTCCAAAACGCGACGAATGGTGCGAACTAGGTATTCGGCTCAATGCTCCACGAAAAAGGGATTGATTGAACGTCACAACCAACGATAATGACAATCACCAAGAACCTAAGTTCAACAATGAAGATGAACATCGTTGTCGTCACATTGACATTCTTCAAACCTTTCTTGTGCGGCTCCACAAGCAAGAACAAATTCTAAATAAATTGCAAAGGCATGTGGGTTAGGAGATAATCGATGATCCCATGCCGAACGATTGATTCGAGTGTGCACCATTCTTCTGGTTGGTTCTTCTTCGCACGACTATTGAAAGACATTCACGTCAAGCGATTCTTCTTCAAGTTCTTCCTATTCTACTAATGAAACTAGAGGATTCGAAGGCATAGTGACATCATCCACCATGACTAAATTTTCACCTACATCAACAAAAACCAAAAGGGTAGTAGAAACAATGTGGTACTTACGTTCAGAAAGCATCAAGGTTTTTTTATTTAACAAATTAAGGTAGGCGTAAAGTGTGGGAGTGATGGTGGAACCTCATGAAAATTAGAACATCTTAGATCTAATGGATTCATCGAACCCTAATTTCGACAATGGATCTAGAAGTATGTGGGGGTTTTTGTGCTGCAAATTTTAATTCCAATTTGCTATGTACTACATAATTAATTAGTGCATGGAAGAAAAAATAAGTAGGGGATGTCAAAAGAGTAAATGGTACGTGGGGATGTTATTTCAACCATTGAATTGATTTAATCAAATAAGGACTCAAGGATGTTTACTTATTACTATCGATAAATTGTCCTAATAGTTAGTTACTTGAAATAATTAGGATGAAGAAGTAGGATGAAAAAGTAAGATGTGAGGGTCAACGGACGGAAGGGATAAGGATCAAGCTCAAGAACCTCATCAAGATATTTAAAACAAGGGGAAGGATGAGTCCTTCAATCCCATTAGTCATGAGTATTGTCATCTTATTTGATTGGAAGATGGAATATTTTTTGTGTCTCATTGGGTCGAAGAATTTTCATCCTAAAATCAATTAGAGGGGAGGATTTCGAAGCTTCCATTGGACAAGGGGAATAAGCTCAAGGAAAGGATATGGAGGCTTACCAAGGGAGAAGAGAGTCTCTTGGGTTAGGGGAAGGAAAAAGGAAGAGAAGGAATGTGTGAGGAAAAGATTAGTTCTTATGTGTGGAAAGGTGTTGTTCATGAAAAAAATGTGTGCAAGAAATAAGCATGGAAGGATTTCCATGACAAAGCCTCTAGAGTTTTATTTCAAATAGTTGTTCCTCCCAAATCCACCATTGGATTTCTATCAAACTTTTTTAAAAAATTGTTTAAGAGGTGTAAAAGCTTTTCTTCAAATTTCAACATCATTGGGTTTGCTATAAGGGAGTTACACTTGCCAGAAGTAGAGGAGGTTGAATTTGTCTGTTTTTTCCTCAATATAATCAAAGTGATTTTTAGTCCCAAGGCTTAACTCTTGATCAAAAAAAAAAATACTTATAAGATTTTATAACATGGCCCCTTTTTAGATTAGCTTTTCAAAAATCCAATGCATGTTAGATTAGGAGGTTGTATGTAGATGTTATGATGAATGGAACAAAAGGGGTTCAACCATCAAGCGTGACATTGAATGAACATCAACATAATGCCCCTTCACATTCCATCATGGTGAGTTACGATTGTCCCACAATGTCTTTGTATCTTCCAAGTGGACACAATGCATTAGATTCTTAGTGAACTTCATTACATTACATTGAACCACCTTACTTGTTAGACTACAACTACATAGTAGTTTCACTTCCAAGCGGGTTTTGTGAGTGCATATCTTCATGTTGAAGGTGTGCAAGAAAGCCTCATAGGTGGGATGTCCACTAACATTGTGAGTGCGACAATTCAAAGTCAAATACTTATTGTGAATCCCAATCTATCAAACAATCTTAGCATTCAAGAGCAAGGTTAGGTACTCGCCACAAACAATACTTTACCTAGTGGTTTAAGGAACATATTCTTTAGTTTAGTTGGGTTGCCAAATGTGAACATGGGGCAGTGGAATCCATTGCAACAAATGCAAGTTATGCAAACTTTGCAGACCCTAACATCATAACAGGATTGGTCCCCTTGGACAGTAATCATGCTCATAGATGGGAGGCTCTCAAATGGGAGGCTTGCAAATGGAAGGCCAACAAATTCTTGTTGGAGCTCAAGGAGAACAAGGTGAACATGACCTTATGGGTTTTGTGTCCAAGCCACAAGGAGTGGCACAAGTACAAGTACATGGCTAGCCTAATAACATAGAAATGGTTGGGTGTAATGATCTTTTGGGGGAAAAATAGGTTATTATTGTCGGTTTGAGTAAGAAAGAATGGCAAACTATCCAATGCAAGGCTCGTAAGTTAATTGTGAACAAGGCATGCAAACTAGCTATCATTAGAAAGGCCAATAGACAGAAGCCATTTTTTGTTTCTTATGATCCATCTGGAAAGCCCCAACTGCCCCATAGGAATACTTGGATTAACATGCTACATGCTTATTGTAGTTGTTTGGATCTTGGCATTGACAACATTAATGCCCAGCCCCCATCATTTGATGAATGAAGTGCTTCACAAGCTAAAAGAAAACTAGGAATATGTTGGGCATGATTTATCATACAAGGAGTTCAAGGCGCAAGTGAATGTTTACCTAAAGAATAGGCACCATGCTCTGAAGCTTCTAATTGAAGCAAATGCAGCAAGGCCTGGGGATTGTACAAATGATCATTGGGAGACTATGAAACGCCTTATTGCCTTAAAGGCAAAACAAGGGGAAGTTGCTAAATATCATGCCATGCAAACAAAAGTTAACATTCCAAGTCATTATGGCCATGGTGGAAAGGTGGGGACTACAAGCAAATTAGTAAAATTACTAACCTTTGGAGAACCCTATTGTTATTATTTGTTAGATCTACTTGTCATGTGACCATTTGTAGTGCAAAAAAACCCTTCTTTTTTTGTTGTTCAATGCTTGAATCTTGTTGTGTGCATACGAAAATGAATTGGGACACCCCCCTACACTAGTTGAAATAAATGAAGATCTTTTGAGAGAGAAGGAAACCTTTAGACTAGTTACAAGATGTACTCCTTCTCCTTCCACAAATATGGTAAGACACCTTAACTTACATTTGTATAATGTTTGTAACACACTTTTGTTCCACATTGCCAAGTTGTTGATTAATTAATGTCCACATGTGTTATTAACCTTGTTGCATTATGGGTAGGCACTCTCAACCAGCAAGCACTAAGGAGTAACTTAATGCACTCCTAGTGTAAATGAAGTGCCAAGTTGGAATAAGAGGCTTAATATTTTGGAGAGCATGATGGTTCAAGTTGTTGCTATTGTCACAAAGAACATTCCACAAGCAACAACAAATTTTGAGATGTTCCAAGAAACTCCTAAAGTATAGCCAATTGCATGCAAGCAAAGTACACGTGATCTTAACAAGACATTTGAGTGCAGTGTGCCAACTATGGACAACATCAATCCAAGAAGCTCTCACAATGTTTAGGTGTGTGCCTTTTTGCTCTAGTATGCCCAAACTAAATGGCCTAAATTCGTATTTGATTGGGAATTGAATAAGGTTTTATGGAGCTCAAGGTTCAAATTGAATGTATAAAACTTGATGATCTTTAAGGTTTACATGAATTCATCTTTTTTTTAAGCTTTGAATTCAACCATAATAACCCATGTGTAATGTTTTTTCTCTTAATAGCAGCCAAATGGCAATTTGCAATTAGTTGATGGCACTCAATGTGTTGCTACTACATCCAAATCAAACCTTGAATTTGAAAATGTTGGTTTGGATAATGCACATGGCCCTTTTAAACAAGCATGCACAACATCATTGTTGATTTTTATGTTGATCTTAGAAATAGGTGATTAATATGTATGCACAATAGTTTGACATTATGTTTGGGTTGAGTTGTTCATCACCTTTGCCTTTCTGTCACCATGTATTTTAAAACTATTGAATGGCCTTAGTGTTTGTAAGATCATGTGCAGGCTATAGTTGAAACCCTATCCTAGGTAGAAGGTTTTACCAAAGATGACTTAGCCACAACATGCATAGAAAAAAGCAACACCCAAATGGTATGTGAGATGGCTATGCTAAACATGAATGAACAACATGTGGTTCCACAAAAACAGGGATGAAAATGCCTTAAACCAACTCCTTCCAAAAAAACTAGATCATGGGTGGAGGTGAGTTTTTTTATTTCTATTGTGGCTATTTTTAATTATTCAACACATGAACAATAGAGGTTTGAGTGATATGATAAGTTCCATGCACTCTGAACTTTCAATTCTCTTCGCTTTATATTTTTTTTCTATGGTCTTATAATGGCTATTATATTTCTAATTGGAATTATGGCAGGGTACTTGAAGCTTTGAGGATACACTTCACATCTCCCACACCCACAAGAAAAAAACTTCAAAGACGCAAGTAATATGGGCAATGAAATGCACTATTTTTCTTTCCAATAGTTGTTTAACCTCATCATGGACATGTTGCATGATTGCAAGTGTTTTGGCAACTGGTCTTTAGATATAATTACTTGATTATAAGGTCTATCACTTCCATGGTCTATTAATGGTTATTGCACAATGTCATTAGAGTTGGTTCAAGGTAATAAAAGCTTTGAGGACACCTTCCTTGGTTCCCCAAGTCACAAATTAAGATCTATGCTAGAGGCACCATAGGCAACATTGTGAATTACACATGTTTTCCTCATTATGGAATGGAAAGTACTGTGAACTTGCTTTGTACATAAGGTTATGGGACCAACACAATACTAACTAGGTCACATGGGTGATATGTTTACATTCCATGTTAATACTAAGGACAAAGGTCGATATCCTTGATCCTACTAACAAAATAACATGTGCCTTGGGTGAAATATGTGGAATGCCGAATATGACATTCCATGGGGCGCTAATTACACTTGCGCATGTCACCATTGCAGTTGTTAACAAATAGGAGATCTACTCAAATGCAAACAAAAATCTTTATTGAAATGAAACTACAACATGATGTTCACAACACGAAATGTCGCAACCCTACTTCGAGGGAGTGTGAGGATGAAACTCACACTCCCGAAATTGGGACTTGGGAGTCCTCCGAGACTCCCAAAACTTCAGAGTTCGATTGCAGGAGTCAAAACACCTCGCATTAAAGTGCTTTTGTATCATTGGAAAGCTATCAAAATGTAGATGTTGAAAATGGCCTCGCATGGGCCATTTGGACATCTGTAGCATAAGTTATGGCAAAAAGAAGGGCAAGGAGTCAAACTGGCAGTTTGACTCCCAACCACTAAAAGTCACGAATCGACCCGACCTTAGTGTGTGCAGGTAAAGCGTGACACACCATTGGAAAGCTCTCGAGGAAAGCTACAAGTTTGCTTCAGACCTCATTCCAATCGAAGGTTTGAACAAAGAGTTATGACCTCGCAAAGTCCCGGGAGTCTAAACCGGGACAATTTCGGAACTCCTCTTTGGGAGTCCTAGGACAAAAAGTCACTTGGATGTGGGTGCTGCGGAGAGGCACAAAGTATACTATATGGGGGAAGGTGGTGGCTTCCCCCGAGCCGTGGTGAGTCTTGTGAGTCCAAAGTTGCCCGTGGTTTCTCCTAACACCAAGGGTGCTCCAGAAAGTGAACTAACCAACTTGTTGGTTGGTTTGATGCAAGTTGAAGTAAGTGAATAGCTTGTCACTCTTCCTAGTCCCATCCTAGAGCTTCAGCACGCCCCTCTACACCTTCTAATGCTGAGAGCTGGGAACGTGCCCCAAGTTCCTCACAATTCTGCTGTTTGAATGACTTAGACTCGTCTTAGGTCTAATTAGGGACTTGGGAACACGTCATGAAACATAACATCAAGAACACTTCAAGGTTCTTATCACATGAAATACACAAACTTGTGTAATGAAGAAAAGAAAGCCAAACCATCAACATCAAGGTATTTAACTAAAAGACCAAACCACAAATAGCCAAACTAATATAAGTAAAGAAAGTAATTCAACCTTGTGAAAGTAACCTAGTTACTTTCCTACTCTAGTAACAAATGAAACCTAACTAGTTGAGCTTGAATTCTCAACACTCCCCCTCAAGCTTAAATCCACTTCTAGTATACCAAGCATTTTTTAAAAACTTCCTTAGCTTGTTTGTACCTAAAGCCTTTGTGAAAATGTCAACAACTTGATCTCCGGTACTGACATGAATAAGGTCAATTTCTTTTGCTAGAACTTTTTCTCTAATAAAGTGGTAGTGCACCTCAATGTGTTTTGTCCTAGCATGATAGACCGGGTTATTAGCGAGTAGTATGCTACTGATGTTATCACAATAAATGAAAACACGAGCATCCACTAACTGTCCTAAATCTGAAAGTAGTTTTTGTAACCAAACTATTTCACATGCAACAATTACTACACCTTTGTATTCTGCCTCTGTGCTTGATAGTGCAACTATTGGTTGTTTCTTATTACTCTAATTAACAGCACCACTTCCAAAAGAAAACATGAAACCACTGGTCGATCTTCTATCTGAAACATTGCCAACCCAATCAGCGTCCGTGTATCCATATACTTGTAACTAGCTTTTGGCTTCATAAAAAATTCCACATTGTAATGTATGTTTTATGTACCTTAATATGTGCCTCACTACATCCAAATGTGGCTTTCATGGTGTTTGCATGAATTAACTCACCACTCCAACTGCATAACTCAAATTTGGCCTTGTGATGGTCATGTAAATCAAACTCCCCACTATGCGTCTATACATAGTGGTATCCTCCACAAAGTCTCCTTCATCTGCACTTAACTTCACATTTTGCTCCAATGGAATTAAAATGGGTTTACAACCTGTCATCCCATATTCTGTCAATTTGTTCAAGGCATATTGCCTTTGTAGTAACCATATCCCTTTAAGGGACTGGATTACCTCAATGCCAAGGAAGTAACGCAACTCTCCCAAATCCTTCATCTGAAACTTTTGCTTCAAAAGCTTCTTCAAATCAAAGATGTCTACATCACTATCTCTTATGATAATCAAGTCATCACCATAGATGACTATGATTACAATCCCATGATCTGTTTTTTTCACATATAGTGAAAAATCTACATTGGATGTTTGAAATCCACTTGTGACAAAATACTGACCTATTTTGTCTAACCAAGCTCTAGGTGCTTGCTTCAAGTCATACAAAGTTTTCTTCAACCTACAAACCAAATTAGGATGTGTTTGGTCCACATAACTTGGTGGTTGTTCCATGTACACTTCTTCATGTAAATCTCCATGAAGAAAAACATTCATTACACCCATTTGATGTAAAGACTATCCTTTTACTGCTGCCATAGCAATGATTGCTCTTATAGTTGTCATTTTGGCAACTGGACTATAGGTCTCTTCATAGTCTATGCCATAAGTTTGGGCATAACCTTTGGCAACCAATCTTGCTTTGTATTTGCCCACAAATCCATCTACATTATGTTTGACTTTATACACCCATTTGCACTCAATCGCTTTCTTATCCTCTAGTAAAACTACCAATTCCCAAGTAGCATTAGCATCCAAAGTCGCCATCTCTTCATCCATGGCATTATCCCACTTAAGGTATCCAACCGCTTGTTCAAAACAAGTGGGTTCAACCTCCTATATAACTTTTACCATGTATGCGTAATGATGAGCTACAAAGCCATCATATGTGAGTCTTTGTACAGGGTATTTGACTCGTGTGGATATTCGTACTCCACTGTTATTGTCAGGTGTTTTCAAAAATTTCTTGGCCATCTGAACTCCAGGAGTAATAACTGAAGGGATTTTTTATTCTTCACCCACACTCTTCTCTGAATAACTTAACTCATCATCTACACGAGGATTTCTAGATTGTCGCAACCCTAGCTTTGGGCTCGTAACTAAGGCAAAAGGGTTACAAAGTTACGGGCCAAGAGGAAGCCCAAGAGTCAAGGCAAAGAGGCCGCAAAGGTGCGGGCCAAGAAGAAGCCCGGGAGTCACATCACATACTCCCAGGAGTGTAAGAAAATGTGAAGGAGTATGAGGGAGTGAACCCTCACACTCCCAAGGCAATTCCCACTTTGGGAGATGGAATCCTGATGGACCCTTGAAACTTCATAGAGTGATTTTAGGGGTCAAAACTCAATAGCTTGTGGCGTTATTTATATCATTGGAATGTTCTTGGAACATAGATGTCTAAAATGGGATCACATTGCTCATTTAGACATCTGAAACACAAGTTATGGCCAAAAGAAGGGCTGATAATCAAATTGTCAATTTGACTCTTGACCAGAAAAAATCAAAAATCGACCCAATTTACTTGGATACAGAGGGTTTGCGACATACCGTTGGAAAGCTCTCGTTGAGAGCTACAACTTTGCTTTAGATTGCATTTCAATCCGAGGTCTTCTCGCAAAGTTATGGGGCTCCAAAGTTGCGGGAGTCCCAATTGGCGCGATTTTGGGACTCCCACTCGGGAGTCCCAACTAGCGCGATTTCGGGACTCCCACTCAGGAGTCCCAGGAGAGAAGCCATTTGGATGTAGACTCTATGGCCAGCCACAGAGTATACTATAAGGGGGAAGGTGGTGATTTCCCCCAAGTCCGAGCTGTGGTGAGTCTAGTGTGTTCGTGTTACATGTGGTTCGTCCTAGCACCAAAGGTGCTCCAACTATGCACTAACCACTTTGTGTGGGTTGTGTGCAGGCCCGTGTGAGTGAGTGAAGCTTGTCAACTTTTCCTAGTCCTATCCCAGAGCTCCAACACGCCCTTCTACCCCTCAAAGTGTTATGAGCTAGGGAGCATGCCCCGACTCCTCCCTCTTCCGCTGTCTTCTACTTGGATTCACATTTGAGTCCTTCAAGGAGTTGGGAGTGCATCATAGATGATGTTTGAGAACTACCATGTACAATGTTTGAAGATCTTAATCTTCCTTTCCATGGAGTGCTACTGGACCCACTAATTGAAGACTCTTGTGGTCCACTAATTAACTGTGATTTTTGTTCCACATTTGATGAAACATCACCATTTCTAGCCTCTCCATCTTCTACTACCTTCAGTGGTGGGTACCAGCTAACCATCTCATCAAACACAATATCTCTACTCATTTGCAACTTCGAAGTGGAAGGATTGAAGCATCTATATCCTTTTTGTTCTAAGGAATATCGAATGAAGATACATTTTTCAGCTTTTGGGTCTAGTTTTGATCTCTTCTCATTTGGAACATGCACGTATGCAATGCAACCAAACACTCTAAGGTGTGAAACATCTGTTTTCTTGCCTGTGAATTTTTCTTCAAATGTCATGCCATGAACTACGACTGTGGGTGTTCGATTCATGATATAGATTACAATTGCTATCGCTTCATCCCAAAAGTAATTTGGCAAATTCTTCTCATTCAACATGGCACGTGCTATTTTTGCAATGTGCATGTTTTTCCTTTCAACAACTCCATTCTGCTATGGGAAATAACTACATGAATATTTCCTTTGAATTCGATGCTCCTTCAAGTATTCATTGAATTCATTTGAAAAATACTCGCCCCTTCCATCGGACCTTAAGCACTTGATGCTCACACCCTTCTCCTTCTCCACCATTGCTTTGAAATTCAAAAAATGTTGAAACACTTCACCTTTGTGTTTCATGAAGTAGATGCACACCTTCTTTGTGTGGTCATCAATGAAACTCACGTAGTATTTGCATCTTCCAATGGATTCTATCTTGGTGGTCCACACATCTAAGTGGATCATTTCCAAAGGTTTGGAACTTACATGAGTTATTTGTGCTAAGAATGGATGCCTAGCTTGCTTCCCCAATTGGCATGCTTCACAAACTTCTGACATCACCTCTTCTGTTCCAAATTTGGGAAGGCCTCCAACAAGATTCCGTTTCTCCATCAACTTAAAACGTTGGAGATTAACATGGCCAACCCGCTTATGCCAAATTCCAATGTCTCCAGCTCCTTTTCCATGTGTGAATAACATGGAATTCACCTCAGGCATGTTCACATCCAAGGTGAACATTTGTCCACTCCTTTCCTCTTTTGCAATCAATTTGCCTTGGTTCTTCATGTCTTCCACAAAACATCCATTTGGGTTGAATGTCACCTGTAAACCTTGTTCCACCATCTAGCCTATGGAGACCAAATTTTTTATTATGGTTGAAACATGAAGTACATCTTTCAAGTATTTTGTTTACCCATTTTGCATGGACAATGGCACCTTGCTAATTTATGTGATGGGATGTGTAGTGTCATCATCAGTTTCCACAAACCCTGGTGTCTTCAAATCCTTTGCGTCTTTAAACCATTCTCCATGACTAGTCATGTGGTTTGAAACTCCAGAATTCACATACCACAGATTGTTATCTGATACACCTCCTATCATTGAATTTGCCATGTGTTGCATCACAAACAGTTGCTCATCACCTTGATTGCTAGTTGATGCATAATTCCCTTGTTGCAACTTTCCATTTCGTGTATCATGCTCCCTTTGATAACAGTTCTTCACCATGTGCCCAAGTTTCCCACAGTAGTAGCAATTTGAATCGCTATTTGGTTGTTGACCTCAATGATTTCCACCATGACTTCCACGACTTCCTTGACTTCCTCTTCCTCTAAAATTTCCTCGTCCACCTCCATGAGCTTGACCTTCATGTTGATGATGTCCACCATGCGAGCTTCCGTGTCGACCTTGAAATGAAGTTTTACCACCTCTACCTCTACCTCTATTAGTATTTGAGTAGAAAGCATTTTCTTGTGATCTTCCATTGGATGAAGTACCAACAATTTTCATCTCTTCACTTATAAGTAGTGTTATTAAGTCTTGGAAATCAGGAAATGTTTCTTGAACTACAATTGAAGTACAAAACTGGCTATAGTCTTTTCCAAGTCCATTCAAAGTGACGGCCACTAAATCTTCATCATCTACAGGGGTTCCTATAGATGCAAGAGCATCTGCAAGGTTTTTCACCTTTATAGAATAGTCATTGATGTTCATCTTGTTTTTCTGTAGATTATGCAACTCTTGCTTAAGCTACATTTTGCGAGCTTGTGTATTGGTGTTATACATCTTCACCAATGTATCCCAAGCTTGCTTGGGTGATTTTGCATCTTGAATATGCACAATCATGGAATTTGACACACTCACAAAAAGTTAATATAAGACTTGCTTTTTCATGCCAAGTTTTATTGGTTTGAATTTTTTGTTATGTGGGGTTTTCTAGGAGAGGAGGTTCTTTCTCATCACCAATTATGAATTCCCAATAGCCTTTCCCCATCAAGAAATTCATAATTTTAAATTTCCACACTTGGAAATTGTTCTTGTCTAGTTTCTCAATTGTAATTTGAGAAAGACCTCCGCCATCTTTCAAGGCAACACTCAATGTCTTCTTGGGCTTTCACAAATGATTTTAATTCCTTCCTTGGGTTTCTAGGATTGGAATTAGGGTTTTCCTTCTTAGGTTTATAGGATTAGGGTTAGGGTTAGGGTTGAACAAGATGGACCTTGCATATGTATGTATGTTTTGAATATTATACGAAATTTTATACTATACATAGGTTTTACGTATATGTACGTATCTCGTATAATATTTCGTATGGTATTTAAGTACATGATTACATACCACACTTTTGTATGAAGGTCTTGATAATGTATTTACATTTCCTAATCTTCAAATTCCTTCCTTCAAGTTCTCCCAAGTTGTATTTGCTCCACTTCAAAAAATTATTTTAATGTCTTCTCAAAACCAACTTCCGTCATAGCAACTTTGCAAAGCTACGCCGCTCACATATGACCTTGGATCAATCTGAAATTATGGTGAAACATGAAAAACTATGTCTACTACCTTCTTTCAAAGTTTCAGCTCATTTAACTTCATAAAATGAAAGATCTTGCTACGTCCTTGAAGTCACTTCAAACTGGGACCTGAACACAAAATGACTTACAACTTGCTTTCAACAACTCCAAACTCATTGAGATTTTGAGAAACACATTAGATATATGTCTTCTATATCTACTCAAAATTTCAACTCTACTAATGATGACTACAAAGAGTTATCACTTTCAAAAGGAACTGACTTCAAAATTGAAACTGAAACTTTGAATGCTTGGATCTCTCTCAATATAGATCCAAATGACATGAAATTTCTCTCACATATATATTCCTTTATGATCTATATGATTCCAAAGCTACAAATTCAAAAAAGCTCAAACAAAGGAGATATGACCAAAAAACCAGATATGGCAGAAAGTCTTCAAAAGCTCATAACTCTCACAAAACATATCCTTTTCTTTTGAAAATTTAAGAATAGAAGCGTCTTATATTCTTCTAAAATCTCTCCAAGTTTCACTCCAAGATCTTTTCACAATAGATCTAGATCTAGATTTAAAGACCTGACTTCCACAACTTTGATATGTTTATCTCCTTTCACCTCTTTTCTTTTCTTTTCTTTCTCTTCACATTCTTTCCTTTCCCCGTTTTTCTTTTGCACTTGACAAACTCCTATGATAATACTAGAGAGTCTCAAGCTCTAGTTCTAGAGACTTTCTAGCTCTAGATCTCTTTCAACTTTCACATTCAACAACCTAAGCTCTGATACCATGTTAACAAATAGGAGATCTACTCAAGTGTAAACATAAATCTTTATTAAAAGGAAACTACAACATGATGTTCACAACACGAAACATAACATCAAGAACACTACAAGGTTCTTGTCACATGAAATACAGAAACTTGTGTAATGAAGAAAAAAGAGTCAAAGCATCAACACCAAGGTATTTAACTAAAAGACCAAACCACAAATAGCCAAATTAATATAAGTAAAGAAAGTAATTCAACCTTGTGAAAGTAACCTAGTTACTTTCCTACTCCAGTAATAAATGAAACCTAATTAGTTGAGTTTGAATTCTCAACAACAGTGACAAGTATAAAGAGAGGGTCAACAAAGTTACCATTTCCGAACTCCACTACATCAAAAGTGAAAGATATGGCAAATGGTGTTGTTTTATGGCGAGAGAAAGATGTACTCGTTAATAAGTAATTTCCATGGTTGTATGAAACATGGAAGGGACACCATAAAACTTAAGTTGTGTGTACATACGTACCTTTGGAAGACTTTTGGAATTGCAATTTCAAGAACAATGAGAAATTGTGATTAATTGGTATCCAATGTGGCTTTGTTTAGATTATTGCGTCATTGTGATTTGGTTATACGTATAACTTGCACATGTAGGACAACTAAACGGACTTTGTAAATGTTTAGTTATAGGTGTATGGATCTTACAAATGCTTGGTTGTAGGGGAAACCAGGTCAATAGGAAGCAAGGGGATTTTAATGTAAACTAATTAATGTTAATCAACACCTCTTTCTAATTAATGTCTTGAAGACTATGAATGGTCAAGATGATGGCCACAAATAGATCACTTGGCACCAACATTAATTTTTAAAAACATATGTTGTGTTGACATGTTCAAACCAAATATAGTCAAAAAGACAAGATGAACAATTGTCCCAAATGTCTAAAACTAGTCAATTGAGCTTGAAACATATTAAATCATGTTTGGTCAAATAAACCACTATACATGGTCAATGAAGCTATTAGCTTATTCAACTAGATTTAGTCAAATGAACCATCATGTATTGTGACATTCGATGGGACACAACACCCATATGTTTGACATGTGGCAATCTTCCAGACATGATGCCAAGTGTAACATGGATATTAACACATGGCATGAGATGGATGTTATAAGAAATTGACACGTGGAACTTATAGATGTCATAATCTTTCGACATGTGGCTTAAGGAACCCATACATTTCGACTATCAATTTGATTACTAGTCAATAAACCTCTAATCAAATAGACCACTTATAGATTTTATAGAATTTTGACACATGGTATTTATAATGTGATAACCTTTCAACATATGGTGTGAACAAGTTATACATTTTGACTGTCAATTGGATTATTGGTCAAATAATCCTCTAGTCATATAAACCATTATTCAAATAGACCACAAGTCAAGTTGGCCAGTCAAATTAGCCCCTATAGGCTTAGTCAATAAGGCCATTAGTCAAAATAGACAGTGTCAAAATTGACTTGTCCAAAATGGCACCTTGGTCAAGTTGACCAATGCCACTTTTGGGTCCTTTACTACCAATTTCCCTAGTAAAAAAGACCATGATTTGTAGTAGTACTCGATGCCTACCACACATAAGAGTAGACGATTTCAACCACTATCGAACAATGAAGATTTGGATGAAGAATTGGCTAATGATGAGCGAAAGAAGGAAATAAAGAAAATTGCAAGGCATGAAATGACGGATATCGACAAGGTGTGTTTTGTCAAACATGCCATAATGAAGGTCATTTGACAAAAAAATGTAAACTTCTACATATAATTTACAACATTTGTTGAAGACAAGGGCATGAAACCAATGATTGTCCATTGAAGGAATTAAGAGGGAAGTATGTCAAAAAATATATATTGATCAATGTAGTACAACCTAAAGCACCAGTTAAATAAGTTAAACAAGAACAAATTTTTTGGTAGTTAAATAATAATCTTAACTACGACAACTAAAGAAAGGAAAGCCAAGGATGGCGAAATAATTGACAAGGAAGAAATCAAGGATGGCAAAATAATCAAGGGTATCAATAAGATCAAAATGGCTAGTCTAGTCGAAATGGGTATGATTGAAATAATGGAAATTGGCAAGGAGGGGATATGAAGTGTTTTTGTTGTTGAAAAGAAGGGCATTAGAGGAATGATTGTCCACTATGGAAGCAACATTTAGAAAATGAGAATAAGGGGTCAATGTTGCTATTATGGAGTAGTGTATACCCATTATATTAACATTTGTAACCACTCGAAGTCAATAATTGAAGGAACCTCTGGAAGAAAATATCACCAGCAAAAATAGTCCCACAAAAGGGAGAAGGATGAAGTGGGATCGGGAGAAGGCAATGCATCAAGAACTTGTAGGTGAAATAAAACAAATACAAGCCGAGATGGATGTTCTAGCACAATTATATCCAAATATTTCAAAGGATATTAAAAAATAAGCAATTGATACCAAAGAAAAACCACAGTAAAATTGGGAAGTTTTACCCTACCATGAGGAAAGTAAAGAGAAGGAATCATGTAATGATAAAAGAATAGAAACAACCAAGGCTAACAAACAACAATTTGGCACTAAAAAAAGTTGAATTATTCCTTAAGGGAAATTGGAAGAATGTTGGATGATCAAATTTTAAATATGAAGGTGGAGGTTAAATTGGAGCAATTGATCAAGGTTTGCCCCCAATTACGAAAGATATTAGCAAAGTTTTTCTTGAGGATGCAAAAAAAACATGTATTGGATGTGTGCAGAGTTGGTACACTCCACAAGAATGATTTTGATGAAGTTATGCCAGTTGTACAAGTATCCATTAAGAATTGTGAAATCATGGATGTTTTATTGGATAGCGAATCTGGAATAAACATTATTTTTAAACATATGCAAAGGAAATTAGGCTTGAAGAAACTTCAATCGGCGCCATTCATGGTAAGAATGGCAAATCAAAGAAAGGTACAACTAGTTAGGTTGATACGAAACCTCAAAATCGACTTAGCAAGGTGTACATTTAAAATCTCAATTACAGTACTGCAAATGGAAGATACTCCAAAGGCTTATTCGATGTTTTTAGGAAGACCACAGCTGGAGTAAGCTAAAGTTCATCATGATTGGGGTAATAACACTTTAATAATCTTTGCTAATACCAAAATAATGACATTGAATACAAAGAAATGGGTAATGGTACATCCTTCCCAAAGACCTTTTAATCTTGATGATACTTATGATTGGGAAAGAGGATTGACAAATGGAGACAAGGAATGTTTATACCATGCTATACTAGAATTGTGGCTTGTTGGAGAAGTAAGTCCAAAAGAATTAAAATTCCTACCCAAAATATATGTGGGAATGGCACAACTTGAAGATAATATTAATTATCCTTTCTGGTATTATCAAGATGAACCTGGAGAAACATTGATCCTTGATGAATTTGTAGATATAACAATTATAAATAAATAAATCATAGGATGGATGTTTAATTATTGTTGATGAATAACTAAACAAATTAAATTTGGGCACTAGTAAAGAACCTCACATAGTGCTTATAAGTGCTGCCCTACTTAAACAATTTGAATTGAAAGTTAAACAACTATTGACAAAAATTTAAAGATGTATTTGCATGGAGTTATAAAGAATTAAAAGGAATTCCTAGATCAAATTACAAACACAAAATTGAATTGACTACCAATGCATGTCCCATTAAACAAATCATTACTGAATGAACCTTAATAATGCTCAAAAAGAGTAAGAGAAGATCTCGATAAATTATTGGATGCACAATTTATTTTTCCCATTGAAGCCACCTAATGGTTATCAACGCTTATGATTGTATCGAAGAAAAATGGGAAATTACAAATATGTGTAGACTATCGAAAATTGAATTCACAAACTAAAAAGAATCCATTTCCCTTACCTTTTTTGGATACAATATTGGATACAGTTGTTGGACACAAGATGTATTCCTTTATGGATGGGTATAGTGGATATAATCAAGTGAAAATGGTAGAAGAAGATAAAGAGAAAACATCATTTATCTTTGAATGGGGAGCATATGCCCATAATGTTATGCCATTTGGATTATGCAACGCTCTAGCTACTTTTTCAAAAAGTAGTTACTCAAACTTTTAAAGAGTATCTTAATGATTTCATGCCAATATTTCTCGATGATTTTAGTGTCTATGGATAGAAGGAAAAGCATCTAAATCATCTCAATAAATGTATGACCCAATATAAAAATAATGGCATCAACCTCAATCTAGAACAATATGCATTTTGTGTCAACTTTGGAGTAGTGTTGGGACACATCGTCTACGAAGATGGACTACTAGTAAATCCTAGGAAAATCAACATCATCATAGATATGCATACTCCAACGAATGTGACAAAGTTGAAAAGATTTTTCAGTGCAAAAGGTTTCTATTGACAATACTTCAAAAATTTCACCACTAAAGCAACCCCAATGTGCAAACTTTTGAAGAAAGACATACAATACTGGTGGGATGAAGCATGTGAACAATCCTTCTAATGGATGAAAACATCCTTAACTACATTACTAGTATTCATTGTTCCTAACTAGACAAAAGAATTCCATGTTCACACAGATGCATTGAACTATGCCATAGGAGCAATGTTAGTTCAAAACCCTGATGATACCATTGATAAACCAATTTATTATGTCAACCGACTAATGATTGGGGCTAAGAAGAATTACTCAACCATAGAAAAAAAAGATCTTGCAATGATTTATGCTATTGAGAAATTCCATCATTATTTTTTGGGAAATGGTTTCATGTTCTTAGTGGATCATCAAGCCTTGATCTACTTAGTCAATAAACCAATTGTAACTAAACGGATAGGATGATGGTTATTAATATTACAAGAATTCAGCTTCAAAGTAATTTATAAACTAGGAAAGGTGCACTTTGTACTAGACCAATTATCCTATGCTAAAAATGGTGAACCTACTATTGGTGTGGAGGATCAGTTGCCTGATGTTGTTATTTTCTTATTAACTATTGACTGGTATGCACCAATTAAGGAATATCTACTCAAGGGTTATTTCGAAAATGATGTCCCTTAAGAAGAGAGAAAATGTCTCACCATAAAGTCAAGACCATATACACTTTATGGAGAAAAATTATATAAATTGGGATTAGATGGTATTCTTCGGCAATGTCTTTCACCTATTGAAACAAATGCCATCCTTACCGAACTTCATGATGGAGTAGCAAAAGGAGATTATGGTATAAGCACAACCATTAAAAAGATATTAACAACAAGTTACTGGTGGCCAACCATTTAGCAAGACATGGTGGAATTATGCCAATCTTGTGATATTTGTCAACATTTAGCACCTATGCAAAAAAGTGGCAAAGGCCCATTGAAACAAGTACTTGCTTTTGAACCATTTATGAAATGGGGGTTGGATTACATGGGTCCAATCAAACCTCAGCATGTTATACTAAAAATTGGTACATTTTAGTCGCCATGGATTATACAACAAAATGGGTGGAGGTGAAAGCGTTATGTGATAATATAGCAAGGAACGTTGCTAAGTTTTTTTATGAAAATATAATTACCCGATTTAGCTACCCTATACACTTGGTTAGTGATTAAGGAAGCCATTTCATAAACAACTTTATTGAACTATTCGTGCAAGAATTTATGATTACACATCATAAATCCACCACTTACTATCCTCAAGGAAATGGTCAGGCAGAATCAACCAATAAGACATTAAAGCAAATATTGACTAAATTAGTAAATGTTAACCAAAATGATTGGGATGTAATGCTGCCTATTGCATTATGGGCCTATCGAACTGCATATAAGGTTTCCACACAACACACCCCATATGAACTAATATATGGGTTCATGCCATTATTACTTATCATATTTACAACTCTAACCAATCGAACACTTGCCAGAAAAGATGGTAGTTGGATGAATGCATTATTAGTTTGAATGGAAGACTTAGTTTTATTTGATGAAAAAAAAATCATTGTACGAGAAAATATTGATTATATCCAAATACTTTGAAATCATCAAAGGGATGATGAAAACCATTTAAAGGCATTTGAATATGGGGATTTGGTGTTGTGGCTTCCAAAAGATCCAAAAATTTAAAAATTCAAAATTTTTTTTCCATGGATTAGTCCATTCTAGGTAAAAAAAACTTTTGTAATAATAATATCCATTTGAGCATGTTAAACAATGAAGATGTAGCAATAGTCAATGTCAATAAATTGAAAGCCTACCAAAATCCTACCGAATTAATTATCACAATTGTCGTAATCACAATAAGTATTAATAAATCAAACAATATTCTACCAAAGCAATATAGGGACACACTAATCTTTGGGGACGAATGGAAACAACTAGCAAAACCCTATGAGGGTTTAAACTCCAAAAAATGATCACCTCAAAAATGTTGGAAAACTATTTACAATAAGATTGGAAAAGTGGATTAGGGCTAATAATGAAGGGAAGAATAATACGACTATTCATTATGACATGGCCACAAAGAGACCCTTGAATATGGAGATCATTATACAATGAAGCCATTATGGCCACCATCCTTATACCTAACACATCAAGAAAATAATAAATTATGGTGTATATAACGTTATTTCCGATGATTTGGGAAGTTATTGACAAACAAAATGGAATGTTTAAATGAGTGGAACGAGCATGCAATGCTAGTAAAGTGGGAAAACTTAGGAGCATTTGATTATTTGGAATATCATAATAGGCAAGAAGTGCAAGAATAGAGACATTCTTCAATAGCCATTTAGAACACACAAAGATACATAAGTGGAAAAAGTGGAAGAGAACAACCAGTGTACACCTTGTCCTCAAAGAAGCTTTGGTTGTCTTCGGATTTAGAGCTAGAGTGGGAGACAAAGCAAGAAGTGCCTAGCAATTTAGATTTTGAGTGTAGTATTTTTTTTTCCCACCTTCATCTGAGTGTTACAAACCATTGGGAGAAGTTAAAACATATTGAGAAACCCTTGCAAACTACAAACTTCTGAGTGTTTATTGATGTAAAGAAAGAATACATTAACGAATAATTGGAGCATAGTTTTTTGAAAGTTTGAAGATATTGGCATGCAAAGCAAAATGGAAAGCTTGTAGAAAGAATAACAGAAGAGGAAGTAAAAATTGAAGAGTCAATACGTCATTTAGGTCTCGATTATTTTTTTTATAAATGTGATCAAACAACTAGTATGCCCACCCACTATGACAACGGTTTTCATGTTGTGGAATAAAGAATTCAACTATTACAAGGAGTAGCCCCTGGAGTCAACAATGGTGAAGCACAAACTCGAAGTTGGGTCATCTTCTAAAGCTAAGAAGATGAAATCTAAGATGAAAGACACAAACGTGGAGATTTAGTCTGTGTTGTTGGATCAAATTCATTTTCCAACGTGCATGTATATCACAATGTGGGCATCCAAGAGGGAGGAGCATGCTTAGATGATCGAAGCAAAGCTTGACGATTATTGTCGATTCAATTGGAACACAATCAACCTCCCTATTATCAAAGAAATCATCTACGACTTCTAGGTTTCCAACATGGGAAGAGTTCAACATGGGAAACAAATATCTTTGGACTCTTTTACCATTGACAAAATTTTCAAGCTACCAGCAAAAGGATTTACAGTACTTGCACAAAGCGTATAATGAAAAATGGTCAAAGTATTTTGAAGGGGGGAAGGACAAACATTACAAGCAAGATTCAAATTATACCCTTGCAAAGGTATGTGTTTTTGGGATGCAAATCCGATTAACAGCATTAACAGAAGTTGCAACATTTCAACAAGGTAATCGTTACATCTCAGGAACCTTATTGTCTATAACAAGCGCCATTAAGAGAAGTATAGTCAATTGGGCCAAATGGTTTAAAGTAAGATTACATAAGGATATGATGTTAGTGGATAGAGGAAGGCAAGAAAAGTAGGGAATAGTTTGATTAGACTTGCTATTACTCTTGTGGCAAAGCACTATACTACACTTAAAGTACATGAAGGAAGATGAAGAGGAGCCAATCGCACATCTTCAATGCCCAAAGAAGACAAGGAAAAAATGCTTTGAGTACCATCGATTCCATTAGTAGGTGTTAATTTGGTTGTCACATCGTCACAAGTGGAAATTCCACATGTGGAAAAGGAACATGTGCGGGAGCAAACATATCCATTGATAGAAGCAACATAGGAAGGTGGCATTCCTCAAAATGATGTGCAAGAAGATAAACATAGCTAGGAAATGGTTACATTTCAACCCAATTTGCAAGACCAACAATTCACTTAGGAAACACAAGATACTTCTTTGGTGGACGCATTTCATGAAAAGGCTGTCATAGAGGTAAATGAATTCAAAACCAAGGATGTTCAACTAGATTCAGTAGGCAACCTAAATGAAGTCCAATCGAATCCAAAATTAGTCCTTGTGACCTAGTTGACATCGACTGGCATAATCACTAGTGGACAAGTAGATGAAGTAGCCCAATAAGACTCGATAGGCATGCTTATCAAGTATGAAGCACTAGGGTTTATTCATGAAGGTCGAATAGACCTTACCAAACCAAGTGATGCCAAATTCAACTTTCTCTTTGCACTTGGTTTTATAAAGAAGAAATAGAAGTAAAGTATTCTTCAAAGCATGAGGATTCCATGGAAATATAGCTTATAAAATTGGTTCATGCATCAACCAAGAAAGTAAGGATGTGAAACGGTCTTACAAAAAAAATAATCCGACAACTTTCTTAAAGTTGGAGCGTGTGTAGGGCATAACATTGTATGAGCGAGAACGTGCTGAGCACTGTATTGATCCCCTTGAGTTTGAAGCCCACAAATAGGAATGGGAGAAGAATAATGTAGGTCTTATGTTTACTCAAAGACAATTAGATCAAGAACTCCATGAGACTCAATAGAAGCTAGAAAAAACCCAAGTGGAAGAAAAGGAAGTAAAGTAGACTTTGAAGGCTCTGTAGTAGAACTTTATGATTGTAGATGGCACATTCACTAGAGTGGTGGAAGAGATGAAAAATGCAACAATTTGACATGAAGAAGTGTTGACCATAACACTAGTTAAACACAAAGAGGAAATGGAGCCAATGATGGGGTGCTTGAAGAAAATAGAGCATAAATTCCTTGAAATGCAAATTGAGAAGGAGGCTTGGCACGCCAAGTGTCTAAGTTTTGAGGCGGAAGTACAATTACTCAAAAAATAAAAGTAGAACACCATGCAAGCAAGCAAAATGTGTGAGAAAACTCTTCTGGAGAATATACAAGGATTGGAAGAACAAATTCAACTTGCAGGTGCCAAAGAGAAGGAAATAACCAAACAAAAGGTAATAGAGGTTCAATAGGATGTTGAAACGGCTAAATGGAAGGCACTAACATTGGAACAATCGGCTAAAACAGTCTCTTTTTATCAATTGCTTGAAAATCAAGGTGAAGAGCTCTTAGCAATTCTTATTGAGCCCAACTATTAATGGTGTAGTTATATTACCAAAAAAAGCAAGACATGGTAATGGAACTTAATGCAACACACACAAGTCTTAGTGAGTGAGAAGAATCCAAGAGCACAAAGACAAAAGAAGAAAAGCACTACTACAAAACTTGTCCATTTTGTAGTCCTTTTGCATTGGATTTTTTGTCAAAATAGACTTCGAACAATTTTGGAACAAGTTTAAAAAAACCAATTATTTAAAATAAGTAAGTGCTAGTAAAATAGACAAATGTAAGATGACTAAACATTACATAGTGGCATGTCTGATATGACTAAGTGTGTGACTAAATGCAATGATGTGGCATGTCCATTCTAACAAATTGTGTGATTGAATTGATGATGTGGCATGTCCATTATAACAAACTATGTGACTAAATTGATGATGTGGCATGTCCATTATAACAAACTATGTCACTAAATTAATGATGTGGCATGACCATTTTGTCTAATTGTGTGAATGAATGTAATGACATGGCATGTTCATTGTGACTAAATATGTGATTAAATATGATTATTTTATAAAATAATTATAATCTAAATAATATATTTTTAAATATTTTTATTTTTATTTAAAAAATATTTTCAATGTATCAATTCCCTTTTCAATTATATTCAAATCAAAAAAAATTATTTGATTTTTTTTGGAAATTAAACCTTGCAATAGGTTTAACCTAGAAGGCTTGAACATTTTAAAATGTGATTTTGAGGGCTAAGGCCCTTGCTTATATACTTTTCAGAATGAAATTAATGACCAAATAATATGAGATATATTTTTTTAAGGAACAACTTGATCACACGAAGTTTTCAATTTATTAGACCTACCACCAAACACTTAAGAATAAGATTTACAACTTTTTGTACATTACTTTATTGCTTCTAAGCTTCAAAAAGATTTTTTAGTTTTCCACTTGGCGCATCCAATAGTACAAAAAATGTTGAAATTGATGAAAAAATGAGCAAGTTATGCCCTTTGAAAGTGAAGAGGGTGGTTTGTAAAAACTGAACATAATAATTCAGTTTGTGTTTTTGAGTTTAAACTCTTTGTACATTGTTCCATTACCTTCGACATTCAAAAAAAATTTGTAATTCTTCTCTTTGTGCATCCAATATTATAAAAATTTCTCAATTTGATAAAGAAATGACAAAGATATGTTCATTGAAAGCGAAGTGGGGTGATTCAAGCATGAATTAACGACTTAATAATTCAGTTCCTTTTTTTGAATTGTATTTCTTTGTACATTGCTCCATTTTCATCATGATTTAAAAATATTATGTAATTATCTTCTTGAGAATCCAAAGGTGAAAAAAATTCCTAATTTGATAAAGGAATCAACAAGTTATGCTCATTGAAAGTGAAGCAAGTGATTTGTAGAAATTAACCACATGTTAGTCCAACTTGCATTTTTGACTTTAAACTCTTTCTACATTTTTATTTTTTTTAAAAACATTTCAAAGAAATTTTGTGAAGCTTAAGATAACGCATCCGAAGTTTTTTAAATCGTTGAGAATGGACAAGTAATGAAAAAGATATGAAACTCGAAAGTGAGGGGGGGCTATATTTTTTTTTCCCTTTGAATGAGGTCGAACTATGTTAATAATACACGTGTAATCAAAGTGATTGACTTTAGTCACATTTGTACATGTGTTAAATAAATGACTGATTTCAATCATACATATATCACGTTGATTACACGTGTAAATTAATTGACTAATTTTAGTCACATTGCTAGTAAGTTGATTTCACATGACCACTACATAAAGTTCATATATGAAATTACAATGTCTATTTTGATTAAAATGAAATTCAAATTAGTTATAATAGACAATGCTACTTTTGTGTTTTGTCAAAATGGACATGGTTAGTTATGTGGTTAAAAAAAAATTGACTTTATAGTCATGTTAATTAAATTTCACTAGTGAAAAGGACATGGTTTTGTTATATTGGAGGAAGATAAAGATGTTGTGCACAAAATTTCGATTACTAAGTTTGTTGAACATACTAAAAGGAAGGAGTAGGTGGAGGGTGGCAAGAGTTAGTGGGGAGAAAAGCCACAATGAGGGTGATAGTGTAGGGAAAGATAAGATTTCAAACCAACCACATGAGGATTCTCCACCATGACATCATTTTCCCATGATGGACCATTATCGAAATCACATACACTTTCCCATTTGTAATTAGTGAACGAGAACTATTCTTTCAACATCTACTGTGAAAATTCTTGGGCTAAAACCTTGTAATCTAAGTGATATACTGCATATTTTGACAGAGTTAGAATACACCGTGCCAATTATTCCTCATCCAAAGGGGTATCACTTCATTTATCACCTACAAACATGCCTTTCAATAGGATTTGCTCCACCTATGCTCAATGCCCAAATCCTCATTGAAGATTTTGAACATATGTGGAAGACATAAGATACGGAGTTTCATGAGTACATAATATATAATTTTTTTGTGATTGTATCATTTTTAACAATAATCATGGTTATGGTGTGTTAAAGCATCTCATGGGTTGTTTGGGTGCATATGCATTACGATATTACTACAAATTAGAAGTGGTGTACAACAAATATTACTTGAAGCATACCATGATAATTAACCATAAGCCCACTTTTGTTATGGCCAGAAAAGATCCCATATTAGACACCATTGAGAAGAAGGTGAAGGAGGACTCCATGGAAACATGGCAGTGGGTGCAAAGGTTGGAAGATCTACTAAAGATTTGTGCACTCAAGGACCTACTGAAGGAAGCAATGACATCGATCACTTGGCATTGCACAACAAAAGGACCAAATCTACATGTAGCCCAAGCACATCTCGAAAGGAGCCCAACAACATTACATGTTATTATTTTCAAAGTAGACCACTTGGTAAAGCAACTTCGAGGAGTTTAACGATGCATGAGTTCCAATTGAATTAAGGTAAACACCTTACCAAGATTTGGCATGGTACTATTCAACAAGGCCCTACCAAGTTCGGTTGTCATTACTATTACCTGCTGAACATATGGGTCTATTGAAATGACAAAGGCTTTAGTTATCTAAAGGTTTGAAGAAGTAAGAAAAAGAATGGAGATATAAGGGGCAAAGAGTAGTCTTTGCTAGACATGCCTAGAATGAAAGATGTTCTTGTATTCAAACTTGATAATACACAATACAATCAATTCCTTGTTTAATGATGTCTATTTGTGCATGTTTCCATTTTTATGTTGTTTTGTTGAAAGTGGATTGAAGCCTTGTGATTTTTTTTAATTACTTAGGTATGTGGTACTATGCATAATATGGTAAACAAAAGCCCAATAACAATGTTGAACTTAGCTCTTACCAAAATCATCACTAACAACATGTTGCACCAATGTTGTTTCATTAAATCCAGTCATAACCATGGGCATACATAATGTTATTGGTTTCCATTGACAACTTGGAGGGAGGATTTTTGTAACATGAACATTTAAATGCAAGCCTAATAAAACATACATTGGACAAAAAAATTGTGCAAGTTAAAAAGAAAATTATAATAAAAACATTTTCATCCATATTAATAGCCATGATATTTGCAAAATCGCCCTATTCATTTTCCTATTCAGCCATCACATGGGTAGTATCAAACTTGTGAACCAACGTACATGTAACTACCATAGTTGAGGTTCCAAGCCACCATCATAAAATTCATATAAATTAAAGACTACCTATCATCAAGCTATCATAGAAATTACCTTCAAATAGGGAGCTTCATGTATTGCAACAACTAGTGAACTTAGAGGTCCCATGCCCTTTACTCAAGTGTTTTCTTTGCATTTCCAAGTTGACCTTCTTCTCCAACACCTAAATCTAATCATAGAATGGGTTGACAAAATACATTGATCACAAATTCCAATTGTTAATAATAGGGTTGATAACATAGGTTTACCTTGAAGCTAAATTCATAGCGTGGAGTAAATTGAGTTAATGAGTATAGCATAAACACATGTTCATACATAACACATGGAATGAATGTGGACATGGTAACATCAAAGATTAAAATCATAAATTTCCCATCTAACATATAATAGAGGTTTGAAATGCTTGCATTGCAACCCATTAATTAGACATCTCCTTTAGGTGTAGAAAAATATTTAGAATTTATACTCATCACACCCTTCCAAATTCGGGTTTTTGTTTTTAACATCTATGCCATATTTCATATTAGAACACAAAAGAAATAATTGCACAATGGCTAGCAAATTTCAACAAAACCCATAACAACAACAATTAATTTGATATGGGAAAAAACAAAAACATCACTTTCATGTTGGCACATGTTTATAAATGTACTCTTACAGTCCCACAACCACAATGATCAAAGACCCATTTTCACGTGCATCACAAGGTCATTACCAGACAACAAGTTTTTCGAACTTGATCTTATTTGCTAATTAGTTAGTGTTTTTATGTAATTATCAATTGGTTATGTTATCAAAAAAATTCAACAAACAATGCCATCAATGTCATTACAAAGGTGGTTGATAAAGAAAAATCAAACACAAGGCAACATCTTGAAAAATTGGTTTACATTCTCCAACACAATTCTTGCAACTAGAAATGCATCACTATGACTACACAAACTCAAGGCATGTGAAAAGGAGTGCCAAAGTTGAAAAGCCATGGTTCGCATTTGGTAATGAAGGCATTGTTGCTTGAGGACAAAGCAATTACATGTATCCCAAGCCTAAAACTCAAATAGATGAACATGTGTCATGTTGCCAATTTTGTGTAGGATAATAACACGTACCTTTAGAAAGATAAAACATGGTCATGTTATGGATGACAAAATATCTATGAAATAGAGTACAATTTGGAAGACAAAATTGCCATGTTATTAATAATGCATAGTTTTGGAACTAAAAGCACAAAAGAATGAGCTTGCACTACGAGAAATTGTGTCCATGGCAACTAGACTACCTTACAATTAGAGCTCCAAAACAACTAATATTCAACTGCATTATAACTGTCCCTTGGAAATACAACAAATTAATAAATAAAATGTCATGTCAAAAAATCAAGGAGTTGTATTATAGTTGCAAATTAGTTGCAAGATGTATATTTATATAATACAATGTACACTTTATACATACGGTTGTAGTCAACCATGTTTGACTTTGTTGACAAGTTGCATTTTAGTCACATGTAACAACTACATCAAAATTGAAATAAATTTAATTACTAATCAACAACTATTTTGCAACAAATGCATGGCTTTGAATAACACATACGATCATGCCACATGTATACATTTCCACCGCCTAATATATATGAATTTCAACTTGTTTGCAACTAATATGCATCTATATTTCAACTTAAAATTTGAAATTTAAAATTTTGAAATTTGGGCAAAAAACCTTTATGTACGTGACGCATGGTAATATATCAACAAATCTGCCGTAATGCATCAACGACCTTCATGTGCAAGAAATTGTAAGAAATTCAAGATGAACTTTTTTTTTTAAAATTTCTATTCAAACATTTTGTGTATTTCCTAGTCTTTTGGTGATGCAATTTTCATATCATGTGTTATAATTAAAATTACTTTTGTTTGTTTAGTTTAGAACTAAAGCTAAAAGGTTGTTATAAGTTCTTTCATTAAGTAACTTGGAGATTGAAGGCTTTTGTTTTTTATTTTGGAGGTTGAAGGTTCTTGTTTTTATTCTTGAGAAGGTTGAAGGCTTTTTCTTTTCTTTTGGAGGTTGAAGGTTTTTGTTCTTGTTCTTAAAGAGGTTGAAGGCTTTTTCTTTTCCTCTTAGAGGTTGAAAGGTTTTTTTCTTGTTTTTAAAGAGGTTGAAGGCTTTTGTTTTTACTCTTGGAGGTTGAAGGTTTTTGCTCTTAGAAAGGTTGAAAGTTTTTGCTCTCACTTTTGAATGTTGAAGGTTCTTGCTCATACTTTTGGATGCTGAAGGTCCTTACTTTTACTTTTTGATGTTAAATGTTATTGCTTTTAGTCTTCGATGCTCAAAGTTCTTACTTTCGGTTTTAGATGTTCAAAGTTTTTGCTCTTATTCTTGGATATTAAAGGTTTTTACTTTTGTTTTTTTTTTTTATGTTATAGGACTGAACTTTCATTATGTTTCAATCTATCAATGTCAAAATTATGTATACAAGGTAAGATTTTTTCAAAAGTACCTAAAATTGTAATTCAATTTATTTGATTATAACCATAGTATTTGATTCTATTTGTAAGTGTACAAATTATAATTTAGTTTGTATCAATGTTCTATACATTACATTTTAATGTCAAATAAGTTGCATATTATTGGTAGTATAGTTGTAAACTAGTTTTATTCAAGTTGAAGGGATCATTTACATATTTTTGACATTATAATGTTATGACATGTTATTGATTTCATTTCACATATGTAATTAAATATCATAACATGGTAGATTTCAAGCAAATAAGATGAATTGAAGAAATTACATGGCTCAAGCTCCATTTCAACAAAAATAGATGAAAACATTCATTTATGAAACATAGTGTTTTAAATCACAATATTTGATTGCTGTGGGTCATCATTTTTATGATCTGACCTTTTGTTAAATAGAATTTTTTTTGGTTATATATAGCTTGGGCATTATATTTAGATTCATAGTTAAATTGTCTTTTGATAAAAACATTTTCTAATTTTTTTGTAATGTATTCTTCAACATGGAATGTAAATGTATTTAAAGTTTCAAATCTCTTTCATGTTTATAATTAATGATGTCCAATGCAATTCAACATTATCTATTATAATTAAAACAACATGATAATGGTTGTGTGAAATTTGGATAATTGCATTGTAAGTTGTAATTTAATTGTTTACTACTATTAAAATCAACTACCATACAATTGCTTTGAACCCAAATTTAAACACCTAGTTTCAAATTAATCACTAAATCTTTTATTTTCATTTCATCTTTAGTTGTAAATTAGTGGCAAATGATAGGAAAAAAATTCATTGTTCAAATGGATGCACGAAATAATTAAAGAATATATTTGTTAAACTAGTTATAAAATAGTTATAAATAAATTGCAAAAGATAAGGATATTTAGAATCCATTTGTCACATGGATGGATGAAATAATAAAAGAATATATTTGTCGAGCTAGTTGTAAATAAGTTGTAAGGGATTGGGATAGAATCCAATCACATCAAATGGGGATGTAGTCATTACTAACATGTACCATTAACAATCATAACCACTACTTAATTTTTTGAACTTTGGATTGTAAAAAAACATGATAATAATAAATAGAGTAACATTTTATAAAATGTTCTTGTGAATACATTATGTACATATCATAAAAATTTGGAATCAATTTAATGAGTGAAAAATATGTATAAGGACTTTTAACCTTTTGTAACCATTACTTAAAAACTACATAAAACTAGCTTTAAAATAGTTTTGACACTAAAAACACAATTTGAAAATTTTTTTAATGACATTTGGGATTTAAAAAAATATACACCTTAAAATAATAATTTTAAAAACTTTAAAAACATTTAATGTTTGTTTAAAAGATGTATTAAAAATATTCTAAGAATATTTTAAGAATAAAGCAGTGGTCTAAAGGGGCATGTGTGGTTCTCAATAGCATGGTTAGACCCATAGATGGATGAAATAATTAAAGACTATATTTGTCAAATTAATTGTAAAATATTTGTAAATAAGTTGCAAAAGGTATTAGCATACATCATTTGTGCCCCTATATCTTGCCCCTATATCTTGTTTAAAAACATCACTATTACATTTGTGCCGCAAAATTGAGTGGTAGTAGTGCCTTCATTTGCAACAATACACCACCAATCAAGGGTTTTGACCCCTTCAAACATTGATCTTGAATGTGTAGACTTTGAAGACCCAAGTTTAGAGGTGCACAAGTTATAATGGTCCTAGATCATTTTGCAAAATAACACCTTGTGTTTCTCTTCACCATCTACAATTGGTCCTAGTGCACTTACAAAAACTAGAAGCTAAGCATTGTAAAATCTTTAAAAGACAAAAACATGAGGGATAAACTTTATCTCTAAACATAACCAAACCTTTGTCATAACATATCCCTCCTTTAAACATAACCAATTCTCTTTCTAAACATAACCAAATCTTTGTCCAAACATGACCTCCTTCTTCTTTAAACATAATAAACTTTATCTTTAAATGTAAACCTTCTCCCTAAATTTAACTCATATCTTTTGTAGACATATTTAGTTTTTTCTTTAAGAACTTACTTCTCATCTTCATGCTGAACATTACAAATCTTCTCCTAAACATAACCAACTTTTTGTCCAAACATAAAAAATCTTCTCTCTAAACTTAACTCACTTTTCATCCCCCTAGACATAACCATCTCTCTTTCTAAATTTAACTTTGTTTCTCTCTAAACATATCCAACTTTGGCTCTCTAAAATTAATTTGTTTATCTTTAATCATTAACCCACTAGAAAAAATTCTTTTGACTTTACAACTTAAATACTGAATTTGCAAATGTGCACATAGTGTTTCAAACACAACATGAGTATAAAAACCCAACAAATGCATATATGTACATTCATTTGAACTCGCAAATTTTAGACATCATGTCCTTGTAAACACATATTTCTACCCCCAAGATTTCTACAAAGACATTACAACTCAAACCTCAATTACAAAGGCACAAACACATAATTACACCAAGTGAACCACCTTTAAATACAAAATACAACCTGATGTTCTTACATCTCAATAAATAGAAATTGAATCATTCTTTGACAATGTTTTAGATATTACTACACAAAAACCATGATATCATGTTGCTTGACCTTACACCAAATCCACCTAATATAACCAAACCTTAAACTAATCCAAATCTAATCAACAAGTCATAATACCTACATTGCAAATAATCCACCCAATGTCATGGTGGTCTTTGATGTACTTTCACTTAGTGAAGCATAATTATAAAGGTTTCCTTAGACACAGTTTCCTTCTTTTGCCACAGTTGAATGAATTTTCCCTTGCTTGTGCCACTACCATTGTTTGGATAGCTTACAAATACACATTTATATCCAAGAGATGTATTCATCCTACCATTGGTCAATAGGGCTTTTCAAGATTTTAGATGCCACATCCATGTGTTGCTTCCATTCCTAGCATGTTCTTCGAACTTGCAAACAACAAAAACCCCTCTTCTTGTAACATCTATTTGATTGGCCACCATAGCCCAAATTTGAAACCCATCCCATCCATTCTAGGATGTTTTGATGAGTCCCTCCTTTGATACATGGTCATACATTAACACTCCAAGCCTTTGGGCAAACCTAAACATCTTTAAAATTATTGCAACCCAAGGAGTTGGTCATAACACAGTTGCCTTTTGCATGTTACAAATTGATGTTACTATAGTTGACGCCTCTACTTTGTTGTGTGTCCATGTTAAGTGTGGAAAATATGAATCATGGGATGCCAACACCAAGTGATTTTCTCCAAACGAGGGGCAACTTGAGCTTCCCAAATGTCCATTTTCTTCTTAATATATTCATGAACTTTTTACAGGGTACAATCACGATTGGGGTAACACAACAAGAACCATGAAGTACACATGACTATCTTGTTTTAAGTCTTGAGTCCTAAGGCCAAATCATGTTTTGAAATGTGAAACAATGAAAGGATGCCATGTATGTTTAATCATTCAACCAAAAAGTGTTACAAAATTTGAAAACAATTAATTAAACAAATTTTGGATGTCATGTTGAAGCATAAACCATAAAGGAACACAAGTCTCCAAGACATTTCTAGAATGATAGTCTCTCATTTGGAGTGCCAAAATCTTAGTAAAAACATTAAAAAATGTCCTTTTTTAATAGATCCACATCTCTTATATTTCCCCTTAAACCTTTGGAATGTAAAATATTTATTAATATAATTAATATAATTTTAAAAAATTAATATAACCTTTTTTATGAAGAAAATTAAAAATTCTAGTATTAATTTGAACAAATATTGTTATTCTTGTTGATTCTTTTTCAATAAAATTGCGTAGTGGGATAATGTTCCTAAAATGTGTTCCAAGACATTTAAGGACATGTTTAAATTATCCAAATCACAAACAATCACAACCATTTCAATCACAAAGAATGTGAGTATTACATAAAAAAATAAATTCACCAAAATAAATGAATTGATAAACATAGTGGTCATTCAAAGTAGTGTCTTGTGAATGATTTTGAGGTGAGACATTCCTTTTGTGTACCCCAATCGCGATTGTACCCTATACCCTTTTTTCGTTCCATGTTGCATCGAAGACCATGATTACCTTCACTAAGAGTTTGTGCTCAACATACTCAATCAGTGATTGGAATTCTTTGTCCACATTAGTACAATTGCGCACATGTTCAACACATATGGTGGTCACATTTTTGACATTATTGCTACATTGGTTCAATTTTTGCATCTCACATAAAATGAACAAGGATGAAACAAATTAGGATTGTAGTGTTATTGCCTAAGTTATCAACTTGAAAGTTAGAAAACAAAAAAAACATGGAACTAAAATGACATACTTGTAAACTTTAATCTTACATATTTATTCTACAAATGACCAATTCCTATACAAAGACATGAAGACATCTTCAACCCAATCCTCCCATTTTCCATTTTTGAATTGTTTGTATTATGCCAACCTGGATTTGAATTTGTCAATGGTATCCTTCTCCCAATCATAATGTTGTAACATGTACGGTAGTAACACAAATAGAACTAGAATTTGTTTCATGAAAAGAGGAGGAGGAGGTGGACATGCTATGCCATTTGAGCCTCTTATTCTACTTCCAAGCATGTAGATGGAAATGCTTCTTTGCGTTCACTCTTGATTTCAAAAAACTCCTTATTGAAAATTTGTGAGGAATTAAGTCGAGAAAACTGACCCAAGATTTTCGCCACAACCTTCCAAGATGATGGGTCCCCTAACCCCTATGCTACAAACCCAAATGGCATTAATGTCAACTTAGGAATTGTTTCAATTCTTTTAACAAATGCCACATTACGATCTATTTTTGCAAGTTTTTGTTGTTCCAAACATGAGCATACTACGATCAAACCATGTTCATAAAAAAAGTATCCCATCTTTTCTAGCAAGTTCTTCCAAAGGTAGATTAATGACATGTAGCCTATCTAGTCCTTTTCCTTCACAAAAGGACTTAAAATTAGGAATAGATGTCTCATCACTCTTCTGTTCAATTGTACTATTAGATAAGGTTACCACATACCCATCACCTTTCTTCAAATGTCTTTGAACTACCCCATTTATAAACTTTTTCGATTTAGTTCTAATTTTTTGCCTTGTCGTTCCTTGGTTGACAACATTAATTTTTTCCTTGTTAGTTGTAGCAAAAAACTCAACATTTTTTTCCCTATTCTTCTACCCAAGCATTGAACATGTTTGACATCTTAATGAATTCCATTAGTGACGTCATTAGCGAACTCCACATTTGATGTTTCACACATGTTTGTAATGAATGTGCACCTACAATAATTTGCATTGACCTAGCAAGTGAGTGAAACATCCTTGGGTGGACCGCTAGGAACCACCTCAAGGAATGGTTAAGGAACCAAAAATGCACATATCATTTTCTTGGGCCTTTTACTTTAAATGTTTTCACAATTATAAATTATTTTTTCCTCATGTTTATCAATTACATGCACTAATATATGGCTTGAAGTTTATTTTGGAATTTTAAAAAATGGAAATTTTTAAATTTTGTTATTGTAATTAAAATGGCCCCTTCCGAAATTGATAGCCATAAATTTGGAAATTCACAACTAAATTATACTTACTCAAATAATTCCTAATAAAAACTTAGAAATAGAATGACTTTCAAATTACCTTCTAGAAAAAAAAAATTTAAGAAAATTCTCAAATCATGTTTCAAATTTGTGTTCCTAACCAAAAAATTCAAGGAAAGGTGGCCATCGTTACATTACTGAATTTTTTTCTAAATGCAATGATTAGGAACATAAAAATACACAATATTCTTTATATTATTGGAATTTCAAAATCTATGGAACCTAATAAATGTACTCATTAAAAAAATTATGAAAAAAATTATTTAAGTGTTTTTTTATGATTTTTCAAAGTTCGATGGGTCCAGGATAATCAAGGTGTAACGTTCCTAATGGTCCACCCAAGGATGTTTTTGCCCAAGTGACTTTAAATCATGTAGCATTTTAAACCAACACATTTGCCTGATGAGTTCAATATCTCTTACAAGTTTTTGATCTTGTTTCGCATCAATCTCCGTGTGGGTTTTCAATGGCAAATGGGAAAAACCTTTCTCAATAACTAACATGTGTTTTAGCTTCTTGGTTTCCTACACATTTTCGAAATTTGGATACGTAGGTAATTGCACATGTTTATTTGCATCTGGATAGAAAGGTGCATCATCACAACCCTTGTAGTGGTGTTCTGAAAGTTTCAACTTGCTAGGCCACTCTCAACCATAGTAGATACACACATCTTGTTGTCCTTTTGCTACTTTCTCACTATCATTGGGTGTTACCTAACATATATTGGCATATTTTTTATTAGTTTCTTTGGAGCTTCATTAGACATTTTATCACTACATTGACAACCTATGGAACCAAAATAACTTCAATAGCCACAAACTTGTTATGAACTAAACAAAATTTAACATTTAATTTTTTTTTCAAAAAACTAATAATATTACCTTAATAATTACAAAGTCCAACTTGGTTTCACTATAAAGCTGTGGAATCACAAATTGTTCTATAACCTTTTTGTACCCCATGTTCACAAAATACCGCACCAAACCTTTAGGTTTTGTATAAGACAATTCATTCCCAATTTTGCTAACTTTGTTATTTTAGACCATTAGAAGACCTGACACACCAATCCCCACAAATATAATCAACGATGCTTTGAAGAAAAGAATTGCATTGTATATTGTAAAACCATAAAAATTAAATGAAGCTTCCCTTCTATCAATAGTTGTTGAAAAAAAAACATTTTTGTGTTTTAGGCTCCTCTACTAAAATTTTGCGTTTCAAAGGTGTTTCTTTTGTGAAGGATTTCGTGCCATCCATGAGCACCCTAGCAAAATATTGTATGTTGTAGGAAGGTGCTTCCACAAATGTTTCAAAGCCATTGATTCTAGCAAAATTTCGAAAAGCTTACTAGAACAACAATCTTCTTGAAGCTTGAATGTCTTACAACACTCTTTCTCACTCCATTGCCTCCATTACCCAAACTATTGCAATAATTTGGCAAGGGCCTTCTTTTGCTCATGTGAACCAATTAAAGTCTCTTACGACAAAAAGTTCAGCATTATTGATGCACAATTACAAAATTGATAATTGCTTCACCCTTGTACAGTGATGACAATGGACACAAGCCAGAAGATGGTAGACTCGTTTAAGGTTTAGGGTTTTGAAATTTGGAAACATGACATCATCTCATCTCACATGAAATGGCTATAGGTTTGGAAATCAGTTTAGGGTTATAGGTTAATGGACTAGCTCATGGCATGACATGGCCCATGTGATGATCCGCATTTTGGTTCCCATGGATGTGATGGGATGGCGGCGGGCTGGATGTTACGCAGGGCGAGGTCGTAACGTGCCTACGTGGCAGTTATGCGAACGGGGTGACAGCGCACGGGGAGGGTGAGTTGCTGACGTCATGCAGTGCTGGCAGTACGGATTTACCGGACGCAATCAATTTCTTTGGCCTGTTTAATATTTTCCCCCGTTCGCCCTGGCCCACTGGAGAATCCCCAGCTTGTCGACTTGTGCACGCGTTGCCAGATCTGCATTCAACCATCCAAAATTTAGGGGCCGCGGACAGAATCCATGTTTCGTCGTTCCTTTTCGCGTCACCCGCACGTTTTCCTCTGCTGTGGTGCTTGCTTCAGCAGAGGCCCTTTTCATTTATTCAGGCCTTTTCATTTACTGCTCATGAGTCACGAGGTTGAGGTATCTTACCCTTTCGCCGTACCCGCCATATATTCAAATAGCTCCTTAATGTAAATCCCCCACGCCATGGAGAAGGTGATTGGATGCCTGTGGGCCACAAAATAAAAGGCCATCTGGGGGCTAGTGGCCAAGTAATCTAGTGGTTAAAACTCTGAAAAATAACTGGACACCACAATCCTGCAATCAGATCAGTATATTCCCCCACAATATATTTCCCATGCCATTATCCTGAGCAAAAAGGGCTGTGACTAGTGTTAGGCAAATATTTTATGTGCATCCAATGAGGTCTCTCAGTACGTGTAGAATTGGCTCATTATTTTTTCTTTCTAGGATGGGGGAGAGAGGAGGAACCGGAGGATTTTCGGATGAGCTAAGTCAGTATAGTAGAGTAGGCCTGCCTATTACTCTTTCTGGAAGATTTTTTGGATTCAGGGTTTTGTTCCCGCACATGTATGTTCCCAATGGTGTTGTTCTCTACGGTGTTCCAGTTTTTCCTCCATATCTTGGTTAGTGTTATCTCCTGTGGTTTGCCACATCTTCTTTATGTTGTTCCCCCAGTTCCTGTTTGGCCCCTCACATACTTCCTTAAGCATATCCCATATGCCTTGAGCAAGTGTCAAATGTTTTTTATGTTGTCCCCATAGTTCCCATGCTATTGCCAATAGCACTACATTCTCTATCCCTTTCCCAAAACTCTGGAGTATTCATTCAAAACTTTTTCTGTGATCAGGCAATCAGCCAGGCCTATCACCAAAAACAAAAGTTTTGAACCTTGCATGCACTAACTAATAAAAACACGATATGTCACTGGCCTCTAGATTTGAAATATCAAACCTTGTGAAAATTTAAAAGTAGATTAATTTATTACAATTCCCAAACTTTTAAAAATACCCAATATTTATTTATAAATTTATTGGGTATTAGATTTATTGTGTATTTAAAAAATCTAATACTCTTGTTCTCGTCTGAACTTAAGCTGATGCAATTGAAGTTGTGTGCATGTCTTTGGACCAGTGTTGTGCATGTAAGTGTCAATTGCCGTATATATGGCGTGTAAATCCAGTGTAAGTGTGTAATTACTAAAATTATTTGTAAAGTCACCCAGCCTTTGGGCCTCCTTTCACCCCAAACCCTTCTTTCAGGGGTAACCGTAAAGTAAGAAAAATTTATTAAATCTGGGAATGAAATGCTGAAAATCAGCATTTAATGCACAAGGTTCAAGACTAATTATAGTAGCTTTACAAGTAGGAGCAGTAACGGAGGCGCTAAAGAAAAAGGAAAGACAGGCTGAAACTCAGTTCACCACATAAACTGAGGTTCCCCCACCCTTGAATGCTAGTGTTTTTCATTTTTAAAAATCTCACCCTATTTATGATCAAACTCAGGGTTCTAGCATTGTTTTCCTTACTGTATAGATAATTTTATTATATATCTTTAATGACCAGACCTTCTTGCAAAGTCATATGAATTAGTTGTGGGTGTATATTTTGATGAGTTTTTTTCTTTTTTTGCAATGGGCCCTTTTAGCTTATCATCAAAAACATCATGAAATCTCCTCTCCTCAAGTAACACTGTTATATATTTACATTTTTTTGCATAGCCATGTAAAATCATATAAACATGTTTAGTTTTACATTTACATTGTTTTATTGGACCTTGTAAAATTATATTAATATATTTAATTTTACACTTACATTGATTTACACGTCATAAAATAAATTTACACAGTTTTACATTTACACTTACACGGATTAAAATTCATTGAGTCCCAAACCATTTACACGCACAACACTGCTTTGGACCTCCTTTCACCCCCTATCCCCTCTTTGTGTGAGTCCGCAAAGTAAGGAGGTTTTATTAAATCTGGGTATGAAATGCTGAAACTCAGCATTTAATGCACAAGGTTAGAGGTAATTATAGTGGTTGTACAGGTAGGAGCAGTGAAAATACATGCAGCAGCAATGGAGGCGCTCGGGAAACGTGAAAGAGGGGTCAAAAGAGGATGAAACTCAGTTTCCCACAAAAAAATGGTGCATTTCTCAGTTTCACCCCCTGCCTTTAAGGCTAATGTACTTTTCTGCAGTTGTTTTTGAATCTCACCCGGTTCTGGTGCTGTGTCGTGAGTTCACGGAAAACTCTGTTGTGCTCATGGGCGTGTGTGCCCACAGTCAGTTTTCTTGTTTTAAAAAAAATCTCTTTTGGCCCCCCACTCCCCAAAATAGAAGCACATGGGCGTTCCTTTGCCCTGCTCCCCCCTCTACTAGTTATATATCATATGCAAATTAAAGAAAAAGAAAAATGAGATTTACATGCAACTTATCAACTCATGAGGTAGCAGTGAGATGATTACCTTGATCAATCAACTACTCACTGTGATTACCTTCATCAATCAACTACCATTCACTTCACTGAGATACCAGCTGGACTTGACTACCACATCATCATAAGCCCTTTATTTTGTCAAGGCCTCCACGCAGGATCTTTACCCTACCCAAACGGGACCATTGAGTCAAGTATCATAGGTCCCCAAGTAGTGTACTAATAACTCACAGGAAATAACTTTAAAATTGTGGTCTGGAGTCTGGAACAATTGTGGACCGATCCACACGCAGCATGTAGCAATATGGTTTCTGGTGTAGTTAGACCGACCAATTGGTATCATTGGAACCAGAATTCTAATGCCGACAGCCTTGTTCAGGCCATGATCCATTTGATGGTTGGATGATTGGCTAGACACTCCTCTAGTAGGTGCATACGTCTTGCATAGGCAATTTGGTATGCAAGTGTAGAAACTAAAAATCAATGTTGGCGCATGATTGGGCCAAATATCCATAAACAATTTTAGGGAGCGTCTCACTAACATGGTAGCACCCCATTGGACAAGAGCTCCCAACACACCATTGGATTATAATTCCCTGAATATATGATGTATCCACTTGCCTTCTGACATTTCCATACCTCTTTAATGTCTTTTCGCACTTTCCTGGTTCCTCATTAGGTGAAGCTGTTAACTCATTTATGTGTCCCGTAACTCGTAGGCATACCTCGCATACAATGGGTTATGTCTAGTAACTGGCTTTAAGCACACTGGTTACTAGGAATTGTCGAGACGCCTGAGCATAAAGACTATCACACACTGAGAGTATTCACAATAACTTGTGCACTCTCACAAGTTACCTAGTCCGTAAGTGGACTTGCACCATGGAACTCCTACAGGAATCACACCCTGCTACAAAGGTATTGCTGGAATCAAAGTGCACAATTTGTGTCCACTTGGAACTAGAACTTCAACTAGTATAATATTGTTGTAAATTTTTCTTTGTGGAAGGTCTAGACTCCAAGGTATTTCTTTTCAGTTTTGTGATCTCAAAAATCTGGTGAGTGTTTCCCAAAAAAATGGCAAAATTAGTCAAATTTATGTAGAGAAAAACAATAAAATTAAATTAAAATTTCCCAACTATTTTTTCAAGAAGATAAATGCCAATATTAAGGTCTTGATTCTTTAGACCATCCATAAATATTTTCGAAAACTTAGTGAGCTTACGTCTTTTATTCATGTTCTTGGGATTTATTCAGAGTCTATGGTTTCAAGGTGTTCACATAATTGTATGTCTATGTCATGTGCTAAAATAACTAGCTCACTTCACTCCCCCATCACATGAAATGGCAAAACCTTTACCAATGTTTTTAAAATACCTTTTCACAATCTCCACCTCCTTTACCATGATCTTTACCCTTTGAAAATTTTCCTTTCAAAGTGAAGCTACATATAACCTTTCACATTTAAAAAATGATATTAAATAAAAACTAAAATGTTCATGAAAAAAATAATAATTAGAATGATCACAAAAGTAGAAAATGAAAAATAATAACTTTACATTTACCCTTTAAATGATTTCCAATGTTTTATTGAAATAAAAAAATCACAATTAGTTTACAATTTTTTAAACATTACATTACATCATTTGTAAATATAAATAATGAAAGTAGGAGATAATGAAAGTGGGATCATAATATTTGGATATTTATAAGAAAGTAAGAATTTTAATTCATTATAAAATTTGAATTGACATTATATAACCTTGGATTATTCCAAAGTTTTTTCCCTTGGCCGCAAGGTTATAGTAAAAAACATTTAGTCAAAAATACAACAATATTATTATCAAATTTTAAAATATTGGTTTGTGTGTGGACTAAGTGGCCTCAAACCATTTTCAAAAAAAAATTTGTATTGTAGCATCATTGGAAAGCAACCCAAGGAGGATTTAATATTAATTGGGAGTAATATTTTAAAAATTTGTACAAATTGTACAACATTAGCAAAATAAACCTCAAAACTAAAAAATGGCAAATTTTTCTTGCAGATATCTTTTTCATCAAGTTTTTGGAAACAAGAAATTAAATAAGGAATCTATGGCACCATATTCTTCTCTTTTTTATTTGGTTTTTTTGCCATGGTGCAAAAATTTCCAAAAATGGTGCTTCAAAACTTCTTTCAATTATTTTGAAATTGTAAAAAATAGAGGTTCAATAACTTAAAGACCTTGCTTCAAATTTGTACTAAAGGTTCTATCAACTTATAATAATTCACTAAAACCAAAATTGAATGTTCATCACAAAATTAAAACTTAACATGGACCAAAAACTAAAGGTTTTCTTAAAAGCCAATTAGAACCAAACAACATTTGTTAAACGACATATAATAATTATGACCCATGATATTTGTAATGCAACTTTGAGTAAACATAATGAATTCCAATGTTATATTCAAACAATTTTTCAAACTTTTTACCAACATAGTTTGGGTGATCATTCATATATGCCACTTGCCAAAATAGCGAATGTAATTATTGCGCCAAAATTAATAACCAAGGACCTTTTTTCTCTCTTTTTTTTCACCACCAAGATGCATCCATGGCTATGAAAACCATTACCATTTTAATGCCCTTCATTTCACCTCCCATCTTATGAAAGTTTTTTAAATTATTAGAAAAAGGTTCAATGGGTGTTGTGGAAGGGTGCCCTAGCTATTGGGGTAGGAAGTTGGGCTAATTAATGTGGCTAGAACATTTATGAATGATCACTCAAACTATGTTTTTTACTTTTTACTAAGTGGGAGAAGCAGGCTTCTACTTGCTTTACTTTTTGTGTGGTGAATGTCTTTTTTGTAAATTCACAAACCTTATCATTATGAAAAAATATAGGGTTTTACAAGTAGGCTTGCAACTGGGTTTTCCAATTACAATAAACACTTGCAACTCATGGTATTTATATAGCCTTGAATGCCATTGGGCAAGTTGCACTAGTTGCAATGGACACCCTATGTTGTATTCAATATCATATATATGGTGCAACTCACATGCAACTATATGCAACTTCTTTACAATTAATTTCCATGTCAAATTCCCACACATATTCCAACATGGCATTTCATCCATTTGTCGATGAATGATGTATGTTAATACCTTTTGTAATTTATTTACAATTATTTTATAACTAGTTTGACGAATATAATCTTTAGTTATTTCATTCATCCATTTGAAGAATGAATTTTATTCATATATTTTATAACTTATTTACAACAATTTAAAAACTAATTCAACAAATATATTCTTTCATTATTTCATTCATCCATTTGAATGGATTCTATCCCAATCTTTTGCAACTTATTTACAACTATTCTACAATTAGCTCGATGACTATTCCTTTATTATTTCACTCATCCATTTGAGCAATGAATTTTGTTCCTATCCTTTGCAACTAAATTGCAACTTACAATGGAATTATCCAAATTCCACACAACCATTATCATGTTGTTTTAATTATAATAGATAATGTTGAATTGCATTAGACATCATTATTTATAAATATGAAATGGATTTGAAACTTTACATACATTTACATTCCATGTTGAAGAATACATTACAAAAAAATTAAAAAATGTTTTTATCAAAAGACCATTTAACTATGAATCTAAATATAATGCCCAAGCTATATATAACGAGCATTTTTCTTTATCTAAACAAAAGGTCATATCATAAAAATGATGACCCACAACAATCAAATATTATCATTTTAAACACTATGCTTCATAAATGAATGTTTTCTTCTATTTTTGTTGAAATGGAGCTTGAGCCATGCAACTTTTTCAATGCACCTTATCTACTTGAAATCTACCATGTTATGATATTTAATTACACATGTGAAATGAAATCAATAGCATATCGTAACATTGTAATGTCAAAAATATGTAAATGATCCCTTCAACTTGACTAAAATTAGTTTACAACTATACTGCCACTAACATGCAACTTATTTGTCACAAAAATGCAACATATAGAACATTCATACAAATTAAACTATAATTTGTACTCTTGCAAATATAATCAAATACTATGCTTATAATCAAATAAATTGAATGACAATTTTAGGCACTTTTGAAAAAATCTTACCTTGTATACATAATTTTGATGTTGATAGATTGAAACATAATGAAAGTTTGGCCCTATAATATGAAAACAAAAAAAGTAAAAACCTTCAATATCCAAGAATAAGAGTAAGAACTTTCAACATTTAAAACCAAAAATAAAAACCTTCAACATTCAAAAATATGAGCAAGAACCTTCAACATTCAAAAGCAAGAGCAAAAACCTTCAACCTCTCTAAGAACAAAAACAAGAACCTTCAACCTCCAAGAGCAAGAACAAAAGCCTTCAACCTCCAAGAACAAAAATAAAATCTTTCAACCTCTTTAAGAGCAAGAATAAGAACCTTCAACCCCAAGAGAAAAAATAAGAGCCTTCAACCTCTCTAAGAGTAAAAACAAAAACCTTTAACCTTCAAAAGAAAAAACAAAAGCCTTCAACCTCTCAAAGAGCAAAAATAAAAACCTTCAACCTCCAAAATAAAAATAAAAACCTTCAATTTCCAAGTTATTTAAATAAATAATATAACTTATAACAACCTTTTAACTTTAGTTATAAACTGAACCAAAAAAAAAAAAACTTAGTTATAACACATGATATGAAAATTGCATCACCAAAAAACTAGGAAATACACAAAATGTTTGAATAGAAAGGTTTTTTAAAAAAATTCATTTTGAATTTCTTGACAATAAACATAAACACATGAAGGTCATTGATGCATTGGGGTAGATTTGTTGATATACTGCCATGTGTCACTTGCTTAAAGGTTTCCCACCCAAATTTCAAATCTTTAAATTTCAAATTTTAAATTAAAATATAGTTGCATACTAGTTGCAAACAAGTTGAAATGTCATATATATTGGGTGGTGGAAATGTATACACATGGCATGATTACATGTGTTATTCAAACCCATACATTTGTTGCAAAGTAGTCATTGATTAGTAATTAAATTTATCATAGTTGTGATGTAGTTGTTACATGTGACTAAAGTGCAACTTGTCAACAAAGTCAAACATGGTTCACTACAAGCATATATATGATGCGTAAATTGTATTGTATAAATATACATCTTGCAACTAATTTGCAACTATAATACAACTCCTTGATTTTTTGACATGACATTTTTTTATTAATTTGTCGTATTTTTATGGGATAGTTGTAATGCAATTGTATATTAATTGTTTTGGAACTCTAATTGTGAGGTAATCAAGTTGTCACGGACACAATTTCTCATAGTGTATGCATGCAATCAAAATGTGAATGTGTTGTTTTAAAATTGATTATGCTTTAGACCATGCCCTAAAAAAATATTTAATAGAATGGTCGTTCACCTTGTTGGGCTTCTAACTTGATGTACATCATGATAATTATGTAATTATTTAGGGGTTAGCATAGGTAATTTATTAGGTGATGAGGTTTCATAATTTAATAACGGTTTGGTGAGTCACCACCAATTAGTCATAGCACAAATTAATGTGCATGATTTAAACATGGTGATTCATTAAAAAAAATTTTGACATACATTAATGTGCATGATTCAAATATGATGATTCATTAAAAAAGTCTTGGCATACATTAATGTGCATGATTCAAACATGGTGATTCATTAAAAAAATATTGGCACAAATTAATGTGTATAACTCAAACATGATGATTCATTTAAAAAAATTTGGCACACATTAATGGGCATGGTTCAAGTTTGGTGACTCATTAAGAAAGTCTTGGCACACAATAATGTGCATGATTCAAATACGATAACTCATTAAAAAACAATTGCCACATATTAATGTGCACGGTTCAAATATAGTGACTCATTAAAAAGGTCTTGGCACACATTAATGTACATGGTTCAAATATGGTGACTCATTAAAAAAAATTATAGCACAAATTAATATGCATGATTCAAGAATGGTGACTCACTAAACAAGTCAAGCCACAAATTAATGTGCATGTTGAATTTTAAGTGCATGTGAGTTGTAAGGCTTTAGAAACTTTCATGTTTTATATTCTTTTGTTTTATATATAAATGGATGTTTGGAACCTTTGGAAACACCTTCATTTGAAGAGAACAACTTGTTATAAAAAGTTGATAGTTTCATAGAATAGATTTGTGAAGAAAAATTTAAAAATTAATCTTCAAAAGTTTTCACATAATTTGTGAATGTGTAAGAATCCATGGTAGGAACATTAAAAGAAATCTTGTCCATTTAGACCATATGTGTATGATTAGTGTGCAACTAGTATGCGACTAGTGTCCAAAATAATTCAATCTATGACTACTTTTCTATCGGTCCTATGTGGCACCTTAGGTGCAAATGTTCATAGTCCCATATGCGACTAAACTTTAATAAATCTAAATTTTAGTCATACATGCAATTACAATGTGTGACTACCATAAATTTAGATCAAAATATTGATGAAAAATGAACATAGGTTATCCATTATGGGTGACATCAATTGATGATTAATAACTAAATTGTTTTTGCAACTATACATAAATGACTAAATGACACATAACATTTTTGCTAGTGCAATTCAAAGTTTACAAATTAATTTATTGGCTAATAGGTTATTAGAATAAGCTATTATAACCTAGTAGGTAATTAAATTAAGTAAGCTTAATAGGTTAAACTAACTTAAGTAGCCTATGTACATTGGTAAACTAGCTTAGTTTACATAGTTAATTGATTGGCCTAAATTATCTATAAGTTGTAGTAAGCCAATTTACTAGGCATAGCTAGTAGGCTAGGCTATTAAGGTTAGACTGAATTAAGCTAAGTAAGCTAGGTAGTAAGTAGTAAGTAAGATAGGTAATAGGTAGGTTGATTAGTTTATTGTGTGGATATGTGATCATGTTTTTATATTAGTTAATTAATTAATTAGATAAGCTAGGTAGTAGGTAGGTTAAATTGTAAATATTTTATTATGTGGATATATAATAATTTTTTGTATTATTATTAATTAGTTAATTAATGAAGGGACAAAAACATGGTAAAGTAAACAATTGGTGATGCTTGTCACAAAAAATGACAAGTACACATAAATTGGCTTTAAATGTTATTTTTTTCATTGATTGGTATAAGGATATTCTTTTATTTTATTTTAATAAAGTTCAAGAACCACATTTTTAATATGCATTTAAATAGATTTCAAATAAATGAATCTACTTGCATAGATGTTTGGGTTTTACAAAATTGGTTGCAAGTACATGAAAATAGATCAAATATTGATTTTTTCTACTTCCAAATCAATAGAGACTTAGATTAACATTGAAATCTTGTATTCAACTTACCACATACCCAATGGAGGTCTTGATGGTTTTATTTTTTTAGTTACAAATCTTTTTTATCTATTTTTCTATGCATGTGTCAAAAATTGCCAGATTTTAAGCAGGCTACCTTTTTGGTCTATTTTACCATGTTTTTGCCCTATGTAGGTTAGGTAATTAGTTTACAAAATGTAGGCTAGGTAGTAATAGTAGGTGTGTAGCCTAAGTATGTAATAAATAGGGTAGGTAGTAGGTAGTAAGTAGTTAGGTTAAATAATAATTTTTTTATTACATGGATATGTCATAGTGTTTTCGTATTAATTGATTAATTAATATGGTAAGTTAGTTTATAGGTAGTAGGTAGTAAATAGGATAGGTAATAAATAGTTAGAAAAAATAGTAAATATTTTATTGTGTGAATACATGATATTGTTTTTGTGTGGGACAAAGGATGTGATAGTGTTATAGTGTTGTAGTGTTTCCCTTTCATTAAAATTGGTTGTTTACAACTTCAAACTTGTAAAGTGTATGAGTGGATTAGATTGATGGTACATACATTATAAACATAATGCATGTGCCATTTGGGATGAGCCAATAAAAAAACTTGTTTGCAAAAAATTAAATAGGGTCCTACCTACTTACTTAGCCTATGCTAGGTATATTCTAGCTTAGCCTAAAATAGGTTATCTATTATATTCTTGCCTAACCTAGGATAGATTATAATTATTTATAATATGTAATTATTGTAATTATTATATTTAGCTACTATAATTGTAATTTATCTTTCTTGAACAAATGGAAAATTATCAAGTGTTTTATGGTCATTAGTTCTTTAAACTACCACGTGGTTAAATCCGAACCACCCATCAATGGGACATTTAGTAGCATGGGACTATCCTAATGTTTCTTTAACTAGAAAATTTTAGCCAAATCCCTACCTGTGTCACCCCTTGGCAACCCCTAAGTTTGAAAAAAGTTGAAAATTTGAAATAATTTGCTGAATTGCTCAAAAATTGCTCAAGAAATTTGCATGAACACCCATGAAAAAAAGACACTTGTCACCATCATGTGGCCTCTACTTGCCATGTGTATGTGCATGTTCACTCCTTGATAAGGTTAAGGTTTGCCATATTTTACTTTCGCTAGGAAGGAAAAGGTGGTTTTTTCTTTCATTTCTGCCGTTATTTTCACTGCATCTTCTCACCTCTTTTGGAGATGGAAGAACCATCAATATTACTAATGTGCATAGTTGGTTTGCCAACTCCATTTATTATCTCCTACATGCCATTGCTAGTAAGCTCCTACTATGCACTCAAGTGTAATGTAGTCACCAATTCACCAAGGGATTGTGGAACTATGGTAGTTGAACTTTGAAGTTTAGTAACCTAAGTTCTTCAATGCTCAATGTTCATTTTGTACATTGTAAGAATCAAATCATTTGTGAAATGAAGTGGGCTATAGTGCTATGTAACAAGTGACAAGGTTCAAACAACTTGTAAGTTTTGTGCAATATGCGTTCCTGGATTTTGTACTTTCTTTCAAGCTTGGTAAGAGCTTGTAGGTACGATAAAATCAATGTTGATTTTGTTGTAGCCATGGTTTGTAGATTTGAAGATCGAGATTGTGAACATTGAAGATTTGAATTTAGAGATTGACCGGTTTGAGTGATTATGTATATATAAACCAATTTTAATTTCAACTAGAAACATGTGGTAAACACACTACATTTCTAACTCATCGTTCATTAAGTCCAATGGTTGCTCAATGCTCCCAATGTTTAGTGGTTGTTGCTAATGCTTAGTGGTTGCTCTTGATGCTTAATGGTTTATGCTGATGCTTAGCGATGTTTAATGGTTGCTGCTACATGCTCAATGGTTGTTGTCAATGATTAGTGGTTGCTACCAATGTTTAATTTCTACTGATGCTTAGTTGTTTAGTTATTGCTAATGATTAGTTGTTGCCAATGCCTAGTTGTTGCCCTATCGATGTTTAATTATTAATTATGCTTAATGGTTAATGTTGATGTTTAATGGCTTAATGGTTACTGTTAATGCTTAGTGGTTGTTTAATGGTTGCTACCAATGTTTAATGGTTGTTTACTGGTTGTTGCCAATGTTTAGTAGTGGCTTAATGGTTCCTACCACATGTTTAGCATAGTTATGACATTCTTCATTTTGCACATTAAAATTCTTTAAAATTCTTCATTTAGCACCTTGTCATAACATTCTTTACCCGCGAATGTTTACCAAATTACACTGGTTGATCTATAAA
>Ga0116229_10000404_pt1 | contig 56287 bp, 49 predicted proteins | sample S1TSphgellanicum_3_FD_87313 | JGI IMG/M metagenome (GOLD analysis project Ga0116229, IMG submission 87313) | Host-associated microbial communities from peat moss isolated from Minnesota, USA - S1T2_Fc - Sphagnum magellanicum MG | ecosystem: Host-associated > Plants > Peat moss > Unclassified...
AAGGATGGGCCTACAACGCCGCGGAGTTCTTGAGCGTCCAGGACTACCGACACGTGCAGCGCTGGGCGGACGAGCTGTGGGCGCGGCCCGCCGTGCAGCGCGGGCGGATGGTGAACCGCACCTACGGGGAACTCTCGAGTCAACTGCATGAACGTCATGACGCCAGCGACTTTCAATTGAAGACCGCGGATAAGACCGCCGTGTCCGGTCAAGCTCCCTAGGGCGCGTTGCCGCTTGATCACGATGATGCATAACGTCATGTTTTTTTGCATACACGGTTGTCGCTCTTAAGCAGCTATTGTTGGCGGGTGCGGACGTGAATCATCCGCGGTCACATCACTGAAGGAGCAACCATGTCTGCCGTAGCCGTAGAACGCGCAACCGAATTCGCCACCGATCTCATCGTGAAGCCGCTCGAGCCCACAATCGGCGCCGAGATCGCCGGAATCGATTTGCGGCAGCCTTTGAGCATCGCGCAGCGGGACCAGATCAAGGCGTTGCTGCTCAAGCACCGCGTGCTGTTCTTCCGCGATCAACCCATCACCGGCGACCAGCAGCTCACGCTGGCGCGACAGTTCGGCAAGATTTACGAGCATCCGAGCACACGCCAGGTCGACCACCGCGTGAAAGCCGATTCCGCACAGTCGCATCGAATTTCCGCGACGATTTCACGTCAGGAGTACAAGATCACCAGCGGTACCTGGCACAGCGATACCAGCTGGCTGGTACGACCGACCTGGGGCGCGATCCTGCGTGCCGTCGACATCCCCCCGCTAGGCGGCGATACGATCTGGGCCAACGGCCACGCCGTCTATGAGAATCTGCCGGAAGACATCAAGGAGAAGATCGAGAACCTTTACGTCGTGCATGACTTTCAGAAAGCGCTGAAGCGTATCGGCCTCGAATATCCGATCGTCGCGCATCCGCTGGTGCGAATCCATCCGGAAACCGGCGAGAAAATCGTCTGGGTCAACTTCTCCCAGAATCCCTCGATCATCGGCTGGGACCGCGCCGAGAGTGACGCGCTGCTCGCTCAAATCCTCGCCGGCTACGCCAAGCCGGAGGTACAGGTGCGCTTCAAGTGGACCCCGAACTCGGTGGCGTTTTGGGACAACCGGGCGGGTTTGCACTACGCGGTCGTCAATTACGGCGACTATCCGCGGGAACTGGAACGCGTACTCATCGAGGACTTCGATGCACTGCCGCACTATTGATCCATGAAGCCATGCTGAAACGCTCCCAGCGTTAGCGGCCGACGGATCATTCGATGGCCGAGAGCCCTGATCGGAGTCTGTTGCGAGCCATCGGCCGCTGGGATCTGCTGGCTCTCGCCATCAATGGCATTGTCGGAGCCGGAATCTTCGGATTGCCTGCCAAGGTCAACGACCTGCTCGGCGTGAACGGTCTCTGGGCAATCATCGCTTGCGCGGTCATCATCGGTCTGATCATTCTGTGCTTCGCCGAGGTCGCCAGCCGCTTCGCACAAACGGGGGGACCGCTGATCTACGCCACCACCGCATTCGGTCCTTTCGCGGGCTTTTTGACCGGATGGATTCTCTGGGTGGCGCGCGTCACCGGATGTTGCGCGATCTTGAATCTCTTCCTGCAGTATGCCGGGTACTTCTTGCCCGCCGTCAGTCACGCGCCTGGGCGGGTTTTGGGCGTTGCTGCCGTCGTGGGGGCTCTGACGCTCGTTCATTATGTTGGGATCAAGCGCGCCGTGCTGCTCGGCAATGTCGTCACGGTCGGCAAGCTGTTACCGCTGCTGTTGTTCGTCGCGTTAGGTGTATGGCATCTGGACTCCACCCGCTTCCTGGCGGCGGGGCCATCGGTCACGGATCACTTTGCCCAGGCCGTGCTTCTGCTGGGATTTGCGATGGTGGGATGGGAAAGCGTGGTGGTTACCGCCGGCGAAACTCTCAGCCCACAGCGCGACTTGCCCTTTGCACTGATCGTCGCCTTGTCCACCGTCGCAGTGCTTTATCTGATGATACAAGTGGTGTGCATCGGAACTTTACCGGGGCTCTCCACGTCGGACCGGCCCATCGTGGATGCCGCGCAGACTTTTCTCGGGCCGTCCGGCGCAACGCTCATTGGCGTCGGCGCCCTCCTATCCATGCTGGGGACGCTGAACGTCACGATGCTGACGGTTTCCCGGGTGCCGTACGCATTGGCGCTCGCCGGCCACCTGCCTCGGGCGCTCACGAAAGTCCACCCTCGTTACCGCACCCCTCACGTTGCCGTGGCCTTGAGCGGCATTCTGGTGCTGGCACTGACGCTGAGCGGCAGCTTCGTGTACCTGTTGACCGTCAGCACCATTTCCCGCCTGTTGGTATTCGCGGTCACCTGCGTCTCACTGCCCAAGCTGAGAAACATGAACGCTGTGCCGCCGGCGCTCTTTGTCGTACCGGGCGGCATTGTCATTCCCACCGCGGCGGTGATCCTGGTCGCGTGGCTGTTGATGAGTTCCTCCTGGCACGAGAGCCGCGATGTGACGCTCTCGTTGCTCGTGGGCGTCTTGGTCTATGCCGCAGGTCACAGACGCCGCCGGGCTTGAGTGCGGGTGTAAGGAGTGTCCTGCTGAAGGGTTGCGTTGCCGGTAAGATATTCGCGATAGGCGCGGGCGGCTTTACTCCGCTTGCGTGAATCCCGAAGTTCAACGGTCCTCTATTTCCCAGGTAAAGCCATGCTTCAACGCTCGATTGCCGTGACGCTGCTGGTGCTCCTCTCGGCCACGCTCGCGCACGCAGAGGACATTCTGAGAATCGCCGCCTCCGCCGTGCCGCACGCCGAAATCCTGGAGTTCGTAAAACCTGTGCTCAAGTCGCAGGGTGTGGTGCTCGACATTCGCGTCTTCACTGATTACGTCCAGCCCAACCTACAGGTGGCCGAAAAACAGCTCGACGCCAATTTCTTCCAGCATCGGCCCTACCTGGACGCCTTCAACGCTGCCCACGGGACGAATCTCGTGGCAGTACCTTCGAGCCAAATTCACATCGAACCGTTCGGGGCCTACTCGAAGAAACTGCACGACTTGGCCGAACTACCCGACGGGGCCGAGATCGCGGTGCCGAACGATCCCTCCAACTGTGGTCGGGCACTGGTGCTGCTGCAGAAGCAAGGACTGATCCGCCTGAAAGATCCGGGCAACATCCTCGCCACGGCGCGCGACATCGTGTTCAACCCCAGGAAGCTCAAGATCCGCGAATTGGAGGCGGCCACGTTGCCGAGAACGCTTGATGACGTCGAACTGGCCCTCATCAACACCAATTATGCGCTTGCGGCTGGACTCAACCCGCTCAAGGATGCGTTATTCATCGAGTCCGGCGACTCACCGTATGCGAATCTGGTCGTCACCCGCACCGATAACGCGCAGTCACCGGCAGTCGCAAAACTGGTGGCAGCGTTGCGATCGCCGGAAACCAAGCGATTCATCGAAACACGCTACCGGGGCGCCATTATTCCAGCTTTCTGACGAACTGCGGTATGCCTTGAAATACCGCAATTCATGTAGTCACGTTCGCAGTGCCCAAGCCGCACGCGAGGAGTAAACCTTGTATCAGCGTCGCCTCAGTGTCGCCATCATCGCGATTGCGATGGCGGTTTTCAGCTTCGGGTGCGGACCGCGGAATCAGGCCCGCGCCGATGAGGCAGATCCGCTGGTCGCGATGTTTGTTTGGTGGAATGCGGCCTACAAAGACCCCCACGGGTTTACCGCCGAGGCCTTCGGGCGCTACTTCACGCCGGATGCCGTGATGCGCATCAACGGCAGCGATCGCAGCAAGGGCCTCGCGGATCTCGCCCAACATTTCCGCGATATTCAGGCAAAGACCCAGATGGTCGTGATCGATCTGCCCTTCATCGATGAATTCACGTCAGCGCGGGGCGACCAAATTTTCACCCATCACTTCGTGCGTGCGCGCGAAGGTGGCAAAGACAGCCGCGAGCGGGTGATGGGCTATGCGACGATTCGCGACGGCAAGATCGCCTTGCTCAATTTCGTCAGCATCCCCGCAGATCCGGCGCCGGCCGACCGCACACCCTTACAGGCGGCGGGCGGCTAACACGGCATAGCGGCTGCCCACCCCTACGAGTGCCAGCCATATGCGAAGAGCAACACCGGGTGATTCGCCGCCGAGAGATTCAGCCTCGTCGCGATGGTGCGCCTCATCGGTCTGGCATGCTTCAAGCATGGCGCGCAGTTCACCCTGTGGTCCGTGCGCAGCAAGCTTGCAGATCTGTTCTTGGTAATGGGCCACCACGAAGCGTTCGACGGCTGCGATCGTTGCATACACGGCTGGCGACCCGGCGAGCGCGGGAAGATACCCGGTTATCCATCCGGCCACACGCCAAATCGGCAGCAGCAGGCTGCGCGCCTCCCGGGGTACGAGTCCCTCCAGGATCTCGAGATGTTTCTGCTCGGTCTTCAGATGCTCGGTGGCGAAGCGGCGAACGCCCGGATCGCGTGATCGTGCCAGAATCCCGCGATAGATCATCACCGCGCCCGCCTCGCCTGCGTGATCAGAGCGCAGATCCGCGAGCATACCCGGCACGGTTTGCGTCACGACGGGAAGATCGACAAGTGTGGTGATGTTGGACATGTATCCTCCAAAGCTATCATTCGGCACCGGGAGGGCAGCGGATGCAAGCGGCAAGCAGTCCACGCCTGATCGGACGACGCCTGATCGGACGACGCTTGATCCCACGCAGCGCTCGCGCAGAACCTGTGAATTTCGTGTAAGACTTGCGCATGAGCACGCTACTCCCGACGATCCTGCCTCGATCCCTGGCCCTCACTCGCGCCGTGCTTGGGCTGGTCTTGGCCGGCGCAGCACAGTCCGCGACATCACAAACGACGGCACCGGCGGCGGCGCAAGCCGCGGCGCAGCAGACCCCAGCGTCGGCGGTGTCGCCCGACCTGTTCGGTGACCTCAAGTACCGCCTGATCGGCCCGTTCCGCGGCGGGCGCGTGGTCGCGGTCGGCGGCGTGCCGGGCTCCGGCGCGACGTTCTATTTTGGTTCCGTGGACGGCGGCGTCTGGCGCAGCACCGACGCGGGTGTCGTGTGGAAGCCCTTGTTCGACGCGCAACCGATTGCTTCGATCGGAGCGCTCGCGGTCGCGCCGGCAGATCCCCGTGTGCTCTACGTCGGCACGGGTGAGAGCGATATCCGCTCGGACCTGTCCTCCGGCGCGGGGGTTTATAAATCCACCGACGGGGGCGACACCTGGACCTACAGCGGGTTGGGCGACACGCGCCAGATCAGCAAGATCCTGGTCGATCCGAACGACTCCGGCGTCGTCTACGCCGGCGCACTCGGCTATGCCTATGGACCCAACCCGGATCGCGGCGTCTACAAATCCAACGACGGCGGCAAGAGCTGGCGACGGACGCTCTATCGCGGCCCCGAGGTTGGTGTCGCCGACCTCGCGATCGCCGCCGCACGGCCGAAGGTGCTGTTCGCGACGCTCTGGTCCGCGCACCGCCCGCCCTGGAGCACCTATGCGCCGCTGGTCGGCGCAGGCAGTGGACTCTTTCGTTCTCTCGACGCCGGGGAGACCTGGCAGCCCTGCATCGGACACGGGCTACCGGACGGCAAGTGGGGACGCAGCGGTGTCGCGGTCAGCGCCGATGGGCGCCGTGTCTATGCGCTCGTAGAGGCCAAGCGCTCCGGGCTTTATGTGTCGGACGACGGCGGCGACACCTGGACCTTGGCGAACGACGACGCGCGGCTCACGAGCCGGGCCTGGTATTTCAGCCGCATCACGGTCGACCCCAGTGATCGAGACACCATCTACGTGCCCAATATTGCCTTGCTGTCGTCGACGGATGGCGGCAAGACGATCGGGGTCTTGCGCGGCGCGCCCGGCGGCGACGATTATCATGAGCTGTGGGTCGACCCGCGCGACGGTAATCGGTTGGTTCTGGGCACTGACCAGGGAACCAGCATCAGCCTCAATCGCGGCAAGACCTGGTCGAGTTGGTACAACCAGCCGACGGCGCAGCTCTACCACGTCACGACCGATGACCGCTTCCCCTATACGGTCTACGGCGCCCAGCAGGATAGCGGCGGCGCCGCGGTGCCCAGCCGTACCGACCACGGACAGATCACGCCGCGCGATTGGTTTCCGGCGAGCGGCAGCGAAAGCGGCTATTTCGCGCTCGACCCGCAGGACCCGGACATCGTCTTTGCGAGCGGGACTTACGGAACGGTTTCGCGCTGGGATCGACGCCGCTCGCTGAGCCAGGACGTCACGCCCTGGCCCGTGAAGGTGTTCGGCACCGATCTTACGCAGCGCAAGTATCGAGATCCATGGACTCCGCCGCTGGTGTTCTCGCCGGTCGACAAGAAGACACTGTTCTTCGGCGCTCAGAACGTGTTGAAAACGACCGACGGCGGCACGCACTGGACCGAGATCAGCCCGGATCTCACGGGCGCGAAACCGAGCGCAGGCCCGGGCAAAGCGATGACCGCGAAAGAAGGTAATCCTTCGGCGCAGAACTCGATCGATGCCGGGCCCGGTCCTGCGCTCGATCAGGCCGTGGTCTTGGGGTACGGAACGCTCGCCACCGTCGCGCCTTCCTATGTCGATGCCGATGTCCTCTGGACGGGCAGCGATACCGGCGTCGTGTCACTGACGCGTGACGGCGGCAAGAACTGGAGCACCGTGACGCCTCCCGGCCTTCGTCCCTGGAGCAAGATCTCGCTGATCGAGCCGTCGCACTTCGACGCCGGCGTCGCCTACGCGGCGGTCGAGCGCCACCGGCTCGACGATCGCGGGCCCTATTTGTACGCCACGCGCGATTACGGCAAGACCTGGACCGCGATCACGACGAGGCTGTCGGAGCCGAACTTCGTGCTCGCGGTGCGCGAAGACCCGAAGCAGCGCGGACTTTTGTTCGCGGGCACCGAGTTCGGCGTCAAGGTATCGTTCGACGACGGTGCGCATTGGCAGCCGCTCCAATTGAATCTGCCGGTGAGTTCGGTGCGCGATCTCGACGTGCATGGCGACGATCTCGTGGTGGCGACGCATGGACGATCGTTCTGGATACTCGACGACATCACGCCGCTGCGCCAAGCCGCGGCGAAAGTGGGAGCGCGCACTGCGTTCCTCTACGAACCCGAGCGTGCGGTACGTATCGACAACGATGCCTTCACGGGCACGCCTCTGCCGCCCGAGGAACCCACGGGGGACAATCCGCCCGATGGCGCACTCCTCGACTATTACGTCCCGAGCGCGGCGAGCAAGGTGGAATTGTCCGTCTACGACTCGCAGCATTCCTTGGTAAGGCACATGAGTTCGGATGCAGCGAAAGAAGCCGCCCATGCGCCGCTGCCGATCGCCGCGCGATGGTTCCCGGAGCCGCAGCGCCTGGCGACCGAGGCCGGCATGCACCGGATCGCGTGGACGCTGGGTTGGAATACCTCCGATGACGTGACCGACAACGAGCCCGATGACGGCGAGGGCGACGTACCGCGGCCGCCGCGCGTGCCCCCCGGCGCATACACGGTCGTGCTGCAGGTGGACGGGCAGACTGTCTCCACGGTCCCCTTGGTGCTGATCAAAGATCCGCGCTCGGCCGCCGGCCCCGAGCAATTCGCAGATCAGTTTGCGACCGGTGTGCGCATATTCAATGACTCGCTCGCCTGCCGGCGGGCGCTCGCGGAAATCGCCTCTGTCCGCGAGCGCCTCACCCAGTCTCTCGCCGCGCCGGGCGGAGTCGCGCATCGATCCGCAGCGAGCATGAAGGAGTTACAGGAACGGCTGAACGAGCTCATCGAGGGCAGCACGGGGCTTGAGACCGCCAACACCGAACTGACGAGCGCACTCAATGTCGTCGAGAGCTCGGACCGTCCGGCGCCCGCACAAGCGCTCGCCGTGTACGAACTCGCGCGCGCGGCGTCGCAGGCCAAGCTCGAGCAATGGACGAAACTCAAGGCCGGCCCGCTGGCCAAACTCGACCGGCAATGGCAGTCCGACGGAATCGCGCCCTTGGGCGTCCGCGAGATCGAACGCGAGGTTGATTACCTCATGACGCGCTGAGGCCTCAGCGCCCGCCCCGCAGAAATATCTTGAGCCGCTCCGTCACCGGACGGTCGAATATCTGTTCGGGCGTGCCTTGTTCGACGATTTCACCGCGATCCATGAACACGATCCGGTCGGCCGCGCGCCGCGCGAAGTCCATCTCATGCGTCACGCAGATCATGGTCATGCCGGAGTCTGCCAGGTCCACCATGATGTCGAGCACCTCTTGCGTCATCTCGGGGTCGAGCGCCGAGGTCGGTTCATCGAACAACATGACCTGCGGCGACAGGCACAGCGCGCGGGCGATGGCAACCCGCTGCTGCTCGCCGCCTGAGAGCTGGGCGGGATATTTGTGCGAGTGCGCGCTCAGGTGCACGCGCGCAAGATAGTGGTGCGCCAGTTCTTCGGCCCGCGCGCGCGCCACGTTTTGCCCCCAGATGGGAGCCAACGTGCAGTTGTCGAGCGCGGTCAGATGCGGAAACAGATTGAAGGATTGAAACACCATGCCGACTTTGCGCCGCACCACGTTGAGCGCAGCGCTCGTGCCGGTGAGTTCGGTGCCGTCGATGATGATGTGTCCGGATTGATGCGATTCCAATCCGTTGAGACATCGCAGCAGCGAGGACTTACCGGATCCGGAGCGACCGCATACCGCGACACGCTCGTGCGCCGCAACCTGGAACGATACGTCCCGCAGCACCTGCTGTGGTCCATACCATTTGTTCAATCCCACCACGCTCACGAGCGGCCGCGCGGCGGCCGCGATGTCTTGGCCGCTCACGTGAGGTGCGCCCGCAGTGCTGCAATATGCTCGGGCCCGATGCCGCAGCAGCCGCCGACGATCGTGGCACCCGAGCGCACCCATAGTTGCGCCCAGTCCAGATAGCGCGCGGCGCTGACATCGGGCCGCAGCTCTGAAATGCCGGCATAGGGATCGACGGCGTCCACCTCCGGCGCGAACGCATTGGCATAGACGCCGATGCGGGTCGCCGCATGCGCCTGAGCGATCGTGCCGGCGGCGGCGAGCACCGCTGCATTCATGACTTCGGGCTGGCTGCAATTGAAGAGAATGGCCTCGGCGCCATGCTTCAGGCTCAACTCTACCGCGCGCTCCACGGGCTCGGCCGAACGCAGCTCCGCGGGCCCTTGCCGTCCCACCTCATCGCGCAGCGTGTAAGACACCCAGATCGGCAGATTCGACTGGCGCCGCGCGCCGGCGATCGCCACTTCAGCCTCCACGGTCGAACTCTGCGTTTCGATCAGCCAAAAATCGATATGCGGCTTGAGCCCCGACACCAACACGTCGATGATGGCCGGCGCCCGGTCCACGTCGAACAAATCGGGGCGGTACGATTCGAATACCGGCGGCAGCGAGCCGGCCACCCGCACCCGCTCCGCCGCACGATTGGCAGCTCCCCGCGCGAGCCTGCCCGACAGATCTGCCAAGCGCAGGCCATCGGCTGCGAAGCGCGCCTCGCCGATCAAGGACGGCACGACCGCGTAGCTGTTGGTGGTGATGACCTCGGCACCCGCTGCGATGAATGCATCGTGGGCATCGCTGACGAACTGCGGTGCCTCGATCAACGCCAGCGCCGACCATTCGGGCAGCCGGAATGGCGCGCCCATGCGCAATAGCTGCCTCCCCATGCCACCGTCGAGAATGGTGATGCCGGGCATGTCGCTATAACCGCCCCAGGACGGCCACGCCTTTACCATAGCGGCGCTCCAGCCGGAATTGTACGAGTTCGAATACGATCGCCAGCGCCCAGTAAATCAGCGCCGCGGCGATCAGCATCTCCATGTAGTGATAGGAAGCACGCGCATAGGACTGCGCCAGGAAATTAAGCTCCCACAGGCCCATCAGCGAAACCAGCGAGGAGTCCTTCAGCAGCGAAACGAACAAGGCACCCGCCGGCGGGATGATGAGCCGCATGGCTTGCGGCGCGATGACCTTCAGCGCAATCACCCAATGCGGCAAGCCGAGCGCCATCGCTGCCTCGCGCTGCCCGGCCGGCACCGCAATGATGCCGCTGCGAATCGTTTCGGCGAGGTACGCCCCGTAGTTGAGTGACAACGCGATCAGTCCGGAGCTCAAGGCCCCGAGCACGATGCCTATCTGCGGCAGCGCCAGATAGATGATGAGAACCTGCACCATCAGCGGCGTACCGCGGAACAACGAGGCATAGAAGGTGGCGACGGCGAAGGCAACGGAATTGCTCGACAGTCTGCCGAGCGCCGTGAGGCACGCCACCAGCAGCGCGAAAAACATGGAACACGCGGTCACGAAGATGGTGAGCGCAGCCCCCTGGATGAAGCCGTCCGGCGACAGCCGCAGGCCCAGCAAGAACGGTAACTTTTGCCCGACATAGGCGAAATCCAGATGCAGCCCATAGCAGCCGCCGGCAAGCAGCACCAACAAGACGGCCCACGTCAGCCAGACGTTCCTGCGGAAACGGCCGGTCTTGAGACCGAGTTCCCGCATCGTCGGTGCCCTCGGTACGCCGCGCGCACCGGCGGCCTCTTCGGACGACTGGCTCTCCGGCGCCTCAGTGAGCATCGAGCGTGATGTCCTGGCCGAACCATTTTTGCGATATCCGCGCCAGCGTGCCGTCGGCCTTCAATTCCGTGAACACGCGGTTTACCGTGCGGTCCCACTCCGGATCTCCCTTCTCCGTGGCAACCACGTTCGGTTCCGCATAGAGCACGGGGCCGACAATTTTCAGCCCGTGTATGGAATCGACGTTTGCCCGGGCCGTGGCGAGATTGGAAACGATGGCGTCCAGGCGCACGCCGGGCCCCAGTGCGAGATTGCGAAAATTCACCGCTTCGTCCCCCGGAATCACGAGCACGTCGTGGAAAGGATAGGCCACCGGCGACGCGCCCGGAATGACGAGCGCCTTGTTGAGGTAATTTTCGTAACTCGAACCGGTTCCCACACCGACCCGCTTACCGGAGATATCGGCCACCGATTTGATCCGCTGCTCGCTGGCATGCACCGTCAGCACCGCGGGCGAATTGTAATAGATCACGGGAAAACTCAGCACCCTTGCACGATCTTCGGTCGGACTCATCGAGCAAATGCAAATGTCCCATCTGCCCTGCCACCGGCCGGACACAATGGTCTCCCAACCCGGCGTTGCCAGGCGCAGGGCGACTCCCAGCTTTGCGGCAAAAGCCCGCGCCACATCGACATCGAAGCCGGCCAGCTGATTGTCGGCGTCGATGTAACCGAACGGCGGATAGGTGTTGATGAGCACATTGTTGACAACGCCGCTGCGCTTGACGCGATCGAGCGTTTCTCCGCACCAGGCATGCGCCGCGCACAGCATGATCACCCACGAGAAGAGGATGCGGCCGACGCGCACGGTATCAATAGCCCGAGGAGGGCACGGCGGCCGCGCAGGGTTCGATCAGGTCGGCGTAGTGGCGCCGGGCGACATCAGGATGCGAGCGCAGGCGGCCCTTCAAGTAGTTCTCTCCGACGCTGCGAAACAGCGGATTGTTTGGATCCCGTTCCGGGCCGCGCGCCTGAGCTGCAAGCTCGGGCGGCAGCGACAGGACCGGCACCGTGGCATCCAGTCTAGCACCCAGAAAGAAAGCGGCTGAAATACGCTCGCGGCCCGCGGGCGGCGTAACCACCCGATGCAACGTTGCACGCAAGTAGCCGTCAGATGCGAGTTCGAGCAACTCCCCGATATTGACGACCAAGGTGCCCTCACGCGGCACGACGTCGATCCAGCCCTGCGGCGTCTCGACCTGCAAACCACTCTGCGAGTCCTGCAGCAGCAGCGACAGCAGGCCGGAATCCTTGTGCGCGCCCACGCCTTGATCGCTCGCGGTTAAATCCCGTCCCGGATACCGGATGAGCTTGACCAGCACATGCGGGTTGTCCCGGTAAAGAGGCTCGAACACCGTCTCGCTCTGTCCGAGCGCCAACGCGAAAGCGCGCAGCAGCCGTGTCAGCACCCGGGTGGCCGCCGCCTGCCAGCCGAGGACCGCCGGGCGCAAGTCCGGCAACGCCGCGGGCCATTGATTGGGTCCTTGCAGCCGGGCCCACGCGGGTGCGGCCGGCGAGCGCACCAGCGCCGGTTGTTCGGCGCCGATGTCGATTTGCTCGCGCCAGTCCTCTAGTCCGCGTGTGTGCTCCCAGGCGAGGCGCGTATAGCCGCGAAAATGCGGCGAATTCGCCATCTGGAGCGCGAGTTTGTCGGACTCGGGCAGGGCAAAGAACCGTCTTGCGGAAAGCATCAGCCCGTCGAGCAAGGCCGGCTCGATGCCATGACCGGTGATGTAAAAAAAACCGACGTGCCGGGCGGCATCGCGAAGTTCAACCTCATCCAGCCGGCTGAGATCGATCAGCGGGATGGCGTTCTTCACCGACGCCCTCATATCGAACTGAAACGCCCGATGGCCGAGTAGCCTGCATGAGCGCTCGCGCGCTCGACGCCGTCGCGCGTCGTCAGGAACACGGGACTGCCGCGTCCAAGCGCCGGAAACAGCAATTCCGCGGTGCGATACGCCTCCTCGAGATGCGGATACCCGGACAGAATGAACGTCTCCACGCCGGCCTCGCGGTACTCCGCCATGGCCTGCACGATATTCTCCGGGCTGCCGACGAAGGCGGTGCCGGCGCCGCCCCGCACGAGCCCCACGCCCGCCCAGAGGTTCTTGCCGATTCGCAGACTCTGTCTGCTGCCGTGATGCAGCCTCGCCATGCGCTGCTGGCCGACGGACTCTGATCCCGCAAATCCCGCCTGCGCTTTCGCGATCTGCTCGTCGGTGAGATGCGCGATCAAGCGATCCGCCTCCTGCCAGGCCTCCTGCTCGGTTTCGCGCACGATGATGTGGGCACGCAAACCAAAACGCACCCGCCGGCCGCGCGCCTCCGCCTGACGCCGCACGTCCGCAAACTTCTCCGCGACTTCCGCCGCAGGCTCGCCCCACGATAGATACACATCCGCGTGTTCGGCAGCGACGCTGCGCGCTTCGTCGCTCGAGCCGCCGAAATAGATAGGCGGGTAAGGACGCTGTACGCTCGGCAACAGCGACTTGCCGTTCTCGATGTGGATGTGTTTGCCCTTGAAGTTCACCGCGTCGCTACCGAACGCTGCGCGGAAAACAGCCAGCCATTCCCGGGTGAGTTCGTACCGTTGCTCGTGCGAGAGAGGCACCCCCTCGAAGTCGAATTTTCCCGAACCGCTCACCACGTTCAGATTGGCACGGCCATTGCTGATGCGGTCGAGGGATGCGTTGATGCGGGCGGCAAGAATCGGCGAGATCAGTCCCGGCCGTACCGCAACCAGAAAGCGCAGATGCCGCGTCAGGCTGGAAAGCGCGCTCGCGACGACGATGGTGTCCTCGCTCTGCGGCCCGGTCGGCAGCAGCACGCCATCGAAGCCGAGCGTATCCGCAGCCTGCGCGACGCTGGCGAGATACGGGAAGCCATTGGGTCGGCTGGGGACGCCGAGATGACGGCCGTCGCCCGCGCTCGGAATGAACCAAAAAATCTCGGGACTCGAACTTTGTACGGGCATGGCACCGTCCTATGTCGCTTTTTCATTGTCAGTCATGACATTGCGTCATTCTCGCAGACGCGATCGCCCACCAACCTACCAAGGTCACATGAGCTTCTGCCAATCCATTATTTCCGGCGGCCCAGCCCTTTCGGTAGCTTGGCCAGCGGTCCGACACTTGTGACCCACACACCTTTGGAGGCCGCTTGGCTAGTATACGTCTCGGCGATGTCGCACCGGATCCTGGGCTCCAGCGCAACCTGTGAAGCGACTCCCGCTGAGACGCGTGCTGCTGGGGCTGGTGGGCGCGCTGCTGTGCCACCTTACCCCGGCGGCGGAGGTGGCACCAGCCGCGCCCGACCGGCAGCTGGACGCACGCGCGCAAGCCATTCACGGACGCGTGCTAAAGCTCGACAGTCACGTCGATGTGTTGGTGCCGAGCGCCACGTCCGAATATGGTCCGGGTGAGAAGGACCGCGCTGATCTCGACAAGCTGCGGCGCGGCGGCATCGACGCGGTGGCCTTCGCAATTGCCGTCGGACCGGGTCCGCGAACGCCCGAGGGGGTCGCGGCGGCGCGCGCCGAGGCCGATGCCAAGCTCGCCGTGATCCGCGGCTTCATCGCAAAAAATCCGTCGCAGGCCGGGCTGGCGCTGAGCGCTGCCGATGTTCGGCGACTGCACCAGCAAGGCAAGATCGCGGTTATCGAGAGCTTCTTGAACGCCCGATCCCTCGGCGGCAATCTGGACGGCATCGATGAGTTCTACGCCTCCGGCGTTCGGCTATTCGGTTTCGTCCACGCCGGAAACAACGACTTCGCCGACTCCTCACGTCCGATCGGCGAACCGCAGCAGGAATTCCACGGCCTCTCGCCGCTCGGCAAGCAGGCGGTTGTGAAGCTGAATCGCCTCGGCGTCATCATCGATGTCTCGCAATTGACGACGGATGGGCTGCTCGAGGTTCTCAAACTCTCCAAGGCGCCGGTCGTCGCGAGCCATTCAGCCGTCAGGGCACTGGTGGAAAACACGCGCAACTTGAGCGATTCGGAGCTCGATGCCATCAAGGCGAATGGCGGGGTCGTGCAAGTCACGGCCTTCAACGCATATCTCGTGCCCCGGCCGGCCGACTATGCCGACAAGGCGCGGGCGCTGCGCACCAGTTTCGGTTTGTCGCCGGACTTCCCGGACACTCCTCTGGGCATCATGTCCGGAGCGGATTCCTTGTCGACCGAACGGCACCAAGCATTCATACGCGAGCTTTCGGCGTTGTACCCGAAAGCCACCGTCAAGGACTACGTCGACCACATCGACTACATCGCGAGACGCATCGGCATCGACCATGTCGGCATCGGCACGGATTTCAATCACGGGGCGGGCATCATCGGGTTCGAGGACGAAAGCGAGGCTTCGAATGTGACCCGCGAACTCGTGCGCAGAGGTTACGACGAGCGCCAGATCGCAAAGATCTGGGGCGGCAATTTTTTGCGCGTATTCGAGGCGGTCGAGGTGGTTGCGCGCAGGCAGGCAAAGTCCTGAGCGCAAACCCCTTTATCGGCCCGATGCGGTGCTTGCGCCGCTCTTCAACGCGTGCTTAATGTCAGGTGCGCATTCCGATAGAACAAAGTAGCGTTAGTCACCTCGCGCGCCCAACGGTAAGGTAATGCAGACAACACCAAGGACACAGCGATGTCGGTTGAATTTATCGGGATGCTCAATACCAACGGTGCCTCGGAATCGCGTCAACCGCGCGGACCGGCGATCGACAAGCCTTACCTTGCCGCCATTGCGCACGCGCACGAGCATGCCGGCTTCGACCGGGTCTTGATCGGTTACTTTTCGGTCGGCGCCGATGGCTTCCAAGTGGCGAGTTTTGCCGCAGCTCAAACCCAGAGGTTGAAATTTCTCCTCGCGCACCGACCGGGCTTCGTCGCGCCCGCACTCGCCGCGCGCCAGCTCGCCACGCTCGATCATTTCAGCGATGGACGCCTGGCGGTGCATGTCATCACGGGCGGCGACGATGCGGAACAGGCCAAGGAGGGAGACTTCCTCGACAAGGAGCAGCGCTACTCGCGCACCGATGAATACCTCGGCGTCGTTCGCAAGGTGTGGACCGACGAGAAAGCATTCGACCATGACGGCCCCCATTACCGTGTGAGAGGCGCGTTCACGCCCATCAAACCGGTTCAAAGGCCCCACCTGCCAATCTACTTCGGCGGGTCGTCGGATGCGGCCATTCGTGTCGCCGCCAAGCACGCCGACGTCTATGCGCTGTGGGGAGAATCCCTGGCGCAGGTCAAGGAAACCGTCCACGCCGTGCGCGCGGCGGCCGCTGCGCACGGCCGTGAGTCGCAGATCCGATTCAGCCTGTCGCTGCGGCCGATTCTGGGCGCCACGGAAGCCGAGGCATGGTCGAAAGCTGAACGAATCTTGCAAACTGCCAAGGCATTGCAGGGAAACTCGGACCGGTATCGCAAACCCACGGGCGCTCCACAGAACGTGGGTTCGCAGCGACTGCTGGCCGCCGCAGGCCAGGGCAAGGTCCTGGACAAGCGTCTTTGGACCGAACTCGCTGCGCTGACCGGTGCCAAGGGAAACTCGACGTCCTTGGTGGGCACGCCGCAGCAAGTGGCGGAATCCTTGCTCGACTACTACGACATCGGTATCACGACGTTCTTGATTCGCGGCTTCGATCCGCTCGAAGACGCCCTCGAGTACGGCCGGGATCTGCTACCTCTGGTGCGAGCCGAAGTCGCCGGGCGTGCCTCACCGCCGTTCGCGCACGGCGCCGCGGCCGGCCAAAACTAGCCCGGTGAGCGTCAATGTAGTGCAGTTACTCAATCTCGTGCGGTTACTCAACAAACGCTGTCGACGCTGAGACGCGCGCGGGGCTCACCGCAGCCCCGCTTTCATCCAACTGACCCGCCTGAATACGGATTATCGCCGGCCCTTGCGCACGCCCGGCGGATGCCCGTGATCGCAGCAGCGCAGCCGCTCAACTAAACAGACATTGGGAATTTTATGAACAAGCAACTACGCATATCCACCTACACTTTCGCGGCACTGCTGGCGGCGGCCAACTACGCGGCAATTCAGCGGGCGCAGGCGGCCGCCGAGGAATCCACCCTGGTCGCGCCCGAAACTAATGATGAAGCAGCGGCCGGCGGCGACATCGGCCTGTCGGACATCGTCGTGACATCGACTCGACAGGCCACCAAGCTGCAGGAAACCCCGGTGGCTGTCACCGTCATCACCAACAGCGACATCGCCGCGCAAGACATCACGACGGCGCGGGATCTTGCCGGAAGCACACCCGGCGTGACGATTTTGCGCAGCGGCATCACGCCTCTCACGCAGGTGTTCTTCATCCGTGGCATCGGTGAATCCGACCCCATATTCGATCCCGCCATCGCGCAATACGTCGATGACGTGTACCTGCCGCGCGCCATCAACGGCTTGTCGGACTTGACGGATATTGAAAGAGTCGAAGTGCTTCGGGGGCCGCAGGGCACTCTGTTCGGCGACAACTCCGATGCGGGCGCGATCCGTTACATCACCAAGGAGCCCACCGATACGACCGCTGCGAATGTCGATGTGGGCGGCGGCAATTATGCGGCATTCCAAACTCACGCGTACCTGAGCGGCGCCATCCTGCCGGGCGTGCTCGACGGCAGCGTGGCCTTCGCCCACGATCAGCACGCCGGCTACACCCACGACCCGACCATCGGCAAGCACGTCAACGATCAGGATACCAACGGTGTCCGCATCAAATTGCTCTTCAAATTTTCCGAATCCTGGAACGCGCTGCTGTCAGTGGATGGACTTCGCGACCGCTCGGACACGGCGTACTACACGCCGGTCCTGCGAATCGTCGGCGGGACGCTGGCGGCACCGATTTACGCACCCAGCAATACCAATGACAGCTACGCGTCGCAGCAGCCCCTCAACCATTCCTGGGCCGATGGCGCCTCGCTCAAGCTGACCGATGTGTTCAGCGAACATCTCACGTTCAAGTCGATCACCGCGGCGCGCGGCTTCGCCCAGGATCCGGTCAACTACAACAATGACGGCGAGCCGCTCGTGCCCTACAACGCCGCACATCCCACACCGGTCTCAATCTCGGACAATTTGATTGTCTACAAGGACAAGGAATGGACCCAGGAGTTTCAGGCGCAGGGAAACTACGATAAGTTCGACTTCGCGGGTGGCTTGTACTACCTGTACGAGAATTTCTCGAGCAACCGGATCGGCTACGTGGTGAACGCAGCGGGTATCGGCGCCCCGGCGTTCCCCTTCGATCAGATCGGCGACACCCAAACCACGACCGGCGCGATCTATGCGCAGGGCGATTATCATGTCACCGACCGGTTCACCGGCACCCTCGGCCTTCGCTACACGATAGAGCATCGCCGCTTTGCATTCGACGGTGTGGAGGACGACTTTGACGGCAATCCACTTCCGGCTGCGAATCCGGCCACGGCCGCGGACTTCACGTATTTGGGCAGCAAGGACTGGTACTCGTTCACGCCGAAATACGGCCTGCAATACCAATTCGCCGATGGACTGTTTGGCTATGCCAGCATCTCGAAGGGATTCCGAGCGGGTGGTTTCAACAACAGGGCGGTATCGCTCGCCTCCGCTTTGCCCTACAACGAGGAGAACGTCAGAACCTACGAGACCGGCCTCAAGTCCGATTGGTGGAACAACCGGGTGCGGGCGAACCTCACCATCTTCTACAACGACTATCAGAACCTGCAACAGACGGCCACGGTGATCAGCCCCGTGAACGATACACCCGTGTCGGTGCGCACCAACGCCGGCAGCGCACACACGGAGGGCGGCGAATTCGAGACCGTCGTGGAACCGGTCGAGGATCTCCGTTGGACCAACAACGTGAGCTACCTGGATACGCGCTACGACAGCTTCTTGAACGCCGGCGGGGAGGGCGTGAATGCCACCGGCAATCAACTTCCATTCGCCCCTCGGTGGGCCTTTTATTCCCAGGCGGACTACACGCTCTCCTTGCCCGTGCCCGGCAGGACGCGGCTTGGCGTGGATACGTCCTATCAAACCTCCTATTTTTCGGACGTATTGAATCGTCCCCAGAACAAGATAGGATCGCAGTTCTATTTCGACACGTTCTTGAGTTACACAGCACCAGCCGGGCACTGGACTGCGAGTCTGACGGGGCACAACCTGGGCGACCGGCGTTACTTTCAGAGCTTGAGCTTCGCGGGATCGAAGAATTCATGGGAGGGCCCGGTCAGTGCGCCGCGCACCGTGTTTTTCAAGATCACCTACACCCTGTGAAGCTCTGAACCAACGTGTCGAATCACATGGCCCAATACGATCGGCGCGACTGGCTAAAAGCAATCGGCTTGGGGCTGAGCGGAGCGCTCTCGCCACCACAACTCCTGGCGCAGTCCACGGCATCGGCTGCCGCGAAAGCACCCGCGCCATTGCTGCACACCCCGGCCAGGACGATCCTACGTCAGGCCGAGGGCACGAAGTCCGGATCGTCGTGAAAATCCCGCTCGAATTTCAGGAAATTGTAATAACCGCAGGTGTCGCCATAAGGATATTTCCGGCACACATGCGGCCTTGCGGCGTACACCGTACATTGACGGCGTTCGCGGTCGAACAGCTTGCACACTGACGCGTAGATCGAATCCTTTTGGTGGCGAAGTATTTGCTCTCCGGTCACGTCCGCCGCGGAATAGGTATAGGTGAACCGTTTGCGCGCCGCGTCGCTGGTGATTCCAAAGTGCTTGGCCAGCCGCGCAATGTCGTGATCGCTGACCGCGATTCGCGCATGTGTGCAGCAGTAACCTGGACATTGATCGCACTTGAATTTCATGGCAAGACTCGCGGGTGATGGAGGTAAATTTCGCCTAGCTTGCCATAATGATTTTGACGATGGTTAAAGAGATAACCAGAGCACAGCGACGCGGCAGACCTTCGGGCAATCTGCCGCGCATGTACGCGAAACAGAAACGAGTCCCTGAACTCTCGGGGCCCCAGTTGAACGAACGTGAAGAAGCCCTGCGGCAACGCATCACGAAGCTGCTCGCCGACGGTCTCGCAACGCAGACCGAACCGGCTCCCGAGGACAAACGCCAGCTGGCTGCCACTCTCGCGCAGCTGCGCGCACAGCGGTTCAACCTCGAGGACAAACTGGTGACGGCGGGATTGACCAACCATCCCTACGGCGAGGAGCGGCGGCGCTGCCAGCACTGCATGCACTACTCGCTGCATGGCAAGTTCTGCGCGCTGCCGGAACTCGCGATGCCGGTCGAGCCCCACTGGTACTGCAGGCTCTGGCACATCTGAAGGCGCGGGCCTTCGCGCCGTTCAGGCGGAACTGATCACCAAGATGGGATCGGACAGCCGGCCCAATTCGAACAGGCTCTTGATGTGCCGCTCCACGGCCGATGTCACGGCTTGCCCCCGGCAGACGATCAGCACGCCCCGCTTGCTCTGTACGTCCTCGCCGATGATCAGCCCGGAATAGATTTCACCGGGAGGGATCTTGAATTCCTTGCGCGTTTCCGTCGCCAGGATCTTGCGCAATACCGCGAACAATGCGGGGTCGAACTGTCCCTCGCGCGCGGCGATCGCCTCCAGCGCGCGCGCGTCCGACTGTCCGGCGGCGGTATATTGATCGAACGCCAGCACCAACCTCAGTACGCGCGCCCCCAAGGGGATGTCGCTGCCGCTGAGGCCGTCTTTGGGGAATCCGGATCCATCGAAATTCTTGTGCTGGTACAACACGTATTGCGCAACCCGCTCGAGACGCGGAATTTCTCCGATCATCTTCGCGCCCGTCATGGGATGAGACTCGTACGCCTCCCTCTCCCGTTTGCCGACCTGCGCGCCCGACGCGCAATTCTCGATCGTTTCAGCGGAAATTCCGATGCATCCGATGCGGGATAAACGCGCCGCAGCGCGCATTTCCCACGGCTCGATATCCTGCAGTTGCTCGGCAATTTGCGAGCATCTGCGCTCGATGCGGTCGATGCTCCCGAAAAGCTCGGGCTTGGCAATCGACAGAGCCTCGACCAGCAGTTTGATGCTTCCCTGCACCGTCCGCGTCAACAATTCGCGCTCCGCGGTCACCAACTGATACTGGCGCAGCGCTTGTTCTAGGACGGCCGACAGCGACACGACATCGCAAGGCTTGTTGAGAAATTTGAAAACTTCACCGTCATTGACCGCCGCGGCCGCCGTCAGCTGATCCTGATTCCCGGTGAGCATCACCCGTACTGTTTCCGGCCTCGCCTTCTTGACGGCTGACAGGAACTCGACGCCCGACATCTGCGGCATGCGCATGTCCGATACGATCACCGCAAAGTCGGGTTCGCTTTGCACCAGGGCGAGCGCCTCCCTGGGATTGGTCGCCGTGAACACGTCGAAGGACTTGCGCACCTGGCGCTTGATCCCTTCGACGACGTTGACCTCATCGTCGACGAACAATACCCGGCGGTTGCTCAGCAAAGGATCTCCTAGGCCTCGGCGGTTGCCGAGGCTGCCTGCCATTGATCGATGCGCTCGGCCAAACCGAGTGATTCCAGATAACCCGTTTCGAACCCTGTCTGATGTACCGCGTCCGCTTCGTCGCCGTTCTGGTGCGCCAGTCGATCAGCGACATGCAGCAGCCCGGCGAGACCGAATCCTCCCGCCGCCCTGCTCGGGACATGATGGAAGGCGATCGCCTCGACGACGATGTCCGAGAAACCCCACAAACCCAGCAGATACGCGCCCACTTTCGCGTGGGCTTCGTCCCATGATCCGGCACCGGCCGGTTCCGTGGCCTCGCGCGTGGCCAGCACCAGCCGGCCGACATCGTGCAGCATGCCGGCCAGGAAAGCCTCCTCGGCCTGCTCGGCGCTCCAACCTTCGTGCCGCGCCAGACGGCGCGCGTTGGTCGCGGTCTGCACGCTATGCATCCACAGCAACGGGATGCTCAATCCCGCAGTCTCCACCACCTTCGAATCGTTGAAGATGCTGTGAGCCAGTACCAACGCCGATATGGTGTTGATTCCCAGGAAGGACACCGCCCGATCCGCCGTCTTGAATGTTTGCTTGGCACCAAAGAACGCCGAGTTCGCGAGCTTCAATACCATCGTGGTCATCACCACATCCTGGCTGATGATCCGCGACACATCGGCAATCGTCGGATCCGGGCCTTGCAGGCAGGCGACGATCTCCTGGTACACCTGCGGCAGACTGGGCAGGGAGTCGACATCGCCGATACGCTGCAACAGCACGTCGCTGCCGAGCATTTCACGCAATGCCACGGTGCGCGAAATGGCGAGCTTCAAGACGCCGCTGTCGCAGGGCTTGGACAGGTATTGATGCGCCGTGCCCGCCACCCGCATAACGCTCTGCGACTCCGCATACCCCGACAGGATGAAGCGCACCACCTGCGGGTACAAACGCTTTACCTCGCCGAGCAGTTCTGCGCCGTTCATGCCCGGCATGCGCATATCCGAGATCACCACATCGGGGACGGAATGACTCATGGTTTGCAACGCCTCGATGGCACTGGCGCAAAACGTCATGTCCCACACGCCGCGCATCGAATACATGGCGCGGCGCAGTCCATCGAGCACGCTCGTTTCGTCGTCGACGAACAGCACGCGGATGCGCGCAGCCGCCGACCCCACATGACTGGCATCCGGCATGACGACACTCTTTGCCAAAACCGGTCATACAGTCCGGCAGAAACTCACACTCCGTTGTTGCTGCGTCGCGGCAGCTCGGCACGTGCTCAAGCCACACCCTCCGGTGCCGATATGGTCGTCACATGCCGGTCTCCCTCGGATCCCTCGCTGCCTTCATCCTCGGCCTCTGCGGTCTGATCGTCGGCGGCGTTTGCGTGCTGCGCGAACGCCGCCGCGCCCGCGTCGATCGAACCCGCGAGGAGGCGTTGCTAGCGCGCGAAAAACAGGTTCAAGCGGCGCTGCAGGGCAACAGCGACGGCCATTGGCTATGGCGCGCCGACACCCGCGAGTTGCAGCTCTCGCGGCGGGCCTATGAATTGCTCGGCTACGATCCCCGTGACGCGGAGCCACCCGCGATTTTCTTTCGCAGCATCGTCAATGAAGAGGATTACCGCTCGAACCGCCGCGCGTTCTTGCGCCACTTGCGCACCCGCGGCTCATTCAAGGCTCAATATCGATTGCGTCTCGCCTCGGGGCAACTTCGCTGGTTCGGCGTGCGCGGTCAGACGGTGCCCGACGAGCAAGGCGGGCTGTTGAGCAGCGGCTCCTTGTTCGATGTCACCGAACACAAGCGCTCCGAGGAGATCAGCGCGCGGCATTCCCTGCAGCAAGGGCTCACCGCCGAACTTGGCCAGATGGCCTTGGAGTGCGATGAGATCGACGAACTGATGCGCTTTACCGTGTCGATCGTGACCCGGGGTCTGCGCTGCGACTTTTGCCGCGTGCTCAGCGCCGACGCCGATGATCGAGTGTTGTTGCTGCGGGGCGCATCCGGATGGGATGACGCGTGGTCCGGGCGCCTGCGTTACGACGCCATCGAAGAGACCGAAAACCGATTCATCAGCGGCGTCCGTGACGCCATCATCGTGGATGATTTTGACCAAGAGCGCCGCTTCAAAGCTTCCGGGATCCTGCGCGCCCACGCCGTGCGCAGCTGTGCCGAAATGCAGATCTGCGGCGTGCACACCACCCACGGCATCCTCGGCGTGTATTCGCGCGAGGCGGGGCAGTTCCGCGCGGAGAATCTGGCGTTCCTGCACGGCATCTGCAACATCCTGGCATACAGCATGGATCGCTACCTGGCGCGCGAACAATTGACCAGGCAGGAGCTGCTGTCACGCCAGAGCGAGGAGCGCTTGCGCAAGATCACCGACAGCCTGCCGGCGATGATCGCGTACTGGGACCATGACGGCATCTGTCGCTTCGCCAATGAGGCGCACGTCCAGCAGATCGGCAAGACGGCGCAAGCCATGGTCGAGCGATCCTTCGATGAGATCTTCGGACCCGAATTCGAATCGGCGCGCGAGGCCAAGGCCGCGGTGATGGCGGGCGAGCGACAGCTGTTCGACATGTGCTCACCCTTGGCGGACGGCACCCTGCGGCACTGGCAGGCCGAATATCTGCCACATTGGTCGCATGGCCAGGTGGTCGGCTTTTACGCACTCATCGTCGACATCACGGAACGAAAGAAAGCCGAGGCGCGGCTGGTGCGCCAGGAGGCTCTGCTCTCGGCAACCGGCCGGATGGGAGAGATCGGAGGTTGGGAACAGGAGTACGCGGACGCGGGGCCGCAGCTGTCCGAAATGGCCTGCCGGATCCACGATCTGCCGCCGGGCACGAAGCCCGACGAAACGACGTGGGCCAAATTTTATCCGCCGGAATCCTTGCGAACGGTACGGCGTTCCATGACGGAGGCATTCGAACTCGGCAAGCCGTTCGACTACATCGTGCCGTTCGTCACGGCCGCCGGGCGGCAGCGTTGGATCCGCTCGATCGGCGAACCGCAGATGCTCAACGGCAAGTGCGTGCGAATCGTCGGCGCCATACAAGACGTCACCCAGCAGAAGCATGTCGAAACGGAATTGGCCCAGTCGCAGAAGCTGGAATCGATCGGGCAACTTGCCGCGGGCATCGCGCACGAGATCAATACCCCGACCCAGTTCATCGGCAACAACGTGAGCTTTGTAAGCGACTCGGTCGGCGAAATTCTGGATGTGGTTGTGAAAATCCGCGACATCGCCGCCACGAGCGGCGGCCAGGTGTCTGCCGCGGAACTGCTCGCGACGCTGCAAAGCATAGAGCTGCCCTATCTGATCGAGGAAGTTCCGCTGGCAATCAAGCAGTCCCAGGAGGGCATCGAGCGCATTCAGAGGATTGTCGGCGCAATGAAGGAATTCTCGCATCCCGCGGTCGAGAAGACGCCGTTGGACATCAATCGTGCCATCAGCAGCACCATCGTCGTTGCCAGCAATGAGTGGAAATACGTGGCCGAGATGGTCACCGATTTCGAGCAGGGCCTCCCCAGCGTCGGCCTGATGCCCGGCAGCTTCAATCAGGTCATCCTCAATTTGATCGTCAATGCGGCACACGCCATCAGCGAAGTCGTCGACGGCGGCAGCCGCGGCAAGGGGACCATCACCGTCAGCACGCGGCGCGTCGATGACTGGGTCGAAGTCGCCATCCGCGACACCGGCTGCGGCGTGCCCGAAGCAATACGCGACCGCATATTCGATCCTTTCTTCACCACCAAGCCCGTCGGCAAGGGCACGGGCCAAGGACTCGCCATCGCCCACGACGTCGTCGTGAACAAGCATGGCGGCGCGATTGCGATCGAGGACAACCCGGGCGGCGGCACCGCCTTCATTCTGCGCCTGCCGTTGGCGCCGGAAGCATCCGAGTCTATGGCGGTCGTGGCGTAGTCGACTGCACCTGATGTGCACTGAAGCCTTGCACGACTCCTGTGCAGCGCACTCACGGTACGCACTGCCTTAGTTCGCCGCGGATCTTTCTCCAAGTCCTCATTTACACGGCGCGACGCGGCTGCTAAAAACGTGCCGCGAATCAAAAAAGCATTGACTCGAGGGATACCGTCACGTGAAAACCATCCGGCAATTCGCCTTGCTGTTCATATCGTTCGTCCTCTCAACCGGCCAGGCTGCATGGGCCGACAGTTCAGGACGGACCGATGCGCTCGAAGAGATCGTGGTGACCGCCGAGAAGCGCGAGTCGACCGTGCAGGACACGCCCATCAGCATGACCGCCCTGTCGGGCGATGTTTTGCAGCAAGAAGGCATTTCGGGCATCAGCGGCATCATCCAGGCGGTTCCCGGCTTGTCGCAGCGAACGGCCGGCGCGGGACAAACGGAACTCGAGATGCGCGGACTGTCATCATCGGGCGGCTCATCTCCCACGGTGGGTTTCTACCTCGATGACTATCCGCTGACGCCGGCGGCCGCGGCTTTGAACGGCAAAGTCGTGATCGATCCCGACCTGTTCGACTTGAACCGCGTGGAAGTGCTGCGCGGACCTCAAGGGACGCTGTATGGCTCCGGTTCGATGGGCGGCACGGTGAAGTTGGTGACGAATGCACCGAAACTCAACGAGTTCGGCGGCGCGGTTGAAGTCATCGGCTCGGGCACGAGCGGCGGCGGATTCAATCGCGGCGGCAATTTGATGCTCAACCTGCCGTTGATCGACGATCTGTTGGCCGTACGCATCGTGGCCACCGACAAATACACGGACGGCTGGATCACGCGCTATGTGGAGAGCGATTTCCCGCCACCGACCAATCCGGGGCCGTGCGGTCCTGGATGGACCGGGTGCGTGCGCGGCAATGTCACGGCGGTACCCGCAACGGATATCGTGCCGCGCGTCAACTGGGAGCGACTGCAAGGCGGCCGGCTCGAAGTGCTGGCCCAGCCAACGAGCGACCTCAAGATCACCGCCACGGCGATCTATCAGAAAATCACCATGGGCGATTACAGCGAATACGACTCGCCGCCGGGAAACCCGGACGCCCACTACCAACCTTTCAACGTGGATGAGCCGATTTACGATGAGTTCAAGCTGTACGGCATCACGGCCACCTACGACATGCCTTTTGCGCAACTGACATCGGCGACCGCCTACTATACGCGCGAAGAGAATCAGACCCAGGACACCTCCGAGGCGCTTTACAGCGTGGTGGGATTGTTCGGGGCGACACCCACAGGCTTCCTGGACATCCCCTTCAACGAGACCGACACCACGCGCCAATTCAGCGAGGAAATCCGTTTGAGTTCGACGGGCACCGGCCGGTTTCAGTGGATCGGCGGTTTCTTCTTCAGCAGCTTCGAATCCATCTTCTCGGAATTCAATGCCTCCGTGCCGCTGGCGGATATTTCGGTGGGGGGCGCGGCGGCGAATCCAGACGGCATCATCTACCAAGCCCACAATCCCTATCACATCAAGCAGTACGCGGTATTCGGCCAGGGTGAATTCGCCATCACCGACACCTTGAAGCTGACCGGCGGCTTGCGTTGGTACAAATTCGACAGCCGTGCGGATGAGGAAACGTCCGGATTCGCGACCGATTCCGGCAACGCCGGCGTCACGCTCAATTCGTTCTCTGCGTCGAACAGCGGCGTCAATCCGAAAGTGACGCTGTCGTACGAACAGAATCATGATTTGACCGTGTACGGCACGATCGGGCGCGGCTTCCGGCCCGGCGGCATCAATCAACAGATCCCGGCGAGCATTTGTTCGCTGACCACAGAGACCTATGGCCCGGACAATACGTGGAACTACGAGGTCGGTGAGAAAGCCAAGTTGTTGGGCGGCCGCCTGGTGGTGAACGCGGACGTCTACTACATCCGTTGGGCCCAAGTGCAGCAGTTGGCGAATCAGCCCTGCGGCTATCCGCTGACCCAGAACGCGGGCACGGCCGAATCGTATGGACCGGAAATCGAATTCTCGGCGCTGCTCACGCCGGAATTGACCATGACCGCAACCGGCACCTATACGCACGCGGCACTCACGGCGGTGAACCCCTCCTTGACCGAAGCCGATCCCGCGTTCGCGCCCGGCCTGCCGATTCTCAACATCCCCAAGTACACTGAGACCACGTCGCTCACCTATCTCAAACCGGTCACGGAAAGCTACAAGTTCATGGCGCGCGTCAACAACTCGCTGGTCGGACCCTCCACCGACGTGCAGTTCAACTATGCAACGCTGCCCTCGTACGACCTCCTGGGTCTGCGCTTCGGCCTGGTGGGAGCACACTTGTCGGGATATCTGTTCGCCGACAATCTCACCGACAAGCGCGCCGCATTGGGTCTTAACACCACCGGCTTCTCGTGGACCACTCCCTCGCTCGAGCGGATTGCGACGAACCAGCCGAGAACCATGGGCATCGATGTCAAATACAACTTCTGAGCCCGCTGCACCGACGCTGAATCGCGTGCTCGGGCCGGCCGGCGTCATGATGCTGACGTTCTCGGCGCTGTCCCCGGTGGCCGGCGTTTACATCGGCGGCGACGCCGTGCTGCATCTGGCGGGCACGGGCGCAGCCATCGCCTTTCTGGTCGGCGGCATCATCTCCTTCCTGCTGGCGCTGCTGCATGCGGAACTCGGCGCCGCCTTTCCGCGCGCCGGCGGCATCTACCCGGGTATCGGCGCGGTGCTCGGGTCGCATCTCGCATTCCCGTTCCTGATCCTCGCGGTTCCCGGAGCGTTCGCTTTTGTCGCCTTCACCGCGCTGGGCCTCGCCGACTATGTGCGGGTGCTCGCACCGGGATTGCCGCTCGAGATGACGGCAGTGGTGGCGATCGCCCTCGCCGCGGCCATTGCCGCCCTGAACGTGAAACTCGGCGCCTTGGTCACCGGCGCGTTCCTGACCGTCGAGGCCGCGGCCTTGCTGCTGTTGACCGGCGTTGCGCTGCTGCACCCCGGGCGCCCGCTGTTGGAACTGCTCGCGCATCCCGTGGTGCTCGATCAGGGAGTTCTCAAACCGGTTTCTTTTTTCACCCTGGGGCTCGCGACCGTGGCGGGAGTCTGGGCGACGGCCGGCGCCAACTGGGCCATGTTCTTCGGCGAAGAGATGCACGAGGCGGAGCGCAAGATCGGCCGCGTGATCGCCTGGGTGGGATTCATCGCGGCGGTATCGATCGCCACACCCGTCGTCCTGTTGCTGATGAGCGCCAAGGATTTGCCGGCCATTTTGAGCGCCGAGGCACCCGTGGCGGCCTACTTGGCAAAAACGGGCGGCCCGACGATCACCATGCTCGTGAGTGCGGGAGTCATCGCCGCGCTCTTCAACAACGTGATCGCCGCGTGCATGGTGTTCGGGCGGTTGCTGTACTCGACCGGCCGCGATCGGATCTGGTGGAGTCCGGTGAACCGCTTGCTGTCGTATCTGCAGCCACGGCTGCGCTCGCCGTTGATTGCGACCTTGATCGTCGGCGCGATAGCAGCGCTCGCGACACTGCTCGGAGAACGATATTTGCTGATTTTTCTATCGGGCGATGTTTCAGCCTATGGTTTGATTTCCATCGCGATCTTGATTGGCCGGCCGCGGGGTGCAACGGGCCGGCATTTTCGCGCGCCGCTATTTCCGGCGCTGCCGGTGTTCTGCGTGATTTTCACGGCGCTGGCCATCGTCGCAGATTGGATGGATCCGGATGCGGGCCGACCGAGCACCATCTTGCTGGGCAGCCTGTTCGTGCTGGCGTTGGTGTACTACTTCGCACGCCTGCGCGATCGCCCTGCCTCCTGGTTGGCGGCCTCCGATTCGACCGATCGAATACCCATCGACTAATCGAATACCACGCGCGGCAGGTAGCACGAAATGACCCAGTTCGGCTGATCGACGATTTCGCTGATGCGCATGTCGGCGCACACGCTGCACAACATGTAGGCACTCTCCGCGCTCATTCCATGCTGGCGTCCCAGCAGCTCGATCATGCCGCGCACCGCATTCTTGGTCGCTTCCATCATGTCCGGGCCGATTCCCGTGGTCACTTCATACCCTTTGGCGTCGAGGTGGCGCGTCACCGGGCCCGGGGTCGAAAAACGCGGGAAACGCAGGTTCGCACCCTTTACCAGGTCGAATTTTGCGCTGACGCTCATCGGCGACTCGATCGCGGTCCCGCAAACTTCACCGTCGCCTTGAGCCGCGTGCGTGTCGCCCTAGGAGAACAACGCCCCTGCAACCTGCACCGGCAGATACAAATCGACACCCAGCGTCAGATCGCGGATATCCATATTGCCGCCGGCAGAATGCGGTGGGATGGTGCTGTGCTCGCCGGGCGCCGCCGGTGCCAGACCGATAGTGCCGCAGAACGGTTTGAGCGGCACGCGTGCGATGGACCCATACATCGCCGGCACGGCAAAGCTCTTATCGTAGGACCAGATATGCAACGCGGCGTCGGGAAACTCGTCCGCCAGCAGACCGAACCCGGGCACGATCGCGGTCCAAGCCCAGCCCGAAGGTTCGAAGCCGAGCAGCGTGACTTTCAGCGCATCCCCCGGCATCGCGCCATCGACGTACACAGGACCCGCGATCGGATTTACCCGGCCGAAATCCAACGTGCGGATATCCTCGACGGTGGACTTTGCGGTCAGCTGACCGGAGGTCGCGTCGATGTCGCGAAACTCCACCGTGTCGCCCGGAGCGATCGTGATCGCAGCGGCACGCGAGTTGTCCCACTTCATGTGGTGATGGTCGTCGTGAATGGTGTGTTTCAAGATTCACACGATAGCAGAGGAATCCGCTTTACGGCAGCTCGACGATGCGCGGTAGAATTGCACCCACATCATGAGATATCCGTACCTCCTTTCGATTCTGATTGCGGCGGCGGCGGCATTACCTTCGCATGCCGAACCCGCCGCGCAACCCCGCCTCATCGTCGCCATTTCCGTCGATCAATTCTCCGCGGATCTTTTTGCCGAATACCGATCCCTGTTCACCGGCGGACTGAAGCGGCTGCAGAGCGGCGTCGTTTTCGCCAATGGTTATCAAAGCCACGCTGCGACCGAAACCTGTCCGGGTCACTCCACCATTTTGACCGGTTCGCGGCCTGCCCGCACCGGCATCATCGCGAACGAGTGGATCGATCAGGCGCTCGCCCGACCGGACAAGAAAGTTTATTGCGCGGAGGACCCCACGGTTCCCGGCTCATCGTCGAGCCAATACACGGTCTCGGCGCATTTTCTCAGGGTGCAAACGCTGGGCGACCGCATCAAGGCAGTGAGTCCGCAAAGTCGCGTGGTTGCCGTGGCCGGCAAGGATCGCGCCGCCGTGATGATGGGCGGCCACGCCATGGATCAGGTGTGGTACTGGTCGGGCACAGCGTTCGTGACGTTGCCGGGTGCAAAGGGCTTTGAGCCTAAGAGTGTCGCAACCACCAACGCGGCGGTGACCGCCGTCATCGCGAAGCCGGCCCCGACCACGCTGCCTGCCGCCTGCCAAACGCGATCCCTTTCTGTGCCTGTCGCGGGCCACGAAGTCGGCGTGTTACAGCCGACGAAAGCCGGCGATGTGGGCGCCTTCAAAGTCTCACCGGCATTCGACCACGCGGTCACCGACATCGCCATAGGCTTGATCCGTGAATTGCGCTTGGGGTTGGGCACGGCGCCGGACGTGCTCGCAATCGGGCTGTCCGCGACGGACTATGTCGGTCACGCCTTCGGAACCGAAGGCGCGGAAATGTGCGCGCAGCTCCTCGGTGTGGATGAAAACGTCGCACGAATCCTGCAGGCGCTCGACGGCACTCACGTACCCTACGTGGTGGTGCTGACGGCCGATCATGGCGGCACGGATCTGCCCGAGCGCAATCAACTACGCGGTGCGGCCGATGCCGCACGCATCGATCCGGCGCTGTCACCAGGCCGGCTGGGCCAACAGCTGGCCGATGAGTTCGGTCTCAAGCCGCCGGTATTGCTCGCCGCGCAACCCTTTGGCGATATCTGGCTCAGCCGGGACATCCCCGACCCGATGCGGGCCCGCGTTCTGGACGCCGCACGCACAAAGTACCTATCGCACCCGCAGGTCGCGGCCGTGTTCACGGCCGCTGAGCTGCGCAGCATGCCGGCCCCGAGCGGCCCGCCCGATGAATGGACGTTGGCCGAGCGGTTTCGCGCGAGCTTCGACCCGGAACGATCCGGCGATCTACTGGTGGCCCTCAAACCGCACATCACGGCGATCGCGGATGCGCGATATTCGGTCGCCACCCACGGCTCGCCGTGGAACTATGACCGGCGTGTGCCGATTCTCTTCTACCGGCCGGGTGCGACGGGATTTGAGCACCCGCTTCCCGTCGAGACCGTGGACATCCTGCCCACGCTCGCCGGTCTGATTGGATTGCCGATTCCGCCGTCGGAGATCGACGGTCATTGCATCGACTTGGATCCGGGTTCCGGCAGTACCTGCATGCGCTAGAGACGCTGTACACTTGCGTCCTGGCATCAAGGGGGATTGTATGTTCAGCCATGTCATGATCGGTGCAGACGATATCGTTGCGTCCAAGAAATTTTACGACAGCGTGCTCGGCGCGCTCGGCATCGCACCCGGCAAGCTCGATGCCAAGGGGCGGGTGTGGTACTCCTCGCCGGACGGGCTGTTCGGCATCAGCAAGCCGATCGATGGCAAGGCGGCAACCTGCGGAAACGGCAGCACCATTGGCTTCAAGGCCAATTCGCCGCAGCAGCTGGAGGAATGGCACGCCGCCGGTGTTGCGAATGGCGGCGTGACTTGCGAGGATCCGCCCGGCATTCGCGAACCTTCAGGTCTGTACCTTGCGTACCTGCGGGATCCTGCGGGCAACAAGCTCTGCGCGCTGCATCGTCCCGGCTGATTCAGCCGTCTGCGACGAACGCCTTGAAAGCCTCCTGATAATCAGGATGCCAGCGCGATAGCGGCGGGCGATTCTCCACGATGTCTCCCGCCGCCCACAAGATACGCTTCTCATCCAGTTCGCGGCTGACGTCGTTGTCCGGACACAGAATGTAGAAGTCCTGCTTCGATAATGAAGCCATCATGAAGTCCACCAACTGGTGCGGCGTCCAGGCACCTTCGGGCTTGGGGCCGCCGGGATTCGAGGAAATCCCGGTGAATACGAACCCGGGAATCAGCAGGCGTGCCTCGATGCGACATCCAGGCATGTTGCGCAGCTGATGCTGCAGGGCTTCGGTGTAGGCTTTGACGCCCGCTTTCGCGACGTTGTACGCGGGATTGCCGGGCGGTGTCGTGATGCCCTGCTTCGATCCGGTGTTGATCACCAGACCCGCGTGCCCGCGTTTGACCATATTGGGTACGAACACCTGTGTGCCGTGAATCACCCCCCAGAGATTCGTTGCGAGGATGTCCTGCCAGTATTCTTGCGATCCCAGCACGTCGCCGCCGCGGCCGATCGCGGCGTTGTTCATGAGCACATCGGTGCCGCCGAATCGCTTCGTGACCGCCGACTCGAGGCCATCGAGATCTTCTCGTTTGCGAACATCTGTTTCCACCGCAAGAATCCGGCCTTGCGCATCGGGAGCGAGCGCGACGATGTCCTGAACCGCTTTCTCGAGCCGCGCTTCGCCGAGATCTGCGATGCACACGGACATGCCGAGCGCCGCAAATCGCTGCGCACTTGCAAGACCGATGCCGGAAGCCCCACCGGTGATCACCGCCGTCTTGCCGGCTTGCAGGCATACGTGACTCATCGTTCGTCTCCAAGTGATCCAGGCGCCGACCTTGACCTTTACATATTCGGCGAAAATCTGTGACGTCGTTGCGCTACACCACGCCTCAAACGTGAGGTGCGTCGAAAAATATCGTTGACGCAGGTTCAGACTCCCTGCGCCTTTCGTAGTTTCATTCAATTGACATAAGGAATTTTCAAATGAATAACTCAATCAATTCGAAACTCAATTCACTTTCCTCTCTCGTTGTTGCCGCGGCGGCCACGTTGGCATGCACCGCCGCGGCGAACAACGCGTTCGCCGACGAAGTCTCCTTGCTGCACACGAAGGTCGTGCGTTATTCGGATCTGAATCTCGATTCCCCTGCGGGTGCAACGGTCTTCTACCGGCGTGTCCAAGCCGCGGCGCGCGACGTGTGCTCCTCGTTCGAGGGTCGCGATGTGGAGCGCACTGCGCTTTATGAACATTGCTTCGACAAGGCGGTTGCCGGTGCCGTCTCGCAGGTCAACAAGTCCACCGTGACGGCCATCCATCAGCAAACCGTCGGGCGCGTCGGTTAGGAGTTCTCACGTCCGGGAGGGCGCGAACGGAACTCACGCCCTCCCGACCCCGGCCGACACGTGCTCGCGCGCCGAATGCCAGCGACGCAGTTGATCGAGACCAATTCGCGTCGCCCCGGATTCTGCGCCCGGACACCAACCTGAAGCTTCGCCCAATGACGGACCCTCGGCGAGCACACCCGGCGCCGCCGCGTCTGGAAAATAGTGACTGCGCGTGACGATGACCGGTACGCCGGCGGCCTGCGCCGCCGCAACGCCGGCCGGTGCGTCTTCGATGGCCACCACCGAGGCCACAGGCAATCGCAAAGCTTGCAATGCCAGCAAGTAGGCCTGCGGGTTGGGTTTCTTCAGCGGCGCCTGTTCCGCGCAAACGATGGTCGAGAACATCGATTCCCACTGACGCCCGAGTTGGCCGCCGAGCAATGCATCGACGTTGCAGCGGCTCGTGGTCGTGACGATCCCAAGCCGCACGTCTGCCGCCACGCATTCCTCGATCAGTTGCCGCACGCCGTCGCGCAGCCGCAAATCTCCCCGCGCCACGATCTCCGCATACCGCTCATTCTTCAGCCGATGCAAACGCTCCGCCAGTTGCTCGCGCTCCCGAGGTTCGAGAGGCGCATGTTCCTGGGACCGCATGTCGAGCAACAGGCGCTCGCGGCCGCCGGAGACCTCGAGCAGGGCGCCGTAGCGTTGCTCGTCCCACGTCCATGGCACGTCTGCCGCGCGGAATGCCTGGTTGAACGCCACGCGATGACCATCACGCTCGGTCTCCGCGAGTGTGCCGTCGACATCCCACAAAACCGCTTCGAGCAACTCGATTCTCGTCAGTGGTAGCGCTTGACCATGCTTTCCAGGGGGATCGGCGTGATGCGGTCCGCGTGTCCTGCGCAACCGAAGGCTTCGAATCGCGCCTGACACAGCGAGCGGGCCGCCTTCTTGGCGGCAATCAGCGCTTTTCGCGGATCGAATTCACTCGGATTCTTCGCGAAGGATTGCCGCATGGCACCCGTCATGGCGAGCCGGATGTCGGTGTCGATGTTGATCTTGCGCACACCGCTGCGGATGCCGCGCTGAATCTCCTCCACCGGCACGCCGTAGGTCTCTTTGATGTCGCCCCCATGTTCGCGGATGATGGCCAGCCATTCCTGCGGCACGCTCGACGAGCCATGCATGACCAGATGGGTGGTCGGCACGGCCGCGTGAATGGCGGCAATCCGGTCGATGTCGAGGATGTCGCCGGTGGGTTGACGCGTGAATTTGTACGCACCATGGCTCGTGCCGATGGCGATCGCGAGGGCATCGACGGCGGTGCGGGCGACGAAGTCCTTGGCCTGACCCGGATCGGTGAGCATCATCTCGTGGGTGAGTGTGCCCTCCGCGCCGACACCATCTTCCTCGCCGGCCTGGCCGCTTTCGAGCGATCCGAGGCACCCGAGCTCTCCTTCCACCGACACGCCGATGGCATGCGCCATCTCGCATACGCGCCGGGTCACATCGACATTGTAGTCGTACGGGGCGGGAGTCTTGGCGTCTTCCTTGAGCGAACCATCCATCATCACGCTGGTAAAGCCCGAGCGGATGGACTGGGTGCACACCGCAGCGCTCGCACCGTGATCTTGATGCAGCACCACCGGAATGTTGGGATGCGATTCGATCGCCCCCAACACCATGTGGCGCAGATACGGCTCGCCGGCGTATTTGCGGGCTCCCGCAGATGCCTGCAAGATCACCGGGCTGCGCGTGTCCTCGGCGGCTTCCATGATGGCTTGAATCTGTTCCAGATTATTGACGTTGAAGGCCGGGACGCCGTATTCGAATTCCGCAGCGTGATCCAGCAATTGACGTAGAGAGATGAGGGCCATGGGTTGCTCCGTTTAGTTAGAATTTTGCGTTGCGCCCGACAGAAAATTCGGCAGCTCGGCCAGCGACTCAATGAACGCGTCGCATTTGAGCTCGCGGGAATTGACGCCCTCGTTATAACCGTAGGGCACGCAGATCACCGGAATGCCCGCCGCGCGGGCCGCGGTCACATCGTTGATCGAATCCCCGACCATCAACGTCTCGCTGGGATTGACCTGCAGGGCGGCGCATGCGAACAACAGCGGCTCGGGTCTGGGCTTGCGATGCCCGGAGCAACCGCCGCCGACGACGAAGTCCAGCCATTTGCCCAACCCCAGCTCATCCAACAGCTCGACGGCCATGGGCCTGCCCTTGTTCGTGACCACGGCGATCTTCAAGCCCAGTTCGTGCAATTCGCGCAAGGCTTCCGCGGCGCCCGGGTAAGGGCGCGAGCTGGAGAGCTTCAGCCGGTGCGCCCGTTCGTAATGAAAATCGAATCGATGCAGCAATTTCGCCTTGTCGACGCTGACGGCGCCGGCCGCGGCGCCCAGGCGGGCAAGCGCGCGGTCGACGAGCACGGGAGCACCGCCTCCGATCATGTTGCGCACGTCTTCGGTCGCGAGCGACGCAAGGTTGATTTCGGCCAAGGCACGGTTCAAGGCGTCGGCGATATCCTCCGCCGTATCGAGCAGTGTGCCATCGAGATCGAACAGTACCCCACGCAGTGGAGCACCAAGCCAGCTCGGCACCCGTGCCTCGGGAGCTGCGTTCAAGTCGGCATCACTCACTGTGCACGGCGCTTCAGATCCATCAAGCGCAAGACCATCGGCGTGAAAATGAACTGCATGGCAAGGCCCATCTTCCCGCCCGGCACCACGATATTGTTCGGCCGGCTCATCCAAGAGTCGTGCAGCACGGACAGCAGGTACGGAAAGTCGATGCCTTTGGGATTCGCGAAGCGAATCACCACGAGCGACTCATCGGCGCTCGGAATGTCCTTGGCAATGAACGGATTGCTGGTATCCACGGTCGGCACACGCTGAAAATTCACGTGCGTGCGGCTGAACTGCGGACAGATGTGATTCACGTAGTCCGGCATGCGCCGCAGGATGGTGTCGACCACGGCCTCCTGGCTGTAGCCGCGGGTGTTCTGATCGCGATGCGATTTTTGAATCCATTCGAGGTTCACGATCGGCACCACCCCGACCAACAGATCGACGTGCCGCACGACGTCCGCATCGTCGGCCTTGTAGCCGCCATGCAAACCTTCGTAGAAGAGCAGATCGCTGTGCTCCACCATGGGCTGCCACGGCGTGAAGGTACCGGCATCGCCGCCCAGCTCCTTCGCTTCGATGGCGTCGTGAATGTAGCGGCGCACCTTGCCCGTGCCCTTCTCGCCGTATTCGGCGAAGGTGTCATCGAGCTCCTTCAGCAGGTTGGCTTCCGGACCAAAATGACTGATCGGAGGACTCGCGCCGCTGTCCGCGATGCGCACGCGCTCGCGCATTTCGACCCGGTTATAACGGTGGAACGAGTCGCCTTCGATGACTTGCGCCTTGATGTGCTCGCGCCGGAAGATGTGCGCGAAACTCTTCATCACCGTGGTGGTGCCCGCGCCGGACGAGCCGGTGACGGCAATGATCGGATGCCTGGTCGACATGGGTTACAGCCGCGCTTCGGGACGAAACATGGAGCGCTCGTTGAACAGCGGTGAACTGTACGGCCGGTCCAACCCGCTGGCATGCTCGCGATGATAGCGCTCGATGCGCTCGACTTCCGATCGTGAACCGAGGATCAGCGGCACCCGTTCGTGCAATGCCTTGGGCACCAGATCGAGCACGCGCTGCTGTCCCGTGGTGGCGCGGCCGCCGGCCTGTTCGACCAACAGGGCGATCGGGCAGGCCTCGTACATCAGGCGCAGCCGGCCCGGCTTGCTCGGGTCCTTCGTGTCCTTCGGGTACATGAATACGCCGCCGCGCATCAGAATACGGTGCACTTCAGCGACCATCGAGGCGATCCAGCGCATGTTGAAATCACGGCCCCGGTCGCCCAGCTTGCCCGCCTGACATTCGGTCACGTAGCGATGCACCGGCGGTTCCCAAAAGCGAGCGTTGCTGGTGTTGATGGCAAACTCGCTCGATTCGGCCGGGATCTGCAAATCCGGATGCGTGAGGATGAAGTTGCCGATCTCGCGATCCAGCGTGAATCCATGGGTGCCTTTGCCGACCGTGACCACGAGCATGGTGGATGGGCCATAGATCGCATACCCGGCCGCCACCTGCTGGTGACCAGGCTGCAGGTAATCAGCGAGTTCGGGCGCCTCCGCCTTGTCGTGGCGCAAAATCGAGAAGATCGTGCCCACCGAGACATTGACGTCCGTGTTGGACGAGCCGTCGAGCGGATCGAACACGAGAAGATAGTTGCCGCGCGTGTACTCGCCCGGCACGGGGTAGGGATCGGCGAGTTCCTCGGACGCCATCCCGGCGACCAACCCGCCCCATTCGCAGCTGCGCAGCAAGGCATCGTTTGCCAGGACATCGAGCTTCTGCTGGGTTTCCCCCTGCACATTTTGCGTGCCGATCGCGCCCAGGTATCCGCCCAGCGCACCCTTGGCGGTCATTGCGGAGATCGCCTTGACGGCGGCGGCGACGTCCACCAGCAGCGCGCCCAGATCGGTGGCACCGCGGATCCCACTCAGCTGCTGGATCAAGAATTTCGACAGGGTCGTGCGTCCAAAATGCATATGATTAACTCCCGAACACGCGGCTCGCGCGTATGTCCTGTTCTGCGATCGTCGACAAATCTTCCGCGGTGAATTCTCGTTCCTGATCGGCGAACAGCCGGCTGGCCTGGCGCAGTCGCGCGCGCTCGAGGGCATTGCGCACGCTGCGCGCATTCGCAAAGCGCGGCTGCGTGATGCGATGCGCCACATACTCGGCGAATGCCTGGCGCGCGCCCGGGCCGAAGCGGTAGTTCTGCTGTTCGAGCAGCTTGTCGCCGATGCGCAGCAGATCGGCCGCCGGATAGTCGGGGAAATCCAAATGGTGCGCAATGCGCGAACTCATGCCGGGATTGGAGCGAAAGAAGGTGTCCATGCGGTCCTTGTAGCCCGCCAGGATCACCACCAGATCGTCGCGTTGATTTTCCATGACCTGCAGCAGGATCTCGATCGCTTCCTGACCGTAATCGCGCTCGTTCTCGGGACGGTATAAGTAGTACGCCTCATCGATGAACAACACTCCGCCCATGGCCTTCTTGAGGATTTCCTTGGTCTTGGGCGCGGTATGGCCGATGTACTGGCCGACCAAGTCGTCGCGTGTCACCGCAACCAGGTGACCTTTGCGTACATAGCCCAGGCGATGCAGGATCTCCGCCATGCGCATCGCCACCGTGGTCTTGCCGGTGCCCGGGTTGCCGGTGAAGGACATGTGCAAACTGGGCGCCTGCGCCTGCAACCCCAGATTCGAGCGTAGCTTGTCGATGACCAGCAACGCGGCGATATCGCGGATGCGGCCTTTCACGGGTGCCAGACCGACCAGATCACGGTCGAGTTCATCCATCACGGCGCCGGCCTGGCTCTGCGCGAGCACCGCCTTCACCGTGCGCGCGCGGTCCACGGAATCCTCCGCCAACGCGTCAGCGGCCGGCGAGGCACCCGCCTTCGGCGAATCGCCGGAGGGCTGGCTCGACTGTCCCGCGAGCTGGTGAAGCGGCGGCGCCATCAGGCCACCTTGCTCGAGCGGGTGGACGGCTGCAGCTGCTCACGCATCGCGCCGATCACGGCCCGGTAGTCCGGTTTGCCGAAGATGGCGATGCCGGCGACGAAGGTGTCGGCGCCCGCCTCCGCGACCCGGCGGATGTTGTCGGTCTTGATGCCGCCGTCGACTTCGAGCCGGATGTCGCGGCCGCTCGCGTCGATGAGCTTGCGCGCGCGCGCGATCTTGCGCAGCGCGCTCTCGATGAAACTCTGACCGCCAAATCCCGGGTTCACGCTCATGATCAGGACAAGATCGACCTTGTCGATCACATAGTCCAGGACATCCAGAGAGGTCGCCGGATTCAGCGCCAATCCCCGCTTGCAGCCCGCGCCCTCGATCACCTGCAGCGTACGGTCCACGTGCGCCGTGGCTTCCGGATGAAAGCTGATCAGATCGGCGCCCGCGGCGGCGAATGCCAGCGCGATCTCATCGACCGGCTGCACCATCAGATGCACATCGAGCGGGATGGGCGTGCCGTCCGCACGCACGCAGCGCGGCTTGATGGCCTTCGCCACCATCGGACCGATGGTGAGGTTCGGCACATAGTGATTGTCCATCACATCGAAATGGATCCAATCGGCGCCGGCGGCGATGACGCTGCCGACCTCATCGCCCAGACGGGCGAAGTCCGCCGACAGTATCGATGGGGCAATCCGGTACATGTGTTTCTTCCAGCCTCGCCTTCTTTATTTGGGGGGTTCCCTGACTCTGGCGACGTTGATCATAAACGTACAGTCAGTTATTGTTACCCTAACGTTAAGGATTTCTTATTGAAGAACGTCACCCTGCGCCAACTCCGCGTTTTCGCATCCGTCGCCAAGCATTTGAGCTTCGTGCGTGCCGCCGAGGAACTGAGCCTCACATCGCCCGCGGTGTCAATGCAAATCAAGGAACTCGAGGCGGCGGTGGGCCTGCCCGTGTTCGATCGCACCAGCCGTCAAGTCTCGCTCACGATGGTCGGTGAATACGTGCTTGCGCACAGCCGGCGCGTGCTGTCCGCGATGCGTGATGCCGAGGATTTGGTGGCGCGATTCCGCGGCTTGCAGGCCGGGCCGCTCGATGTGGGCATGGTCAGCACCGCGGAATATTTTCTGCCGCGACTACTGGCGCAATTTCACCAAGAGCACCCGGGCATCGTGATCCGGCTGCAGGTTGCCAACAATCGCGATCAGATCATGACGTTGATGCAGGAGGGCAACATCGAACTCGCCATCATGGGACGCCCGCCGGAAGGGGGAGGGACACGCGCCGAACCGTTCGCGATGCATCCGCACATCCTCGTGACCTCCATTGATCATCCCTTCACGCGCATGGAATCGGTGCCGGTGAAGGCATTGGCCGATGAGGGCTTCATCCTGCGCGAGCCGAACTCAGGCACGCGCGCCGCGCTCGATGAATACATGCGCCGCCACCACATGGCGCCGCGAATCGTCATGCAGATGTCGAGCAATGAAGCCATCAAGCAGGCCGTCATGGCCGGCATGGGCATCTCGCTGCTGTCGCGGCATACGGTCGGGATGGAACTGCAATACGGCTTGATCGCGGCACCTGAAACCGAAGGGCTGCCGGTGGTGCGGCGCTGGCACGTGGTCAACAATCTGGCCAAGACGCTCTCGCCTGCGGCCGAAGCCTTTCGCTATTTCATTTTGGAACGCGGCGAGGCCTACCTCGCGAAGCACTTCTCGAATTAGCGCGCTGACCAGCCGGACGCTGTAAACCTACACGAGATTGAGACGTTCGTAGCATAGGTACGCGAATCGAGGAAAGCTACCATGGAGATGCCATGCTGATACGTACACCCTGCATCCTCACCGTTATTCTGTCCGCACTGACGGCCGGCTGCGCGACCACGGCGCGAACCTCGCCGACCCAGGCCAAGCTGGCCAATATGACGAAAGTCGAGAACCTCCCGGGCAAGCCCGGCTGTTTCTGGAAGTCGAACTTTCAGGGCGACTGGACGGTTCTGAATGACTCGACGCTGATCGTGCATGCTCCGTTGCCGAGGGACATTTATGTGGTGAAGTTGTTCGAACCGGTCGCCACCCTGAGTTTCAAAGAGGGGTTGGGCTTCGATGACCGGGAACACACGGGACAGATCTGCAACAATGGTGACGATTATTTGCTGGTTCCCGGTTGGCAACCGCCGCAGGTGCCCATCGTTGCGGTCCACCGGCTGACGATGACGGAGCAAGCCGAATTACTCCAAGCCGCCGGCAAGCCGGTTCCGCGTGGTCAGGCGTCCGCCACTCCCAACAACTGAGCTGCTCGCCGCAGGTACGCCTCTTTCGCGCAATCGCGCCCCATCAGAATTTATATCGCACGCCGATGGTCGGATTGATGTCGGTCGAATGGAAGTAGCCGCTGGCTACGCCATCGTGCACACCGCTGTACATGGCACCCGCGTAAGCATCGAAGTGCACGTTGAAGTGGTAGTCGGCGTCGAAGGAAAAAGCCTCCAGGTTGCCGCTGCAAGTGCTGTGCGCCGTGGTCGTGCAAAACGCCGCGGTCCCCGTACCGAAGGCGTTCTGATTGTAGCCGTAGAAAGCGGCGACCAGGTCGAGTTGGGGTACTACCGTGTAACGGACACCGGTCCAATACACATTGTTGGTCTTCTGCTTGGTGTAGGCGGTGTTGGTGACGACGGCCAGCACATATCCGCCGATGTCGCTGAATCCTGCGCTCAAGGGGTGATCGGGATTGGCGTACTTGATGTGCATGTAGCCCGCGAACACTTTGATCGGATTGAAGCGGTACAGCGCCATGAGAGAATACGTCGTATCGTCCGAGACGGTGCCCGCGAGAGAATTCGACACCGAATACCCCAGCGCCGGCAGCGCGGCAACCTGAGCAGCCGTCAAAGATGCGCCGACGATGGCGTCATTCTCCTTGGAGTAATAGGCATCGATCGAGAGTCCGGCGTATTCACCACCGATATCAGCCTGGAACGTGGTGTTGGCGCCGCCGTTCGACCCGTTGAACTTGTATACGGCGGCGAGATGCGCGAGATCGTGCACGCTGACGTAGTACTTGAGTTCCGAGTCGAGCCGGTTTTCTTCGCTGGTGCCGCCGCCCGAATACGAATTCGAGGCGCCCAGCAGGCCGAACGCGGTGGCGTTGTAATTGGGGTCATACTTGATGGTGCCATCGTTGAGCAGCGTCGTTTGTCGACCGAACGTGAGCGTACCCCACGTCGCCGACTTCAATCCGACGAAGGCGGTCTGGAAGGCTTGGCCCGCCGAGCTGCCATCCACGCCGATGCTCTGCGTGGTTGCAGACCGCCCGTTGTTCACAGCCAGCGATTTGAGTGCGTTGGCAAGTTCGCCTGACTGCGGATTGAAGAAAGTCTCAACCTGGAATACCGCGGACAGTTCCCCGATCAATGGCTCGGTCCCCTGCAGGCCCACCCGGTTCTGACCCATGTTGCTGGGCGTGAGTCCGACGGCCGACTGATAGTCGTTCGAGCGCACGATGTTTCCGCTGGCAGCCGGCCGGTAAGGAGTGAACGGCGCGCTATGGGTGTCGTATTGCAGGCCGATATCGATCACGCCGTACAAGGTGATGCCGTGCCACGTCAGACTGTCGTCTTCGGGAAGTCCCGGCCCGGTCTTTGTCTGTGCAAGGGCAGGGAACGATGCGGACATGGCACCCAACAATGCCAACGCACACGCAAGGTGCTTCGATCCACCCACACGAGATCCATTCATGAAGTTCATCCGCGCTCCCGATTCCGTTGAGGGTGGGTTGATCACACCCTCTTATGAGAGCCGGATTGTATGAAGTGACACCGGACCCCGAGATACCGATTTAAAGGAACGTCATGCCGCCAGGGCATAAGCCGGTCGAATTGGCGCCGGCTTCGCCCCGCTGACCACCCTCGGCGCGCCGCCTCGAGCGAAAGCGCGTGCCATACTCGAACAATGAAAATCAGATCCGGACGGTGCCACTTGGGCAGGCGCTGAGTGCGAGTTCTCAATGTGCTCTCGCTGTCACGCGGCGGACGCTATGGTATCGCGGGCGCATGGCTCGTGATCCTGCTCGCCGCGCTCCCTTTGGCCGGCCAGGTGAATCAAAAGCTGGATGCCACGGCGCGGCTCGATGGCAGTGAGTCGGCCGGCGTCAAGAGTTCTTTGCAGGACGAATTTCACTCCCCGTTTGCCAGCGCGGTGCTGCTGCGGATCGCGGGTGCGCCATCCCCCGTGACTCCGGAAGGCCGAGCCTTGCTCGAACGAATCACTCGAGAGATCGGCCGGGTGCACGGCGTATCCGGAACGCTGTCGTACCTGCAGGCAGAGGATCGCGGCTTGATTGGCCGCGATGGCAGTTCGATCGTGATTGTCGGGATGGACCCGGGGCAGGATCGAGCCGGTGCCTTGGTGGCTCAGCTCAAGGCAAGCGCCGACCTCCTGCGGCTGCAGCTTCAACCCGCCTATGCGGCGATCGCATTTCGCTGGACAGGCGAGGCCATCATCAACGCCGATATTCGTGTCGAAAGCAGCCGCGAAACGAATCAGGCGGAAGTGTGGGTATTCCCCGTGACGCTCGTGCTGCTCTTGATCGCATTTCGCAGCGTCGTCTCGGCGGCGCTGCCGATCTTATGCGGTGCATTGACCGTTCTGGTAACCCTCGGCCTCGCGGTGATGGTGAACCAAATTTGGCCGATGTCGGTGATCCTCGTGAGCGTGGTCAGCATGGTGGGCCTGGGTCTCAGCATCGACTACGCCCTCCTCATCGTCAGCCGTTACCGGGAAGCTTTGCAGGAAGGACGGGATCTTAACTCTGCCATCGCCCACGCTGTCGAGCGGGCGGGCGGCACGGTCATCGTGTCCGGAGCATCGGTTGCGATCGGCTTTGCCGCGATGCTGATGGTACGGGTGAACGAGGTAAGGTCCATCGGTGTCGCGGGACTGCTGGTGACGGCGGTCTCGGTGCTCGTCGCCATCACCCTGCTGCCATTGGTGCTGATCTGGATCGGGCCCAAATTCGACGCCGGCCGCATCGGCAGGACCAGGATGCGCGAAGGCGGCAATTTATGGCGGCGTTGGGCTTCCTGGGTGGATAAGCACCCGGCGTGGGTGCTGGTACTCGCGGGTGTGCCTTTGTTGTTGCTGGCGGCGCAGGCGCCGCGCTTGAGAACCGATCTACCGCGCGACTCCTGGCTGCCTGCGACCATTGAATCAGTGCAGGTATTGCACGAACTGCAAGCGACAGGCCGCGGCAACTTGAGCGAAACCATCCGCGTCATCGTGGACCTGCCCGACGGCATTACCATCGACAGCGACGCAGGCTGGACGGCGGTGTCGAATATTGCGTCTGCCCTGTTGAGCGATGAACAAGTCGACAGGGTGTGGGCGGTGACCGAGGCGATCACCCGGGATGCGCTGCCAAAGCTGCCGGAGGCGACACGCCGCACCTTCGTGAGCGCCGATGGTCGGCAGGCGCTCGTGGAATTGCTGCCTGAAGCAGGGCTTTCGCCCGGAGAATCCGTTGCGCTGGTCTCGAAGATCCGCGCTGCCGACGCCGGCGTGCTGTCGCAACTACCGGGAACCCGGCTGCGCGTCGGCGGTGTGGCCGCATTCAATGCGGACTATGAGGCAGCCATGTCGATATCCTTGAAGCGCGTGGTCTTGAGCGTCGTCGGTGCCACCGTGCTGATCCTGTCGGTGGTATTTCGCAGTGTGGCGATTCCCGTGAAAGCCGTGGCGCTCAACCTGCTGTCCGTGACAGCCGCCTTCGGAGCCGTGGTGCTGGTGTTTCAAGATGGACACGGACAGCAACTCTTCGGGCTGGCGCGCCCCCTGCATGGCGGTTTTCCAATTTTGCCCGTGCTGGTGTTTTGCGCGGTTTTCGGCCTCAGCATGGATTACGAGATTTTTCTCATCTCCCGCATCGCCGAGGGCCATCGCGCTGGTCTTGCCGACAGCCAGGCGCTTGCGGAAGGACTGGCGGGTACCGGAAGAATCATCACGCTGGCCGCGGCGGTCATGGTGACCATATTCGGCGGTTTCGTGATGGGCGAGTTCGTCTTGATCAAGATCCTGGGATTTGCGCTGGGCACGGCGGTGCTGCTCGATGCGACCGTGGTGCGGTTGGCGTTGGGGCCGGCGCTGATTCGACTGGCCGGGCGGTTCAACTGGTGGCCTGGCGAGCACCAAGGCCGTACACAGCCCCAGGACGCCCGGCTCAACCGCCGCGGCCCGAATTCATGACCCGTAAACTTTGAAGAAAAAAGCCAGGGTAATGAACGTCGACACCGCCAGGGTCAAGACTCGCACCGCGCCTGCGGAAGCGCGTCTGCCGATTTGCGTACCCACGTAGCCGCCGCACAGCGCACTCACCAACAGCACCGAGCCTTCTCGCCAATACACCGCGTGCGCAACCAGGAAGATGATCACCGCAATGGTATTGGCGGTGGCGACCAGCAACGTGCGAGGTCCGTTCATGCTCTTCGGATCGCTGTCGTGCAACAGTCCCCACACCGCGATCATCATGAGTCCGACGGCACCACCGAAGTAGCCGCCGTAGATTCCCAGCACGCCTTGAATGGCGATTGCCGTAGAGCGGCCGACGGTCAGGTGCCGGCGCAGCAACTCGCCCAATCGTCGCGCGAAAGCCAGGGCCAACGTGGCGCTCAGCATCAGCCAGGGCAGCGCCACATCGAAAGCCTGCGTCGGAGTTTCGAGCAGCAGCACCGCACCCACGGCGCCGCCGATCAGCGTCACGATGGCCAGCGCGCGCAAGGACACGCCGCCGAACGGCTTCAAGCCGTCACGGAACATCCAGGCGTTGAACAGCTGGCTCGGAAACAGCGCCACGGTGCTCGAGGTATTGGCTTGCACCGAGGGCACACCCGCAGCAATCAACGCCGGCAACGTGACGAAGGTGCCGCCGCCCGCCAGCGCGTTCATCGCACCCGCCAGCACGCCCGCGCCGCCGACCAATAAAAGAGGGTTCAACTAACTGGCCGACCAGGCCGCGCGCAAGAGCTTGGCGATTGTCTTGTCCACGTCGGCGGGAGTCTTGAGGATCAAGGACGCTGTCAGCCGCTCGGACCAACCCTCGCGCTTTGCGTCCATGAGCGATGCGTGCATCTCCGGCCCGACTGCCAGCCCCAACCGCGCCATGCCGCCACGCAGCGGCCGCAGCGCCGCGAACTGATACTTTCGCGACCATGCCGAATAACCCTTGCGCTGACTGGGGATGACTTCAGGAATGGCCAGCACGAGTTTCTCGACCGCATCCAGAATCGCGCGCGACGACGCCTCCGTCCACAGTGCGTCCTTCAGCACGTCCGGCTGGTCCCAGCCCGCCGGACCGGGAAAAGCTTCGCCGAGCACATAACTGGCCCGATTTTGCAGAAGACCGTGCTTTTCCTTGAACCACTTCAGCCGCGCCCGGGGCTTTATTTCGGGACAGGTCCGGGCAATGGCGACCCAATCGGTCAGCGACTTGCCGGTATCCCTCTGCAGCCCCTCACGCACGGACGCGAACCATTTCCGTTGCTGCTCCGTCATGTTCTTCTTGGCGTCAGTCTTCGGCATTCCCGGGCCTCGTGATGATTTCCGCGGTCACCCGCTGCCGCTTGCCGCCAGCGAGTGCTCCAGGTCGTAGATCATACTGTGCGAGAATACGCTGATCCGGTTCCGACCGGCCGATTTGGCATGGTACATGGCGACATCGGCATGCTTGATCAAGGTGGCTGCATCCTCGTGGAAGCTGTGCTGCGCAGCGATCCCGATGCTGGCACCGATGAGATAGTCGCGAGCCTCGATGTCAAAGGGTTTATTCACGGCGGCGATGATCTTGGCAGCGCACAGCTCGGCATCCTGCACCGAATGCACGTCGGGCAGGAGCACCACGAACTCATCCCCTCCGTGCCGGCTCACCGTGTCGGTATTGCGCACGCAGCCGAGCAGTCTCTGCGCCGCCTGCTGCAACAGCAGATCGCCGACGGCATGGCCATGGGTATCATTCACCGTCTTGAACCGGTCGAGATCGATGAACAGAAGCGCCGTCATGAGCCCGCTGCGCCGCGAAGAATGCAGCGCGTGTTCCAATCGGTCGGCGAGCAGCATGCGGTTGGGCAGACCCGTCAAGCTGTCGTAGAGCGCGAGTCGGGCGAGAGTATCAGCCTGATTGCGGGCGGCGGTCACGTCATGCGCAACCAAGACGACGCCGATGACTCCACCCCCCGCGTCATGAATCGGCGACGCCGTATGATCGACGGCGACCTCGGACCCATCCGGCCGGACCAACACGCCGGTGGTGCCCGACCGGCAGGTTTGGTCCTCGATGATGGCTTGCATCGCCGGGCATGAAATGCGCTCTCGCGTTTGAGAATCCAGCAGGGGAAAGACCTCGGTCAAGGTTCGCCCCGTTGCGCCCTCGAGCGTCCACCCCGTCATTTGCTCCGCAATGGGATTGAGAAATGTCACACGAGCTCTGAAGTCGGTGCTGATCACGGCGTCGCCGATCGCGTTGAGAGTGACCCGCGCCCGTTCCCGTTCTTCATGCAACGCCGCCGTGCTCGCCAGTTGGGTAGCCTCGCTGAGTTCCAACGCCTTCTCGGAGTTGCGCAGCTTCATGAGATCGCGCAGCACGATCACGCTCCCCGCCTCGGAGGCAATCTTGCTTCGTATGGGCGTGACGCAATATTCGATCACTGTCGGGCGCTCATCGCAGCCAAGCAGCAGCGCGCGCCTGAATTCTCGTTTGTGGGCGTCTGCCCCGTGAGCTTCGTCGATCGCATCGCCAAAGTCCTTTCCGTTGGACACGTCCACGATCGAAAACACCTCGGGCAGCGACTTCATCACGGCGTCGGCCGCGGGGCGTCCGGAGAGTTTTTCTGCAGCGGCGTTCATGTAAAGTACGCGGCCGTGCACATCGGTCGCGATCACGGCATCCGTGACTTGCGACAAAGCTTCCCCGAAAAAGCACTGCAGGGACTGCGGCCCGGGACGGATGGCTTTCGATTTTGCCACTGATCGCATAAAGCTCGCCTTGACCGCGTGGGACATGCGATGGCATCCGTGACATCGAGCATTTAACGCATTAACAATATCCAGGCGCTCTGCATAATTCAGGACGCCGGTCACAGCTTAACTCGCAATCTTGGTTCCAAATCGAGACTGGCCGTTTTTTAACACTTCTTATGCGTTGCCGGGTGTCGCGCTGAGCGTTCAGCCCGCCGGATGTAGGAGTTTTCTGACAGTAGCACTCGTAACACGGGCGCTACGCCCACATGTCGAGCCCTTATGTCGCGTCGATATTTCCTGCGGTCATCGCAATCCTCAGCCATGGTGGAATGCCACTCGTTGCCCGATGCAACCGCGCGACTGCGCGATGTCATCCGCTCGCAGAAACTGCTGGGCAGCGCCGTCATTGAGCTGCCGAGCGGTCGATGGCTCATACGGAATCCGGTCGCGGGCGGTCACACGGCATGGATCGAAGATGAAAATGGAATGACCGTTCTGCTCGTCAACTGAACGCGCCGCAACGCGGCGCCCGGTATGCCGATAGAACGAAACGGCATTGGTGTCGGAACCGCCTCACGGTATCGTGGCCGACGATGCGGCACTGGTTCAACATTTCGGCCCTCGTCGTCGCCGTTGCCGCGCTCGGCTTGATCGTCGTCAAGAACATCCCCCGCGAGGATCGCGACACCCTGCTCAACGTTTCGTACGATCCCACCCGCGAGTTGTACCAGCGTCTGAACGCCGCCTTCGTGTCCGATTACGCGCAGCGCACGGGCCGAAATCTGCGCATCGTCCAGTCGCACGGTGGGTCAGGACGCCAGTCTCGCGCAGTCATCGCCGGCCAACAGCCGGCGGACGTGGTGACGCTTGGGCTGTTTTCCGACGTGGATGCCTTGCGCAAGCACGGCTTGATCGCGAGCGGCTGGGCCGACCGGCTTCCGCATCATTCGCAGCCTTACACATCGACCATCGTATTCGTGGTCCGTCAGCGTAATCCAAAGCACATCGGCGACTGGCCCGATTTGATCCATCCAGGCGTCGAGATCATCACGCCGGATCCAAAAACTTCGGGCAATGGCCGGCTTAGCGCGCTTGCCGCGTGGGGCGCGATCGTGACGCGGGGCGGCACCGAGGAGGAGGCACGACGCTACCTCGTGAGCTTCTACCAGCATGTGCGCGTGCTCGACGCCGGCGCGCGCGGCGCGGCCACCACTTTCGCGTCCGCGGAGATCGGCGATGTGCACCTCACCTGGGAAAATGAGGCGATACGCGAAGTGGCGGAATCCAAGGGGGCCCTGCAAATCCTCTACCCGCCGGTCAGCATCCTCGCCGAGCCCTATGTCAGCTGGGTGGACGCAAACGTCCGCGCCCGCGGCACCTTGCAGGATGCGCGCAGCTACCTCGAGTTTCTCTTCAGCGACACGGCGCAACGGATCATCGCGGACATGGGCTACCGGCCCATCGACTCGAACTCCAACCGCGCGCCGTTGCCGCCCATCAAGCTGTTCTCGATCACGACCATCGCCCGCGATTGGGATGACGCTCAGGAGCGATTCTTTGCGGAAAATGGGTTGATCGAGGTCATCTTGAAGGAGGCGCGCCCTTGAGCCAGGACGTGGAGGCGGTGTCGGCGCCCGCGCCGACTGTCCGGTGGCGGCTGCCGTTCGGACAGACTTACTCTTCCAGCGAACTGCGCCGCGACGCGCTTGCAGCGGCGACGGTGGCCGCGATCTCTTTGCCGCAGGCCATGGCGTACGCGCTGTTGGCGGGCGTCGATCCGCGTTACGGCTTGTACTCAGCCATCGTGGTCACGGCTGTTGCGTCGCTCTTCGGTTCATCGTCGCACCTGATCAACGGTCCGACGAGTGCAATATCGCTCGTGGTGTTCGCGTCGCTCGCAGCCTTCGATCCTGACCAGCGAATCGAGGCGGCGGAGGGAATGTTTCTGCTCGGTGTCATGATCGGCGCCATCCAGATCGCGATCGGCGCCTTCCGGCTGGGTGATCTGACCCGCTACATCTCCGAGTCCGTGATTCTGGGATTCATGAGCGCGGCTGCAGCGCTGCTCGCCATCGGTCAGATCGGTACCGCGCTCGGGCTGAGAGAGCGTGGCAACGGCGCGCAGCACCTGGTGCATCGCTTATGGCTTTCGCTGCAGGGCGGCCCTGTCAATCCGCACGCTTTGAGCATCACTGCCGTGACGCTGGTGCTTGCCACGATCGCACGCTATGGAGTGAACCGCTTACGCCTGCCGCGGATGGATATGCTGATGGTGCTGATCGTGGTGACATCGGCTGCCTACTGGCTCGGCTGGACCGTCCCCGCAGCCGACGGCAGTCTCACCGTCGCTGTCGCCGGCAGGGTTCCTGCGGCTCTTCCGACCTGGCACGTTCCCGTGATCCAGCTCGGTTGGTTCGAACAATTTGCGCCGGACGCGCTGGCCATCGCGTTCCTGGGGTTGCTCGAAGCGTTGGCGATCGCCAAGTCGATCGCGGTTCACACCGGACAATCGCTCGACTTCAACCGTCAATGTCTTGCCGAAGGGATCGCCAACCTGGTCGGCGGTTTCTTCCGGTGTTTGCCGGGCTCCGGTTCCTTGTCGCGCTCGGCCATCAACTATCAATCGGGCGGAGCCACGCGGGCAGTGGGCATCATGACTGCCTGCGTCGTCGCGCTGGCCGTGCTGGCGTTGGCGCCCCTCGCGCGTTTCGTACCCAAGGCGGCTCTGGCGGCATTGTTGCTGCTGACCGCGGCTCGATTGATCGAGCCGCAGCGCCTGCTCTATACCATGCGTGCCTCGCGACAGGATTTCATCGTCCTGTTGATCACCATCTTGTCCGCGTTGGTGTTTGGTCTCGACACGGCCATACTCGTGGGCGTTGTGCTTTCGATACTTCTGTACGTCTCGCGCGCCTCCCGCTTGAAATGCGTGGAACTGATGGTTGATCGCGACGGCGTCGTGCGGGAACGGGGCGGCCACCCGCGCGCCGGCGAATTCATCATGTACGACATGGAGGGGGAGTTTTTCTTCGGCGCCGCACTTCACTTGAGCCGCTGTCTCGACACCATCATGGATCGCATCCAACATGACGGCATCAGCCACGTGATATTGCGCTTGAAGCGCGTCCGCCATCCGGACGCCGTCTGCCTCGAGCGGCTCGAGCAGTTCCTCAAGGCGTGTGCACGACGCAATGTCACCGTTCTGCTCGCGGGTGTGCAGCCGGACTTGCTCGCCGCGGCGGGCAGGTTGGGATTCTTCAGTTGGTATCCGCAGGAGCGCGTCTATGCCCAAGGCAAGGATGAGGACTCCGCGACCCTCGCCGCCATCCGCCACCTCTACCGCGAATTGCCGCAGTCGAGCAGCCCCGCGACCGATGCGGACCACCGCCTCTACTACCTACTTTAATCTGTGCTTATGCGCCATGGGCATCAGGGGCTCGCATCCTGCGCGGTTACAATTGAAGCCGCATGTCGATTTCCCTCCTCTACGCGCTCAGCGGCTTGATTGTCGGTGCCCTCGTGGGTCTCACCGGCGTCGGTGGCGGATCCGTGATGACGCCCATCTTGGTGCTCGCCTTTGGACAATCTCCCGCGGTGGCCGTTGGCACTGATCTGCTGTTTTCCGCCAGCACCAAACTGGTGGCAACGGCCTCTTACGGTTTCAGCCGGCGCGTCGACTGGCGCATCGTTGCGCGGCTTGCGGTCGGCAGCGTTCCCGCCGCCGCGGCCGTCATTCTGTGGTTTTGGTTCGATCACCGGCCCCCGGGGGTCGTCGATCATCTGATCTCCCGGTGCCTCGCCATCATCTTGGGCGTCGCCGCGGTCGCATTACTGCTGCAAGAGTACTTCAGACGCTGGGGACTGAAGTTCACCGCCGCATGGTTCGTGGACAGCGAGCGCTACAAGGTCGTTCTCACCGTGGCTGCCGGCGTCTTGCTCGGCGTCGGCGTCACGATGACCTCGGTGGGTGCCGGCGCGCTCGGCGTCGCGGCGCTCGTGGCTTTGTACCCACTTCGATTGCCAACCGATCGCTTGGTGGCGACCGACATCGCGCATGCATTGCCGATCACGGCCATTGCAGCCGCGGGCCATGCCGTCCTGGGTCATATCGACCTGCGGGCGCTCGCTTGTTTACTGATGGGCTCGATTCCGGGAGTGCTCATTGCCACCCGGGCCACCATCCGGTTTCCCCCGCAGCTTACGCGAACATTGATCGCGATCATGCTGGCGTTCGTGAGCGAGCGCCTGTTCTTCGCGTAACTTGAGAAGGCCATGAAGGCTGTGCCTCGCTGAACGTCGCGCTCGAACCTCTCACGCCAAACCCGTTTATTCGTGCAGACCGCACTCGCGCTTCAAGCCGAAGAATCGCAATTCCTCCATGCTGTCCACTTCCGCCAGCGAGCGCGTCGTGTGCACATCGCCGATCGAAAGATACCCCTTCTCCCACAGCGGATGGTAGGGAAGCTTGTGTTTGGCCAGATACTCACCCACATCGCGATCGGTCCAATCGAACAGCGGATGCACTTTGTAACGACCTCGCTTGAACACGATCGGCTCGATCTGGGCGCGCGTCTCGGCCTGAACCCGTCGCAGCCCCGCGAACCAGGTTTCCGCTCCGAGCTCCTTGAGCGCACGATCCAATGGCTCCTGCTTGTTTATGCGATTGTACTGCTCGATCCCTTCGAGCCCCTGATCCCAAAGCTTGCCAAAGCGCGATTCCTGCCACGCCGGCGAGGCGTCGGAACGGACCACTTTCAAATTCAGCCCGAGCCTTTCGGTGAGATCGTCCACGAATCGATAGGTCTCCGGAAACAGGTACCCCGTATCGATCAGGATGACGGGAATTCCGGGAATCACTTCGTTGACCAGATGCAGCATGACTGCCGCCTGAGCGCCAAAGCTCGAGGTCAGCACGTGCTCTCCGGGCAGGAGTTCCGCCGCCTGCTCCACGCGCCGCTCACTCGACAAGCGCGCAAACGCGTCGTTGATTTTCTGGAGAGAGTCCTCGTCTGCGGATTTGCCGGTTTCAGTGAGCCATCGGGTGATCGATGATTTTAAGGGCATACTCCACGTTTTCATTGATTGCTGCTGCCGACCCGACGGCGTCCTGTCTGTCAATTGATTATGATATCGCCCGACCCCGCCATAGGCTCAGGATTAAGAGCTATATGGATATAACGAAACTGCGTAACGCCGGGCATGTGAACCGATGAGGTTATGTCGTTGCGCGCTCTCGCGATAACGAAACGTCATTAGACCGCCCCTTTGACGGATCGGTAAGCTCCCGCGTCCATGATTTGCCTTCACCGCACACAGCAAGATCGAAACGCCCGCCGAATGCTGCCGTCCCGGCTGCCCGGGAGCTTCCGGATTTGCATTCAGACCTGGATGTTGTTGGTAGGAATCCTCGGGGCTTTCGGCGTACGTGCCGGCGACGAGGTGCTGCGTATCGGCGATTCCAAAGGCGTATACAAGGCGCTGCTGAATGCCTCGGGCGAACTTCAGGGCCTCAAGTATGCGGTGGAGTGGGCCGAATTTCCGGCGACCGCACCGGCCCTGGAGGCGCTTGCCGCGGGTGCCATCGATGTTCGTGGTTCAGCCGCGGCGCCGCTGATCTTCGCGCTGGCCGCGGGCGCCCAGATCAAAGCGGTCGCCTCGCTTCATTTGGAGGGAGCGCGCGAATCGGTTGCCATTTTCGTATTGCCCAACTCGCCCCTGCACACCGTTGCCGATCTGCGCGGCAAGCGTATCGGCACCAACAAAGGCTCCGTGGGACACCACCTGGTTCTCGCCGCGCTTCAGCAAGCCGGTATCCCGTTCGATGCCGTGTCGATCCAGTTCCTGCTGCCGGCGGACGCAAAGGCCGCGCTCAATGGTGGTTCCGTGGATGCCTGGTCGACCTGGGAGCCCTACGTATCCATCGCAGAGGTACAGGATCACTTGCGGCCGGTGGTCGACGGTACCGGATTGGCGATGACCGACGGTGTCGTCGTCTCGAGCAGCGCGTCGATTGCATCGAAACGTGTCCCGCTGCAGGATTTCCTACAACGGCTTGCACGGGCGCAAGCCTGGGCGCGGCAGCACCCCGAGAGCTACGCCCAGATCTATTCGGCGCAGACCGGTTTGTCGTTGGAAGTCTCGACGCTCTTGGTGCGGCACATGAGCTACACCTACGCGCCCATCGACGATGCCGACGTGCGCGGTCATCAGCAAGTGGCCGACCTCTACCTCAAGGCCGGGGTCATCCGCGAAGCGGTCGACATGAGAGGCGCATTCGATCGCACGGTCTTCGTACCGGCGGCGGGACGCTAGGCTTCGTGCAAATTCGCACTCCCCCGGCCGCGCTGGGTTGCCTCATGGCGCTGTCGGCATGGGGCACCACTTTCGCTGCGTCCGCGATTCTGAACGCCCCGCCCCGCGCAAGCGATTGGGCGAACCTCGCGAAACTGCCGGACTGGAGCGGCACCTGGTCGCCGGCGCCCGATGATCGGGCCTTCCCGCTGGGCCGCAAGGAGCCTAAATGGCTGCCGGATGCTGCGCGGCAGGTTGAGCAGCTCAAGGCAGATGATGCGGCGGGAACTCCTCGCAACGTCTTCGTCAATTGCCTGCCGGAAGGCATGCCGAGCTTTCCGTTGATGACGGTCAATGCGCTGGAATTCCTCTTCACACCCGGCCGGGTCACCATCCTCGGCGAATTCGACGGCAACCGCCTGCGGCGCATCTACACCGATGGCCGCCCCCACCCTGAGGACCCTGATCTGACGTTCAACGGCCATTCCATCGGCCATTGGGAGAAAGGCACGCTGCGGGTGGATACGGTCGGGATCCTGCCTGAGGTCTACCTGCCATTGGGCCAGGCGGTCGCGCTTCCGAACAACGGCGACATGCACATCGAGGAGCGAATTCACCTCGTCGAAACCGACCGTCTGATCGACGAACTCACCATCAGCGCGCCCCGGGTGTTGGCGGAGCCGTGGGTGGTTTCCCGGAGTTTCGTGCGCAATCGCGAGAGGCGCTTCGACATTCTCGAGGCTTCCTGCCGTCAGGGCGACTTTCGTGAAGGCAGAGATGAGAACGGCAACGCGGTATTTGTGCCGATTGATCACGAGGCGGGCGGCGCCCCCGTGCCGCCGCGGCAATAGATGCGCACGGCCTGGAAACGCTGGTGGATTTCGTCCGTGATCCTGTTGGCCGCCGAACCCGCGCTCGCCCACCATTCTTTTGCGATGTACGACTCCAAGCAAGTGCTCACCCTCGATGGCACCGTCAAGGATTTCCAGTGGAGCAACCCGCACGCCATCTTGTGGTTGCTGGTCTCGACGGGCAAGGACCAAGATCCGCAACTCTGGACCATCGAACTGCCCACGAGCCCGGCGGGCCTGATGCGCATGGGATGGGACAAGCACGCACTCAGCGTGGGCGATAAGCTGGTGCTGGAAATAAATCCGTTACGCGACGGTGAGCACGGCGGATCGTTCAGAAAGGCGACGGTCCTCGCCAGCGGCAAGGTGCTCACCGTGACAAGTCCCCTCACGCCGGTCGTGACGGCAGCGCAGACCCCGGTTCCTTAGCCCGCTTTTAGATTCTTGCGCGCATCGAGGCGGGACTGATCGCGTTCCGCGACAGCCTGCTTGAGGCGCGGAATGATTTCGCGGCCATATGCGATGGCGTCCTCGAGCGGATTGAAGCCGCGGATCAGGAATGTGGTGACGCCAAGATCGTAGTAGGCGAGCAAAGACTCGACCACCTGGTCGGCCGTTCCCACCAAGGAGGTGGAATTGCCCTTCGCGCCCGTCAGGGCGGCAATCTCGGTCCATAGCCGCGTGTCCACCACCCTGCCTCGCGCCGCGGTCTCGAGCAGACGCTGCGAGCCGGCATTGGCGGGCGGCGTCTTGCGCTTCTCGAACAGCTTATGAGCCCCCGCGCCTTGCAGTGCCTTTGCTCGCGCCAAGATGTCATCAGCGCGCGCCCATGCATCGGCCTCGGTACGGCCGAGAATCGGGCGCAGCGACAGGCTGAAGCGAATGTGTTCGGCACGCCCGTACTGCGCCGCGGCGCCGCGCACCCGCGCGATGGTCTCGGCGACCTGGGCCAAGGATTCTCCCCATAGCGCATAGACGTCGGCATAGCGCGCCGCCACCTTGATCGCGGCATCCGAGGACCCTCCGAAGTAGATCGGCACATGCGGCTTTTGCAGCGGCTTGACGGAGGAAAAAGCCCCCTCGAAGCGATAGTTCGGACCCGCGTGATCGAACGGCGCATCGCTGGCCCAAACGCGCTTCAATATGTCCAGATATTCCGCGGTGCGCTCATAGCGCTGATCGTGCTGCAAATAATCGCCGTCGCGCCGCTGATCGGCATCATCCCCGCCGGTGATGACGTGCATGGCAATGCGGCCGCGGCTGAAGTGATCGAGGGTCGCCAAGGTTCGCGCGAACAGCGTCGGGGCAACGAAGCC
>Ga0116229_10000407_pt1 | contig 56133 bp, 41 predicted proteins | sample S1TSphgellanicum_3_FD_87313 | JGI IMG/M metagenome (GOLD analysis project Ga0116229, IMG submission 87313) | Host-associated microbial communities from peat moss isolated from Minnesota, USA - S1T2_Fc - Sphagnum magellanicum MG | ecosystem: Host-associated > Plants > Peat moss > Unclassified...
AAACAATTATTAATTTAAACTAGATAATAATATCAAAATCATATTTTCATTAAGTAATCATAATTATTAAATATCCTATAATCACCTTTGAAGTGCAAAAGAAAAAGAGTAATGAAAAACTAGCAAGAAGAAAAATAAGCTTTCTAAGTTATAAAACGTTTTGTTTTTTGTTTTTTTCTTAGGACCCCTCGTACTTTCAAAGCTCATAACTTTCTTATTTCTTATTCATTTAAAACGATTTAAAGTGTTGTAGGAGCGCCATCTAAATTCCTACAAATCACATCTGAACTCTAATAGCCAAAAAAACAACATAAATTGAACTTTTTAGGTGTTTAAGAACCGGCCTTAATAAAAAACAATTTGAGTTTTTTGACCCCCTTTACTTTGGGGGGCCATAACTTTCTCATTTTAAATCTGTTTTCAACGATTTTTAGTGTGTTAGATGCGCCAAGAGGAGGGCTTCAAGTTTTGTTTGGACACCAAAAGCAACAAAGCCCTCCCCTGGCTGTTATACTTTAATACAATAGTTGCATCTAATGTGTAACTAGGTTGGTCCATGAGGTTTGTAATGGAATGTTTTAACCCATATCCTTTGGCTTTCAATTTTATTTGGCTTAGTATATAACTAGGAGCAATAGTCATGTTGAAACCAAATACCAAGTGCCATTGGGCAGGAATAAATGAAAAAAACTTGACCTTTATGAAATGGTCAAACTTGAAAATAAGATCGGATTATTCTAAACCTACTTATATAACCTAAACCTAGCTATTTTTCAATCTACTTACATACCTAAATAAGCCTACTTATTTAATAGGGTTTAATTATTGTCTACCTACCTAAACACCACGTGTCAACATCTTATTAGCCATAAATTAAATGATTTAGATTTCATTAATTAATATTTAAAATTTAAAAAATAGGTGGACCTTGATTGCCACATGTCACCATATAATTGGTGTTAAAATATTGAACACGTGTCAAATGGTTAATGAACGTTCCATGGTGTGCCACGTGTCATCATCATAGTGGTAAAAACTTTAATGATTAAGATTAATCCAATGTTGTAGTTACCTAATCAAGGCCCTAACATAGAGTGGTTGAGCCCCTTACAACAGGGGGTACCAAAGATGTGCAAAAACCTAGTGAACGAGATGGTAGTGCTAAGAAAGGAAGGTTGGTTAATTGTGAAAATGAGAGGAAGGTATGTTTAGAGGGTAAGCACAATCCTCTAGATGGTGCAGTTGAAGAATCATTACAAGACAATAGCCTTGCTTATTATAGTAGCAAAGAAGGGGGAAAACATTAATTGGATAAAAATGTTTTTCTAGGGCTTGAAGCTCGACATGGAGAAATGGCTGCCAAGGGGCACCAAGCCACCTATAATGTATGTGGCCCATGCCATGGACATGTTACATAAATGGTTTCCACTTGAAGGCCACTAGATCATAAGGTGGTTTGTGTCCAAATGGGCTATGAGGAGGATGAAGAAGGTACCATCCACCTTATAGTAAGTAACCCTATCCCCATAGCCTTCCAAGCTACTAAAAAGACTACAATTTTTGTAAATGGGGATTTGTGGTCTTTGCACATCCCATTACCAAGTACAAGTGAGACTAGGTATAAGATAACTATTTCTCCCATTGGTAGGGGGCTTGCCATAGAGGGGGAAATAATGAAGAAGGCAAAAAGGGTCAAGCAGCTCAGAACACATTTAAGGCAAGACCTTCTAAAGTTGTCAAATAGAAGGCCCCCAAGGTACCATCACCTCCCAAGACAACAGTAGCAAGCAAGAAGGTGCAACCTAAGAGGTAGCTACGTTGTCCCCTCAAATCACCCCTTGGAAGGAGTGTCCCTTCCATAGAGGGTAGGTCGAGGCAAGCTTTGATTCCAAGATTTCCTATTTGGAGGAAGCAATCATGTTTGATGTGGACATTGACTCAGATGATGAACACCCAATTGGGAGTCTTAGGCAGGAAGGTACAGTTTCTGGAGCACCATCACCTTCCTTCAATAGGGGAGGATTATAACACCTTGCCAACTTGCCATCACAGATAGTAAAGTCCACCCAAATTGATCATAATGAAACTTAGTTGGATAATAATCCAAAGGATGAAGACATGGAAGGACAAACAGCTTGGGAGAAGAGTAATTTGGCACCCTTGCAGGTAGTGGAAGAATGGGCTACTGTGGCCCCATAAGTAGGGAGGAATGGGGGGGAACCTGAACCTATTAGGAAAGGAGGGCTAGATGCAAGGCAACATACTGAGGGTGCTACCATCTCGACCACCAAGATGGGTTAAGAGGGTGAAGCTCTAGCCAATCAACAGACTACCTTCTCCCCTATGCATTCTATAAGATGTAAACCAACATTGTTTGTTGATAAGAAGGCATTTAGTTAATAAATAGTAACTCCTCCTAGAATTACACATAGTCAACAAGTGACGGTAGAGGAAGAGTCTATGGTTATAGGGAAGGTTAGGAACCAAAGGAGTTAGAAGTACAAAGAGTGTTCCCCTACCCCCTTTCAATAATCAATTCATACCATTGTGCTTGTTGAGTACGAAAACCCTAGCATTAGTGGGCACGTAATACCAGTGGTTGGATTAGGAGGTAGTAGGAAGAGGTCCATTGCAAAGGCCATCCTCAACCTAAGGATCTTAGTAAAAGTGGTAGAGCAAAAGGTTGAGGGTTTGGAGGAGGTGTAGAATAGATGGAGATATTGGACAAGGAGAAGATAGCTGCAATTAAGGGACAATAACAAGCAAAAATAATTGCCCAACTACATTTGGAGAAAGTAGTTGAGCTGGAATGTAGTTTCTAAAAAGAAAAAGTGAAAAATGAAAACCTCAACCGTTTAGTAGGGTGAGCAAATGAGATGTCTACCAAATTGAAGTAGAAAAGATAGGAAGTAGTGTTATTGTAGGCCCAAGTGGACAAGTTGATGGTGGACAGTAACAACCTTTAGGAGGTAGTGGATGTGCAAATCGAAAAAAGGTTCAGGGCGAACTACAAAATAACCACCTTGAAAAAACATATGAAGATGGAGGAGGCAAATAAGGTGAAACTCCTGGATAGGCTAAGCAAACTTAACAATGAGGCCTTTACCTTCAGACACCAACATGATATCCAGGGGGTAAAATAGGATCATAAAGAATATGTCCTACAATAATTATTACAATTGTCATAAGAGACCATAGCCAACCTACAAGCACAAATTGATTTGTTCAATAAGATGGTCATGCTTGAATTGTAGGGTCAAGTGGCAAAGTGGAAGCGCAAAGCTTCAAGGTTAGTTATGGTAAATGCCAGATTAGTTAAGTACAACACTCTCTTTAAGGAACATACCCTCTTGAAGTTGGAAGCAGTAGCTTGGTGATAAAAAACAAAGAAGAGGGAAACTACATGGAATGAGTTCAACGGGGAGCTCAATGCCATCTTGGATGTTGCCCTTTTCCCTACATTGGCAGATGAGGCGGCCTATCGTCAATAGCTAATGACTTATAAGCAAGCCTTCCCGACTTCAAAGTTGATGGTGCTCAAAGCATATTTAGTAGCTTTGATGGTAGTAGTGTAGAGGGTAACCCCCACTAATAATTAACCTTCAAGACACCAAGAACCTTCCTGGGCCTTGAGGAGGAATTTAAAACCCCTAAAGACATTGGTTCTCCTTCTAGGATAATAAGTGGTAGTGCATCTTTATAATTGCATCCCCACATAGTAAGGAGTATGTAATCTAAGGTAGAGGGGGGATAATGTTAATTGGTAGAGATATCTAGACTAATTAGTTCCATAGGCTTCTTAGTAACTACTAGTTATTAGTGGTAGACTTACTGTCCCTTACCCAAGGGGTGAAGTTAATGGGATTAGGTAGTTCGGGTTAATGAATTGTTGGAAGTAATCCACCTAATCATCTAGGAGATTTTTAAAATGGGATTAGGATAAGGGTCCTATTTTCTAGGGGTTAGTGTGGGCCTTGTGTGTGGTATGTGGAAAGAGGGATGAAAGGAAGTGAGAGAGGATGGGAAAATCATTCAATACTTGGGGGAGTGGGGGGTAACTTGGGAATGTAAGACTCTCATGGAGAGGGGTGTAAAGGAATGGAGAAAGATGTATGTACTTAGGGTATGATTTTAATGGAAGATAGCTACTTGTGTCTCTTATGATGTTGTGCTATTTTATGAGTGAGGAAGGTAGAATAGTTGATAATCTACAAATAGGATGTTTCCTTAAGTTACTAGTTATGTATTTTCTTTAGGACATGGAATAACGAGGTTTAACTTGTGGTAGCTTTTGAATAACCAAGCTATTGGTTACCTTTGGAAAGTAGTAGCTAGTCCTTGATGGTAGAAAGCAACGGGAAGGAAGATCAACAAAAAGCCACATGTAGATTGAAGGGTTCCTTTGCAAGTAATAAGCAATGGCTATAAAGGAAGGCAATGGGTTGCAGACGATAGAGAGCAAGGGAAGGGTTGCTTGAGATACTGAAGGTGGCAAGTCAAGTCACCATAGGACCTATAAGGCCTAAAAAGTAGGGACAACAATAGTAGAAGGTCTGTTAACCCCTTAGACACCATCTAGGAGTGTTGAAAGTATTGTAGAACCAACAAAAGTAGCTACTTTTGGGTTTTGATCACTTCTCATGTTTCCCCTCTCTACTTTTTCCCCATTGGTCTATTGGTTTTAAGCAATAGACCCTTACCTACCTCCTTCTTCTTGGTGCAATGTCTTATTTACTACTTGAGTAATTGTAGTAAAGTAAATTAGTGAAGGTAATTTTTTTGTGGATTAATGAGGTGTTGACCTTGCCCCTTGGTCTTACCTCTTAGAGGACAATAATGATTAAAGGCCGCAATTTCACCTCTTAACACTTGGGTTTCAACATTAGGTGTCCTTGGGTCTTTGCATCTTGGCTTTTGTTGTCCTCAATTGTACAATTGCATTCCTACTAATTTATGACGTGATGTATAAATGACATTTTTCTTTCCATTTGATAAGTTGGCACAAGACCCCTATCATGTGGTAGCTTGGCATTTGTTCCTTTTGTTACTATAATGGTGTTTTGTTTAGCCCCTTAGGGGGGGCACTAGGCATAAGGAAACAAGGATATGATTCAAACATTTTCTAGTAGGTGATTGGGAAATTGTAAAAGGAATTCTTTTTATGGGTCTAAACTTTAATAACAAGTTTGAATTTAATGCCTCCTTCCCAACATGATCTTTCAACTCATAAACGCCTTCTCTATAACTTAGTCCTTAGACATGCATGAGAATACTCTCGAGAAGCACACATTTCGGCACCATTTTCTTTTACTTCCATGTCCTTCAACACCACCTTAATGTTCACCACTTTACATCATGAATTAGATGGATTCTTCTTGCTTTTTTTGGAAGACTATGAATTAGACTAAGACCTTGAACTTTCATTTGATTCCTTCAAACTAGCATTGCAATGCATGCCGAATTTATTTGCAAGTGGTATTTTTGGGATGGTTTTTGAACACTTCGGAAATTACTTTCACCCCAAAAAATTTACAAGTGGATTCCCACGATTGTTTCAACTTTATTTTCATATCTCACAAGGTCATATTCCATGTCAAATTGCATATCTCCTTGCATAATCATATATATGTGTGAAAAGTGCATCCCCCCTTTTAACCATGACCAAGCCCTTCAGTGGAGTTCATCTTGATACCATAGGGGAAGTGTTGTACTGAGACACAAGCCACATTTTATGCCTTTAATTTTGTGATGCATTTGCAGCACATTTTTCCTGACATTAATTCGGAGTAATAACCAAGGGTGGATGTGAAGCAATAATCCATTGTATCGAATGCCTTTTGGAACTTAACCGCAATTAGGTTATTCTTTAGCTAAATGTTGCAAATGTCTTCAATTTGATGTCAAGAGGGGTCATATTTTAAGAACTTCATGTAGCAACTGGACATCATGCAACTTGTCTCCTTTTTTCGTGTATTCTATGCATTTGATTCTCCCCTATTTTGCAATCACCATAATCGTGAAAACGATGTTATAATCATCCATTTTGCCATGGGAACTTGTCAAAGTGATCCTTTGGGAAGGGCACTATTTGCATTAGCCCACTTTGGGGTTTTACATTCTACAAATAGTTATTTTTCTTCTTTTCTATTTCCATCCATTGTAGATGACACTCACATCATCGACCCCCCCTCCATTGTATCCTCTGCATACGAACATTTTTAAATTGAATTTTGTGCAATAGGTCTTTCTATCCAACCTCAAAAATGTGTAGCATGGTCCCCCTTTGGCTTGCCACTTGGTTTCGAGACCCCATCCCAATTTAACACACCATCATAAGGAATTAGAGTCTTGGGGGTTCCATTAAGCACCTCATCATTCAAATCATCCTTCATTTAAAATATTTTATGAGAATATGTTTAGCATATTGACTTTCTCTTTAGATTGGGTGATGTCCAAGTAGCCTTTGGAATTCTAATTCATTGTTATGCGCAATGGCCATTGTATCTATTATGTTGCACATCACCTTCTCTCACCTTCATAAATTCCTTTGTTTCTTCTTTCCTTTAAGTGTTTGGTTGCCTTTTGGGTCCAAGGTCCTTTGATAGCTTTGAAGGACCTCTAGCCCGTAAACAAGCCTTTCTCCCAATAACTTTAAGTGGCACTAGCTTCATACTAACAACCACCATCACCCCAACAACCTATTTGGGAAGTTGGGCCCTTGTAATTTCAATCGTAACACCTAGGTTCATGGTCAACTAACGTCCCTTCTTTCTTGAAGCCTTAACATGAATCGACAATAACACCTTCCCTTTTTAACAAGATCTCAAGGTAACATGCGATCTTTTATCACCCTTAACACATGCGTTCCCTTCTTTTGAACAATTCATCAAACAACAAATGGTTCATTTTCAAGTTCCATTTTGAAACATTTGCACCATCATACCTTCTGTAACATGTGCTTTGACGGAATACTTGAAGCCCATCATGCTCGAATTTTATCATGTTCCAGCCTTAAGGCAAATGCTTGACTTATAATTCGACCAATCTTCCCAACCTTTTGATTATCTTTTTAAATTTTCTTCACAACACTTCGGACCCACCTTAGACTGCCACATCCTTCAATTGTAGGCCTTCCTTGATGTGTGTGCACACATCCCATTGACCTTATGGGTATCCACTTAATACACTGCACCATAATAATGAGCGTATAGGGACCCATGATGCAGTTTGTAACACTTTTGTTGCCATTGCGAGAGATGTTAGCTTTCACATGGGACGAGAATAATTACATGCATTTCTTTTAGCTATTCTCAATTCCTTTCATCAATGATTTGACATTGTGATCACAAAAGATGGAATCTGCACCTTAGTTGACCTTGTCATAGTTGACCCAATGCATGTTGATCTATTTCCTCGATTTCACATAACTCAAGAATTTGCTACCTCTAATGCAGCTCAAGCCAAAAAAAGAAGCTACCATAATCAACACCCCATCGATCAATTCTTCTTTCTAGCAATTGAAGTATTTGGATGTTTACACAAACAAGCCGATATGTTCTTACACGAATGTGCCAATGCTATTTGGAGCCTAAAAATGTTAAAGGCCCTTCCCTTTTTTTTTGTCTTGGTTACTTTTTTCCATCAAAGATTTTCAATTACATTGCAAAGGATGCAAACATCCTCCATCTTAAGTCGGGCAGTAGCAATAGGTCTAGTTACGTCCCAACTTCTACCCATTCAAGACATAGCCCCCATTGCCACGGTTGACTTATTACAAATTGTTAGTTGTTGAGATGGAGAGTTTTTGACATCTAACTTGTTCTAACTTGACGCCCTTTAAATTATTCCTTGTTTTTGATACCTATGTACATCTTCCGAATATGTGGTGTGTTTTATAAATAAAGTTTTACAAGTTTTGAGACCATGGAGTTTGTAGTTGAAACATTGATAGATGGAGGTGGAATAATTTTTAAAAAATCATCATTAATATTGTAGTGGGGATTCTTTAGGGTAAGTGTCAATATTTTTCCTTTTGTTGTTTATATGAAAATTGATTGCACATTTATTATAAATTGTGCAAATGTATGTTGTGGAATTTTTTGAAATCCTAACATTTTAATATTCTACATTAACATATATATCCCTAATATGTTAAGTTTATTTTCGATATACTCATGCTAAGGACCAGGGTATCTAAAGATTCAAAAATACTCATACTATGAAAGTACCTTACCTTGGAACAATTTCTCTTACCTAGGACCCTACCCATTTAACCACATAAGACCTTTGGACATAATATGTATTAGTCTGCTATGTGAAAAATGACATACCAATACAACATTGGTCCAATCCTAGTCATATTGGGCCAAATCTTTGGAGAAGTATACAAAGAAAAAACCAACCTAATTTTGGACCACCATGAAGGCCAAAGGGCAATCCTGAGTTTATCTCAGAACAAGCTTCTAGGTGAGAGTCTTCAGAACTCTCTCTTTCCAGAGCTTCCTATATAATAATGCACCTGGTGGTGGAGGGCCACAGTGAACCAGCACCCACCAATGCACCATCCACTGGATGGCTGTTATTGCTCAGTTGTGGATGAACTTCAACTGAGTTAATATTTGATTTCACCTTGGTAACCAATTTTGTAAGAAATAGGTCTCATACACAGGTAGATAGGTAGGAAAATAGGTAACTATTAGGTAAGTGGATGGATTATTCTTAGGTAAGGGCTGATTTTACTACCTACTAACAACCCAGAAGTGGGTTATTAGTAGGTAGGTAGTAGAAAAAGCACTGAACTAACCATCATGGTTAGCTAGGCAACTGGAACCCAACAGAAAATTGTTTCCTGACCACTTACCATCCATCTTTCATGGTGCACTGGTGGGTGCTGGTTCACATGGCTGTGGTGGAGCATGGGTGCGTGGTGCCTTGTCATTTTCCATTCGAAATTGATCTGGCAAGGCCACAGGGAACCAGCACCCCCACCAGTGCACCATCCACTGGATGCCCATTATTACTCAGTTATGGACGAGCCTCAACTGAGTTAATATTTGGTTTCACCTTGGTAACCAATTCTGTAAGAAATAGGTCTGATATGCAGGTAGATAGGTAAGAAAATAAGTAATTACTAGGTAAATACATGGTTTATACATAGCTAAGGGCTGATTTTACATACCTGGTAGAAGGTAGGTAATAAAAAAAAGCAACTGAGCTAACCACCATAGTTAGTTAGGGAACTGGAACCCAACAGATAATTGTTTCTTGATCACTTACCATCCATCCTTCATGGTGCACTGGTGGGTGCTGGTTCACTGTGGCCTCGATCATCAGGCAGACCTATTTACTTGACCGCTGTTTTTGATGGCCCTTATCATCAGTAAGATTAGTACTTGTCTGAGTTCAGTACATCACATGCTTTATGAGAACCCTGATAACTTAAGAGGATATTTGGGACGAAACTCTGGAACGAGTAGGTGCAAAATAATAGAGTAATAAGAAGGCAAGGCTACTGTTATTACAACTTATTACTCTACCGACAATTTTTGATACATTAGTTATATCCTTAAAGTGCACAGGGTATATGAGTTTGGTCATATACAGGGTGAGATTTTTAAAAACATGCAAAACAGTACATTAGCATTTAACTTGGGATCAAACTCAGAAAACCAGCAATTTTGGTGGTAAACTGAGTTTCATCCTGTCTTTCCTTTTTCCTGAGCGCCTCCACTGCTGCTACATATATTTTCACTGCTCCTAATTAGTCTCGGACCTCGTGCATTAAATGCTGAGTATCAGCATTTCATACTGAGATTTAATGAAATGTCTTTACTTCGCGCATACCACTCAAAGAGGGAATAGGGAGTGAAAGGAGGCCCAAAGACAGGGTGAAGAGGGGGTTACTGTACGGATACCTCTATTGTATAGTCATCGTTGATTTCAGTTTACTTATTCATAAGACAGGTATTCAGGGGCTGAGATTTCACCTTGGCGTGGGTTGAAATCGAGTATGAAATTAAGTAATGAAACCAAACCAGAAGCTTCAGGAATCAGGGATGCAACGGATGAAACTGCAGAAAGCGCGTAACAGTATGAGTGAAAGCAAGCGCGTTAAAGTGACAGTACCTAGGTACCTTCTAGCCAGGATGCTGAAGTGGTGTGTGCACTAGGGACAAACATACATTTCAATGCAGAGTGGCAACACGACGTGGCACCAAAAAACAAAACTCCTGTCCCTAATATACCTTTTTTTACCACTTTGACACAATTTATTGAATAATTAATTAATTTTGAAATTTTCATTTCAACAAATATAATATTGTCAGGATCAATATTTTCCTTCTAGAATCTTGTTATTAAATTTCTTTTGGGGGAAAATTTCAACTTTCCTCAAAATATTAGTGTCAAAGTCGCCAAGGCAGTAGGGTAGGGTAAGTTAGACTGATCTGAACCAGATGATAAAGGCTATGCGTGGAAAAGCTATACAGGCAATAATTTGTGAGGAAAGTTACCGTCAGTGTCCAAGGCCATGGATTAAGGTACCTGGGCCCATAATCACAATTTGAAGCACTTCATTGCATGTGCCACTTGACAACCTACTTGAGGTGGACCCTTAAGCCATTGAACCAATAGGGTTTTCCTAGGCCAAATTTCATTGCTCAGAGTAGTGGGAATTTCGAAGGAGTAGAGTGTTTGAGTATGCCTCATTTTTCATTCACAAACATGGGTCGAGATTAGTATACTTGTTTAGAATATTAGATAACATATTGATATGAATACCTCAAATTTGCCTTTTGCTCCCGGGCATCGCATAGTCACTTATCCAGATTTGTTGATCATCCTTCCAAATATCAATTTTCAATATGCACAAACATCATTAGCCACTAAAACAACCATCCGTTGTCTTACCACATGTGCCCTGAACCATGATTTCCTTGACATAATTTCTAAAATAATCTCAGGGTACACAGAACAACAGGTTATGTATTCATTAGACTACGTATACACTTCTTTCTCTGTTGTATATCTTCCAAGAATCCCAAAACAAGAATTAAACCAATATTCATCCATTATGCTCTACCAAATTTTTTTTGTGTGTCCAAGGATTATTGAGGGAAATACATAGCACCTTAATAAATAATTTAGATAAGTGGGTACCTAATTTTAGTGGTTTGGCAATTATAGGTGCTTTCTATGATCCACTTATCAGAGACATTGTGGTTCCAAATAAACCCTGAGCGTGGTTGGGTTACAAAACCCAGTTGTGTTACACCCTGCATTTAATATTATGGCAAGTACTGAAGGACAAGAGTTAGGGATGGCTTGTCTCAATGTATGATCTGGAACAAAGAATGATCGTAACATACGCCTTTGTAGATAACCGTAAGCCAGACTATATATCAAATCATAACTGGAGATATGAATTAGTGTTGTATGGGTATCTTGTTTCTTCTCTGCCCTCAGGGCTGGGTAAAAGTAAAATTTATAAATTATTCACCCAATTTTATTACCCCAAAAATTACATCCCACCCAGATCTGGGTATATTGTGAATGCAAAATTTGTTATGTTGGGTCAGGGTTCAGGTACCCCTAACTAGGCATACTCATTTGTATGGGTAACCATCAAACATGGGTAAACTATATTTATCCCATTGTGTTCTTGGGTATGTAGGAAAAATCAAGCATAGTTAGTAGATTTTGGAATCATGAGGTAAATTTTCCAATATAATTCTTTTTTTGGTAATCATTAACAATTTGGATCACGAAATTAGAAGCTATATTTGCAGTTCTTTAAATTTGAGTAGGTTACAATTAACATAAAAAAATTCACAAACTTGTAAAATGTACAACACATAGTAATGATGTTTAATCAATATTGCAAAAACAAGGTCTAATTCCATATATTTTCCTTATCACTTGCAACCCTATATTCATCAATTATATATGTGGGAGGAGTGTATTTTTTCAAACATTCACTCATGCTCCTTGGCCATGTTCCTTCTAGGTCGTCAAGGCTATTGGAGTTGAGATTTTGAAATGTTGGCTTATCAAAAAAAATGTTGTCATAATGTCACTATGTACAATTTATGGTGCGTTCACACTTGATGTTAAGTCAGTGTTAAATGAAATTCTAGATGGCGTCCTAGGTGGCACGCAATGTTAAATAGGTGATAGCTTAATGTTAAGTGAATGTTAGCTTAACATAAAATTTTCATGGTATGTAGGATTAAGTCCTAAATGACTAGCATGATGTTACAGGACTTAACACTAGAGTCCCTAACACCAAGTGTGAATGCACGTTAGCAGTCTACCCCCATCATTAGTCTTAGCATCTCAGTACACTCCTCATTATGCCTACATTCCCATCCGTTGGTTTGTACTCATTTCATAGATCATCCCTTCAAAGCGCCACAGAGAACCAGCACCCACCACTTCACTATCCACTAGATGCCTGTTACAACTCAGTTGTGGATGTTCCTCAACTGAGTTACTACAAGGTTTCATCTTGATAACCCATTCAATAAGAAGTAGGTCTAACATATAGACAGGTAAATAAAAAAATAGGGGACTACTAGGTAAGTAGAGAGTTCATACATAGTAGGTAGGGGCTGTTTTTACTACCTACCTAAGTGGTAGCTAGTAAATAAAGCAACTGAGCTAACCACCATGGTTAGCTAGGGAACTAGAACCCAACAGAAAACTGTTTCCTGATCACATATCATCCATCCTTGATGGTGTACTGGTGGGTGCTGGTTCACTGTGGCCCCTTCAAAGGCCTCTACATCAAGCACAAGAACAGGATTGAACTTTGATTGCAAAGGAAAAGACTAATAAATATATGCTTGGCAGTTTCCAATGTGGCATCTATTTTTATTTACCTGGATTTTATATACCCATCCTTAGATCTGGGTACTTGACCTAGTTATATCTTTCTGGAGTGTGTAATAATCACTTAAGAAAATCCAAATATTCATCACATTAGGTACCCAACACAACTTGGGTTCTTGTCTAGTTAGTTTTTACCCTACCCTTTACCCACATCACCCACCCTACCAATCATAGTAATGATTTACTAACATAACACTGATATGAACCTTCTATTACATCAGGAAAAATATCATACCCTTGAAACAAAAGTTCAAACCACTGTCAAATATTTTAGACATTTCAAAGAAAAGAAGACTACAATTTGAGTGGCCTGGAAAGAGAGTATGGGTGGAAAAGCTTTCCAATGATCAATTTATTCAATTAGAAACCCTTGATTCAACTACATGTTGATTCAACCTATCTACTAAAAGGATATCAGCCATTTTACTTTGCATTACTAAATATACCATCTTCATAACATTAAATTGTTAAGAAAAAGGAGATCACTCATGTAAAAGTGTAATTAAATATTGTAATTTAAAAAAAAAATCAGACAATTATATTCCATTTGTGGATTATAAATCCAAGGACACTTTCCAAGGTTCTTATTTACAACAAAAAAAAATTCAAACCAAGCAAAAGCATAATGAGACACAAGATCCCCAACATAAAAAACTTTAACCAAAAAACTAGAACAAAAATAACCAAACTAAACTTTAAAAATGGAATAATTATCAAAGTAACATAATTAATTTCAATTAACAACCACAAATTTTTTAATCTAGTTCAGCTTGAGTCTTCAAGATAATTCACTTGACATTACGAAGGGAATTGGAACAATAAACCTTAGGCAATTTATGAAAAATATGTACAGTCCTTGCATGTGACACCTGATTTTATGTTCATGTCATGAAATGATAATAAACTTCCAATTGAATTTGAGCAAAAGACCCAAAGATTGGTCCAAGGTTTAACCTTATATGCAGGGATCTCACTTGTGAAGCTACTGTTTTTAGCCATCCAAGGCTTTAACAAAGTCATTTCTTTCACAACTAAACCATGTTCAACTAGACCTACTTATCTAGAAGCTAGAACTATCTCATATACAAAGAAACAAAATAACCCAAATCCACCAAGGATGCAGTGTGATGAAAAAGGAAGTTGATGTTTTTTTTTGTTTGGGTTTGAAAGGCTAGAAGTGGTGACCATGGTTGGAAATGGTTGCAAGAGAACCTTAATGCTACTTGCAAAAATCAAGATGTGATTTTTTTGTTTAGTAAAAGGACAACAATATGACAATCCAATGAATGGCAAAATGAATAGAGCTTATTTGAGGTTTTTTATTCATAGTTTGGTTTACAAATCCATTTTCCTATGTGTGAGTTGGATGTGTGATAGTGCATTGGATGAGCTTGTCAAGATTTTGGGAGAGTGTAATTGTTTTGTGTGGTATTGCTTGGTGAATGGAGATGGTGTTGGATGGTTTGATTGTGGGAAATTGTGGAAGGAATGTTTCTTAAGGTAGTTGTCTTGCATCAAGACGATAATTAAATGTTTATTAATTTCGCATTAGATGTTGTTGATAGGAGTTTTCATGCTATGTTCTACAAAGTACACACAACTCCATTGTGTAGCCTAATTTGTAGAACAAACATTATAGGAATGTTTGGAATAGAATATGACAACTATTAAGTCATTTTACGGTTTTTATGAGCAAGAGTATGTGTTGCTGTGAATGTATGTTTTTTGAACATTAGTTTCTCGCAAATGACCTTGAAGGTTTGTGAGGAAGACATTGTTCACAATTGTTGTGTTTGAATGTATGAGGTGACAAGTTGTAATTAGGGGAATATTTATAATGTGTATCATTCTGTTGTTATGTCAAAGTGTTTTGGTTAAAAATTTGATGTTATATCAATTAATTCATGTATCTGTAAATGAGAAAGACAAAAGGTGTTGAGTTGGATTGTTTAAATGTGATATGCATGCTTTAAATGTGTCATGTGTAATGCACCCGTTGTGAGAATTTGTGATGTTGAGATGGACTTATGTTATGCATGAATTATATGTTCCAAGTGACAAGTCAATGTGTATGTTTTATATGGTTGTTGGGTGTTGTTCACTTTGACAAAAATTCATGAAGGATAAAAAAACTTTCTATACAATATTTATAGCAATAGGCATCTTCAATTATACATTGACATATAAAGGACTATTGGTTGCATGTTTGGCAATGAAAGAAGATTCAATTACAAGTACAATTGAAGGTGTGATACCTCAAGCATCCTTGATCATAACACTTATTTTGCAGCATACATTACAAGAGAAAGTGGTTTTTATCACACAAAAAATTACAACTCATGACACATGTGAAGTAAATTGTGTGGTTTCATCCATTACAATGTACAATATTATGTGGGATTTATTATGGCATATAATACACAAATTTCAATTTGACACTAAGTAATGACACATTACAATTGAACACACCAAAAAAAAATTTCATTGATGACCATTTGTGATTGTCTATTTAATTGCCAAGAAGTTTAACATTTACAAACTTTTTAGTGAGTTGTGATTGATGGCTTTTTAGTTTAGTTTCAAGTTTCAATAGTTTGGTGAAGATGATACCTCTTTACTCAATCACATATGTTTTAATACCAACTTCAATATGCACCTCCATCACTCCATCAATCTCTTGATTGTTGGCCCGAACATTGTGGTCTTGCTTCTAATTTGCACTTTCACCAACTAGCAACCAAAGATTGCCCTTGCAATTTGGCCATGAGCCATTTGAAATCCATACATGTGACACATTGGAAACATCAAAAATTGTTAAATTAAAAAAATTGGATGTGTTAAAAAATCACTATCTATAATAAACATTGATATATGTATTTTAAAGATCTACGAATTGTGTATAGGTTTGTGGTGTTGGATTCCACTTCAAGTTTGAATGTTACCATTAATATGTTAACTATACAATCCCTAAAAATCCCAATTGACTAACTTCCCAAGTTGTTAAAAAAATGGAGGCTTTTGAAGGTTGAACACTAAACCTTTGTTTAATTGCATCAACTGATTACAAATCTCATAATGCTCAAACATCAATTTTCCACAACAAGATGTCAACTTGGCAATTAATAATTAATTAGGGTTTGATCTTCATTTGTGAAATGATTATTAGGACCATTTATTAGTGCCAATGCAAAGTTGAATGGACCAAAATGGGTGTAATGGCATCATAATTTGTAATGTGAGTGTGGTTCAAAATGGGGCGATTTTATTTTAAATATTGGAGTTATTGATTTAGACACTTAATTTTATGTTATTAACTTGAATAGTTATATGATGTCAATAATTTTTATGAGTACAATACATAAATTAAAAAAAATTGGACATTTAAAGTGAACATTAGGGACTATACAATTGAGAAAAAAATGTTCATTCATTAAAGATTTGTATTTGTCATTGCTTATGGACATTAATAATGAAAAGTTTAAATAAATATAAGATCACAAGTCAAACTAAATTTTTAGTTTTCCAAATCACCATGGTATTTTCAAAATCATTTTTGAAATTCAAAATTTGAATTTGCTACTTCATCCAAAGTTTTTTTGAATTTTAAAAATTGAAAAAAGGTTAAATTTTATGAATTTTTTAATGATATTACAATGAATGAACTTTAGTAATGCAAAGTTGAGAAATTTTTTATTTAAAAATCTCAACTATGGTGTGAATTGGTGTTAAAAATGCACAATAAGTACTAGTTATAGTGTCAAGAAAGGCCTTTTGGACATGAAAATTTGATGCAAACACTTCAAACATTTCAAGTTCCATCACAACATATTAAATGAAACTATTTTGAAAATATTCATATAATAATACTTTGATATCCATCATTCAATTCCTTGAATAAACATTTAAAAACATTGGTTCCATAGGTAGTGGGTCTTATTAGTAGGTTTACACCTTAGGGTTCAAAGGGTAGAAGTGGTAATCATGGTTGGAGATGATTGGATGAGAAACTAAATATTACACATGCAAAATAAATATGTAACTTATTTTTTAGCAAAAGGACAACAATGTGGTTGTCTAATGAATGGCAAAATAGGTGGAGTTTTTTTTGAGGTTTTTCTATTCATGCTTTGGTTTGCAAACATGTTTTGTTGGGTGTGAATTGGATGCATTATGGTGCACTAGACAAGCTTGGCAAGATTTTGGGAACGTGGAATTGTTTTGTGTGTGCGCTTGGTCAATGACAATGGTGTTGGATAGCATAATGGCAAGCAATTATGGTAGGAATTTTCTTTCTTAAGATGGGGGTTTTTCACATAAAAGGTAGTTAAATATTTTATTAGATGTTGTTGATATGAGCTTTTGTAATATATTCTATAAAGTACATGCACAATTGTGCAATCTATTTTGTAGATAGACTTGTATTTAAACATCAAATAGGAATTCTTACAGTAGGAAATGACATCTCTTAGGTCATTTTAAGGTTCCGATTTTGCATAATAGGGTACATTCATAGATTAATGAACTAGGGGTGCTCCTAGAAAGTCATGACAAGGAGTTTTTTAATTTATTAACATGTTGATGTGGCAATGTAAGATTGGCCAAAAATTGTTTTTAAAAAATGTTTAAATAATCCTGAAATAATGCTGAAATGGTAAATTAAATATTGGTTATAATGCTTTAAAAAAAGTGTTTTTGTGTATTTTATATTTATTGGATTACTTTCAAATGTATTCACATGCTACATTAATATGTTAAAAAAACATTGTGGTATAAATGTTCATGATATTTTGGAGTTAAACATGATTTAAATACCATAGCCTAGGGTTAGTTTCCACATTGACAAAACAAATTTTTTTTTTCAAAAAATGAATTCGTTTTTAAATTTTAAATTTATATATTTTTCCATCATATATTATAATATTGTGATATGAGTAGTAAAATTATTTAGAAGGTAGCCTATGATAATTATGATGATTTTCAACATGTCAACTTCATATTTTCATAAACTTTCATTTCACTATTTTGAGGATTATTTAATGATGAAACTAACTTTAAGGTAAGGTAATGTAAACTAAGCATTGGTTACACTTCATGTGGCTCCTATTTGTAAATGTATTTAGTATGTGTTGTGAATGTCTATTCTATGAAAATCAACATCTCACACTAGATGATCTTGAAGGTATGTGAAGAAAATATGGTTCACTATTGTTGTGTTTGAATGTATGGGGTGTTGGGTTGTGATCAAGGGAATATTTGTAACCTTTTTTTTCATTTTGTTGTTTTGTGTTTTTGTTAAGAATTTGAGGTTATTTATATTGATTGACTCATGCATTTGTCAAATAAAAAGATCACACAATGTGTTGAATCAAACTATTAAATTTGATATGCATGTTTAAAGTGTCATGTGTAATGTTGGATGGTGAAAATACATGATGTTGGGATGGATTTCTATTATGCTAGATTTTTGGGATCTATTATGACTTATTGGTTTATGGCTACATGGCTTTTAGGCATAGGTGTTTTTTAAGATGTTGACCATAAGTATGTGGTAAATTGAAATTTTAACAAATAATCACTTTGTAATTGAAGAAAACAAGCATTGTGAATTGGGCCAATGCATAAAATCCAATTCAAACACTTATTTGGATGATTAATAAAACCAAATACATAGTGTTATTTGAAATTTGAAGCAAATTCTATTATAGTGTGTCTACCATAAATATACATGCATGGTTTTTTGAATTAAAATGATTATTTTTATTCAAATAATATTAAATATCACTAACTTTGTGGATTCATAATCCTAAGGCCCAAACATCAAAACTTAAATCCAAAATTAAATGCATCACGTTTTGGGAGGTATATATTATAATACATCCCAACTAGAGGCCCCAAAACTATGAAAAAATGAGAGTTTTGCAACTAGGCTTGCAATTGCATTTTTAAATTATAATGACCACTTGCAAATCATCATATAAATATGATTATAGTTGTGTTAAACTAGTTGCAATAGACATGACATGGCATATATTGTCCACATCATCATATATGGTGAACAAAATACATGTAACTTAGTGTAGTTGCTTTATAACTAGAATATGAGATTTTATGACTCATTGCCATGTGTTTTTTTTATGGGGAAATGATCACCATGGCACATAGCAAATTTGAGAATCTTCAATTTGCACATGTTTTCGTGTGCAAGTAATATTCAACTTAACACATGCATGAATAAGTGTTTACAAGTAATTATGACACAATTCTAGCTTCATCACATTATGCACCTTACAATTTGCAATGTTTGTATTTATTTGAAACTATAAATCAACTAACTTCCCCATTATGCAATATACATACCTTTCTACAAAATAATAAGTAGCATGCAATAACTAAATGACAATGAATGAGAAGTAAGGGGGTTAAGTTCACCACTTTAAATTGAACAATTCAAATTGGTGTCAACATGGAATTATGCCATAATTATGCAACTTCATCACATTATGCACCTTGCAATTTGTAGTGTTTATATTTGTATGCAATTATAAATCAAATAGAAATTAATTAGTTTCCCCACTATGCAACTTACATACCTTTTGTGCAAAACAATGAATAGCATGTAGTTCAACTAAATGACAATAAGTGACAAGTAAGGGGGTTATTCATTGACCTCAAGTTAGACTTGTAACTCAAATGAATGCTAACATACAATTATGACACAATTCTAACTTCATCACATCATGTGATTTACAATTTGTAATGTTTGTATGTGTGTGTAATTACAAATGAACTAGCTTCCCATTATGCAACCTACATACATTTTGTGCAAAATAATGAGTAAAATGTTACAATTAAAAGATAATAAGTGACAAGTAAAGGGTTCATTCATTAACTTCAAGTCAAGTAACTTGTCAAAAGCCATGTCTACTAATGAAGATGATCATTACTTCTCCTCCCTTTACACAAGTTCAACGCCTTTAGCTCCTAACCAGTTCCTAATAATCTCCATTAGAAAGCAACCAACCATTAGAAGGATGCACAATAGTTTAACAAGCATCCTAACCAAATGAACTTGAAGCTTGAACCTTAACTATACTCTTGTTCAACAATGGAAATCATGGAAGTGCCAACTTTATCTCTAAGCATTAGCATTACCTTTATGTTGCCTACTTCTTTCCCACAAGCCTCTTGGTATGTTATTACACACAAACTTCACTAGCTCCAACTTAATGAAGGAAAAAAAACTAAAGTAATTTACTATTATTGTTTTTAACAATTGTTGCTAACATACAATAGTTGTAAAAAAACAAATTGATAGCAAAACCTAAAACAACAAGCAAAAAAACATTTATGATAGATATTTTGATCATCCTTCAAGCTTAAATTACTTGTTTTGTTAACAATGTCCATGCATATATTGTAACTTTACAATTGGTGACAAGGAAATCTCTCACCCATGGGTGCAAACAAGGTACAATGAGCCAACAACATTATTTAAAATAAGGATTGCATGTTTTATGTCCAACATTAAGTTTTTTCATATGAATCAATTTCTGAGTGAAATCTTTTGCAAATTGTTATAAAAATTACTTTTAGTTGTCCCAATACATGACATTTTTTTTGTTTATCAATTTTGAAAAAATATAAAAATTTGAAAATGTGCAAGTTCTTTGTAAATTTTGTGTTACATGTTTTTTAAAATGATAATAATTTAAAATCATAACCAAAAATTCATTTTTAACATGTTTTTCTTATACAATAAGCTAAAACTTTTCTTAACACATCATGTACATTATACCCCATTTATATGTGGTACATGACTTTTGAGCTTGTAAAATTCTGGATTAATTTTGAGAAGTTTTTTGAATTTTTAAAATTCTTTAATTCCACATTTTTTAAAGTATGAATTTTTTTGAATGTGGTTAATAGGTTTTTATCCTCTTAATTTTTTCCCAATCAAAATAATTTTGTTATATGAGTCATTTTGATAGTCTTTTGCAAAAATGAATCCTTTGGGTGTAATTGACATTCATTTTCAAATGTCTTAATCAAAACATAAACCTAAAATTTCATCAAATGGATTTTTGGTTTTAATTCGTTCACATTCATATGAATGAATATGTAACAACTTGCCATGATTACAATGGTTTTAAATGAAAAAACATAAATATTTCTTTAGTTTTGATTGTTTTGGTTTGCAATTCAACACCCTTTCTGGCTTGATGGATGGTGATTGCACCCCCATGATTCTAATACCTCAAGGGTTGTTTAATTTTTTTTATAAAGAAATAAGAACAAACTAAAAGTAAAGAATACAGTAGTATAAGTGCTTTGGTGAAGGTATTTCAGGGATGAATGTGGTCCAGGGTGGTTCTGAGGGAGGACGAGGTTCATTGAAAACAGATGAACATTAGGGCTGCTACACAGGATCAACATGACCTCAATGATGACCTCATCCAACTCTCATGAACACGTGAGCTGGGGCCAGGTTTTTTTTTCATATATGCAAGTGAAGTAGTGTTGGAAGCCCATAAGTTACAGCCTTTTATCTTACCCAAAGCTGCTGCTGCATGTCCATACAGATGTGACAAGTGGTTGTATGGTACTAGTAAGATCTGTTGTACATGTCACTTGAAACTAAAGAATACTATATAGTTTTGCCAAAAGCGTGTTGTTCCATTTCCTACATAGCTTTGCAAAATAAATATTGTTTCCTATTCTCACAAACAAGAAGAAAAATCCAATGTGAGGTGTTGTTTGCTCAGCTAAAGCTCCAGGAAACCGGCCACGGTGAACCAGCACCTACCAGCACACCATCCACTGGATGTCCATATTACTCACTTGTGGATGAACCTCAACTGAGTTAATATTTGGTTTCATCTTGGTAACCAATTTTGTGAAAAATAGGTCTCATATATAGGCAGATGGGTAGGAAAATAGGCAACTTGTAGATAAGTAGATGGTTTATACATAGCTTAGGCCTGTTTTTACTACCTACCTACTAACAACCTGCTTGTGGGTTGTTAGTAGGTAGGTAGGAAAAATAACAACCACCATGGTTAGCTAGGGAATTGGAATCCAACAGAAAACTGTTTCCTGACCACTTACAATTCATCCTTCATGGTGTGCTGGTGGGTGCTGGTTCACTATGGCCCAGGAAACCAAACTTGAGTATCGTGTTCAAGAAAAAGAACATGGGATGTAACTTCAGACATGGTAGAAGCCCTGAGGCATATGACTAGATACACGAAGTGGTGCTTGCACCAACATGAGCCAGAAACTGTTACAAGCTTAAATGCACAAATCGCATATAAGTAAACAAGTAAACAAAAGCAGAAGCAGATATTGGAGTTATCCAGAAATTCACCCTGTCTTTGGGGCCTAGTTTGATCCCTTAAACCCTGTTTCATCCTCAAATTCAAGTCCATCTCTAAAGTGAGTGAAATTGGGTACTGTTCCACAAAACTGGGCACCAGTGCAGAAAACCTGCAGGATATTTTTTTCTGATAACGCTTGTACTTACGAAGAAAATGAGCAGCAGTCAAGGTGCAGTTTTGGCACTTCCAAAACCGGGGGTGAAGTTCTTCTGAGGACCAAATTAGGTGAGAAAAGTAATTTGGTCCCTTGTTTTTGCCCTACATACTGTTTTCATCCTGACTTCTCATTTTATCCAGAGTTTCTGCGAAACTGAGGCGCTGTACCCCTAGTTTGTGTTACTTTTGTGAATAACTCAATCATGTTTCCAAATTAAGGGGGGTTCAGAACTTTGTTTATCCCCCCAACTTCAACATTGATTCAAATCATTGTTGATTGCAAACAGCCAATCACATTACATCATCCAAAACGTACTTGACGAGCAGGATCAAGGATTATCTTCACAATTATGTTGAAAATGAGGTTAAGTTTTTTGGTCTTCCAACATAAATCTCGATTCTCTCCACTCATGCTTTAGAAATTGGCTATGTTGAATTACACTCTTGGAAAGACTATGTTATAAAGATCACTATTTTGAATTACAATGTTGGAAAGACCTGGCTGTTGCTTTTGAGTTATTAGAGGCCCTGGTGTTATAGGGTGTGAACTTGTTCCCCTGCCAAGTGGGTGAACATTTTGTTTTCAAAAACCTCCCCCCTTTTGTGGATGAACATTTAAAAAGAAAACCTTCCCTTGTTTTGAAAAAGCTTGCCAGATCTTTACAACACGTACTGCCCTCAGACCAGGGCATTTTCAAATTTTGGCAAGCCCTTATTTTGGTAACACCCTACTCCATTACCCTACATAAATATAATCTTTCCATCTAAAGGTGATATGTGTCACTCCAACTTCATGATTGATTTGCATTGTCATCAAAGTTGGAGGATAATCAAAGCTCGGAAGCCCCATATTGTAATTTGTATTGCTTTCACAATTAGAGAATAATTGTGCATCAATCAATAGCACCACTCTAATTTTCCAAGATGGTCATATCCTCATCATGTCTGGTACTTCCTCTGGCAGTTTGCACTCCTTGTGTTGGTTTGTGATTTCTACCCACTCTGAATCTCTTTGTGTCACAGCAGCATCTGCTTCCCCCACTGACTGAAAGATTTAAACATAAACGGCCTCTTTGCTCTGTCAGTACTCGTAGGTACAAAAGTCCAGGAGTGCATTTGCAGTTCACTTGAGAGTTTAGTTCAGAAAGGGGTTTAAGTAGGACTACAGATATATCTGCCAAAAGGGTTTAATGAATGAAGGGCCGATGAATGCAAATCATATTGTTGCCTATGAGGTTTTGGAGTAACCCTAGAAGTAGGGACTAACAAAAAGCTGGAACATAAAGATGTGAGAGACCAGGAGCCAGCATTAGAGCATACCAATATATGAACAACTGGCACAAGATAGTATACTTCTACAAATGGCTCTTCCCTTTCAAACTATTTTCTCAAACCCTACACCTCAGTTCTCATAAATCTTAGTCCAATTTGACAAGTGATCTATTAGTGTCATCTAGATTTGGCACTGGAGAAATAGAAAACACAACACCTCACCCAATTCCAAGAAGAATTAGACATGATGAAACAAGAATATCAAGCACATTAGACAATGACAACTAAATGTTGCAAAATATTGCATATCAATCCCACATATTGCAAGAAAAACCTATACAAAATTATTGGACTGTTTGATAGCCACATTGACTCCCTTAAGTTTCATCAATGCCCCTGAATTACTTTTCACCCAAAATTGCAAAGTTTCAATTTGAAGCTCGATCCACTTTCAAGTCTAAGGCAACCTTCCCTAGTTGATGAAAAGGAGTTGCTATAAACTTCAATATAGAAAACTATTGACCAAATGAAATTATTTTTGGAAAAGATGTTGAACATGAATGAGGCTGGGGTGAATTCTTAGCTATATTCTTAAATTTTTTTCTTATTGTTTGAGTAAGGATGCCTGGTTTGCCCAAAAAAAAAAAATGTTGAAAGGATGATTAACGATGAGCAATAGGTGGCAAATTTGGTGACTAGAGACCATGGGGGACAAACACATAAACAATTTGAACTAGCAGGATAAGAAAAAAACAAGAATGTTGCTTGTTACCCTATGTTTATTCAGTCTTGGATAATGTTGTTTTGCATTGGAGTGCTTATGTTTTTCCTTGTAATATGTCAATATTATTTATGTACAAACTTAATTTGGCATGAAATGTCTTTTAGCTTGAAAGCACTAAAAGTTTTGTTAATGTGTAATTATAACATTAATTCAATGCGGATGAAATTATGGTGGAATTGGAATCCTACAATTTTGCTTTGTCACACTAATCACCTCTTGCTCTCTTTGTTGCTGTTTGTTGCTACCTGATGTCCCTCATCAATTTCTTTTATTATTTCAAGGAATACCAACCGTCACAAATCACATAATGTACTGATTTTTCTTATGGATTTTTTTTTGAAATCCATGGTCTCATGAACCAAAGGACGTTGTGTTTGTCAAAGGGACAAGAGGGACAAGACATCAAGATGTTTGAGGATTCATATGATGTCCAATATGTGAGATGCTTAAAGTAATTTAAACAGAAGAAATTGGATAGGTTAACTCCATGTGGCTACTAGGTTTGGCTGAATGACAACACAAGTGCAGGAAGATTTGTTTGAGTGATGATGGATAACAGGGGAACAACAGAAACAATAGGGGACGACAACAGGAGCATGGATGACACAGGACAGGGCAATAAGAACAACATGAAATGATGTGTGATATTCAATTATAAAATGCAGGAATTTGCTTCTGATTCTGATCTATGTCAGATTTGATGTTCGGTCACCATCTTTGTCAATGTAAGGCTCAAGGAAGGAGCCGTTCTTGCAACATGGGCCTTAATCCATAATGCAAGTTGCCGTCTTCCATAATTAAGTGTAGGGTGATGGGCGAGGAGTGGGGCATTATCTGACACAAAGTGAGCATTTTAAAAAATGGAATGCCCGTTCCTGTAGGCTATTTGTTTCCTGAAATGCCCTGCCAATGTTTACACTATGTAATGTGACCTGCAAATACTCTAAAATTTTCTTCTTGGTGCTTTATGAGATTCTAGGCAGGTCTTTCATGATGTTGTTCTTTGTCATCTTTTGGCATGCCCATTGCTATTTGTTGTCACTTAATTTCGTTGTGGTTCCCTGCTGACCCCATCAGCTATGGCCAGAATGAACCAAAAGCCACCATCCATTGGAAGCCTATAACATACTGACTTGGTTGGGGATGAAGCCCAACCCAGTTGGGGTCAGGTTTCAGCTTGCTAACCTGTCCTGTAAAACGTGAGTTGGATAGGTAGGCACATAGTTGGGACAATAGGTGAATAGGTAGGTACGTAGTTGGGACAATAGGTGAATAGGTAGGTACATAGTTGGGACAATAGGTGGCTATTAGGTCCATACACGCATGTACATGGTTAGTCAGTAGGTAAGGCCTACTGAGTTGTTAGTAGGTAGGTAACAAATGCAGTAAACTGAGCTAAATACCATAGTTAGCTGGGAAACTGGAACCCAATGGAAAAGTGTTTCCTTTCCGCCCAACATCCATCCCTTGTGTTGCACTGTTGGCCGCTATTCACGGCCACTTCCGGCGAACTAGCACCTACACTACTTAGATAAAAAGTAAAAACCTTTGGGTGACTTCTAAACGCTAAAAATATCCCATGCGCAGACTAATCCAGAGTGTTGAGTCCAAATTCAACATTTCCTCAGTTAAATATAGCCTCTAAGAGGCCTCACTCAAGAAGGTGGTGCCTGTGTAAGTAACGATTCACCCTGGCCCACCGCCAAAGTCAAATCCTTCCTATTCACCACTGCAGTTACCGATATTCCCATTACTCCCCTGCGCCCCAATAGTAAACCGAGACTTCAGTTACTCTAGAAATAAAATTCCTCTAATCAAGCATAATATTAGCGTAGATATCTCTTTTTAATCCAAACATGGAGGGTGCTTATTTCTGTTTCATATTAATTAGTTGGGGGTGTCTCACAGGTCCAAATTTTTTTTTGAAATGAGACAGTTTGATTGGCTCATTGCAAAAAAATGTTGCAACTATGCAGGCTCCCCAAAATATAAGATTCCATAGAAAGATGGAGTGCCTCCCCCTTTTGGCCCACCTATATAGGTGAGAAGGCAAGGACTTTGGGCAAAACATATGGGATTAAAGCGAGGTGCTATTGGGAACAGCCTTGAGGAACATATTGGGAACTTGAAGGGAACATGTTGGGAGCAAAGGAAAAATGAAAAAAATCCCCCTCCCCCCCTCCCAATCCAAAACTTAAAAGAAAAAAAAATCAAGGCACTTTGAGTGCATGCTCAGCATTCCCATTGGCTGCATGAAATTTCTAGTTCCAAAAACTGTTTGTCACCATTTTTGGCCTGGGCTAATACCCCCATAATAAACTGGGGGTACTTATGGAGTAGAACAGCCTAAGTTCTAAAATTTTCTTAAACCCAAAATTTTCAAGAACCGAAAATTCCAGCCATCCTCATCATTCTGCTCCAGTACATTGGGGCTTCAATTTATTTTACCTTTTGTCCAATATACCAAAGAAATACCTAAGTGCAAGTATTTTTCAAATACTCCAAAAATTTAGTGTACCTCAACCCAGACCAGCTATTTTTTTGTTCAACAAAAAGATGCATACAATTTGGAAAGCTTCTTTGAGAATTAGTTCGATAACATCTGGAATCGATTTCCCCCCGCCCCCTCCAAAATTTATTTTCCGAGATCTACTGCGGCCTGTGCGGAAATGGACATCACAAGATGCCGCTGGAAATCTTTTGGAAATTTTACAAAATTCAATTTCCTGAACGGCGCACGATTGTGGTAATATAGAAGTGTTTTTCCGCCGTAGAAAAAGGATATAATGTAGCCTTTCAGACAGGGGTAAGAGCAACGCAAGTGGGTCCCGTCGTCGAACGTGTTTCCGAAGGTCAGCGCCATTCGTGACGCTCGCAACTTCCATGTCGCCTGCTGCATTGCACGTTGCACACTCATTCACCCCCATCTTCGTCTTCCCCGCGCCCTCCCCTTCTCTCTCTCACTCTCTCTCTCTCTCTCTCTCCGGCTCTCACTTTCTCCATTTGCCTTCATTTGCCCCTTCTTCCTCGATCGTGCTCGCTCCAGTTCTTCTGTGTATTAGCTGGGCCCTCCTCATTTGCAGCGGATACTGTTTGACCTCCAACTGTTTCTTCTATTTGGGTGTCGGGTGGCCTGGGAGATAGCATTTTAGACTACTTGAAGAGCTACTCCATGCTGTGAGTGCACTCTAAATTCTAGTCTCCCGGTGTTCCGTCTCGTATAGGAACGAGTGCTTGGTACGGTTTTGTCATCTGTTGGTGGTTTGGACCATTTTGGGTTACTGGACTAGTTTCTGTTTTCTCTGTTTTCTTTTTCAAGGTAGAGACTCTTCATCAAGGGCTTAGACGACGGTAAGGGTACGTGATGAGGTTGAAAAGCTTCCTGGAATCTATGCATTTCCCACTGTTTCGAGGGACTTGTAGTGCACTAGTCTACTGAACGCATCATTCACTCGTATTCGCATGCACATCACGATTCTGTCGGCGGGTGTAACATTGGGTCGTATATGCTCTTTCTTTTCCTGTATAGCACTTGCGAAGGTGTCGCGTTTTGATATAGGAACTAGTCTCCTCACTCTTTCTCCCTGTAGAGAATGAGCATCTAGTTGTGAGCAGAACCTGGGCTTATTATCTTTGTGGGAATCAAGATCTGACTCTCGAGGAGCACTCATCAAGGCTTTCTATTTCAAAGAAGCATTGTTGGTGGCTAGCAATAAGGCGTCAGAACGCGCGGAATAGGAAAGCAAACAACATGACAGTTGGTTCTCTATAGGTTTTCACCGTGTTTTGCTTAGGTAGCAGCAAAAGAGTTGGGTCATTGTAGTTCAGTTCCTTGTTATAAGCCCCGGGAAATCAAGTCAAACAGTGAAGACGCCAAGAGAGAGTCGTCAATGGAGAACAGAGCGACCTTTAAGCCTCTAGGATGTACAGAATCTCAATGTGGCTCTCGGAACCTAAAGAACAGAACTAGATGCTTCAGTGAGCTGTTGCAATTACCGTACTGAATCTATTCGGCTGCAAGCTTGCGAGGGTCACTTGCTTCGTAGGTGAGCCCAAAGGTGCACGACCTTGGTTCTAACTACCGTGGTTTGAAACTCAAGAATTTCCAACTGATTCTACACTTGGCTTGAAGAATATCACCAGTCAGAGATCAGCCTATCGCGGCCAGGGACAACATGAGCAATTTCTACCAGTGTCAGTGCGGCGATCAGTTACTGGAAGATATTGGATGAAGGGGTCGTCGTGTGCAGGTGCATGCAATATGCCAGGTCGCTTGGGTTCTCCATCCTCATCAGAGCTATCTGATCAGCGTACGAAAACCTCATCAATTTTAGATAACTCGCAGTCTCTAACCAGCACCATCTCTGAAGAGTACTCAGCGATTGTCAAGGCCTGTCGCTCTAATAGCGTCGACGCTCTACTTACTTCAGTGCCATCGGCTCACAGCAGCATGGACTCTCAGGGCGAGGTTGGGGACTCCAACGGCACAGGTATGCGAGCTTCTAACTTGCCGGACTCCGGTGGCCTCCGAGAATCCTCGGAGGCTTCGTCGTGCACGAAGAAAAAAGCTGTTGACGATGAGACCCTTGTACAATTTTCTCCTAGTCTGAATCTTGATAATGTCGAAGACGCTAGCCAACTCTTCGCCGGAGCTTCAGCTCCTGAAACGTCGACTCAACACTCATGGCCAATCCCGAAGCGGATGGGGTTAAGAACAAGCCCTTGCAACGTGGTGGCAGAGTCCAGCGAGAATGCCTCGCAATTGTCGACAACCGCAGGAGCAGCCCAACATCCCGTTACGCGACGCAGTGGCTCATTGACAGTCGAGTCTCGTACGCGAAGCTCTGGTAATGTCTGTCGTGCTGCGAATCCCGAAGACCTCTCACCCGATAAAAATAGTGAAGCCGGCCTTCTTCCGAAACCGGATGAAGCTCTCGCGGCGGTTGAGCTATTGACTGCGAAGATTGAGCAAGAGATCACACCAACAAAAGAGAGTGAGCTTCCAGCGGTTTCTGCCGACTCGAACCCTCAAGGCCCAAAGCGAAGGTACTTTCTAACCGAAAAATTTCTCTTAACCTCCCAAACCACATGAGTCTGCAACTTCAGTTGACTCATCTCAGTTTTTCACCAATCTGCAAGCTGGGCAAAGGAGTTACTTGTTGTTCAAGGACTTGAAAGCGTATAACCGGGAGAAGTCAGTGGACGTTTTGATCCTCCTGTCCGCATTCAGAAAATTTTAGTGAAGGATTGTGAACCCTCAACCAGGAAGAGTGACGAGACCGAAACATGTATAGGATTTCAGAGTTGCTATTGTATATTGAAATCGCTGGAAAGCTGGTTTCTGAACGTGTTTCTGAACATTCCAGCAAAAAGATGTGACATTGCGGGAGCAGCCACCCATTTGGATTTTTGGGTGAAACTTCATTATACTACTTTCTCTCCACAAACTGGAAACCCCATTCGATCTTATTCAAGATAGTCAAGCTACTCGATCAATTCGCGCATAAGCCCACACCTAGTCGATAGAACTCACGGGCTACCTTGCAAGTGGTGCTAGGGGTTGAGTTCACCACTAGCTCCAAAGCTCTGATGCCACAAGTAGCAGACACAGTTGCCATAGGTTCGTGCATCCGGTGAATCTAACATCCAAAGTGCATAAAGTTTCTGGGATTCTGTGTGTTCTCACTCCTCAGCGGTCATGAAAAGTGTGCAGGCTTTTGTGTCATTTTTCTTCCCTCTTTGCAGTATATGACATGCAGTCGTTTTTAAACTGGTAAGCAATTTCTAGAAGTTCTGTATAGGAAGAGTGGGGAGGATGTCAAGATCTGAGCAGAAAGAATGGTCTTAATTTGCAGAAAGACACAGCAGAAGAGGACTATCCTTGTTTCAGTGGTAGGGAATGGAGGAAAGTCAAGCAGTGAAGATGTCTCAGCCGACCTGTGGGCATGGAGAAAGTATGGCCAAAAACCTATCAAGGGCTCCCCTTATCCAAGGTGTGTGTTCAACCTCTTGAGTCTTAGAACTTGAGTAAATAGCATATTGAGGCTTGCAGCAGACTGTTGCATGCATCCACACCTGAAGATACATGAACTCCTTCCAAATAAAGCATAATATTAGCAAGTGATGGTTTGAGCCCATCTGTTTAAAGAATCTGAGGCCTGCTTCTATTTTGGAATTAAATGACATACTTAGACAAGAGGATATGAATGCTCAATACTTGAAGAAATGGGATTAGATAAAGGTAAAATAATGAGTCTAGACTGGAGTGTAAGGTAGAGAGTAGTGAAAAGGGGTTCACATGTAATAAATTTGTCCATGTTTTTGCAGTGGATACTATAGGTGCAGCAGCAGCAAAGGCTGTTTAGCCAGAAAACAAGTGGAACGAAGCCGCAATGATCCATCCAAGCTGATTGTCAGTTATACTGCTGAGCATAACCATCCATGGCCCTCTCACCGCAACTCACTTGCAGGATCCACCAGAGTCACCTCCCCGCACAAGGAACCCAGTGGTTCAGCTCGGACCTGCAGTGTGGCTAGTTTGGAGAAGCAAGGATCCTCAGACACAGCGGCAGAACTGAAAGCAGAGTCAGAAGAACCTGCAAGACCATGTGATGCCCATTCCATGCATGAGATGGTAGTTCAAGAGGAGGAAGACTTTGCCAATGGTGCAGATGATGAATCAAAGGCTGAGATAGTATCAGTAACTAATGATAAGCTGTTATCTGGAGCCATAACTTTCAGCACCTCAGACACTCATCACAGTACAGGATCTCCAGGAGCTTTGCATGAACCTCTCAATGTGGATTCTTCAGGACAAATGCAGATTGTAGTGCAGTCCTATACTGAGTCACATGAACATCTCATGCTGGAATCTCTTTCCAGATCTTCTATGGAGGATGAAGACTTTTTTGCGGAGCTGGAGGAGTTGCCTGATTCATCCATGGCTGTGTTTGGGTGGGGAAGCTTCCTCGAGGATCAATCTGATGATGAAGGTGTTGGCACTACAGTTGTGGATCCTTACAACCTATTTTGCTGGTCCACCACCAGCTCTGTGAAGAGCAAAGCAGTGATCTGATCCAGCCTGCATCTTGTTAGTTCTGTACATTGCTCAAAGGATTGTTTTCCTTTCAACTGATATTCAGCAAACAAGCATAAGTAAATGACAAATTCCAACCTTCATGCTGTTATTACTGAACAGATATAACTGTGTGAAGATCTCAGCGGAGCAGCAGCTGGAAGTAAGTATATAGCATGCATGTAGGCAATGTTCTGGACCCAAGTTTTGTGTAAGAGAGAAAGATACTATGGCAAATACTGGACTGCATACACAATCTCCAAGAACCCACTGTAAAGACATTAAGCAGAAGGTGACATTGGGTACAGAATTACCATTCAATCCTAGAATGAACAGCATACCTGGTCTGAGTTGGTACCTCTTATGGGTATAACCTGAAGAAGATTCCAGCCAAAGATAGCAAAGCACTGTAGTGCATGTTCTCCTGCACCTCAGTGGTCCAATAATGTACTGGCCCCAATAGAGGACAGGAATTATCCGCACAAAGGTGGCACTACTGTTGTAAACCATCTGAAGATCTTTGTGTCTAGATCACTGCCATGTAGTACAGAACCCCACACTATGGAAAGAAATAGAAGACAGTGTGTGAAGAGAGCCAAAGTCTATGGTCTGAGAGAAAATGTTTGACAATGTGCATGCAAGAAAGCTTAACTGTTGATTGGTTTGTTTGCTATGGTGTGATAATCTGCAAAGCCCTGGTCAAATTAATGCTGTTCAGTGATTTCAATCTTGTATGCCCAAAAATTTAACTATGCAGTTTGCCCTGTCACTAAGACATGCTTTATCATGCAGATGTGTGTCATGAATGTTTGAAGATGATCATAGCTCTTATAGAGTATTTACTGCATGAAGTCAAAGGGAGAGGTATTCCTGCATTTTCAGTGTTTCTACATTAAGCCAAAAGAGCCACAAGTCTTGAGATGAAGAAATTGAGTGAAAGAGGGGGAGAATTTGCCTCGAGAGTGAGAGTTTCCTAAGAGAGAAAGGAGTCTTCAAGAACTCAGTGTTGCCTATGCACCCCAGCAAAATGGTGTTCTAGAGAGAGACAACAGAACAGTGGTGGAAAGAATCAGATGCATACTCCTATGTAGAAATTCAGACCTAAATTTTTGGGTGAGGCTGCTCATACTGCTGTCTACATTCTAAATAGGACAGGAACTAGAGTCCTAAAAGGAAAATCGCCTTTGGAATCTTGACGTCAGTCATATGAGAGTTTTTGGTAACATTGCTTATGCACATGTACCATAGGAACTGAGAAAGAAGCTGGAACCAAAGAGCATGAAGTGCATCTTCTTAGGTTACAGTTCTGACTCAAACGCCGACCATTTGTGGTGTACTGAAGAGAGAAAAATAATCATCAGCAAAGATGTTTTATTTAATTAGGGATTGAATACCGAGAGTACTTCTGAAAGTAATCCTGAAGAACAGAGCATTGATCAAAGATGAGTAGAAACCTAATCTTAAGTCAGAGTGAGCATTAGGCAACGAATGCACCTGGGTCTTCCAAGAGTGGGAAAGCCACTAGACCTCGTCACACTGTATATGAGGATGTTTTCATTGAAGACCAAGATTCATTGCAACACGCAACCAAGTAGGTGATTCATATCAAGAGATTGATATTTTCAATGATCATGACATTCCTCAAGAAGAAGCCTCTTCAGGGCAAACAAGACAGCCACCATTCACATTTGGTGAGTGGGGGAGTGATCATCCAGCCTTTGCTGGTTTGACAGAACTACTAGGCTTAGCAGATGAGCCTGAAACTTGTAAGGCTGCCATGATATCATTGCATAGATAGAAGTTTGAAGAGGCTATGCAGGAGGAAATCAAGTCATTACATGCAAACCAGACTTGGAAGCTTGTGACTGTCCCACCAGGAATATAGACAGTAAGATGCAAATGGGCATTTAAAGTCCAAAGTAGATAGCAATAGCAATGGAGAGATACAAGGCTTGATTGGTAGCAAAGGGCTGTTCACAGGTCTGGAGTTGATTATTTTGAAACATACACCCCTGTTGCAAAGTTTGATAGCATAAGGACTACCTGCAGCTAAAGACCTGGAGATCATGCAGTTTGACATCAAGACTGCTTTTTTACATGGGGAGGTGAAGGAGGAAATCTATATGGAGCAGCCGAAGGGATTTTTCAATCATGAAGAAGAAGGAAAAGTATGCAGATTACCCAGAAGTCTGTATGGACTGAAGCAAGCTTCAAGACCTTGTAACATGCAATTCAGTGCATTTTTGGGGAAGTATGACATTCAGTCAAGCGCACATGACCCACGCATTTTCTTTCATAAAACACCACCAAGATTGCTGACCTCTACTTGGGTCGATGATGCTCTGGGATGTTGAGAAGACTGGAAAAAGTTGGAGCATATGATTGAGTGCCTTAATGGAGTTTGAAGTCACCATTGGTTCAGCTGAGTACCAGGTCAGTTTGCACATGCACTGGGACAGGTTGTCAGAGACCATCACTGCGGATCAAACCAGGTGCATTTTGCATATTATCATCAAATTTGAACTTGCTGATGCTCATCCAGTAATTGCCCCATCTGATGCAAATGTGAAATTGAGTGAAGTCAGAAATGACAATGAAGAAGTTGAAGAAGATTTCCCAGACCAACCTGTCGGGAGTCTTATGTTCACAATGATATGTTCAAGACCTGACATTTCCTATGCTTTGAGTACAGTGACCAAGTTTTAATAGAATCCCAAGTGCACTGTACTATTGTTAAACTATTTTTAAATACTTCAATGGAACATCAAGCTATCATCTCAGTTATTCATGTGGCACAAATGCAACATTCTCATTGCCTATGGGGGTGCAGACTATGCTGGAGACTTGATGATAGATGATCAAAAAGAGGGTGTGCTGTTCTCATGAATCAAGGAGCTGTCATCTGGATCAGCAGAAGACAGATGTGCATTGTCAGGTCAACAACTGAATTTGAGTGAATCGCACCTTGCTTAAGCACCAAACAAGTGATCTGGCTAAGTCAAGTTCTTGCAGATGTGGGGTTTAGACAAACTAAACCAATGCCATTATTTTCAGACACTCAATTGCAATTTGCTTGGTTGTCAATCCAGAATGCCATTGCCATACTAAGAATATCAATGTTCAGTATCATATGCTTCAAGATTTTCAGGCAGGAGGAGATGTGCTAATGACCTATCGGAATACTAATGCACAGATTGCAGATATACTCACAAAGAGATAGCAGAGAAGTTCCACCAATTTAGGAGCATGCTGGGTCTCGCTTTGAAAAGTCAGTAATTGAGAGATCACACAAGCTAGTGAGAGCATTGGACACTTTTAAGCTTTAGCTTCAATGTTTAATGGTCCGCCATGAATAATACAGTGAGTGGGAGTGATGAAAGTTACAGAACAATAGATTGCATAGTAACTTAGTAGTATCACCTATTTTGAACAGCATGCATATTTCTGCCCTGCAGCCACCTGTACTTAGTTCTCTATGACCTTGGTTTCATTTGTGTTGCTTTTCTTTGTTTTGTGTGTGCTTCTGAGACACAACTTGTACTCTTTTAAGTTTTCTTCATTTTTCATTTTCTTGTATCCATATGTCCTTAGAGAATAATTGAAGGAGCACCAAAGCTCAATTGTCTTGCTGTTTCCTTGTAACTTAGTATGGCTTTTCTATCTCTTCGATGAGAATGTGCAATCCATATCCCAGAATCAAGCATCATGACTTACTGAGCATTTCTTTGTTATTACTTCCAACCACGATCAAGACATTGAAAAAGGTAGTTAGTTAGCTGAAATTCTCTTTGCAGTGATGCTTGCATCAGCCAGAACCAAGCATTGTGGTCAGTGGGTGATGCCCCCACAATGAGCTCCTGTCCTAGCTCCTTCAACCTTGATTCCTTTCTTGTGAGCAACAACTCCACATAAATTGTTAACAATGGTGACATAATCCAAGTTCTATTTATATATGCAGCTGGCATCTCATGTGCTAATCTCATTGTAATCTTCTTGTTTCCAGAATGTCAGCACCCACCATACATAAAATCCAGGATGCAGTAATCCATGAAATAGCATCCTGCGTGTAACAGATTCAATGTTAAGGTGCAAATCAATTTTCCAACAACTCATGCACACAGTTGACTTACACAATGGCCAGAGTGTTACTGTTTCAGGAACAAAAAAACGAAATCCTGAATCCTGAGTCCTAAACCATCTGCCCTCACCCCTCACCAACTTGTTAGCCCATTGTGCTCAGCTATTTTGACACCATCATCAGTACTTTTGAGAATCCGACACCAAAACACGTGATGAAAAAATCCAAGGCAACATATAATTCTGCATTTACCTCTAATTTGAGCAGGCACTTCAGATCTATTGTGAACCCATTGCTATCCCTGTGCCCAATATTACAACACCACAGATATGACAACTTAAATGTATCAAGTCCCAGGAGTTGTAAACTTTGATAACTGAGAGCCTGCAGTCAGATTGCTGTATACAACCAGAAAGACAACTTTTGAGAAAGAATAGTAGGGCTGTTGTAAATGCAGAACTTGAACCATAACCCTTAGCCTGATGCAATGTATGGAAGCCCTCCAAATTGGCCACATCCAAACATTTCAAACTTACAGTTGTCTATCTGTACCTTATAACAGAAAATCTAGCTGTTGCAAAATTTGGAAATTTAAGGAAATGATAGATAATTTGCACCCAGCAAGACAATCAAGTCATAAAAATCAGACATTGAACTAAGGTGTGTTTTCTGACTATCTCAAAAGTGTGACATACAGCTGACCAACTTAAGAATTGTAGAGTAAATTGTAATTGTTTCCAGCAGCCTCAAAAGCCATTTTATGACATCCACAAAGAAAAAACAGAAACTAAGGACGTTTAGGAAAGCCAGCAAACAGACACCTGGAAGAAGCTGAGGATTAGAGCCTTTCTGATGAAAAAGGAGTATTATGAAAACATCTATCCTTGGTACATAAGAAGGCCTGCACTCAGAAGAATCTTATAGGAAATTTTCTATATTATGAAAACAAGTTTGCAGCCCCCTTTGCAGTTTCAGAGGTCTAACTATTCAAACCCAAATGCATTAAAACAGTTCATCAAAGCTTATCACCTCAAAATCATTACTATGACCTTCATATGGTTCTCCTTTCCTGAGATTCAATCCCACAGGAAACCTCACTCTTCAATTAAAACAGCTGCACTCTCACACATGCTTAAAATTCTCATAATGGGATCTTATAAAAGTAATGATGATGGGTAGGATCATCCACTGCTGACAATTTTTTGATATTTGTGAACAATGTCGACTGCACTATCATCCATCAAATTGCTGCAAAACAACTGTCACCCTGGGAAAAATGATGCACCAATAACAAATGACAATTCAACCTGCATTCTCAGCAATAATTGTGTAGCAGAGAAGATGTTGATCAAAAGTTGCTGAGATTAAAGAATGATGATCATATGTGACCAAATAGTGTCAATTTAGTAAGTAGACTATCAGATTGCATACAAAGCTGTAACCAGTTTCCAACCAACATAAGAGATAATTTCATACAACTACCTCACAACAAGAAACTCAGATTCTTCTCACATCAATTGCTGGGCAAAAGGAAGCATCATAACTTCACACCTCAGAGTTGCACTACCTGATGTTCCTTTTTAATGTCTCCCTGAAGTATGCACCTGCTCTGTTGTGTTGAGTTCTGGTACCAGCTTTGGGAGAGCTTTCTTTGGCAGATAATAAAGATTTCTTTCTTGTAAGGAGGTTTCCAGCCATCCACCTGTGCATATCCATGCTACACCCCTAATTGCAGTAATATCACATCATTGCTATCTCAGACCAGGATGGAAGGACAATAGTTGTTCCTCAACAAGCCTGCCTTGGGGTCATCCCAAAACAAGGGATCATATTGTTCTTGCCAGCAAAGTTCCAGCAAGTTTGATTTGGTGACAAAATTTCGAGATTGAAGTGCACTGAAGTGAAGAGAAGTTCTGCAGACACAGATAGCAACATGTAAGCACTATGACACTGCTAAGCCCCATGCATAAAAAGTGCACTGTAAGAAAGCTCGTTAGACATGCTAATCTGAGACATGTACCTGTCTCTGTGTCTTGTCTTCTGCAGGTTTTGGATCCCAGTTTAAACTTCATGTTGCCCAAGTGAGAGGCAGTTGAAGGTTGACATGGCATGATACCACAAAGCGCCACCCAATTGCAAAATTGCTAGAGAGATGAACAATGAGACAATTTCTTCACAAAAATCTGCGGCTGTATCTTTCAAGTTCTTTTTCATTCTCATCTCCAACAGACTATTTTCAGGATACCCAGTCACTAGAGCTGCTGTCATGAGAGCTGCCACACTTCTCTTTTTACAATCAACATATTTCTTTGTCAGCATGTTACTGCTATAGCAAGCAGTTTGTCTGTATCAAACTACTAACCAAATGTAGTTCCTTCAGCACCATAGTCAAGCTGCTAAGAAAACTCTTAACAACATTGCAAACAACAAAAGCAGGTAAATTTTGGTAATATCACCAGTTTCAGTGGTGAAGCATATTACATCAAATGATTGAAGCCCAGAATGAAACAACAAAATTGACACAACATCAACTCGTTCAAACCAGAACAAGACATATGCAAAGCTGCATATTCTGCTACTTGAAACAGATAGAAGACTGTTACAGAATAGACATTTCGAACATGTACTGTTGATCTAAAACCAGATAGTGGCTCTCTTGGTTCAACTGCAATCAACCAGTAACAAGCCAGAAATAATCTGATGAAATTCCTTGCCAGCTCTTCTACCATGGCCATAGCCAGAGCTTATATACATGCTGATGTCACAATCATTTAGTTGCATAGGCATATAGTAGAGCTAGTTCAATGACCTCTGTTAAAGATCCAACCTTAATATAAAGTGATAACTTTTGAAGCTTCAATCTTGACATAGGGAATAACACACACTCCAATCTGCCATCCCTCTCAGATAACTTTGAACCAGGTTTGCATCCAAGCAGACCTGAGGACCACAAGTCTTAGCATCACTGGATGAAGTAAGCCCACAACACCAATACGTCCTATTGTTTCTGGAGCAGCTGACAGAAAACCCAAGACAAGAGCATAATAGTTATGTCCTGAACTCTACACTGTAAACCCTGGACTTTGATATTCAAGCCCCTTCACCTGTTGCATTTGTAAGAGAATTTTGAACCGTGCTGTATGCTCCAACACTTCAATGGGAGAAATTCAAGCTGTGACTGATCGCCCACCGTGCTCATTTGGCCTCAACTTCGAAGTTGAAAAAACAAAGTCTCCAGTTCAATTGCTTTCTTTCAGATGAATCTGACCTGTACAATCTTTGGAATGGATTTCGATGTTATAATCTTACTGCACAGTTTGAAAATTTATGTGAACCGCAGAATGTAAACAGCTTTGGTTCGAGTGCACCTTCCAAAATCACATGTCACTGTCATTCCGCGAGATAAGAAATTTGAAAGAAAGAGACGGAGTTGCAGAAGGACCGATTATGACCTTCACAATCTACGTATCGGTCGAGCGCCCTGTGAAATCGATCAAATCCTCAAGTGGAATCCCTGTTGCACAGTCAATGTTCGACTACTCTGATGTCGCTACAGATCATCGGTAGATTACAGAAACCGATGAAGAGGTCTCTAGAGAGGGGGCCAATAAGCAGGAAAAAGTCGCACCTGCTGCAGAAGCAAAGGGGAGAAGGAATGCAGCAAATGAGTGACGAGAGAGGACAAATTCAATGCAATGCAAATCACGACAATCTCCAGCAAGCCAGACAACATGTCCCAGGGCAGCTTACCGAACCTGCAGACCATCGTCTCTCTCTCTCTCTCTCTCTCTCTCTCTCTCTCTCTCTATGTTGAACTGGCGGTGAGCATATCATAGACAAGTAGTTATGTTAGTTGTCGGTTGTTTTGTTTTGATAAACTAGGGCGCCCCGGCTCCTATTTTCAGTTCGCTATCTCGATTTGGGTGATTACTTGGGAAACAATTTGACAATCGTGCACAACCTAACACTGGAAATCCAAGTCGTGCAACACTCAGCAGATGATTGTGCGCAATGAAGCAAAATACTAGGGTTTTGGCTGTACGTGAGTTTGTGACAACGCCACACAGAGAGTAAGGAAACAAGCAGACGAGGCAGCTCGACATGGCTGTAGTGCGCGGCTGCAGCATCCGAGCGCTCTGGATACTCAATCACAACTCCCACGTGGTCTTCTCCAGGTGCAAGCTCTTGTCCCCTTCGCATCCTGTCTCATACCCTTGCCCCTTGTCCTTTTATTCTTTGTGTTTCTTACCAATGCCTGTGTCTTGGTGTCGAGTTTTTCGAATGTTTGAGTTTCGTGTCTGTTCTTTCGCACTATCTTCATGCTGCACGTTATGCACAGAGACAGATGGACTGGAACACATTCTATCATGGTGGGTGTGGACTTTGATTGTTTGTGGTATTCAGGATTTCTGTTATTTTTTCAGTTTGGTCCTCAGGCTCCTTTTCCTTCTCTTGACCTTGCCCTTGCTCTTCAACTCTGGATCTATGGACAAGATAGGGGGGAACAAAGGCATATGTCACATTAGGGTTTCTCAGTTTCCAAGAGGTTTTGCCTAGTTTGCTCTGGTTATGAGCTTTTCAAATCTTGCTATGTCAATTTTAGTTTGAGTGGTACCTGAAGAGGATTTTGGGCAGTTACTGTGATTTTTTCATTTGTTGTTCATCAGTTTATAAGCAACTGATGGATTGGGGAAGGGCAGGCGTTTTCCCACAGTGGAAAGGCAATGGCAGCAGTTATGTGAGAATCAGTTGGAAGCAGGGATCAAGCACCAAGCCATACCCTTTGATGCCGAAGTTGCCCAGGCTTTCATGGACCGCAAGCGTAGGTACAGTATCTAGAAATTCATCAACTGTTCTTTTTCTTTATTTGTTTTGAATGGTGCTGGTCTCATTCCTTTCAGTGCTTTATTTTTTCCAGCTTTGAGGATGCTTGACAGAGACAAGATTCATAGTAGTTGTTTGGTGCTTATTCTATGGTTGGTTAACAGTGAAGAGTTGGAGCAAGGACGAGGAATACGAGAGGCAGTATCACAAGAAGGATCAGACAGCTGGGTAGATGATATAATCACCCGCCAAGTCACAAGCCTTCAATTTTCCCCAAAGGGTATGATGTTGTGGCCAGTCCTGGAGCATGTGCGGGGATCATTCTACATTCTTGTACTGCCATTGGTGGAGCCACACCATCTAGCTGCTTATCATGAACTGTGCTGCCGCTCTGACTGTGGAGGTGCTGCCACCAACCATAGTTTGTCATCACTGCTGCTAGATCTGCCCTGCATCACTGGGTAATGAGTGTAGATCCCTGCTTTCATCAGTAATCATTATGCTGTTCTTATCTGCTGCTACGCACAATCCAGGTTCAGCAGCATGCCTGCCAAAGGGGTCAGGTTGAAAGTCATTAACCAAGCAACATTCTTCCCTTCTACACAAGCAAGAGCTATCTGGGTGTCTCTATCGCATGGCAAGCACCCCCTTGCTTGTAGCAGCAGTTATTTTCTTTCTGTTTGAATTCAGCTTATTTGCCTCTGCACCTTTGATGACTTGAGATATCAGGTGTTTGGTCTATGGGCTGGGGTTTGTGCAGGGCTTTGGCAGTGGCACAGGTTCTAGGCGATGTAGTGAGTGGAGAAGTTGTTGAACCAGAAATGCTTACTGTTGCTGCACCATCTATGGGAGGTCTCTTAGACAGTATTGCAGGGGGAATGGGCATGGGAATCTCTGGAATTGCAGCCCGTGCAAAGCCTGTGGCAGTGCCAGTGGCAGCTGCAGCCAATGCCGTAGCAGCAGCAGCTGCCACAGCCACCTCTGCCATCACAGGATCAGGAGGCAAGGTCACTCTCAAATCAGCTGACAAGGAGGCTCTACGCAATTTCATCGGTGGTGCCATGCCTTTTGGTTGGTATATTCCTTTGCCTGTCATTTTCTCCAATTGTTTTTTTACTGATAGTGTGTATTATGCCCCTGTTGTGCTGCGAGAGGAATAGAATATTCCTTTGGATCACTAAGGATTGATATTATTTCCAATCACATTGTATCAGGAATAACACTGGTGTTATGTGTGACCATGCCAGGCACTCCATTGGATTTGAATCCAATTAATCTGGCAGCAGTAAGGTCCACTGGCTTTTCATCATTAGATGTCCCCCCTACAGAGTTGAAGCAGCCAGCCTGGAAGCCATATTTGTATCGGGGAAAGCAACGGATGGTGTTCACTGTGCTTGAAGAGGTGACAGCAGCTCTATATGACCGGGATGATGTAGAGGACTCCATATCACTAGCAGGGCAGTTGTTGTGCCGGGCAGACATGGAAGGCCTACCTGAAATATCACTTCAACTGCATTGTCCCTCATCTTCACACTTTGATGCAATCACCTTCCATCCCTGTGCTCAAGCACCTGAGCAAGGAGTGGACAAGCAGACAATTTCCTTTTCTCCACCTTTGGGGAATTTTGTACTTGCTCGATACACAGCTTTGCCAACATCAATGCAGCCTCCTCTACAGGGATTTTACCAGCTGTCAATGATATCTGAAGATGAAGGAGCCTTCTTGATCCGGATGAGATTAATGGTAGGATACAAGGCACCCTTGGTCATGGAGCAATGTGCACTATCCATACCCTTCCCACAGCGGCGGATAGTGGCAGTTGAGGGGACTCCCTCTGTAGGCACACTCTCTACAACAGAGCATTCTATGGAATGGAAGATCATTGTCAGTGGAAGGGGCCTTGCATCCAAGAGCACAGAAGTCACTTTTCCTGGCACAGTCAAGTTTGCACGGAAGCTAACTCCACAAGGGAATGGGGATGCATTTAAAGATGAGGAGAGTGATATTGAGTCCAATTTACAAAACAGTGAATACTTTGATGTGAAACCAGGCAATGGAGGTACAGGTCTGCAGGCAGCTGAGTGGGAGGAGCCACTTTGTTGGGAGGCATACAGTTATGCCAAAGTAGGCTCCTCCACTTCCCTTTCTCCATTAACTTAACTCATTGGTTATTGACCCACTTTGATTGGGGCACAGGATGTTCCAATCTAATTCATATCCAGTGGTACAATTGCTTGGATGGCAATTATTTCAAGTTCTTTAAGTGGCTGGTAATTGTTACATGTTCATGCACCATATGAATAATAGAGGACTTTGGTCCCCAAGTTCAGTTACCTTCCTTCCTGTTCATACTAACAATTCATTTTCCTCATTACAATGTGTGCAGGCTTCAATCAAGCTTGTTGGAGGGACCATGTCAGGAATTTCCTTGGATCCTAAAATGGTAAGGACACATTGCTCTCTGCATAACTGACTTGAACAGGCATGTACTTTTCATTTGTGAGTTAGTAAAATTTCTTGCTCAGTGTCTTGTTTGGATTTTACTTAAAATGCCTCTGTTGTGTCAGGTTGCTGTGTATCCTGCTGTGAAAGTGCCCTGTGAGTTTTCTGCTCAGGTAATGCAGAGCCCTCTCCTGAACAATGATAAGGTGTCATTTGTGAAAGAGCTTAGGGGTTAGATATGCTCCATTTGCTTGGACAGTTTATCAGCACTTTGGGTAGTGATGAATTGGTTGATGGTGATCCTGTTCTGCATGTTGTCTTTGAGTGCCAACACATTGGATTCAATATCCTATGCACATCACTCACTGGGGGTGCCCTGCAAATTGCAATGCAGGTTGTGTCAGGGGAGTACATTTTCTGGAACTCGCTTGGCAGGTATCCACATGCAGTACTGCCAACCATGTAGTACAGGACCTTTCTCACATAGTTGCCATGTTTATGCCTATCAGTGAACCTGCTATATAAGTGAGAGGTGTCTAAGACACTTATAAATCTGTTCTCAATGTGTATGTAGAACACAGCACATCACCTGTGCAGTTAGACCATACTCCCACCTCCTACATACCCTGGGAAAGCTAAGAGTATGACCATAGCTACCCCTCAGTAACCTCTTGATTGATGGACACCTCTCATCAGTGTCATATCTTTTTCATTTTTTGCCAGAATTTGATTCCGTAAATTGCTATTACAGCCCATAAAATCAAAATATCTTTCTCATTTAGTTGTTTCTGTACGACTGTTGTGTAGTATGAAGCACTTCTACTATAGTTATGTTGTTCACTAAAAGAAGATTCATTACCGATCTGTCTGATATGGGTCTTCAAATATAGTTCCCCAAATGTGGCCCCATATATTGTTTATATATCCAGTTTCCCTGCAACACTAATGTGGACACGAACTTAAGATGGACAACATGATCCATGTGATGGGTTTGCGTGCTACAGGGTTTTAAGAGATAACTTTGGTTATAGTTTAATCTACGATGTTAAGTATTGGATGAAAATATAAGGTGGAAATTAAATGCCAAGCCATTTTTTACATGTTGCAAATTTGTTGGAGTCTAGATGTTGTGTTCCAATAAAGAAAAGACATGTGAACATGCAATTTGTGAAACCTGGAACTTTTGATGCATTCTTCAAACCCACTAAATGACCTTGTAATGAGTGAAGCTTTGAGTAATGAGTGAAACTTTGAAGTGGATTATGTTGTTGTGAATATTTTCTACACTCTGTTAAAAGTAATTAATGAAGGAAAGGCAATTGAGGATCAGTGAATTTTTTTTGAGGCAAAATTTTGCATCATGGCAACCAAAAAAAAGCCTTGCAAATTGTCTTAAGAGTTTTGAACAGTTGGATTTGCATTTAGTTGTCAAGATGCAACGGGTTTGGTGAGGAAAATAGCAAATCATTTGATGGACGTTCTAGGCTTGTCACTCTCACTAATGATTACCCATGTGCCTTGGATGCCACTACCCTCACCTTGTGAGCTTCTCCATCACACCTCCCCTCCCTTGTAGCTCAATGCCATCACTTGGAGTTATGCAAGTAATGAAGGAATATCATCACAAATAAGTACACCAGATTTGTTATGGTAGTAGGGGTTGTAGGATGAATTTTTGTTGGCATATACATTACTATAAGCTACAGCCTTCAATGGCACATTTGCAAAGTTGAAGAACAAGAACAATTGAAGAGAAGAACTAAACTTCATTGTTCAAGCAAACTTCAAGAAGATCAAGGTACAAATGCATAACAAATGTGTCAACTTTCAAGACTCAAAACTTTATGGATTTGTAGTTTTTCAAGTCGATGTATTCAAAGTTGATGTCCATTTTGTAGTACTAGTGTGAAATATTGCAAATCTTTTAGAGTGTTAGAAATCAATGAGATTTGTGAGGAGCTGATCAAATGAAGAAGGTATGAACTATCTTAACTTTTTCTTGCATTTTTGGTGTCTTGGAGCTTTGAAGAATGTTGACGAGTGTTTTGATTTTTGCTTTCACATCTCAATTGCATTCTCAATGTTCTCAAATGCAAAGCCATCACTTGTGCTAGGGTGGTTTTTTCTAGTTGAACGATTTTTTCATTTGCTACAAACAAGCTTTCAAACATTTGTTTTCTATGTTTATTGTGTGCTCCATTTGTGAGCTTCAAACCTTATTGACATTGTTTGATCAAAATTTTCATTTGCTACAAGCTTTTATTGAACCTTCACTTTCTTTGTGTTTTGTGTGCAACATTTGTGAGCTTTGAACATATCAACATTGCTTTCAAGTGTCATGATTTCTTGTCAAAGTTTGTCAAGTTTCTCTTTTGATTCTCAATGTTGCTTGTAATCTTCATGGATATGGCACCTTTGACATTACTACCTAACTTAAAGTTCCACCTTCATTTCTTTGCATCAGTAATGCCTAATACCCTTACAACTGCTACACCCATTGACTTACCAAGTTCTTCCACTGGTTATCTGTGATTTTTTGTCTTCATCAATGTCACCTAAAATTTTATATGATCTAAAAGGCAAAAGTGCCATTATTTCTAAACCCACACCCATAGTTCAAACCTTTGTTATAGATCCCACATCAAAACTTGGAGGCCCAAAGCCCAAACCTAATATAATTGAATGAATGTCAAGGGCAAGAAAATCATTAGGACAATAGGAATTCCAAAAGACATGAACCAACCATGACAAAAGCAAATTTAATTCTAATTCCAAACACCATACATGAAAACCAAAGACAAGAACATGAAATGTGCATAACATAGATTCAAACAAAACTTTTTGTAAAAATATGAGAATAACAAACATTGTTATGATGCAAGATTGTACCCAAAATTAATGTTCAACAAACTAAAAATAATATGAAGAAAACTACCTCTATTTATACATTACTAAGGACTTAACTCAAAAATATGTATATCCAAATATCTTAAGTTAATTCAAAATGTCTCAAAATATTTCAAAATATGTCAAAGAACTTTCTTGAGAGCCTTCCTAATTACATTACGGACAAACAATGTATGAATTTCAATATGAATGAGAAGTGGGCATTCATGGATGAATTTCATCCATAATGATGATGACCACAATGTTGACCATGATGTTGGGGATGTCATTTGTGACAATGGAAAGAAACAAGGTTTTCCAAGATCAATGGGTTGCAAGGCTTTATTGGTTTGAGTTAGTTTGTGGGGAAAATTAAACATAAAAAATGATCAAATGCAAGATTTACCTTAAACATTAAGGGGTGAGAGAAAATTTTGGTGCCAAAATTAAACCCCATCATTAAACATTTTGGAATGAGGAAATGCATATAAGTTAGATGTGGGGTTGTTGGACAATATTTTGTGTATCCTTATATAATCACAAACCTAGTAATCCTACTACTAACAAGACAATAGGCAACAGGTTAGAAAATAAAATACTAAAAGGTAAACACATATTAGGAAAAAGACTTCCTTTGGGAAAACATTCTTGCTTTCAATCTATAATTAGTAAAAGACTCCAAGAGTGGGAATTATTAAAAATTCTAGAATAAAAGAAAAGAAAGGAAGGGCTAGAAAGTACTTACCTTCCAATCCCTAAAGAGTACTTCCTCTAGCCATAACTACAATTTCAACATGTTTATCCACTTTGTTGTAGTTAATGTCTTACACCAAACTACCTACAAACTATTTTTACCATCTTGCTATAACTACATTCCATCAAGCTATTAGATTCCAAAGAACAAGTTCTAAAAGTAAAACAAACAAACAAACGAAACTAATATGGGAGCTATAGTATTTTACATTAAACTACAATGAACTACTATCATTTTAGAAGGAAAGTAAAACAAAGGAAAAAAATTAAATTAATTTTTTTAAAAACACATCAAGTCCCACAACCTTGACACACCCCTTTGCATTACTTTTTCTTTCCTCATGCAATTTCTCTCTTTTCCATTCCTTCATAAATTCCTCATACAATAATGATGGGAATACACCTCTTAATCCTCTTCTTTCATAAACCACACAAGGTCCACATTCCATTCACAAAAATAAGCCTTTTATCCTAGTCCTTTCGTAAATTCCAACTCCTAATTAATTGGTAAACAAATACTAATCACCCATTCCCATGGGCTAACTAACCTAATGGCTTCATCTTCAAAATAAACTAGAAAACGATAAATATATTTGCCACTAGTAACAATTTAATTACTAGGAAGCCCATAGGACTAACTAGTCAAAGCAAATTTTATACACTTAACATTATCCCCCCTCTATTTTAAATTACATCCTTGTAATTCGGTCTTTATGGTCTTAAGAATCAAATGAAATATTACTACCTACTATCTGGGAGGGGGAAACGATAGCCTTATTGTTTAAAGTTACAAATTCAAACACTACTCCTAAGGCTACTATGGGCATTTGGTATGTTAGGTCATCCTATAGGTTGTGCTCTAGAGATATGTTTTTTGAACTACTCGAAAGGTGGTGAAGCTCTTCATCTAGTTAGAAACAACAAAAGAACACAACATCCAAAATTTTGATTTTAGTTATGTCAAAAACAATCAATTGAGTGCATTAAACTTCCAAAACATACAACATAAAAGTACAAAAAATCCTATGCTATTGCATTAAATACATAAATTAAATTTTCATAATACAAAAACAATTAAATTAATGCATGACCTACAAAAATTGAAATTTCATGGTACAAAAAAATTAAGTTATTGCAATATATACATAAACTGAGATGTCAACCTACAAAAACAATGAAGTTAGTGCATAACACCTACATCAATTGACATCTCATGGTACCAAGAAACAATTTAGTGTTTAAAATATATTAAGTGAAATGTGTAGTTCAAAAACAATGAAACTATTACATGTCAGGTGGATTTGTGACAAACATTATTAAAACATTGTACAAATGTGTAGGAGACTCAAAAAGTTATTGCAGTTCATAACAATTATTATGTGTAGGAGACTCAATTTAAGCTCCTACAAATCAGTACATCCATATTATCTACCATTTGTTCAACAACATGAAAAGTGCATATTATAGTCAACCAAACAATGGGAAATATCATTGCAAGTGTATCTACAAATTATAAAAGCTTGGCCTAAACAAAAACTATAGAATTCATACTTTGTAATCTAAAATGCAGAAGTGTACAAATGTGTACTTGACTCAAGAAATTCCTACAACTCATATGTATTTCATTATTCTAGGAGATTCAATCTCCCACAACTCAATACATCTACTTTATCAAATGTAAAGACAAATTGGTTGGCCTTAATTCCACAACTTAATATGTTTCAATCAATGTTGATGGCTACATTCAAATTGCGAAAGCTTAATAATTCATATACTTGTAATTTGGAGTAGTAATTGTTGAAAATGAAAGTTAATTAATAGTAAGCAATAAAACAATGCTTCATTGATTGAAATTTGGAGGCAAGCAACATAATTTAACATATATGATTCATAAACATCAAGCTCAACAATCAAAAAGCCATGTCCATATAAGGGTTCCAAAATCTTACATGTGGCACATGATATCTAGGATTTAGGGTTCATCAGAATTATTGGTAGTAAAAACATAAATACATTGAACACAAATCATCATTGTAAGCATTTGGATTGAAATAGTTTAGTTGTAGCACAAGGTAGACTTGCACAATGGAACAAATTGCTAACCAAATTATAGAGTAGAGTTCAAAGATAAAAAACTTGATTTATGGACAACTACATTTGCAAATGTGATAGTTGTAAAGGATGCAATGTAAAGTTAAAATGGCAAAGTCAAATTTTTATGCAGAGTGATGACAATTTGTGGCACAACGTTGTGATGTGGGAAGAATGTTGTTGCATATCTCATGCAATGTCATATGTAATTTGAATGGAATTTGAAATTTTGGATGAAGCACAAGTGTGTGACCTTCAACACGCAGCAGAATACGAAGACTTGAAATGATGCACTATTGTAGAAAATAATCGAAAGTTAAAAGAACTTATCGATCCAAGATGGAGGTAAGTATTTTGCTTCCTAACTTGTTTGCATTTGTAAGAGCAATTGTTTATTTCATTTTTGCTACATTTGTTTTTGCATCAAAATTTGATCGGCTATGTACAAAATGTTCAAGTTCACAACTGATCTAAAAGTTGGTGGACATCCTAAACCCTAGATTCATCCAAGATGTTTTTTTTTTTTCATGGATCTTTACATAGTAGAAAGATCTATGTAAAAGCTAATGAAATTTCATAGATCACACATCAAAAGCTAATGTTCAATCTCTACTATTCTATTAGATTAAAGCCCATGATCCAAGCCATCTAATAGCAAATGACTAATGCCACATATATAGGTAGCACAATGAATAAATCTAGTCATCGTGCATCTCTACCATTCGATTAGATTAACACCCATGATCTAGGCCGTTTAATAGTAAATAAATATTCAAATTATATATGACTAATGCCACCTAGGTAGCACGCTTGACTGAAACTAATCATCGTGCATATTTATTATTCAATTAGATTAACATTCATGATCTAGGCCATCTATTAGTAAATAAATGCACAAACTATATATGATTAATGCCACTTAGGTAGCACACAAATACAAATAATTAATTAGCTAACTTTGAAAAAAAATCGCAATATTTGTTTTAACGATGTAAAAGTATATTTTACGTTTTTTTAATAAAATTTTTAATTTGGTGAAATTTTTGGTTTAAATAGTTGGATTACCCCCCACAACCAGCATATGTTTTTGGTTTTGAATTTTCCTAATTTGACAATTCTTGTTGGAAAAAAAAAATTCAAATTCAAGAAAAAATATAAACAACAAAAAAAATTACCAAAAATTTAATATCACAAATTTCAAAGAAAAATGTTACTCGTATATAATGATTTTTTAAAGAAAATTCTAACCATTCCAAGATTAAACATATAAACAATTCCAACATCAAATTTATTTGAAAACATTTAAGTTTAATCTTTGAGATCATTATAAAAATTACCCAATTTATTTGAAATTTTAAAATAAATATTAATGACGTAATTGAGTTTTTTTATGATGAATTTCCACCATTTTGCAAACATAAGAAAGGCCATCAACATCAAAAGAAATAAATTACATTTTTATATTTTTTTAAATGATAGAATTCTACAATGGGTTTTAGAACTTGTAGCCAAAATATTAAAATATTTTTAAAAATTATACCTCCATATATGGCTTATAACCAAAACATGATTAAATTTTCTTATGGATGATTTTGAAGAAGATTACAAAATTGAAAAAAATGAAAAGATTTTAGAAAATCATGGATGTCATTATTATTATCACCATTTTATAATTCATTTATTTATTTATTTTAAATTAATTTTTAAATTCATCTCTAAGTATTTAAACATAAACATGTAACAAAACAAGCTTAATTTTTTTGATTTAAACCATGTTTTAAATTAAAATAATAAGTATAAAATATTGATAATTTTTATAATAATAATAACTTTTTTAATTTAATTTTAATCCTTTTTTTTAACATGGATTTTTTTCCATACACTAAAAAAAATGGGAAAAAAATTAGGGATTATTTTTGGAATTTTTTGGGTGTGGAATCATGATCATAATAATGAACTTGTCCATGATGCCTAAAACAAAGTAAAGGAAAAATATACATTTTAATTTACATAAATGTATAAAATTTTAATATATGAAAAATTATAATTTAAAGGTTTACATGTATGCATTCTAAGTTTTGCATGCATGACCATTTTGACCTAACCCATTCAAATATAAATATGAGACTTCCCAAATTTTTTTACATCCATTTCAAATAATTATGGTGAGTGCAAAATGCAACTCATGAATAATGGATTTAATAACATTCAAAATGAATGATTCAACTCATGTGCAAATGTTAATAATTCAAAATATGTGAAATTTTTCACTAACCCATTCAAGTATAAATGTGAAGCATTAAGTTGTTATGTGTGTTGTAATATATACTAGTAAGTGCAATATGTAACATTTGAATAGTGGTTTCAATAAGCTCAAAGTGGATGATTCGACTCATGTAAAAATGTTGATAATTCAAGAAATGTGAAAATTTTCATTAAACCATTCAAGTATAATTACAAAATATTGAGTTGCATATGTTTTAGTATATTATAATAAGTGCAAAATGCAATTTGTGAGTAATGATTTTAATATATTAAAAGTGAATGGTTCAACTCTAATAATTGAAAATATGTGAAAAAAATCATTAATTCATTCCAATATAAATGTGGGGTTTTAAATTGTTACATGTGTTTTAATAAATTATGGTAAGTGTAAAATGCAACTCCTAAATAATGGTTTCAACATGTTAAAAATTGATAGTTCAATTCATGTACCATGTTGATAGTTAAAGAAATGGGAAAAAAAATCATTGATCCATTATAATGCATTGTGTAAATAAAATTAATGGTTATCTCAATTTCCATGTCAACAATTTAAAGTTATTAAATAATTAAATAAAGTCCAAATTATACTCATAAATGAACAACATATTGAACGTAACAACTAAACTATGAATAATATTGACCATTAATTAGTGCAACAAGCCACTTGTAAACTTAAAATAGCCAAATGTAGTTGAGATGTAATCAAATTGGATAATAGTTGTAATGTGCGGGGGTGGAAACGGATAAGATTTTTTCTTATGTTTTAAGTTTCAAACACTTAAAGTTTGCCTCCTTCTCTTTTTTGACTACACACATGACACACGTGCATTTTCCGTCCTCCTACAAAATCCTTGACACTATTATTCTTCACATTCATAATATTTTGTCCCCCTCTTCTTTTGTTGTGTGTTTGTTTATTTTATAGAAAAAAATTGATTTCATGTGAGGTAGAAGTTGTTGAAAGTGTTCTTAAGTGCAAACAAAGGTTAGTAATCGAGGCTACGCCTGTAGGTGGTAAACAATTTCGATGTAATGAACATTTATGAAAGCTTGTTACAATTGTTTATGAAAGTTTGAATTCTGAAGGAAGCTAAGGGGTTAAAATTTTATCCTTCCCTCAAGGCTAACAAGGATTTTGATGAAGATGATGTTCATGATGAAATAGAAGAGGATTTTAATGAGAACGATGAAAAGAAGCAATGTATAAAAGAAAAAAAAATACCCATCAAACTCAAACTCTTTGTACAAGTGATGTTTTTGAATTTTGCAAAGCTTTGAAAACATTTAGGTTTACAAGTTTTTTGTTTCATGGTGTTAAAGGCCTTCTAATTTTCTAGAATGTACTAAATCTTCCTTTTTGGTTATTGGTTATCACTCATTAGGTTTGGTCCATTGTATACATATTGTTCATAGCTAAAAATACTTTTCATCTTTTCCAAGTTTGGAATAACACATTTTTTGACAAAAAGTTATAGCAAATTTAGGTCAGTGTGGTTGAAGCATGAAAAATCTTTATTAAACTACATTAGTATAGGGGTGTTTATGTAACAAGGTAGTTTTTACACAATTTTTATGAGGTGGAAGCCACAACAAAAACATGTGATAAGGTAGACAATGCTTAAATGGACTTCGCCACTACTTGAAACACAAAAGCCAATGGCTACTACATCTCTTGCCCTTTCATTCCAAGAAAAATCTAGTTCTAGTGATGAAGAGAGTAGAAACAAAAATATATATTTCATATTATGTTGTTTATATGTCGCTATTGCAAGAAATTGACACCATGGCCATTAATTTTGAAGTGGCCATTGGCTCAATGCAACCAACTACATTAACAATAACCCCTACTATAGAACTTGCTAGAGGTTTGCCTTTCTAGTCCATTTACTTCTTAATCAATATAAAATTAGCTTGATTGTAGTTTATATGTTTTACTTTCAAATCATGCATCTAGGTCATTATGGTTGATGTTGTTTTCTAATTGTAATGTAGGTCAAGCATAATTCAATTCAATTCATGTTCTTCAAGTTTCACCTTCCCCCCAAATTGTAACTTGGTCGCCTCTTGGATGGCACATACTACCCACCCCCAAGATGGCAATACCACCCACAACATGTCTACCAACTGCTATAACACCAACTGCCATGCCTCAACTGCCACTGGGATGTTATGTTCCTCCCACTAGTGTAATGATACTAACACATGTTACTCTTGGCATGGCACAAGTGCCACTTACTCATGCCATGGCATAAGTGTCACCAAGATGGTTCAATATTCTTCTAATAGGAAAATCATCGGTGTTTTTCATTACAACTCAAATGTCTTCAAAACAACACCAAGTTCTACCATCCAGACTTGACCTTGCATCCAATGTGAGTTACCCCCAAATGAATTCAGCAAGGAGCCCCAACTCCCCATACAAGACCTCAAGGATTTGTAACACATCACATTACATCAAGTCTACAAAGGTGAAGTAGGTGAACATGTGTTGCTTCAACTAGAACTACTTTAGTCCAGCTAGATAGTGGGGTCGTGTCTTCAAGGGTCAATTGTGTAACAAGTGAACAGAAAGCTTGGTGTCAGGATATGGACAAAGTAATGAAAAGATTGGGGATTGAATTGGCAAGTGATGGACAAGATGCAATACCTATGGTGCATTGTAATGTAGATGGTAGACAATGTGTTGGTGGTAGGACCACATGGTTAACGACCTTTCAAGGCTATGCATTTAAATCGAATCCTATAATTGACGACATACATAACTAGCCTTTGGAAGAAATGGAGGTAATCAAACAAGCTTTGGAACAACAATTTGAGTATCCGAATTACCCCCTTACCTATAAGCATGTCAAAGACCAAGTTGCAATAGTTATGAAAAGTAGGTGCATAGTGTTGAAAAAAATGATTGAAAGAGGTGAACATTGACCTCAAAATTACTCTAAAGAGCATTGGAATCAATTGCAAGATGTGTTGAAACAAGAAGAGATGATTTTAAGGGTTGAAAGGATGTCAAAAATCCAAGGAATGCAAAAGAATGTGCATAGGGTTGGACGAATAGGTGAAATTGGGCTTGAGGAATGACTAGTAAGTTTAAGGTTTTTTTTTTATATATAATTATTATGTTAAGGTTCTTCACATTTAGTATTTTCATTTGATTTGCAACATTTGTATATATTGATGGGGATCCAAAAGGAAGAGCTAAGAAGAGCTCCCACATTGGTGGATTTGCAAAATGAATGTGAAAGGGACAAGGGCTCAAAGCGCAAAAGAATAGAGTTGGAACATTATAAGGTTAGGGTTTTTACTATCTTCAACTTAATGTAGTAACTCAAATGTACATGCATAACATTTAGAAACAAAAAGTGGATCTATATTAATTTTTTTGTTTATTATGCATATTCTTGTTTCCCTTCCATGTGTATGTTTGTTTTGATTTTGTTTACAAGTTCATGGTTACACTACCTTATGCAAGAGGCTAAAGTTAGTGGGTAAGATGAAGTTTTAAGCACCATGAGACTATCACATTAAGTTGTGGAGAAGTTGGTTTGGTTTTATTATTGTTCAATTCTTTAGGTATACCCCAAGTAAATTTACATTTCAAGAGTTTATCAAAAGTTGACATGTACATTCTTAACAAGATTGGATATTGTAGGTTTCATTGGATTTTTTTGTTGTAGGATTGATTATACTTCAATTTGGGTTTCAAGAAAGGATGGCCCAAGATGCAAAGTTGAATAGTGGTGGGATTTCAATGCAAATATATGAGCTCGAGGTTTGACTTGATTCTATGGAAGGAAACCAAGAAGAAGTGTGGCACACAACTGATGTTATAAAAGACACCACAGAGGAATTGGTGAAGGGCCAAAAACACATGTCAACCATGCTAGAAACACTAATGGCTTTCATGAAAAGTTAGTCCCTATGCATGGGTTCACACATATGAATTAGAGGGGAGGAAAGTACAGGTTGTTGCACATGAAGATGTGAGCATGGGAATGGTAATTCACTTCATTGATCTACATTGTAAACAATTGTGCTTTAGTTTTGTAATTACATTACATTGGTTGTTTAGTATTGATTTGATTGAAAATTCTCCTTACACATACATGTTTGTGGTTTCCATGTCTTGAAATATGGTTCAATTTGGTGTGTGAATGGGCAAATTAGGGATGTGATGGTATGTCATCGCAAAAGGGAATTAATAAGTTAATTGAAGATTTAAAGGAAGATGGAGGTGATGGCCACAAGTAGTTGAAACTACTCCAACTATGGAAGCCACTCATCAGAACAAGGTTGCTGGTCGGGAGGTGCCTAAGGTTGTGATGCAAAAATCAACACTAGATTTTGATGATGGTATTAAAAAATTTATTACTTTAGACAAGTGCAAGTGATCCTCTATGTGTGTGAAGAAGCTTAGGGATGGTGGAAAGGTGTCAACAAATACTAAAAAACATGCATCAATTGATGTTGAACATACAATCCATAAAAAGGTGAGCTTAGACTTACCAATGGGCAACTACACTACCTCTCCAAAAATGACCAACATACAAAGTCCATGGTACTTATTGGTCTTAGATGTTAATAGGCTATTATGTGTTGCAAAACATTTGAAAACTACTTACATCAGCAGTTGGAAGCCACTAGTTTATCTTCAAAGGTGTGGGAACAAACTTGTTAACACATGTCCAAACTGTTTGGAGTTTCTGAAATTATGTTCCTCATGATTTGATATTAGGATTTGATCTTCAACGACAAAGCCTCATTTGATCCCCAAGGTCCAATTTTTAATAGGACATGAATCAACAATTAAACATGTGTTTGTGTGGGGGAGTGTGAGCTCTACCGACATGGCCATGGCTAGTAGTCTCAATATTTAAAAATTAGGTTAGGAATATGTGAGTGTGGTGAAGTTATTAAGGGGGTTTAACAACTTTGTGTTAGAATAGGGGTTGATGAGTGTGCACAAGGTGTGAGGGGGGGGGTTTAGTTCTTTGAAATACGATATTAGTTGGGTTAGTTCTTTTCTGCAGCAAAGAGTGGATAAACCATAGTTTTGGAACTTTACTGGCGGAAGTAGGGATGAGAAATCTCTAGAAGGCTGGGGAAAGAAAAACAAACACTAGAGTTCATGGTGTGCGACAAAACATTGGTCTAGTATTAGTAGTTGGCAAGTAGCAAGAACGCTGGGAATTTATGAAGTAGGGTGAGGGGGTTAGTGAAAGGCCCAATAGAGCTAGAGCAATC
>Ga0116229_10000409_pt1 | contig 56053 bp, 46 predicted proteins | sample S1TSphgellanicum_3_FD_87313 | JGI IMG/M metagenome (GOLD analysis project Ga0116229, IMG submission 87313) | Host-associated microbial communities from peat moss isolated from Minnesota, USA - S1T2_Fc - Sphagnum magellanicum MG | ecosystem: Host-associated > Plants > Peat moss > Unclassified...
CGCGATAGCTCCACGCCGAGCAGCCGCCCCGCGGCGTGCCAGCGGGACTCGAACGGCACTTCGAAAATCAAACCCGTGTCCACCGGCGCGCTGAGCCATGCGTTCGCCCGGATCTCATCCTCCAATTGCCCGCCGTCCCAGCCGGCATAGCCCAGCGCGACGATGGCCTCGGCCGGTCCTTCGCCGCGCGCCATCGCCGCCAATATGTCCCGCGAGGTCGTGACATGGATGGCGTCGGAGACCTTGAGCGTCGAGTCCCAGTCGCCGCCGGCGCGGTGCACGACGAAGCCGCGATCGGTCTGCATGGGGCCGCCACGCAGCACCCGGCGCTCCCGCAGCGGCCCGGTCGCGAGTTCGATTTCGAGTTGCTCGAAAATTTCTCCCATGCGCATGGGTAAAGGCTTATTGAGTATGAGTCCGAGCGCGCCGCGCGAACTATGATCGCAAATGAGTGCAACGGTTTGCGAAAAGTTCGGATCGCCCATCGCCGGCATGGCGATCAGCAATTGATTGGTCAGATATCCCAGCTCGCTAATTGTTCGGCTCCGAGTACACGATCCCCTCGCCCTGTGGCGCCCCGCCCAAGAACTGCCATTCGTACGCAATCCGTATTTGATCATGCTTGAGCGTGAGATTGCTCGGAAATGGATCGAAAGGCGCGGCGAGTTTCAAGATCCGCATGGCCGCTTCGTCGATCTCCGCGTGTCCACTGGTGCGCCGGACCACGGTGTCGAGCAGCTTGCCGTCCGCTCCGATGGTCACCTCGATCACGGGTGTCCCGGAGAGCTTCTGCCGACGCGCCACGTCGGGAAAGTTGATCGTGCCGACCCGCTCGATCTTGCGTCGCCAGCCGTCCAGATAGTCGGCCACATCGGATTCCTGAGTATCCGCCGCGATCCACAGCTGCTGCGCGGCTGCACCGCGTATGCGCAACTCGACGCCGTCGTCATTCGGAGTCATGGCGAGATCGGGCCGCTTCTCGAGGAGCAACGGCAGCTCGGAGGACTCTTTGGCGGCGGTAGGGGTGGCGAAATACAGTATCTTCGGCGCCGGTGTGTGAGTCGCCACCAGGTCTTCGTCTCCGGAGTCCGTGCCGGACTGCTGCGCGGCGAGCCCATCGCCGCTCGGAACGCCCACCCGGTCGAGAGGCATCAGGGACGATCTTGGAATCAGCGTGCGCTCGCGTTTCGAAGTATTGCCCGATCCCTTGGTATTGCGCTCGGCGAGATAATGGGCTTTCGGATTCGCCGCCACGCTCGGTGCCTGATCGTTCACCAGCACGATCTCCATATCCGGCGCGTCATCGGCGTCCGACTTGCCGCTCCCGGAACTGAAAGTCACGCCCAGGATGACGATGCCATGGAGCAACGCCGCCAGGAAACACGTGGTCAGCATACGGTCGCTGGCCGGCGGCAGCCCAGCACCCAAGCGGTCGCCGGAATCGGTGATTTCTACGGTCATGCGGCGCTCAACATCCTCTGGATCGAATCCACCAGCATCGCACCAATGTCGACACCGTGCTTCTTGTTTAGTTCGCGAATGCCGGTCGGACTCGTGACGTTGATCTCGGTTACGTAATCGCCGATCACATCGAGGCCCACGAACAGCATGCCGTGGGCCTTCAAAGCCGGTCCGATCTGCGCACACAGCCAGCGGTCGCGATCATTGAGCGGCCGGCTCTCGGCAGTCGCCCCGGCGGCCAGATTGCCGCGGTTGTCTTCGGGCGAGGGCATCCGCTTGAGCGCGAAGGGTACTGGTTCGCCGTTCACGAGGATGATCCGGCAGTCCCCGGCGGTCACGATCTCCGGCAGGTAGCGCTGCACGATCGCATACTTCGATCCATAGTCGGTCAGGGTTTCGAATACGACGTTGCGGTTCTTATCGCCTTGTTCGAGTACGAATATGGATTTTCCTCCCATGCCATGCAGCGGCTTGCACACGGCTTTGCCGTGTTCGCGCAAGAACTCACTCATGTCGTGCATGTCGCGGGTGATGAGGGTGGGTGCGCAGCACTCGGGGAACCAGGCGGTGTACACCTTCTCGTTCATGTCGCGCAAACCTTGCGGCCGATTGCAAACCAGTGCACCCTGGATTTCGGCCCGATCGAGAATGTAGGTCGTATAGATGTACTCGGTATCGAACGGCGGATCCTTGCGCATCAGGATCACGTCGAAGCCGCCGAGTTCGGCGCTCATCGTCGGGCCGCGGACATACCATGTTGCGGGATCATCGAACACCTGAAGCGGGGCGAGGCGGCCGAACGCCTTGCCGTCGCGCAGCCAGAGATCCTTCTGTTCGGCGTAGAAGAGTTGCCAACCGCGAGCCTGGGCCGCCAACAAGATAGCGAGCGTGCTGTCCTTGGCCGGCTTGATGGCTTCGATGGGGTCCATGACCACGATTAGGCGGACTCGGGAAGGCATACTCGCTCCTCTGTATCTGCTCGGCTCGCGAAATGATCACAGAAATCGGCGCGACGAGCGTCTTTCTCGCGTCCGGTCCATTCCGAAAACTGTGAACCACGCCACCGTCGTTTGTCCCAGCTTACCGCGAAATGTGCGCCGCATGACGTGGCTTGCAGGGGCTGGATATGTTAAAAAGCCACAAGATTCCAGCACCTACGCACACCGTCTCGAGGTCGCCATCGGGCATATTCATGGAGAACATCAGCATCAACGGCAAGCCGAAACTCACCGGGCTCAAGGTCCTCGTGATCGACGACAGCAAGACCATCCGCAGGACCGCCGAAACGCTCCTGACCAAGGAGGGCTGTGAAGTGTTCACGGCTGTCGACGGCTTCGATGCGCTCTCCAAGATCGCCGATCACCAACCCGATATCGTGTTCGTCGATATCATGATGCCGCGCCTCGACGGCTATCAGACCTGTTCGCTGATCAAACACAACAAAGTGTTCAAGCAAATACCGGTCATCATGCTGTCGAGCAAGGACGGCCTGTTCGATCGGGCTCGCGGCCGGATCGTCGGCTCGGAACACTATTTGACGAAGCCGTTCACCAAGGACGAGCTGCTGGGCGCGATCGAGGCACACGTCGGCAAATGACGGAGAATGCGAGAATGGCGTTGATTCTGATCGTCGACGATTCACCGACCGAGGTGTTCGTCATGCAAAAAGCACTCGAGAAGCACGGCTTCAAGACCGCCGCCGCCGAGAATGGCGAAGAGGGCGTCCGCAAGGCGAAAGCCATGAAGCCGGATCTCATTTTCATGGATATCGTGATGCCCGGCGTGAACGGCTACCAAGCCACACGGATGCTCATCAACGATCCCGAAACGAGTTTGATTCCCATCATCATGGTGACCACCAAGGGCCAGGAGACCGACCGGGTCTGGGGCTTGCGCCAAGGCGCCGTGGATTATCTGGTCAAGCCCGTGTCCGCCCAGGCGTTGGTCGAGAAGGCGCAGGCCGCGTTGGCCATATGACGAGTACGATGAGCGGGCCTGATACCAGCTTGCGGAGCCTGCGCGACCGTCCGTTCGAATTGCTCAAGGAAATCGAGAAGCGCAGCCGCGCCGGCGCGGCCGCGAATGTGCCGGAACAGAGCGTCGGCCGCGAATGGGTCGGCGTTGCATTTCGTATGGGCGGGGAAACCTTTCTCGCGGCCCGCGAGGAGACCCGTGAAGTGTTGGGGCTTCCCCCAGTGATCACGCGAATCCCGGGCGCGAAGAGTTGGGTCAAGGGGCTCGCGAATGTCCGCGGACAGTTATTGCCGATGCTCGACCTGCGGCAATTCCTGGGCAGCGCGCCAACCGCCTCCGGACGCAACACCCGCGTCGTCGTGGTGAACCACCGGGAGATACCGGCCGGCCTGATGGTGGACGAGGTATTGGGATTCCGGCGCTTCGCGGAAGCCGAATTCAACGCCGAAGCGCCGCCGACGGTGATCCGCTGCGATAGTTACCTTGCCGGCGCTTTTCGCCGGGGTGGCGAAGTCTGGCCGGTATTGAGTTTGAAGAGTCTGGTCGAAAGCCAGAGCTTTCTGCAGGCCGCGAGTTGAGTGCGACGCAATGACCACGGGGAACGACGCAGTTTCGGGAACCAAGATCCTGCCGGCGCTGGCGGCGCTCATCGTGCTGTGCCTGGCCGGCGTTGCCGCGCTCACTCTCCTCGCGCACGGTGCGGCGCCCGCCGCCGCGCCGGCGGAACAATTGTCTCTCGTGATGCAACGCATTCCCTTCGAGGCGCAAAACGCATTGCGAGGCGAGGCGAGCGCTTTCGATGCGCTCAGCCGCAGCGCGGAGCGCCTCAAGGCGCTGCGCGGCGCCACTCTGGGCAAGGGCACGGCCTCGGCCGATGGGGACTGGCGCAAATTGAACGACGGCATGACGGCGGTCGGCGCCGCACGCTCGGCGGTGGAGACCATCCAGGTTGCCAATCAAGAGGCGCGGCAACTCGCGCCGAAGCTGCTCTCCGAGCTGGGTGACCTCGTGAGTTCGGGCGGGTCGCAAAAGCTCGACGGAATGAGCCGCTATGTGGATCGGTTCGAGCTCATGGTGCAGCGCATTCAGCAGGATTTGAACGGCCTCGCATCGGGCGTGAGCGATGCCGCTCCGGCCGCGCAGCGGCTTGCGGACAGCCTGGAATTCTTGAATCAGGTGACGCGCGGCTTGTCCGGCGAGGAATCCGGCCTCACGCTCGCGAAAGTCACCGGCGCCGACGCCGAGGCGCGCTTGAAGATCGTGGTGTCGCGCAATCAGCAATACGCCGCCAGCGTGCGTAAAGCCATCGCCTCCGCGGAAGCGCTCTCGAAGGCACAGGAGGCCGCACGGGCACTCCCGGCGCTGGCGAGCAGCCTGGCGGAGCAGTCAGGCGCATCCCCGACCGCGACCGGCGAGCCGGGGTCCCTTGCGTATTCCGGCACCCCCTACAAGATGGCCGTGCTGGCGCTGCTGGGGCTTGCGGCCGTGCTGTTGGCGGCGCTCCTCTGGGCTTACCTCAAGTCGGCCAGCACGCGGCGCAGCAACGAAATTCGCGTGCGCGAGAACGAGCGCAATCAAGAAGCCATCATGCGCCTCTTGGACGAGCTGTCGAGTCTGGCGGACGGCGATTTGACGGTGCAGGCCACGGTCACCGAGGACATCACCGGCGCGATCGCCGATTCGATCAATTATGCGATCGAGGCGCTGCGCGAGCTGGTCATGACGATCAACGACAGCGCCATTCAATTGGAGGGCGCGACCAAGCAGACCCAGGCCGCCGCCGCGCATATGGCCAAGGCAAGCAGCGCACAATCCCGGCAAATCTCCTCCGCCAGCGAATCAATGGTGGATATGGCGGCCTCGATCGAGGAGGTGTCGGGGAATTCGGAACGCTGCTCCGACGTCGCCAGACACTCGGTCGACATCGCGCACAAGGGCGGCGATGCGGTGCGACGCACCATCGACGGCATGAACGCGATTCGCGAAACCATTCAAGAGACCAGCAAGCGGATCAAGCGGCTCGGGGAGAGTTCCCAGGAAATCGGCAACATCGTCGAATTGATCAACGATATCGCGGAGCAGACCAACATTCTGGCGCTGAATGCCTCGATCCAAGCCTCCATGGCCGGCGAGGCGGGCCGGGGCTTTGCGGTGGTGGCGGACGAAGTGCAGAGATTGGCGGAACGCGCGGCCAACGCCACCAAGCAAATCGAAGTACTGGTGCGCACCATCCAAACCGACACCAACGAGGCCGTCGTCTCCATGGAGCGCAGTACCACCGATGTCGTCGGCGGGGCGTTGCTGGCGGAGAACGCGGGCGCCGCCCTCGAGGAGATCGAGCAGGTTTCCAACCAGATCGCGAGCTTGGTGCAGAACATCTCGGCGAGCGCGCGGCAGCAGGCTGTGGCCTCGGGCAACATCTCGAAGAACATGCAGGTCGTGCGCGAGATTTCGGCGCAGACCGCCGAGGGTTCGACGGCGACATCCACGTCGATCGCCAAATTGGCGGCGTTGTCGGCCCAGCTGCGAAAATCCGTCGCTGGATTCCGTCTGCCGGATCATGGCGGCGGCGCGACCACGGTCGGAGGCACGTCCACGCGCCTGCATGCTTTGAAGGAGCCCGCCAACCCCGGCACCGCGGGGAAAATTCGCAAAGCCAGCGGCTTTGGTACCTGACGACAACGACGCTTCCGGCATGACCGATATCAGCTCGCAAACCCTGCACATCGTCGCCAAGGAACTGAACGTCACCTTGAGCGATGCTCGTACGTCGCTCGAAGGCTACGCCGAGCGCACGGATCAGCGCGCATTGCTGGAAAAGTGCGCCGACCTGCTGCATTCGGCCCACGGAGTCTTGCGCCTGGTCGAGGTGTACGGCGCGGCGCTGCTGGCCGAGGAGATGGAGCACGTCACGCGTTACCTCCTGATCTCGGGCCACGACCAAAAGCGTCAAGTCGACGGCCTCGATGCGCTGATGCGCGCGATGGTGCAGCTGCCGACCTATCTCGAACGCGTGCTGTCCGGAGGCCGCGATCTGGCACTTGTGCTGCTGCCCCTGCTCAACGATTTGCGCTCCGTGCGCGGCAGTCCGTTGCTGTCCGAGGGCACGCTGCTGCTGCTCAATCTGAAGTCCGATCAGCCGGCACAGCCGCAATCGCCGCGGCAGGGGGACCAGACGATCTCCGTCGCGCAATGGGCGAGGCGCTTGCGGCCGCGATTCCAGATCGGTCTGCTCGGCTACATCCGTGGCGAGCGGACGGTACAGAATCTCGAAATCCTGGCGAAAGTGGCCGAAAAACTCGAGCAAGTCGCGACGACACAGCCGGTATTCCAGCTCTGGTGGGTTACCGGAGCCATCCTCGAGGCGGTACGCGCCAACGGCTTGGAGGGCAGCGCGACGTTGAAACGCCTGCTCGGGCAGGCGGATCGGCAGATCAAAGTGCTTTACGAGCAGGGTGAGGCGCGCTACTGCGAAGACCCGCCCGTCGATTTGCTGAACAACCTTTTGTATTACGTGGCCCGGGCCACGACGACCGGTGGCCGGATTGCGGCGGTGCGCGCGTCGTTCAAGCTCTCCGAGCTATTGCCGGTCGATGACAAGATCGAACAGGAGCGTGAAAGCCTGTCGGCGCCGAGCGTCAAATTGATGCGCACGGTCGCCGCCGCCATCAAAGAAGACCTCTCCAAGGTGAAGGATGTGCTCGATATCTTCGTGCGGCGCGGTGGCGGGCGCACCGACGAACTCATTCCGCAGCTGGAATTGCTGAAGAAGATCAGCGACACGCTCGGAGTGCTGGGATTGGGCGAATTGCGCGAGCGCGTTCAGCAAGAGATCGCCGATCTTTCCGACATCGTCACCGACGGCAAGACGCCGCCCGAAGAAGCGCTGGTCAAGGTGGCCGGCGTGTTGCTGTCGGTGGAAGATAGTTTGGACGACCAGCTGGTGCGATTGATCCTGCCAAGCGCATCCTCGCCCGAAGAATTGCCTGCCGACCAAGATACAGAATTCAAACTGGTGAGCGAGGCGGTGCTGCGCGAGTGCATCGTCAATCTCGCGCGAATCAAGGAAGCGGTCTCGATCGCGGTGCACAAACCCGCCGACTTCCCATCGCAGGGCCTCGACAATGTGCCGCAGCTGCTGCGTGGCATCACCGCGGGTCTGTTGATGCTGGGCAAGGGCCGGGCGGTCGAATTGATGGATGCGATCGGGGTGCAAGTGCGCCAGCTGATCGAGCCGGGCGCGCCGCCGCCGGATGCGCTACGTCTGGAGCGAGTCGCCGATGCGATCGTGAGCATCGAGTACTACATGGAGACGCTGCAAAACGGCCGCAACGATCCGTGGTACATGCTGGACAACGCCGAGATGTGCATCAAGACGCTGGCCGAGCAAGCGCCGACCCGCGTGCCGAATTTGAATCTGTCGAGCAGCGAAGCCGCGAAAACCGTCAAAATCGATCCCATCGAGATGGTCGCCCTGGATGGCGGCAAGCCCGTCACGCATACGGCAACCTCGCCGCTCATCGCGATACCGGCGCAGGAGGCGGTGGACCCTCAATTCGTCGAACTGTTCATCGAGGAGGCCAAGGAGGAGATCGCCTCGATTCAGAACACCTTCCCGCTGTGGGACCAAAATCCCATGGACGTGGAGTCATTGTCGATGTTGCGACGCAGCTTTCACACCCTGAAGGGCAGCGGGCGTATGGTCGGCGCCCGCTCGATTGCCGAGTTTGGATGGGCGATCGAAAATCTGCTGAATCGCATCATCGACAAGACCCTGACCCGCACGCCCGGGATGATGACCCTGTTGCGCAGTGCCGTGGCCGAATTGCCGGAGTTGGTCGAGCAGCTCGAGACCGGTCGGCATAATCCGGCCCCCATCGAAGCGTTGATGGCCCGCGCTTTTGCCTACGCCGATGCCCGCGATCCCGAACAGGCCGCCGTCAACTTGGCGCCGGAAGACCGTGGCACGACCGCCACCACGACCGCGGCCGCCGCGACCAGTGCCGTCAAATCGACGGCGGCATCGGGCTCCGCCGCGTCCGCGGTGCAGGCGTCCGCGGTGCAGCCGCAGACGATGGATCCTGTCCTGCATGAAATCTACAGCAAAGAAACGTCCAGCCATTTGAGCGAAATCCGGGAGTACCTGCGCAAGCGCACCGGCCAACCGGCACCGCATGAGCTGCCGGAGTCGGTCTATCGCGCCATCCACACTTTGAGCGGCAGCTCCAAGATGGCCGAGGCCCGGCACGGCATTCGCATTACCGAACCGCTGAACCGCCTCATGCGCAAGGTCTTCGACAGCGGGCATGGGTTGTCCGATTTGGGTCTCACGACCTTGAGCGACGCGGTCCGGGCGATCGAAAACGTGGTGTCGCACATCAACGAATCATCCTCGTTTTTTACCGAGCAGCCATTGTTGCTCGGGCGGTTGCATGCGCTCGAAGCCGAACTCAATACGATGCTCGCTCGCGATGCGAGCGATGCGAGCGCGTCGGCGGTCGTCCCGGTGATCGCGGCGGCGGAAGCCGAGGGCGCCCCTGCTCCCCCGGTTGCGGCCGTGGAATCCGTCGCCGCACCGCCACCGCCACCGCCACAGCCACCGGCACCGGCACCGGCACCCGCCGTCGCAGAACGCGCGACAGAGCCTGAGGTGGTGCCGGCGGAGGAATTCGACCACGAGATCGCGAACATCTATTGCGAGGAAGCGACCGAGTTGCTGGAAGCCGCCGAAGCGTCGTTGACCGCATGGAACCGCGACCGTAAGGATAAGGAGCGGGTCACCGACCTGCAGCGCCAGTTGCATACGCTCAAAGGCGGCGCGCGAATGGCGGGCATCTCCGCCATGGGTGATTTGAGTCACGAGCTCGAAACGCTGGTCATTCAGATCGACGGCGGCTCGGTCGTGGGCGACGATCATGCGCATGCCGTCATGCAGGCCAGCCTCGATGAGCTCGCACGCATGCGCGATTCGGTGAGCAACGGTACTTTGCCTGCCAAGGCAACGGCCTTGACCGGGCGCATTCGCGATTTGGCGAAGCAAGCACGCGTGCCCTCGGTGACCCCGGCGGCAGCGGCACCGCCGCCCACGACCGGGATCTCGCCCGTACCGGCACCGGTACCTGTATTTGAACCTGCATCTGTACCTACGAGTGAGCGTGCCCCCTCGATTGCCGCACGCGCATCGGCTGCGCCCGCCGCGGTATCGATCGCACTGCCGGCGACGCCCTTCGTAGCCGCGTCCCCCGCAGTGGCCTACCGTGACGAGCCGGAGCCTGTTGCGGCCGGCGAGGATGCCTCGGCGAGCAGCGAACTCGGGAGCGCACCCGTGCTGCCCGGGCGCGAGAGTGTGCCGGCGGAACGTGTCGAAATGGCGCGCGTCGACGCGGATCTGCTCGACACCATGCTCAACAACGCCGGCGAGGTCAGCATCTTCCGAGCGCGGCTCGATCAGCAAATCAACTCGATCGACTTCAACTTGGCGGAATTGGCCCGCACGGTGACTCGACTCAAGGAACAATTGCGAGGCCTCGAGATCGAGACCGAAGCGCAGGTGCTGAACCGGCATCAGGACACCGAGCCGCGCCGCAATGACTTCGATCCGCTCGAGTTGGACCGATATTCCTCCCTGCAGCAGTATTCGCGCGCGCTGGCCGAAACCTCGGGCGATGTGGCGAGCATTCAGGTGTTGCTCGAGACCCTCGCCCGCGAGGCGCAGAATCTTCTCACACAGCAATCCCGCGTCATCACGGAACTGCAGAACAGCTTGATGCGCACCCGTATGGTGCCCTTCCAGCGCCACGTGCAGCGCTTGACCCGGCTGGTTCGCCAGGCGGCAAACGACACCGGCAAGCGCGCGGAACTCGTCGTCGAAGGCGCCGCCGCGGAACTCGACCGGCAGATGCTGGAGCGCATGGTTGCGCCGCTGGAACACATGCTGCGCAATGCCGTGGTGCACGGCATCGAGGCCGCGGAGCGCCGGGCCGCGTCGGGCAAGCCAGAGGTCGGGCGCATTCTGGTCACTTTGGAGCGCGATGGAGCGGAGATCGTGATCGTGGTTGCCGACGACGGCGCCGGTATCAGCGTCAAATTGATTCGTGAGAAGGCCATTGCCCTCGGCCTGATCGACCCCCAGTCAAAGCTGACCGACGAGGAAGCGTTGCAGCTCATTTTGGAACCCGGCTTCAGTACCGCCGGACACGTCACGCAGGCGGCGGGGCGTGGGGTCGGCATGGACGTCGTAGCCACCGAAGTCAAGAAGCTCGGCGGCGGTCTTTTCATCGACACGACGCCGGGAAAGGGTTCGCGTTTCACGATTCGCTTGCCGTTCACTTTGGCGATCAGCCAGGCGCTGATCGTGCGGGTCGCCGAGGAGGTTTACGCCCTGCCACTCGCGACCGTCGAAGGTGTGGTGCGGCTGCCGCGGAACATCGTTGCCCGACATCTGGGCAGAGACGCGCCGCTGTTCGAGTATGGCGGCCAGAAGTATCGCTTCCAGCAGCTCGGCTCCTTCGTCGGCTTGGGCGCCACGCGTCTTCCCGAGGCGGACGTATCGATGTCGGTGGTGTTGATTCGCGCGGGCGAGCATTCCACGGCGCTGGTCACGGATGAGCTCGTTGGCAGCCGTGAAATAGTCGTGAAATCCCTGGGACCGCAGATTTCCGGTATTCGCGGCATCGCGGGCGCGACGATCCTGGGCGACGGACGCATCGTCATCATCCTCGACATGGGCTCGTTGGTGCGTTCCGAGTGGCGCGCTCGCCCCACCGAAACCGCCGTACTCGATCAGCGCGACCGGCGTACTTTCGCGCTGGTCGTGGACGATTCCATCACGGTGCGCCGGGTGACGCAGCGCTTGCTGGAGCGGAACGGCATGCGGGTGCTGACCGCCAAGGACGGGGTCGACGCGCTGTCGTTGCTGCAGGAGCACTCGCCCGATATCATATTGCTCGACATAGAAATGCCGCGGATGGACGGCTACGAAGTGGCCGCCCACGTGCGCAACGATCCGCGCCTGCGGCATATACCGATCGTGATGATCACCTCGAGAGTCAGCGAAAAGCATCGAGCTCGCGCCATCGAACTCGGCGTAGACGACTATCTCGGCAAGCCGTATCAAGAGAGCCAGCTGCTCGATGCGATCGAGCCTTTGGTCAATCGCCGCAGCGCCGTGGCGCGCTAGTTCGAAGGATTGCATGTCCGATTTGCGCGATGAACTCTATAGCTTGCTGGTGCCCCTCGCCGGCGAGCGGTTGATCGTGCCGCGCGCCTGCGTCGCCGAGGTCATCGGCTATCAGCCGCCCGCTGAAATGACCAACGCGCCGCCATGGTATGCCGGCTTGGTGAGTTGGGGCGGGCGCAGCGTGCCGGTCGTGTACTTCGAAGGGGCGTTCGGTCAGGCGCTGCCGACGGTCTCGAACCGTACACGGATCGTCATTTTCCATGCGACCGGCGGCAAACTCGATTCCGGCCACTTCGGCATGCTGACGCAGGGGTTTCCGCAGCTGATACGGGTGAATGCCGATGTGGTGCTGCCGGATTCCACTCGCAGTTTCCCTGAGCGCTCGCCGGTCATTTGCCAGGTCCGCATGATCAACGAGACACCGCTGATCCCGGACTTGCAGCGGCTCGAGCAAATGATCGCTGAAGAGACCTCGGTGATGCCGATCTAAATTAGTACTTCGGCACAGTGATTTGGGAACTTCGCAGGCTACGTATCGTGATCTCTGTGCTGAGGGTACTAATCTGAGATTAGTGAAGGAGGCCGAAGACGGCGACGCTGTTGGTGGTGCCGACGAATACTTTGCCGTCGGCGACGGTGGGTGTGATGAATTTGTTGCCGGTGCCGAAGTGATCTCGATTGGCGGCGGCCTGGGTGCTGTTGTAGAGCTCATGGGCAAGATTGCCGGCGTCGTAGGCGTGCAGCACGGCGGGGCTCGCATTCTCATGCGCCCAAACGATCGCGTTTGAGGTGCCGTTGGCGGACACGCTCGGCGCCGTTCCCGGAAAGGCGAACTGCGACGCACTCTGCGACTGCGGGGTTGCGACGAGCTTGGCGCTCGTCACGGTGAACGCTTTCAGGGTGGCGCCTACATCGCCGTAGTACACGGTGCCGTTGAAATACGCGGGCGTGGAGAAAATGCCGCCGGGCAGGGCGCCGCTCAGCTGCTGGTAAATGTTGTTGCGGGACGCGTTGAACTTGCCCATGGAATCGCGATCGACCAGATAGATGTTGCCGTCCTTGCCGGCGCCGACCACCAGATGCCGGACGGTGTTGCTGGAGTCGGTCATATCGGGCAGGAGCATCGCCCCGCCCGAACCCAAATCCTCATCGGCGTTGGACTCGGCTACTTCGTTATACATCGCGAAGTAATCGGTGACATTGAGCGCCCCGCCGGCGGTCGAGATTTTCAAGAACGAGTTGCCGTAGTCCTGTTGATTGGGGAAGCCGTTCGCATCGACGGTGGTCTCGAATGCGCCATTGGCCGTCAGCAGGTAGAGATTGCCGGCCGAATCGACAGCCGGTCCGCCGCCGGCCATCCAGATCGCCGGTCCGGCGCCGCTGTTCGGAGCCACATTGAGCACCGCGCCGCGGGCGAGGGTGCTCTCCGAGTAGGCGATGATCCACCCGGAGTAGGGCGCGACGTCGCAATGCGAGGTCCAACTCGTGTAGAGCGTGCCGTTGGTCAACAGGAGCGCCGCCCGTTCCTCGTACTGGCCGGCGCTGAAGGTGTCGGTGGCCCCGCCGGCGGCAGGGTACGTGGCGGAAATCTCCGCCGGGCCGTTCAGCAATTCGGCCCCAGTGGTGAGATCGAGCGCATGCAGGCGCTGGTGATAGTTCGAGGCGGAGTCTTTCGACATGGCGACGACGAACAGCGTGCCGTGCGCGCCCGCCTTGCGGTCGATGACCGGGGTGGACGTGATGCCGATTTCCGGAACCACTTGATTGCATCCGTGCGCGTCGCTCGTGGTCTCGCCCGCCGCCAGCAGCGAGACCTGCCACAGCACGGCGCCGGTATCCGCGTCGAAGGCGTACACGGAGTCATGCTCGGTGGCGGCGAACACGACATTGTGTGTTCCTCCGAGCAAGCCGAACTGCGACAGATACAAGGGCTGAGCATCGACTTTGCCGTCCACGATGAGGTTCCGCAACAAACCGAAGGTCGAGGACGCCACGTTCGCGAGGGTGAGGGTGGACTCGGTGAGATTTTGCCCGCTGCGATACGGATCATTCTTGTAGGTCACCACGTCGGTCCCGGCGGGGGCCGGCGCCGGGGTGGTGACGGTGAGCGTCGCGGCGTTGCTCGTCACTTTGCCGGAGGCATTCGAGACCACCACCAGAAACGTGCTGCCGTTGTCGCCGGCGGTCGTGGCGGGAGTCGTGTAGTTGTACGCGGTGGCGCCGGCGATCGGCGCGGCGCCCTTTTGCCACTGATAGGTCAGGGGCGCGGTTCCGGCGGCGGTCACCGAGAAAGTCGCGGTTTGTCCCAACGACACGCTCGCGTTCGAGGGTTGTGCGGTAATCGAGGGTGCGGTCCCCGACGTCGACGATGGCGGGGGTGTCGGTGCCGATGCCGGCGCGGACGCGTCGTGTCCACCGCCCCCGCAGCCGGCCAGCAGCGCTGCCAGAAACCAGGCGGGTACAGGAGCGGATTTCATGAGCATGACCCACCGGATTAAATCACGTACGCGCGGGCATTCAAGCGTCGGTGGTTCGCGACGTGCCAGCGTGGAACTCTTGCATGTCGCCGAAGCGGGTTTGCAGCCAGACCAAGGCGGCGATCGCCGCGGTTTCGGTGCGCAAGACTCGCGGCCCCAAACCTACACGACAAAACCCCGCCACGCGAAATGCCTCGAGTTCGTCGGATCCGAAGCCGCCTTCCGGTCCGATGGCTATTTCCGCCGTGTGCCACGATCCATGCCTCACCTCGCCCGCGTCGCGCTCCAGCGGCTCCCGGTCCGGCTCGAATACCAGCCGTAGCCCGTCACTGGGCGCCGAATCTCCGAGGTAGTGGAGCAGCGGCCGTGCCGCGTCGATGACCGGCAAACGATTACGGCCGCATTGCTCGCACGCGCTCACCGCCACGGCGCGCCAATGCGCGGATTTCGATTCCGCCTGGCGGGCATCGAGCCTGACGACACTACGTTGACTCAGGATCGGCACGATGCGAGACACGCCCAGTTCGGTCGCCTTTTGTACGATCAAGTCCATCCGGTCGCCGCGCGGTACGCATTGCACCAGAGTCACCGGCAATGGAGATTCCCGATCCACCAGCCGGCCAGCACCCACGGAAGCCAGTACCCGCGACCCACGCACGCTTTCGATCGCCCCGTGGAATTCTCGCCCGTCGCCGTTGAACAGCACGAGTTCGTCGCCGTCGCGGGCACGCAGCACTTTCGCCAAGTGCGAGGCCGTATCGCGCGACAATTCGACCACGCTCCCGGCAGTGAGCACGGCATCGACGTAGACCCGTGTCAGCCGCACGACGATGACTCGACAGGACGAGTGTCGGCGCCACAGCCGCCAGCCGCGATCGAGCTAATATAGAGGTCATTGGGACGGATGACATGCATAGCCGCGCGATTGTCGCATATGCTTGCGGGAGTACCGGTTACCTTGGGGACGCGGACTTGCAGGTCGACCTCGACAGCGGGCTGATGCTCGGCGCCCGTCAAGTCGCCTCGCCGAACTACGACTCCCGCCCTCCGGGGGTGGACGCGGATCTGATCGTGGTTCACGGCATCAGCTTGCCGCCCGGCGACTTCGGCGGGCCGTGGATCGATCGGCTGTTCACCAACACCTTGCCGCCGGACGCGCATCCATATTTCGCCGCAGTGGGGACACTGCGAGTATCCTCGCATCTCGTCATCAGTCGCGACGGCGCACTCACGCAGTACGTCAAATTCACTGAGCGCGCCTGGCACGCCGGCAGGTCGAGTTACGACGGCCGGGAAGCCTGCAACGACTTTTCGGTCGGCGTGGAACTCGAAGGCACCGACACTCTCCCGTACGAATCGGCGCAGTACACTGCGCTCGCCGAGGTGGTGGCCGCGTTGTGCGCCGCGTATCCGCAGCTCTCCCCGGAGCGGATGGTCGGCCACAGCGATATCGCGCCCGGGCGCAAGACCGATCCGGGGCCGGCATTCGATTGGGAACGGGCGCGGCGGCTGATCGATGCGGCGCGGCGGGGAACTTCGGGCCGTTGAATTGACCTGGTCGAAAGGCCTGTGGGCGTTAGACGTGGCCGATTGACGTGACGGTTCGAGTGCTCGGCTCGACGCGGCACTACGGTTCTTTGGCGCGTCTCCAGAACACTTCGCTGCCGTGTTCGTGGCGCGCGAGTACGCGGGCTAGCACGAACAAGAGATCGGACAGTCGATTCAGGTATTGCAAAGCTTCAGGAGCCACCGTTTCGACGCGGGCGAGTGACCAGCAGCGGCGCTCGGCGCGCCGGCACACGGTCCGGGCGACGTGGCAGGCCGCGGCGGCGGGTCCGCCGCCCGGCAGGATGAACTCCTTGAGGGGCGGCAGGGACTCATTGAATCCCTCCAATTCCCGCTCCAGGCGTTCGATGTGAGACGCTTGGATCATGCGATGGCCGGGAATGCAGAGCTCGCCGCCCAAGTCGAATAAGTCGTGTTGTACCTCCGTGAGACAGCGTGCGACCGGTGGCGGCAACGCCGAGGTGCAGAGCACCACGCCGATGGCGCTGTTGGCTTCATCGACGGTGCCGAAGGCTTCGACGCGCAGGCCGTCTTTGGGCACGCGCGAGCCATCGCCGAGGCCGGTACTGCCATCGTCGCCGGTGCGCGTATAAATCTTACTCAACCGATTGCCCATTGATGCACGCAGGTCAGAGGGCCCTTCGCCCGGGTGCGAAGGTAGCACATCGTTTGCTAAGCTGGCGGTCGTGAATCCGTCACCCGAACTGCAGGCGGCCCTGGACGCGGCGGAGCAGGCCGCGGGCATCGCGCGCTCGTTGTATCAGCGCAACCTCGAAGTTCGCATCAAAGCCGACAAATCGCCGGTGACCGAAGCCGATGTGCGTTGCGAAATGGCGATTCGCAAGATCTTGGAAGCGCGCTTTCCGACCTATGGATTTTACGGCGAGGAAACTGGGTCCCGTGATGAGGGCGCGGAGTGCGTGTGGCTGGTCGACCCCATCGACGGCACCAAGGCATTCGTGCGCGAGTACGCCATGTTTTCCACTCAAATCGCGCTCATGCGCGGCGGGGAAATCGTGCTCGGAGTGTCGAGCGCTCCGGTATACGGTGAACTCGCCTACGCCGAACGGGGTTGCGGGGCGCATCTTAACGGCAATCCCATGACGGTGAGCGAAGTGGCGACTCTCGAGTCTGCGGCGCTATCGTCGGGCAACCTGAAATCTCTCGCCTCCGGGCCGAATTGGACGCGGTATGGCGAACTGGTCGCGCGGGTCAACCGGATCCGCGGCTACGGCGATTTCCTTCACTATCACCTGCTCGCGAACGGCAAGATCGACGCGGTGATCGAAACGGATGTGAATATTCTCGACATAGCGGCTTGTGTGGCGATCGTCACCGAGGCGGGGGGACGATTCACCGATTTGGAAGGGGCGCCGATCACGCTGCACTCGACCTCGGTACTGGCCACCAACGGAACGCTGCATGCGCCGGTGCTCGCCGCGTTGCAGGCATGAGTCCGCGACAAAGACGCCGCAGCCGGTTGCCGGATCAGGATTGAAAGAACACGCGCCGTCCGCCCAAGTCTGCGGCCTCGAAGCGGGTCGCGTATAACTCGGACAGATGCTGGGCGGTGAGAATATCGGCAACGCCCCCGTATCGCCATCGGCCGTCCCCATCGAGCAGCAGCGCGTCATCGGCAAAGCGCGCGGCGAGGTTCGGATCGTGCAAGGTGACGATCACGGCGGCTCCCGCATCGGCGCGCGCGCGCAGGAGCTGCAGCGCCTCGAGTTGATGGTTCGGATCGAGTTGATTGGTCGGCTCATCGAGCAGGAAGATCCGCGGCGTTTGAGCGAGCACCGCCGCCAACGCGGCGCGGCGCCGCTCGCCGCCCGAGAGCGTAAAGACACTGCGCTCCTCGTAGCCTTTCAGTCCCACGGCAAAGAGCGACTCGGAGGCGATGGCGAGATCGCGAGCCGATTCCCATTGCCAGCGCGGGATATGCGGGTGACGACCGAGCAGAACGACCTCGAGCACGGTTGCCGGGAACGGGTCTTCGACATTTTGCGGCAGGAACGCGAGTTCGCGGGCGAGATTGCGCCGCGGCCATTCGCTGATGGGGTGTCCGGCAATCAATAGCTTCCCCGCTGTGGGCGCGCGAAGTCCGGCGAAGGTATGCAGGGAGAGGCTCTTGCCCGAGCCGTTGGGCCCGAGAATCGCCAGCACCCGACCGCCGCGCACCTGAAGGTTGAGACCGGCGACCAAGGTGCGTGATTCGATACGGACATCGAGCCCGCGACATTCGAGCAGTGGCGGCGGCGCGTCGTTGGGCGCAGCTGGCTCGTTGGCCGTACCTGGCTCGTTTGGCGTCACTTTCGGCGGTGGCGACCGAGCGTCAGCGAACATGTTGCGGCCAGCGTATTTCGAGGGCGGTGGCGGGTCCGATGACCACTTCATCGAGACTCACCGCTTGTTGTAAGTGGCCCGGGGCCAGCACGCGCCGGCCCGCCATCAATTCGGCGTCGCGCTGCGGATAAAGAGGATCCTGCGCGGGATCGCCGTAGCCGTCGGGGAACGTCGGCGAGTCATCGGCGGGGTTGTACTTGTCGGTGGCGCCCACCGTGTGCAGTAATTCGTGGGCGATCACCACATCGTTTTCGCCGTCCATGACGGGCGCGGCGAAGGCGTACACCACGCCGATGAGTCCCTTGGTGAGACCCAAGGAGTGAGGTACCGTGGGCGTCAGCGCAGGGTCGTGATACAGCACGAAAATGCGAATGTCCTCCGGGTCGTGCGCGTGACCACTGACGCGCCATGCCCAAAAACGCAGCCGCAAGCTCCACAGGGCGGTCGCGAACAGGCCGGCATCCGGTGCGCGCTGCGGCGGCCGGTCATCGAGTTGCGGCCGCAGACGCGTCTTGATCGGCTCGCGTGCATCCAGATGATAACGCTCGGCCTCGCGCACGAAGAACCGATCGATGGGTTTGAAACGTTCGCCATCGAGAGCGGCGAGGTAGGCCTTCGTGACCGGGCTATCGTCGGCGGCGATGGGGTAGATCGCGACATACAGCGGGTCGTGCCAGCGAGTGCTGAGATAGCGCTCCTGCCAAGTCGTGACCGCGACGACCAGCAATATCAACAGCAGAATGGCGACACGCAGCGCCTTGAATGTGCCGCCCCATGGCGCCGAGCCGCGGGATGGCGCCGAGCCGCGGGATGGCTTCAATCGGTAGCCTCGACGCTGAACTCGGTGACGTCCCCGTCGGTGGCCGCGTAGGACACCGCCATCGGTTTGCAGCAGACGGGGCAATCCTCGATATACGACTGCTCGGCAACCGATAGGTCGAGAGTCAGCTCGATCGGTTCCCCGCAATGCGGGCAGCTCGCTTCCTGTCCTTGAATGAGGTTCATGGGCGCAGTCTCAACATAATGGGTCTAGCGGCCCAATATACCCGTCAGCCGAATACCTATGCGTCGGATACCTGTCAGCTGGGTCAAGAGCGCCGTACTCGGGCGAAATGCGGCATGCAATGGCCATTTACTGTCCATGCACCAATTGTGTGCCCGTGCCCGCATTACCTGCCCAAGGCCGTTATACTGTGCAGCTAGGCTTAAGGGGCGTCGATTTAGAGGAATCATGGAGCCGACCGATACTTCGAAACCTGATTATTTTCATCGCGTAGTAGATTGCCAATGGGCCTGTCCCGCGCACACCGACGTGCCCGAGTATATCCGCCTGATCGCCCAGGGTGAGTTCACCGACGCCTACATGGTGAATCGCGAATCCAACGTGTTCCCGGGCATCTTAGGGCGGGTCTGCGACCGGCCGTGCGAGCCCGCTTGCCGCCGCGGCCGAATCGAGGAGAAGCCGGTCGCCATCTGCCGCCTGAAGCGCGTTGCCGCCGATCATCGCGACGACATCACCGCACGGCTGCCCAAGGCGCCACGCGAGAAAAACGGCAAACGCATCGCCTGTATCGGCGCGGGGCCGGCCTCGCTCACCGTCGCCAATGACCTGCTGCCCTTGGGTTACGAGGTCACGATATTCGAACAATTCGCGGTGCCGGGCGGTTTGATGCGCACCAATATTCCGGCGTTCCGACTGCCGGCCAAGGTGCTCGATGAGGAGATCGGCTACATCGTCGAGATGGGTGCGGACTTGCGCCTGAATTCGCCGGTCAAGAGCATGCGCCGGCTGCTCGATGGTGAAAAATTCGACGCCGTGTTCGTGGGCTCAGGCGCGCCCAAGGGAAAGGAACTCGAGCTGCCGGGTCGCCACGATACGGATCGCATCCACATCGGCATCACCTGGCTCGAGTCCGTCGCCTTCGGCCATGTCGAAAGGGTGGGCGAGCGTGTCTTGATCATCGGCGTCGGCAATACGGCGATGGATTGCTGCCGCAGCTCGCTCAGGCTCGGTGCCAAGCACGTGAAGGTCATGGCGCGCAAGCCGCGCCAATTCTTCAAGGCGTCCGAGTGGGAGCTGGAGGATGCCGAGCACGAACACGTCGAAATCGTCGTCAACCACGCTCCCAAGTCATTCGTCACCGATGCGGGGCGCCTGACCGGCATGATGTTCGAGCAGCTGGAATACGACATCGAGAACGGCGACATCAAGGCGACGCGTTCGCTCGGCGAGGTCTTCGTTCCCTGCGATGATGTGATTCTCGCCATCGGTCAGGAGAACGCCTTTCCGTGGATCGAGAAGGACATCGGCATCGAATTCGATGAGTGGAATGTGCCCAAGGTCGACAAGATCACGTTTCAATCCACTCTGCCGCAGGTGTTCTTCGGCGGCGACGCGGCATTCGGCCCCAAGAACATCATCTGGGCGGTCGAGCATGGCCATCAGGCCGCCATTTCGATTCATAAACACTGCCAGGACGAGCCGGTCGAGCAGCGCATGGCGCGCGGGGTCACGTTATCCAGCCGCAAGATGGGCATGCACGAGTGGGCCTACAAGAACGAATACAACGGCGTGCAGCGGCGCCTCGTGCCGCATGTGGGGCTGATCGAGCGGTTCAAGAAGATCAACATCGAAGTGGAGCTCGGGTTCACGGCCGAGGAGGCGGCGGTCGAAGTACAGCGCTGCTTGAATTGCGATGTCCAGACGGTATTCGCGGCGAAGCTGTGCATCGAATGCGATGCGTGCATAGACATTTGTCCGGTCGACTGTCTCACGATCACGCCCAACGGCACGGAGGCCGAATTGCGCGCCCGCCTCACCGCGCCGGCCAAGAACCGCTCGCAGGCCCTGTATGTGTCGGCGCCGCTGCCGCAAACGGCACGGGTCATGGTCAAGGACGAGGATGTCTGCGTGCACTGCGGTTTGTGCGCGGAACGCTGCCCGACCGCCGCCTGGGACATGCAGAAATCGACGTTTCACATTCCGCGCGCGATCGATGAGGAGGCCGGCGTATGCCCAGCCTGATTCCCGCCAACGGCAAGGTGAACGATTTCGTGGTGAAGTTCGCCAACGTGAACGGCACCGGCTCCGCCAGCGCCAATTCGTTGATCATGAAGGCGATCTTCCGCATGGGCGTGCCGGTGACCGGCAAGAACTACTTTCCGTCGAACATCCAGGGTCTGCCCACGTGGTATGAGATCCGCGTGACGCGCGATGCCTACGCGGCACGTGCCACCCAGGTCGACATCATGGTGGCGATGAACGCTGAAACGTATGCGAAGGACGTGCGCGAACTCGCGTCCGGCGGATACTTGATCTACGACTCGACCTGGCCGCGCAGTTCGCTGCTGCAGCGGGGTGACATCACGGTGATCCCCGTGCCGCTCGCCAAACTGGTGAATGAAAATTTCGACGGGGTACGGAACCGCATTCTCTTGAAGAACATCGCGTATGCGGGCGTGCTCGCCGCCTTGATCGACGTGGACCTGGAGATCATCAGCACGCTCCTCGGCGAGAGCTACGCCAAGAAGCCGAAGTTGCTCGAGTCCAATACCCGGGCGCTGCGGCTCGGGTACGACTACGTCAAAACGCATTTGACGTCGCCGCTGCCGCTGCGGGTGGAGCACATGGACAAGACGCGCGGCCACATCATGATCGACGGCAACACGGCCGCGGGCTTGGGGTGCGTGTACGCCGGCGCAACGGTCGGCGCCTGGTATCCGATCACGCCGTCCACCTCGCTGATGGATGCATTCAAGGGCTTTTGCGAGCGTTATCGCGTCGACCCCGACACCGGCGAGCGCAACTTTGCGATTCTACAGGCCGAGGACGAACTGGCCGCCGTCGGCATGGTGCTCGGTGCGTCGTGGAACGGCGCGCGCGCGTTCACGCCGACCAGCGGTCCGGGCATTTCCCTGATGAACGAATTCGTGGGCCTCGCCTACTACGCGGAAGTGCCATGCGTCATCTTCGACGTGCAGCGGGTCGGGCCTTCCACCGGCATGCCGACGCGCACCCAGCAGTCGGACATCATGCTATGCGCCTACGCGTCGCACGGCGACACGCGGCATGTACTCTTGTTTCCGGCGAATCCCGAAGAGTGTTTTTACATGGCGGTGCAGGCCTTCGACATCGCGGAACGCTTGCAGACGCCGGTGTTCGTGCTCTCGGATCTCGATATCGGCATGAACGACTGGATGTGCCCGGACCTCGACTGGGACGATGCCTATCGTCCAGACCGGGGCAAGATGCTGTCCTCCGAGGAGCTGTCGAAGCTCGAGAAATTTTATCGCTACGTGGATCGAGACGACGATGCGATTCCCTATCGGACCCTGCCGGGGACGAACCCCAAGGGCGCGTATTTCACCCGCGGTTCGGGCCACAACCAATACGGCGCGTATACAGAGGATTCGATCGAATACCAGTTGGTGCTCGATCGCTTGAAGCGAAAGTTCGCCGGCGCGCCGAAGTATTTGCCGAAGCCGGTGACCACGGCGGGCGGCAATGAGGTCGGCATCGTGAGCGTCGGCAGCTGCGACGGCGCGATACGCGAGGCGCTCGACGTGCTCGAGCGCCAGAAGATACCGGTCGACTACCTGCGCGTGCGGGCGTTCCCTTTCAATAACGACGTCGAAGCTTTCTTGAAGGCGCATTCGACCATTTTCGTGGTCGAACAAAATCGCGACGCGCAGTTGAAGTCGCTGCTGACGCTCGAAACCGCGGTCGAGAAAGCGAAGCTGCATTCGATCTTGAGCTACAGCGGTTTGCCGATGTCGGCCCAACCCATCGTCGACGGCATCCGCGCCAAGCTCGAAGAGGCGCCGCGGCTGTCGGCGGTACCGCGCAAGTAAGCGGTCACACCCACTGCATCCGAGATTCACATGTCATACATCAACAAACCGAAAGTCGCCCACCCTTCGCTGCCGATCAATGACTTGGGACTGACGCGCCGGCAATACGAAGGCAGCATGTCGACCCTGTGCGCGGGCTGCGGACACGATTCAGTGACCGCCGCCGTGGTGGAGGCGTGCTGGGGCCTGTCGATGCAGCCGGAACAGCTGGTGAAACTCTCCGGCATCGGCTGCTCATCGAAGACGACGGCCTATTTCGTCAGCGGTTCACACGGCTTCAATGCCGTGCACGGCCGGATGCCCTCGATCGCGAGCGGCGCGAACGCGGCGAATCGCGGGCTCACGTATATCGGGGTGTCCGGCGACGGCGATTCGTTGTCGATCGGGATCGGTCAATTGGTCCACGTCATCCGCCGCAACGTGAACATGCTGTATCTGATCGAAAACAACGGCGTCTATGGGCTGACCAAGGGCCAATTCTCGGCGTCCGCCGATATCGGCACCAAGGCGAAGCGCGGCGAGGTCAACTCCTCGCCGCCCATCGACCCGGTGCTGCTGGCGCTCAACTTGGGGGCGACCTTCGTGGCGCGGAGTTTTTCCGGCGACAAGGCGCAGCTCGTGCCTCTCATCCAGGCGGGATTGCGCCACAACGGGTTCGCACTGATCGATGTGCTGTCGCCTTGCGTGACCTTCAACGATCACGAGGGCTCGACCAAGAGCTACACCTTTACGCGTGAGCACTATCATGCGGCTGTCGAGGCGGACTTCGTGCCGCGGGCGGCGGAGATAGCGGTCGATTATCCGGCGGGCGAGGCGATCCCGGTGAGTTTGCACGACGGCAGCCGGGTCGTATTGCGCAAACTCGATCCGGCCTACGATCCGACGGATCGCGCCGCCGCGTACCACTACATCGAAACCAAGCTGGCGCAGAACGAATATGTGACGGGGCTGATCCACATCGATGAGACCGCTGCCACGGAGTTTCACTCGGTCAATCGCACCCCGGCCGCGCCGCTGAACAGCATCCCGTATGAAAAACTGTCGCCGGGCCGCGCCGCGCTCGACAAGCTGATGGCGCGGTACCGCTAGTCGGCGTCTTAGTACTTAGCTACAGCTGCTAAACGTCAATAGCCTGAGGGGGCGCCTGCAGCCTGCAGGCAACTGCTCCCGTTACCTGCAGCAGGCTGCGGGCGCCCCCTCAGGCGATCATTCGAATTCACGTGCTGTGGCCGCAGTACTAGGGCTGCAAGCGCGTGACCGACCACTGCGTGGCGCCCGCGGCGGCGCCCGATTGGCCGCCCGGCTCGCTCAAATCCCTGGTCCAGCGGGCGCGGTCGTGGATGCGAAACTCGCCCTCCACCCACAGTTCCACGGCCTCCGCGTGCAACCGAAAACCACCCCAATTCGCGGGTCGCGGCACATCCACCAGGACCTCGCTCGGCTCAGGGCTTCCGGGACCCTCGTAGGGAATGCCGAATCGGCGCGCCGCGGCAGCGACGGCTTGCGCGAGCGCTTGCCGCGATTCGACGGGCCGGCTCTGTTCGCTGGCCCAGGCGCCCAGTCGGCTCTGCCAGGCTCGGGTGCTGAAATACGCATCGTTTTCGGCTTCGGAGAGCGTTTCGACTCGCCCTTCGGCGCGCACCTGGCGGTGGCGGTGATCCCAATGAAACACCACCGCGGCGCGGGGGTTGGCCGACAATTCCCGCCCCTTGCGCGATCGGTAGTTGGTGTAGAACTCGATACAGCCGGGCTCCGGGGCAATTTTCTTGCACAGCACGACGCGCGCGGACGGGTAGCCCCGCGCATCGACCGTGGCCAGCACCATGGCGTTCGGATTGGGCTGGGCGGCGTCTTGCCGGGCCTGTTCCAGCCACTGGGAGGCCAGTTCGAGCGGATTCGGCGGCAAGGGGTCGGGTAAGGTCTCGGTCCAGTGTGGCTTCATAGGAGGATGTTAGCCGTGCCGTCACGCTTGCGGTAGCCGTTGGTAGCCCGTAAAACGGAGCGGCGGGAATCTGGCTTCTAGGGATATTTTTGCACATGAATTTGGAAGAATTGCGGACCGAGTTGACGGAACTCGACGGACGGCTCGTGGAACTGGTTGCGCGACGACAGGCCTTGAGCCGACAGGTCGCGGCGGTCAAACGGGCGACCGGACGCGCCACCCGCGACTTCGGGCGCGAGCGCGAGGTGATCTTGCGGGGCCGCACCCACGCTGAGCGGCTGGGCGTCTCGCCGGACCTGGCGGAATCCTTGCTGAGGCAACTCATTCAATCCTCGCTCGCCACCCAGGAGCAGGCGCGCGTGGCGGCCCAGGCGCACGGCAGCGGCAAGCGCGCGCTGGTCATCGGCGGCCGGGGCAAGATGGGCGGCTGGTTTGCGGAATTTCTCGCCTCACAGGGTTTTCGGGTCGCCATCGCCGATCCCATGGGCGCACTGCCCGGGTTCGATGCGCTCGCCGATTGGCGCAACGATCCCTTGGATTTCGACCTGATCGTGCTCGCGACTCCCTTGAGCGCGACGACGCCGTTGCTCGAATTGCTGGCCCAGCGGGCGCCCCGCGGCCTGATATTCGACTTAGGTTCGCTGAAGACGCCGCTGCGTGCCGGCCTCGATGCCCTGGTGCGGGCCGGATGCCGGGTGACCTCGCTGCACCCGATGTTCGGTCCGGACACGGAATTGCTGTCGGGACGGCATGTGATCTTCATCGATCTGGGGAATGCCGACGCGCTGGCGGAGGCTCAGGAACTGTTCGCGCCGACCATGGCGGAACAGGTGGTCATGAGTCTCGATGAACACGATCGGCTGATCGCCTACGTCCTCGGGCTTTCGCACGCGCTCAACATCGCCTTCTTCACCGTCCTCGCCGAGAGCGGCGAAGCCGCGCCGCGGTTGGCGAAGCTGTCGAGCACCACTTTCGACGCGCAGCTCGATGTGGCGAGCCGGGTTGCGGCCGAGAGCCCAGACCTGTATTTCGAGATCCAGAGTTTGAACGAGTATGGCGCCGAGTCGCTGCTCGCGCTGCAGCAGGCCGTGACGCGCCTGTCGGCCGCGGTCAAGTCGAAGAACGCCGGCGAATTCACCGCCCTGATGAACCGCGGTCGGGCGTATTTCGATGTGCGCGCAGCCGCGCGCGCGAGCTGATGGCGGTAAGGCGGTAATCATGAGCATGCCGGACGACAATGACGTGGTTCGGGAAAACGAGGAACTCAAGCAGCGCCTCAGGGCATTGACCGCGGAGGCGGCGAACAACGAGTTGATCTTGAAGCGCACCCAGGCGCGCGAGCTGTCGCTGTTGCGCGCCGATAGCCTGGCGCAGCTGCTGCGCGCCATGGTCGACGGTCTGCGGGAGTCCTATGGGCTCGATGCGGTGAGCGTCGTGCTGCTCGACCCTCAGCATGAGATCCGGCACCTGTTGGTGGCCGGTGGCGACCGGCCGGAGGAATTCAAACAGATTTTCTTCGTCGACTCGTTGATCAGTCTGGCGCCCCAGTTGGCCGCGCTGCACAAGCCCTGGCTCGGTCCCTTCAACGGGGCGGATCATCAGCTGCTGTTTCCGGAAACACCCCATCTGCAGAGCGCGGCTCTGGTGCCGCTGCCGCGCAAGGACCGGGCGACCGGGGCCTTGTGCTTCGGCAGCCGCGATCCGACCCGTTTCACCCGCCACCATGGGACCGATTTTCTGGGGCATCTGGGCGCCGTCGCCGCCGTTTGCATCGAGAATGCGGTCAACCGCACCCGGCTGCTGCGCGCCGGCATCACCGACTTTTTGACCGGTTGGCACAATAGACGCTATTTGCAGCAGCGTTTGAAGGAAGAATTGGCGCGCGCGCAGCGCAGCGCCGGCACCATCGCTTGCCTGATGATCGACATCGATCGCTTCAAGAGCATCAACGACGGGTACGGTCATCTGGCCGGCGATAATGCGCTGAAGGAGATTGCGCACCGCGTCGAACAACAGATTCGCAGCATGGACACGGCCGCACGCTTCGGCGGCGATGAATTTGCGATCCTCTTGCCCGCCGCGAGTTCCGCGGAGGCGGCGACGCTGGCGGAGCGGATTCGCGACGGTATCGCGGCCGAGCCGTTTGCGCTCACCGCGCAGATCGAGCGTAATTTGACCGTTTCGGTCGGCGTCGCGACGGTCGCCCCCGGACGTCACGAAACGGATTTGAAGGCGGTCGCCGACCGGCTCATCGCCGATGCCGATTCGGCGCTATATCGGGCCAAATCGCTGGGGCGAAACCGCGTTCAGGTGAGTTAGCGATGACCCGCGATGAGCCGGCATGCCTTTGACATACAAGCAAATCTTCGAGCGTTATGTCGCCTCGGGGACGCGGATGAAACGGCATCTATAGACTACGATCATCGCCGCCAAGCGTTGCGCAAGGGTTGAATTTGAACCATTCAGTCAAAGTGCTCGTCGTTGAACGTCGGGATGCACAGCATTGCATCTCGCGCCGTCTGAAGAAGAAGCACGCGCGCGAATTCGCGTGGCGTACCGTGGCGTCGGAATGCGATCTGCGCAAGGTTGCGCAGGACTTCAACCCCGGGATCGTGTTTTGCGCCGAAGAGATGCCGGGTAGCCGCGACGCCGCGCTCGAACTCTTGCAGCTCTTGTCGCCGCAGGCTCCCGAGCTCTTGATCGCCGAAGTGGGCGAAGCAGAGTCGCTCTGCGAGGTTGCCGAGTTGCCGGCGCCGGCGCCGGCGGCGGTGCCGACCGCCGCGCCGCGGGGCCGGGCGGTCGACGCGAACGCCAATTCCGAGGCCAATGCCAATGCCAATGGCAAAGCTAACGCGGACGCCGACGTGAACGAGCGCGCCGCGCCGGCCGCCCCGTGGCCCACGCCGCTGCCGGCGATTCTGGACACGAGTCGCGATGCGGTGGTGCTCAGCGACGGCGCCGGCTGGATTACTCACGCGAATGCCCGAGCGTGCCATATCCTCGGTGGATCGGCCGACCGGCATCTCGGTACGCTGCTCGGCATCGCATACGATTTCGCATCGAAAGGGCGCCGGCTGCATCGTCTCGGCTTCTTCGATGCGGCGACCGCGCTGCCCTCTCCGGTGCACACCAGCGAGCTCGCGGTGCGTATTCTGGCGCGGGCGCCGGATGAGCAGGCCGCGTTGCCGGTCGCGGCCCTCGATCTATCGGGTTTGCGGCTGATGAACCAGTCATGCGGACAGGCCATGGGCGATGCGGTGCTCGAGATCATCGCCGGTGAGCTGCGATCCGGAGCGGTCGGCTGCGGGATGGTCGCGCGCGTCGGCGCGGACGATGTCCTCGTGATTCTGCCCGACCCTTGTCATCCATCGGATGCGGTCGTCAATGTCCGTGGTGAGCGCCGCGCGGCGGGGCGCTCCGCCGACCCTGGTGCGGCCAATCCGGTAGCGGCCCAACGGCCCGCGTCTACGGTCGATGCGGGTTTGAAGAATGCCCTCCACCGGCAAACGATCGGCGTGCATTACCAGCCACAATATGAATTGCAGACGGGCCGCGGCTGTGGGGTGCAGGCCTTTGCGCGGTGGTTTCTGACCAACGGCGACGTGATCGCGCCGGCGGAGTTCATCCCGGTCGCCGAACGGGCGGGCATGATCGACACTCTTGGTGCTCACGTCCTCAAGAGCGCGTGTGAGCGCACCGCCGTCTGGCGCGGACGCGATCTCGAGTCCTTGATCGTATCCGTCAACGTCTCGAATCTGCAGATCACGGAGAGCTTTGCCGCGGTGGTTGCCGGAATCCTCAAGGCCTCGGGCCTCGCCGCGTCGCGGCTCGAATTGGAAATCGCCGAAAGCGCGCTGCTGGCGAAACCCGAGGCCACGATTCGCTGCCTGAGGAAATGGAAGCAGACGGGCGTGCGGATCGCGCTGAACATTTCCGGGAACGACGCGTCGAGCTTGCGCTATCTCGCGAAAATTCCGGCGGATCGCTTGAAACTGGACCGGTCGCTGATCGAGCGCATGACGAAGACCGCGAACGACGCCGGACTGGTCAAGTCGTTGATCAAGCTTGCGGAAGTGCATGAGATTGCGGTGATCGCCCAGGGTGTGGAGACCGAGGCACAGTTCCAGATGCTGCGCGATTTTGGTTGTACTCAGGCACAAGGATTCCTGCTCGCACGGCCAATGTCGGGAGTCCACGCGCTGCTGGCGCTGCGCAAGCCGTGGGGCAATCTACCCAAGTCCGTGGCGCGACCGAATCCCGCAATCCCGTCAGAACGCGCCTCCTGAATCGAACGGGTTCCCCGTCCGCCAAATTCTTACACGATTGTGAGGCGCATCATTTCGTCGTCGCCCGCGACATTTAGTACAATGGCGCGGAATTTGACCCGGGTAACCAACCCATCAAGAGTCCGTAGTCGAACGAAAGTCCGTAAGCCATCGCAATAGGTGCCCAGCAACCGCATGAACAATTCGAATTCCTCCTCCGACACCAAATCATCACGGGTGACGCTCAAGCTCAAGGCGGGTGCACGAAAATCGCCGAGAGAAAACAAGACTCTCCCCCTCGCGCAGCCGATCCTGCCCCAGCCGCAAAGAGCCGCCAAGACGAAAACCGGCGCCCACTGGTCCGATGAATACAAAGAGCGCATGCAGGCCGAAATGGACGCGCTGAATACGCGTTAAGTGAAATCAGGCCCGCGTCCATGGGGCCTGTGATGAAGCTCTCAGTACCTGCGTCGCGGTAAATTGCCGCACGGCGTGCCAGTTATCATGCGGCATGCCCGCCCGCGAACAACACCCTACCGTCCGTCGGCGCTGTGTGCTCATCGTCGATGACGATCCGGTGTTCGCCCTGCTGGCGAGCGAAACCCTGGAACAGGCGCGCTTTCGCGCCCCGGTGGCCGCGAGCGTGTCAACCGCGCTGGCATCGTTTGCCGAGCAAGCACCCGATTTGGTTTTGCTGGATGTGGAACTGCCGGGGGCCAGCGGCTTCGAGCTATGCGCCCGCTTGCGCGAAACGCCGGGCGGTGTCGATGTTCCCATCATCATGGTGACCGGCCATAACGATACGGAATCCATCGCGACAGCTTTCAAGGTCGGTGCGAACGATTTCATGAACAAGCCGGTCTTGTGGCCGACGCTGCCGCACCGCGTCAGCTTCATGCTGCGGGCACACGACAATATGCGCGCGCTGCGGTCCAGCGAACTTCGGAATCGGGCGCTGCTGCAGGCGATGCCCGACTCGATTTACATCGTGGAGCGCGACGGCAGAATCCTGGAGCACATCGCCGGAGATCAACAGGCGGACGGCGACAGCTTTTTCGGCAAACGCTTGCCGAGCGGCGAAGGACTCGTCGGCAAGCGCCTCGAAAGCGTCATGCCCACCGAGATTGCGCAGGCGGCCCAGATGTCGATGATCGCCGCGGCGACCACGCCCGAATTGACGACCCACGAATTCGAGGTCGGCTGCGGCGAGGAGCGGCGCGCATTCGAGGCACGCTTGCGCCCGCAGGCGGACGGCACGTTCCTGGTCATCATCCGCGATGCCACGGAGCGGCGGCGTGCAGAGGAGCGCATAGAATATCTCGCCTATTACGATACGCTCACGGGGCTGCCGAATCGCCAGCTGTTCATCCGCGAAGCCGGGCGCCTGCTCGCCGGCGCGAATCAATGCCGGTCGCCGGTGGCATTGCTGTATCTGGACCTCGACCGCTTCAAGCGCGTCAACGACAACCTCGGACACTCGGTCGGGGACGCGCTGCTGAAGAGCGTTGCGCGACGGCTCGAGCAGAGCCTGAGAGCCTCGGACTCGCGGGCCTCGCCGGGCGACCGCGGCAGGCGCCTGCCGGTGCGCATCGCGAGGTTGGGGGGCGACGAGTTCGTCATATTGCTCACCGACATCGCCTCGGAGTCCGACGCCGAATCGGTGGCCAACCGCCTGCAGCAATCGCTCGGCGAACCTTTCGACTGCGAAGGACACCGCTTCGTCATCACGCCGAGCATCGGCATTGCCCTTTATCCCAAAGACGGCGCCGACCTCGAAGACCTGCTGGTCAAGGCCGACATGGCCATGTATCAAGCCAAGGATAAGGGACGAAACGGGCACGCGTTCTATGGCGAATCGATGGCCATTCGCTCGCTCAGCCGGATGGAGCTCGAGAGCGACCTGCGCAGCGCCCTGGAAGCCGACGCCTTCCGGCTGCTCTACCAGCCCAAGATGGATCTCGCGACCGGCAAGGTGGTGGGCGCGGAGGCGCTGCTGCGCTGGCATCACGCCGAACGCGGCTGGATCGCGCCGGACAAGTTCATTCCCGTGGCGGAAGAATCCGGCATCATCGTGCCGCTCGGCGACTGGGTGATTCGCGAAACCTGCAAGCAGCTCAAGGCCTGGTCGGGCGCGGGGCTCGGGCATTTGAGCGTGGCCGTCAACGTTTCGGTGCAGCAATTCGCCAAGGAGGATTTCGTCGACTCCGTGCTGCGCACCATGTGGCAGTTCGGCATCAAGCCCCACCTCCTCGAGTTCGAGATCACCGAGAGCCTGTTGATGCGCAACGTCGACGAGACGACGCGGGCCCTCAAGCGCTTGAGCGCCGCCGGCCTGACGCTGTCCATCGATGACTTCGGCACCGGGTATTCCTCACTCGGCTACCTGCAGCAATTCACCGTGGATGCCCTCAAAATCGACCGTTCATTCGTCAAGGATTTGCACCTCGGCGGCGATGCGGCCGCAATCTGTGCCGCGATCATCGCGATGGCGCGCGAATTGAAGCTCAAGGTGATCGCCGAGGGCGTGGAAACGGCGGCGCAGCTGGAATTCTTGAAAACCCACCGCTGCGATTTCGCCCAGGGCTATCTGATCAGCGAGCCCATCGGTGCAGCGGACCTCGAGACTTGGCTGCAGGGCCCCCACGGCGCACAGCGGCTGCTTCAGGCGCAAAGAAGCTAGCGCGGGCGGAGACCATGATGCAATGGGTCGGTAAGCTACCCCTCACGGCAAAGTTGCGCGGCGCCATGCTGTGCGCGGCCGCCGTGGCGTTGGTGGTTGCGGCGATCCTCGATATATCGGGCGAGTTGCTCTGGGCGCGCCGCGGTCTCGCGAATCAACTGTTGGCGACGGCGACGGCATTGGGCGAGAGCAGCGCCGCCGCCATGGCGGCCGGCGATACCACGCTGGCGCGCAATGTCCTCATGACGCTGCGCGCCGATCCAAACCTACGCTCGGCGACGCTCTATGACTCGACCGGCAAGCTGTTCGTCGACGTCCCCCTGGCGATCGACGCCTCGACGCCGGAACGCCGCCTGCAGGCGTGGTCGATCACGAACACCCTGCGCGGCGAACGATCGATTCGCTACCGGGACCTCACCCTGGTGCACATCCAGGCACCCATCATGCGCGGCGGTGAGCTCGCCGGCAGCATCCATCTGGATGCCGACCTGGTGCAGCTGACTTCCCAGTTGCACAGTTCGTTGGTGATACTGAGCCTCGCCATGTTGTTCGCCGGGATCGCCGCCTATCGTGTCTCGTCGCGCCTGCAGATCGCCATCAAGAGACCCATCAGGGAATTGGTGGGGATTGCGCGGCGTGCGCTCGAGAGCAAGAGCTTTGCCGTGCGCGCCGTGAAGCATGCGGACGATGAACTCGGCGCATTGAGCGATGAATTGAACCAGTTGCTCGCGGAACTCGAGAAGCGCGACCTGAATTTGCTCGTTTATCAGAACGAACTGGAAACCCGCGTGCGCGGCCGCACCAGCCGGCTGGACTCGGCGGTCGCGGATGCGCACGAGGCCCTGGAGCGCGCCGAGGCGGCGAGCCGCGCGAAGAGCGAATTTCTCGCCCGCATGAGCCATGAGATTCGCACGCCGATGAATGCCGTGCTGGGGATGACCGAATTGTTGCGCTACTCGACGACGCTCGACGACCGCCAGCGGCGCTATACCGACACCATCCACCAATCCGGCAGCGCGTTGCTCGGCATCATCAACGACATTCTCGATTTCTCCAAAATCGAGGCCGGCAAGCTCGATTTGGACATCGCGCCATTCTCGCTGCGGCAGGTGGTCGAGGATGCGGTCGAGGTCTTGGCGGAACGCGCGCATGCCAAGGGATTGGAGTTGCTCTGCGACATTCCTCCGGATGTCGAGACCGCGGTGTGCGGCGACGGCCAACGGCTCCGCCAGATCATCATCAACCTGGTCGGCAACGCCGTAAAGTTCACCGAACGCGGTGAAGTCAAGATCGTCGTCGGGCACACCGCGGCGGATCGTGCCCATACGAGTTTTCGCTTCGAGATATCGGATACCGGCGTCGGCATCCAGCCGGAGAACTGCGCCACCATCTTCGATTCCTTCGCCCAGGAAGACAACTCGACGACGCGCAAATACGGCGGCACCGGACTTGGCCTGGCCATTTGCAAGCAGTTGGTGGAGTTGATGGGCGGCCAAATCGGCGTGCGGAGTTCGCCGGGGGTAGGGTCCACTTTCTTCTTCACGGTGATTCTGGCGAACGATCCGGCGACGGTCCGCGGCATGCGGCCCGCGGTCCTGAAAGGCGCACGGGTACTCATCGTCGACGACAATGCGAACAGCCGCCGGATCGTGGCGGGACACCTCAAGAGCTGGGGTGTACAGGTCACCGAAACCGGTTCGGGCCTGCTGGCAATGGAAATCCTGAGAGCCGCGGAGCGCGTGCCGTTCGACGCGATCGCAATCGATGGACACATGCCCGAGATGGACGGGTTCGCCCTGGCGGCTGAAATCCGCCGCTGTCCGGGATTGCGGGCGGTGCCGCTGCTGATGATGCGCTCGATCACCGCGGAGCCGGCGGCCGACAAGGAACCCACCGGTCGCACGGCGTGGCTCAATAAACCGGTGCGCCGATCGCAATTGCATGCCTGCCTCGCCTCGCTGTTGGCGGAGGAACCCGTGGCCGCGGGCGGTGCAAGCGATGGTGCGCCGACCCGATCCTCGCAGGTCACGCACGAAGCGCGCGAGCTGTCGCGAATCCGCCGGGTGCTGCTGGTCGAGGACAACCCGGTCAATCAGGAAGTCGCGCAGGCGATGCTGGCGGAACTGGGGGTGGATGTGGTCAGCGCATGGACCGGTGAGGAGGCGCTCATCAAATTGGCCGCGGACAGCTTCGAAGCCGTATTGATGGACTGCCAAATGCCGCGGCTCGACGGATACGCGACCACGCGGCGCCTACGCGAGTGGGAGCGACGCACGGGACGGGATCGCACGCCCGTGGTCGCGCTCACCGCGAATGCGTTGAACGGCGACGCCTCGCGATGTTTCGAGGCGGGAATGGATCGGTACCTCAGCAAGCCTTTTACCATCGATCAGCTGTATCGCATTCTCGACTCCTGCGCGCCGGCCGACGCCGCTGCGCGGTCAGATGAGGCGGCGGGGGATGCCGGCGCCGGCGCCGCTGCGGCGGCCGACAACGCCGTGGCGGCCGCTGCAGCCGCGGGGTCGACTGCGGTCGCCGGGGCGACTCCGGCCCCCGGAGCCATTGCGGCCGCCTCCCAGGACAGGCAAAACACGCCTCTGGACAAGGAGACGTTGGACAGGATCCGTGACTTGCAAAGACCGGGCGCCACGAATCTCATCTCCAAACTCGCCGTTCTGTATCACTCGAGTTCGATTGCACTCATGGAGAATGCGCGTGCATCGCTCGCATCCCAGGATGCCGCCGGGCTCGCGCAGGCGGCGCATGCGTTGAAATCGAGCAGCGGCAATATTGGCGCGATCTTGCTGGCGGACCTGTGCGCGAATCTCGAGTCGGTGGCGCGCGCCGGGCAACTGGACGAGGCCGGGACGTTGATGAATCGAATCGTCGCGGAGCACTCCGCGGTGTTGAAGAATTTGCAGGAGCAAAGCGCGGCGGCTTAGCTCTGATCACGGCTGGGCATCCCGAATGCGCGTAGGGTAACTCTGACGCTGGGGGGCGGCGCCCCACCTGCAACTTGGGGAGCGACCAGGAGTAGCATTGTGGTTATGCAATCTCCATCGCCACCGGCCGATGTAGCTGCGCCCGATAGCCGCGAGCGCACGGAGGATTTCTTGCGCCGGCACGGGGGTCCCGCCCTTCCGAAGGGTGCCGCAGGCGACATCGTTCAGGGGGTAAGCGGTTGGGCCGAGCTGTATGCGGCTGACGGATACACGCTGCGCTGCGACTGGACGCGGTTCGGTAGTCATCATGAACTGCGGTTCACCGAGAGGCCCCCGCAACAGCGATGAATTCCAGGGCCGGTTGGCGCCGCTTCGGGTTGCTGTTGGCGTTGATCTGCGCATGTTACTCGCGCGGTGCCCACGCGCAGACGCCTTCGCCCCTGCAAGAATGGCAGTATTCGGGAGGCGTCATTCTGGCGCGGCTTTTCGACCCGAGTCTGCCGGAATTTCGCCGCGTGTTGGGGCTCGCTTCGGAAGTGCAGCCGGTATACGACGGATCGGGCGCCTACCGGGTTCAGGGCGGTCCGGTCGTCAACATTCTGTATCGCGACGTCGCCTTCGCCACGACCGGGCAGGGTATAGGCTATAACTTTCTTCGGGGTGATCACTACCAGGTGGGGGCCGCCGTCACGTACGACTTTGGACGCAAGATGTCGGATGATCTTGCCAATCTGCATGGTATGGGAAATATCGCACCCGCCCCGGTCGCGAAGGGCTTCGCATCCTTTGTGCTGTCGAAGAGGTTTCCCTTGATCCTGCGGACCGATGTGCGACAGCTCATGGGCGGAGCTGAAGGAGCGTTGGGCGATGCGGGCGTCTATATGCCCTTGCCGGGAAGCTCAGAGAGATTCGTCATGTTTGCCGGACCGTCCATCACCTTCGCGACGCAGCACTATCTGCAAACCCTCTATGGTGTGACGGCACAACAGGCGCTCGCGTCCGGACACAGCAGTTACGTGCCGCACGCGGGCACGGCGGCGGCCGGCGTAGGCTTGAGTGCCACGAAATTCATCACGCACCATTGGCTGTTGAATCTCGACAGCGCCATCGATCAGATTCGGGGAAGCGCGGCCCACAGCCCGCTCGTGGAAAGGCGCACGCAGCGCGCGCTGGCGCTTTCATTGGATTATCAATGGTAGCGCGGTCGGTAAGGTTTAGCGCAAGCCGCGGGTCGTTGCGGGGGACACTCTCTAGAGATATCGCGCCCATTCGATATTCACCGAGGCGGCCGTCGTGCCGCCGCCGGTCGATCCGCTCGTGCCCGGCGTAGAGCCGTTCATGGTGAAGGTGGCGGGCATGTTGGTCAAATTGAACGTCGTGCTGCCGCCCATCGAGTTTTGCACGATCGCGCCGTCGGCCAGCGCGGTGACGCTGCCGCTGATGGTGGTGCTTCCGCCGCTGGCAAATTGGTTGCCGCCGTAGACGTTGCCGTAGACGTAGCTCGACGCGCCGATCGTAATGTTACCGCCGACGTAGCCGGCTTGACCCGGATAGTTCGTTCCCACCCAGCTGCCGGCCATGAACGCATAATTGCCGATGCCGCTACTCGCGCTGGCATTGTAGGTTTGCGTGGTGGTGTTGCAGAACTGGGTGGGGTAGATCGTCTTGAAGTAACCCGAAGGATTGGACGTAGTGATGAAATATGCGTTGTTGCAAATTCCGGTCGGGGCATAAGTGGTGCCTGAAACGGTACCGCTGTAGCCCGCGAAATTAGGGGCGTACACGTGATCTGAACCGCTCGTGGTGATGTTTCCGGTCGCTATGAAGCTGTTGTAATAGGTGCCGGAACCGACCGTGAGATTTCCTTGAAACCAGGCGATGCCCGGGGCCATTGTGGTACCGTTTATGGACCACGCACCGCTGCTGTAGGAAAAGCAGCTGTTCTGCGCCGAAAATCCCTCGCATATTCTAAAGGCCGATGCTACCGCAGGGGATGTACAGGTGCCACTCAAGGGGTTGGTGGTCGTACCCGTCTGGGAGATCGCGGTACACAGGTAATCCTGATAGGCACCGCCGTAGCTGCCCAAATAATATGTGCCGTTCGTAATGCCATTGATGTTGGTGACGGTGACCTGGGCGAAGCCGTTCGAATTGATCGTGAACGCGTAGTTGGCGGCGGTTTGCAGGTTGTAAGCGTTGAACTGAGCCGAGCTCAGCGACACCGGCGAGGCGGGTGTGATGCTGACGGTGTTGTTGGCGATCCGGGTGACGTTGACGTTGTTGTTCCAGGACGGCTTGGTCAGAGTGCCGCCGATCGTGCCGGTACCGACCGAACCGCTCGAACTGACGTTGAGATTGCCGACTGCGTTCAACTTGCCGAGGGTGCCATACGACATCAGTACGTTGCCGTCGGTATTGACCACGGCGACATTCGGGCCGACGCTCAAATCGACCGTGGCGGAAGGAGATGGACAGGTACCGGCAGCGGTGCCGTTCTGGCTCGTGCCGCTCGCGGTACAGGAAGAAACCCCGGTCGGATTCCCGATGGCGTTGATCGTGCCATCAGCGCCCGAACTGGCAAGCACGGAACCATTGGCAAGCGTGGTGCCCGACACCGACGCACTCCCGTACATGCAAACATTGCGCTGCGCGTTGACCGCGACGGCGGAGACGCTGCCGGAAATATAGACGTCGCAGTTGGCGTTGAGTTGCTGGAAGCCGGAGCCGCTGCCGATGTTGATCGAGCCCGTGGAGTTGATCACCGCGACCCCGTTGATGCTGTTGCCGCCGGTGGATACGTCGCCGTTGACGTTGATCGTGTAGCTGATGTTCGAGCCGCTGGGCTGGTTCACGGTGATCGAGCCGCCTAAGTTCAAATTGCGGTCGAAATTGAGCGCCGCGACCTGCGAACTCGTGCCGCCCGAAGTGACCGTGTAGACCACTTGCAAGGTCGAGGTGGCCTGCGCCGGGGTACCGGAGGCGGTGGTGCCGACGATGTTCGCCGTGAATACCGTGGGATTCGTGGCGCTGTTGACGCCGGTCAGGCTCGCGCTCACGCCGGACACGCCGTTGAAGGCGAGTGCGGTGCTCGACGAGTTTGCGACCACCGCGGCCAGCGCCGGCAGATTATTGTTCGTCTGCTCCGCGAGGAGATATTCGCGCACGATCTCCGCGCCGGTCCAGGCCTTGAGCTGCGCCTGGGTCTGTGCGTGCGCCGCCGTCGACTGGGCCTGGGTGCTGCGTATGTACGCCGCCGAGCCCAAGACGGTTGCCGTAAAGGCCACACCGAAGAGCATGGAGACCATGACGGTGACATAGCCCGTTTGGGTTTGCCGCTGTGCGGTCCAAGAATGTCGATGCTGATTGCTCATGGCTCGGATCACGGTTGGATGCGGATCAGGTTTGGATGTTGATGAGGCATTGCAGCGAGGAAATGGCGGCCGAGATACTGTTGGTCGAGCTCACGGTCAGGGTGTGGCTGCCATTGGTATTGGTGATTCCGTAAGGTGCACAGGTTTGCTGCGCAATGGTGAATTGAATCGCGGACGTGGTCTGCTGGGCCACCCAGCTGCTCTGCCACGCGACTGACGCCCAGCCGGTGGCGTCGGTGCAATTGACCGGCGACAGATACATGAGTCCCCCCGACGCCGGAGCATAGAATCCCGCGCATTGAGTCGTGGTGCCGGTGAGCATCGCCCAAACCACGGCATTGGCCGTGGCGCCGGCGGCCGCAGCCGTGCCGCTCAGCCGGGTGCCGCTGAGCGTCGCGCCGCTGATCGTGATGATATGAGTACCAAACGTGGGAGTCGCGATCCCATAGCCCGCGTCCTGGACCGTCGCGGCGGTGCGTACCAAGAGCGCTTGCAGCTGGCTATCGCTGACCGTGCGCGTGGTGGCCTGCGCCGTGACCTGGATGGAATTGCGGTAGACCGAGAGTAGGCCCACCGTGACGATCACCGAGATGATCAAGCCCACCATCAGGCTGATCATCGAAAAGCCGGATTGGCGCTGGCGGTTCATCGTCATCATTCCGAAATGGCGATCACGCCGTTGCCGCCGATCAGATTGATCGCGGTGTCGTTCGAGCTCGGCGTCGAGAGAGACATGCTGGTGACGACACCGGCCGGGAGCGTGGCCGACTGCGACCCGCCCTGCACACTGACGGTGACCGCGGTCGTCGTGCAGGTCGGAGTAGGCAGCGACACCGAGGAGGTGCCCACCGCCACACTGACCTGACTGGCGCCGGAGCAAATGTTCGACACGCCGCTGGACTGTAGCGAATCCGTCATCTGAGCGAGCACGGCATACTGGCTGGAGACATAGCGTTGACTGACCATCATGCGTGCCGTGGTGTACGACAGCCCGAGGCCGACGATCGAGGCGAGTACGACACCCACCATCGACTCGAGCAGCGCATCGCCGCGCTGACCGCGCCGGCTTCCCATGGCACACCGCCGCTTGGCCGAGGTGGCCTTAATACAGAGAGCCGGTTTCATTGTTCGAACTGGCGCCACGCGCCAATGTGAAGGCCGTACCAATGGACGGTTCGGCACGATTATCGATGTCGAGCGTCAAGGGCGAGCCGACCGCCGCCGTGACGCCGTTGATCGTCGTGCTGACGAGGCCGGAATACGTGGTGGACCATTGCACGCTCGAGCCGTTGGAAACGCAGCCCGCCGCCGTGGACGATCCCGTGCACACCAGGACCGTGGTCGTCGTGCCGTCGGTCATGACCTTCATCCCGGCGGCCGCGGAAGGCAGCGCGACGCCGTTCGGATTGCGCAGGGCGAGCGCCTTGGCCACGTCGAACCCCTCGATGAGTTGAGTTCTCGCCGCATGAGTCTGTGCGCTGATGATCCAATTGGTGGCCAGCGGCCCCGCCATGACCAGCAATATGCCGACGATGGCAATCGTGATCATCAACTCGACCAGGGTGAACCCGCGGGTAACCTTGCTCATGGCGTCACCAACTCGTGAAGCCGCAGTTCGAGCCGGATGCAGTGCGCACGTTCTGATTGGTGAGCGTGAGCGTGCAGTTGATGTTGCCGGTCGCCGTCGCCGTCACCGTGTAGGTGGGCGGGTTGGCGGTGCTCTGAATGTTGACTGAGTAGGTGTAGTAGGCGCCTTCCGCCGGAGCCCAGGTCGCAAAGTCGGTTGCCGCGTTGCCGGTGCGGCTCGCCGGCGACGCCGGGATCACAGTGGTCGTCGTATAGGACGAAGGATACGACAGAGTCTTTTGGAAATCGTTTTCCAGCGTGAGGCTCAAGGCCACCAGATCGGACGCCGCGCCCTTGGCACGGCTCTGATTGACATAAGTCGAATAGGACGGAACCGCGATGGCGGCCAGTATGGCGATGATCGCCACCGACACCATCATTTCGAGCAGAGTAAACCCGGCCGCTATCCTGGGACGCGGCGAGCCGTTGCGATTCAAGTTCCGTGTCATAGCGTTACTAACCATTTCGAGTAAATCATCGGTCGTCGGTTCATTGGCGAAATCGCGCGCTTCAATGCGGGCGCGTCGCCATACAAGGGTCATATTGGACAGATGGACAGCAGAACGCTGTGATGCATTTCAGCATTGTGGCCGTGGCGGTACTCCCGGCCAGGATTATGCGACGCCATTCTCGCTTGCGAAGCGGTGGACTTTGATAGGCGACGCATGGATATTTACGACAGTCGAGATTATGTTCGACGGCGGCGGAAAGGCGGGAAAAATCAGCAATTCATGGCTCCCCGTTCGCCGGCCGCGCACATGACCGAATGCGTCCCATCGTGACTCGAAGTGACGCAAAGTGACGCAAATTAACCACTGCTGTCGGCGGTGCTGGACTATGCTAAGTCATCGCCGGCACACAAACAGGTAGGGCGTCGATGTTTCGCAAATACTCCCGTGCAATCGTCGCGCTGCTCTCCCAGGCCGCATTGGTCGGCGGCATGGCGTTCTCATCCGCGGCCATCGGCGAGGATGCGCTGCCGCCGCCGACGGGGTTTCTCTTCTGGACGCCGGCGCAACAGCGGGTCGGTTATCGAAACATCGAGAAAATCTTTCCCACTCGCACCGTGAAGCGCGGGACCACCGAGTTTCCTTTGAGCAGCGAGCCCTTGCCGAGCGATGTGACCTACCGGTTCGAAGGATCACAGTGGAACACGGCGAAATTCATGCGCACGAACCGAGTCGCGGGATTGCTGGTGATCAAGAACGGTAAGATCGTGCTCGAGCGCTACGGCTTGGGCGAAACGGCGCAGGATCGCTGGACGTCGTTTTCCGTCGGCAAATCGGTGACCTCGACCTTGATCGGTGCGGCGATCAAGGACGGCTACATCAAGGGGGTGGATTCCCAGGTTACCGAGTACCTGCCCGCGCTCGAGGGCAGCGCGTACCAGGGAGTGACGATTCGGCAATTGCTGACGATGACCAGCGGCGCCAAATGGAATGAGGATTATTCCGATCCGAAATCCGATGTAAATCAATTCGCTCTGGCGGAGCCAGAGGCGGGTGGCGAGAATCCCATCGTCGCCTACATGGCGAAGCTGCCGAGGGAAGCGCCACCCGGCGTCAAGTGGGTCTACAAGACCGGTGAATCGGACCTGATCGGCGTATTGCTGGCCCGCGCCACTCACAAGCACCCGGCCGACTATCTGTCCGAGAAAATTTGGTCACAGTTCGGGATGGAACGCGATGCGGTATGGATGCTCGATCGCGCGGGCGAAGAACTCGGTGGCTGCTGCATCTCCATGACGCTGCGGGATTATGGCCGCTTCGGATTGTTTTTCATGCGTGGCGGCAAGATCGGCGGCGCCAGCATCCTGCCGGATGATTGGATCGCGGAGGCGACCCGGCAACAGGCCCACGGCTATGGATATCAATGGTGGGTGCATGACAACGGCACGTACGAGGCGATCGGAATCTTCGGTCAGGCGATTTTCATCGATCCCAAAGAGGATCTCGTCATCGTCACGTCGAGCGCGTGGCCGGAGGCCGACGCCGACAAGTATTATGCGATCCGCGACGCGTATTTCGCGGCGGTCATCAAGGCCGTACATACGCCATGAACGATTGGAAATAGCGATTTCCCCATAGACGGTCAGCCACATGACGTTTTCCAGAGAGCCGCGCATTCATCCAGTGGCAATCAGCGCCCTGCGGCCGACGCAGATAACCGTCGGGATGCGCGAAGTGAAGGCCAAGCGCAAGAGCTGGCGCGAACATCCGGATCGCAAGAAGGCGGAATTTCTCGGTAAGCACTTGATCCCGGTGATATGGGGCCCGAAGGACGAGTTCTACGTCATCGATCATCATCACCTCTCGTTGGCGCTGCATCAGGAGGGCGTCAAGGTGATTGCCACCACGGTGGTGGCCGATCTGCGGCGGCTATCGCGGGAGGCATTCTGGTTCAACCTGGACAACCGCGGCTGGCTGCACCCCTTCGATGAGCGAGGCCGCCGACGCTCCTATAAAGACGTGCCGAAGCGGATCTCGGGCCTGGTGGATGATCCGTTCCGCAGCCTGGCCGGCGAATTGCGTCAGAGTGGCGGTTTTGCGAAAGACACGACTCCCTTCAGCGAGTTTCTATGGGCCGACTTCCTCAGGCATCGCATCAAGGCGAAGCTCCTCGAGGAGGACTTTCCGGGGGCGCTGGTGCGGGCCTTGAAGCTCGCCAAGAGCGGCGAGGCGGATTTTCTGCCCGGGTGGTGCGGCCCCATTGCCGATCGCTGAGGGGCAGTTCGAGGATTATTCGAGTGTCGATGACGCGGTGAGAGGCAGCGCCTTGGCCAAGGGTAGCGACGCATCCTTGCGCTTCAGATCGGGCAACAGCGCCGTCACGACGCCCATCAAAGGCAAGTAGGCGCACAACTGGTAGACGTACTCGATCCCATAGCGATCCGTCAGGAGTCCCAAGACAGCGGCGCCGATCCCGCCGAATCCGAACGCCAAGCCGAAGAATAAACCCGACACCATACCGACCCGGTTTGGCACGAGTTCCTGCGCAAAGACGAGGATCGCGGAGAAGGCTGAGGAAATGATCAAACCGATCACGAAGGTCAGCACGCCGGTCCACGCCAGATCGGCGAACGGCAACACCAGAGTGAACGGTGCAACGCCCAAGATCGACACCCAGATCACCCGCTTGCGGCCGACGCGATCGCCGATCGGACCGCCCAACATGGTTCCCGCGGCGACCGCGAACAGAAACGCAAACAGATAGATCTGTGCGGCCTGCGCTGTGACGTGAAACTTCGACATGAGGTAGAAGGTGTAGTAGCTGCCGAGGCTCGCGAGATAGAAGTATTTCGAGAACACCAAGAGCACCAGGATCAGCATGGAGCCGACCATGCGGCGTCGGGGCAGCGCGGAACCTTTAGCGATTACGGCACGGCGCCGCGCGCCGACCACCGCGTTTTGATGTCGATACCAGAGCGCTACTCGGAACATGAGGCCGATGGCGACCAACGTCACCAGCCCCACCCAGCCGATGCTCGTTTGCCCAAAGGGCAGAATGATGAAAGCCGCGATCAGCGGACCCACCGCGCTGCCGGCGTTGCCGCCAATCTGGAAGATCGATTGCGCCAGGCCGTGCTGGCCGCCCGACGCGAAGCGGGCAATCCGTGAGGATTCCGGATGAAACACCGAGGAGCCGGTCCCGATCAACGCCGCCGCCGCGAGTACCGCCTCGTACCGGTGGGCGAAGGCCAGGGTCAACAAACCCACCATCGTGCAACCCATGCCCACCGATACCGCGAAGGGCTTGGGGTGACGGTCGGTGTAGAGGCCGATCAACGGTTGCAGCAGGGACGCAGTCACTTGATACGTCAGGGTGATGAGCCCCAATTGTCCAAAGCTCAAGGTGAACTCGCCCTTGAGGAGCGGGTAGAGCGACAGCAGCATGGATTGCATCATGTCGTTGACGAAGTGCGAGGCGCTCAACGCCGCGAGAATCGCGAACTGAGTCGACTCCGCTGAGTTCGATCGGACGGCTGCGACTTCGCTCGATGCCATTCGCCAAGGATAAACGATCGCCGGGGACCTGTCCCATGGTGATCCACTGGGGTGATCCACTGGGGCGATACGCTGGGGTGATTTGCTAGGTCGTGATACGGCGCTCGCGGCGCATCAGAATCAAGAACAAGGGTACGCCGATGAGCGCGGTCAGCGCACCCACCGGGAGTTGCCGGGGCGCGGCGACGACGCGTGCGAACATGTCCGCCACGGTCAGCAGCGTGCCGCCCAATAGTATGGACCCCGGCACGACGACGCGGTGGTCGCTGCCCGCGACCAGCCGCAGCAAATGCGGAGTGACCAGCCCGATGAAGCCGATTCCGCCGGCGGTGGTCACCGCGGTCGCGGTGAGGGCCGCGGTGGCGCCGAACAGGGCGATCCGCGCCGGTGCCAGAGCCAGACCCAAGGATCGTGTCTCGATTTCGCCGCGTGCCAGCACGTTCAGGTCACGCGCCCCAGCGGTGGCAAAGCCGCCGACGGCGAGCAGCACGCCGAGAGCCAGCGGCGAGAAGGGTGCGAACGACAAGTCGCCCATCAACCAAAACAGCATGCCGCGCAATCGAGTCTCATCGCCCAAGGCGAGCATCAAACCGACGGCCGCCGTGCAGCCCGAGGCGACCACGACACCGTTCAGCAACAGTCGCTGCGGCGTCCAACCGCCGCGCGCATGAGCGAGCGCGAATACCACGAGTGTCGCGCCGAGCGCGCCGATCCCGGCGCCCCAGTCGACGATGACGCCGCCGAAGCCCAGCAGCATCATTCCAAGCGCAGCGACGGCGGCACCGCCCGAGATGCCGAGCACGTAGGGATCGGCGAGAGGATTGCGCAGCAGCACCTGCATGAGCACGCCCGCGAGCGCGAGCAGGCCGCCGACGCAAAACGCATTGACGGTGCGCGGCAGCCGCAGAGTCAATACGATCTCTCGCACCACGGAGTCGTGGCTGCCGACGAGCGCGGTGAACACGGCGCCCGGGCGCAGCGTGGTGCTGCCGACCGAGACGCTCAAACACACGCTCAAAACCGCGATCAGCGACAACGAGACTAGCAATCCGGCGGCCTTCATGTGACACGTACCATACGGACCGCGCGAGGCGACCACAAGCGGGCGGCGATATGGAACAATTGACTCGATGTCCATCCAACCCGCCATCGATTACATCGACAAGGACGGTTTCCGCGCCAACGTGGGGATCGTACTGACGCGCGAATCCAGAGAACTATTTTTGGGCGGCCGCGTCGGCGGCCGAGGCTGGCAGTTTCCGCAAGGCGGCGTCAACCGCGGCGAGCGGGTCGAGGAGGCCTTGTTTCGCGAACTGAAGGAGGAGATCGGCCTCGAGCCCAAGGATGTCGAAGTGTTGGGTTCGACTCAGGGCTGGCTGCGATATCGGCTGCCGCGCCAGTACGTACGGGACCGCTGCATCGGCCAGAAGCAACGCTGGTTCCTGCTCAAGCTCCTTGCCGAGGAGTCGTCAATCCGGTTCGACGCCACCGCCACCCCGGAATTCGAGCGTTGGCGCTGGGCGGAGTATTGGACGCCTGTGCGCGAGGTCGTTTACTTCAAGCGGCGTGTCTATGTGCGGGCGCTGCACGAGTTGGGCAGGCTGATGTTTCCGGATGGGCTGCCGCCGTATCCTGATTGGTGGGCCGAGGTGGCGCCGGGCTCGAAAAGTGGATCGGTTGGCGGCTAATCGGTTGGCGGTTAGAAAGGCTTCACCACGGCGAGAATGACGATGGCGATGAGGAGGAGCGAGGGCACTTCGTTGAAGCCGCGGTACCATTTGCCGCTGTGAGCATTGCGTTTGGCGGCAAAGTCCACGTTGAGCTTGTAGCAATACAAGTGATAGGCAATGAGCAAAAGGACGAGCGACAGCTTCACACGCAACCAGGGCATCGCGAGATAGCCGGGCGCCGCGATCAGCATCGCGCAGCCCAAGACGATGCTCGCGCCGGCGCCGATAGTCATGATCGCAAACAGGCGCCGCTCCATGACTTCGAAGCGCTCGATGCTGATCGCGTCTTTGGCGTCCGCATGATAGACGAACAGCCGCGGCAGATAGAACAGGCCGGCGAACCACGTGACCACCGCGATGACATGAAATGCCTTGAGCCAGAGCATGAGGGTTCCTATCGCTATTCGGCGCGATGATACCGCGCGGTACCCGGTTGCGGGGCGCCACTGGCCCAAGGAGTGGTGAGCCTGTCCGTGTTCGGGGGCCTGGCTTCGTGTAATGTCTCGTTCCCTTGAAGGTCGGGGCAGCATCGAGATTATGGCGGATTCGTTCACCAGACTGGTCGTCAGAGCGTACACGCCGAAGCGTCGGGCGCTGCTCTGGGGTGCGGGCGCCCTCATCGCGATAGTCGTTCTGTACGCCGCCTTCGAACTCGGTCGCTACGACGCGGGCTTTCGTGTGGTCGATTCGGTGCGCGGTGCGTTGTCCGCCAGCGCGCGTATCCGCGGTCTCGAAGCGGAGAACGAGAAGCAGCGCACTCAACTCGAAGCCGCCGAAGTGGCGCGCCGCGTCGATCGTGAGGGCTACAAGCAGGTGGAGCGCAGCCTCGGGGATATGCAAAGTCAAATCGCGCGGTTGAATCAGGATCTGTCGTTCTACCGCGGCCTGGTGCAACCGGAGTCGCTGATCCACGTGAAAGTGCAGCAGATGCAGATCGTGCCGGAGAGCTCCCCGGGCGAGTTCCACTTGAAATTCGTGCTCATGCAGACCGGAAAGCCTGATAGCGTGGTGGCGGGCAACGCCACGATTTCCATCGATGGACTGATGCAGGGCAAGCCGCTGAGTCTAGGTTTTGCGCAGGTGACGCCTAACCATCGCGTCACCCTGGCATACTCTCTGCGGTACTTCCAGGATTACGACGAGCCCATACAACTCCCCAAGGGGTTCGAGCCGACGCGTATCGGAGTGGAGATTCGCAGCGGCCGGGATAAGGATCTCAGCCATGGGTTCAGGCAGGCCTTCGTGTGGAAGGCTCAGGGGATGTCCGTCGAGACCGAGGCGACGATCAATCCACCGGGCAAGGGTGACGTAGATGTTCAAACGGAAACAGAGTAGGAACGCGAAAATCGACACGTTGATCGGCGCGCAAACCCGTATCAACGGCGATGTCGAATTCACGGGCGGCTTTCACTTGGACGGCTACATCAACGGCAACGTGACCGGCGAACGGGCGGCGGGGGCCTTCCTGTCGGTGAGCGAGCAGGGTTGCATCGAAGGCTCCGTGATCGCGCGAAATATCATGTTGAACGGCATCGTCAAAGGCGACATCGAGGCCGCCGATCGGGTCGAACTCGGGCCCAAGGCGCGAGTACTCGGCAATGTGCACTACACGATCATTGAAACGGCCGTCGGCGCCCAAATCAATGGGAAGTTGATTCACCGGTCGAATTCGGAAACCGGCGGCGCGGAGGGCGGAATCGGCGCGCTAACCGACGAGTGAGACCCGTGAATCATGTCCTCAACTGTGCCCTTAACTTTGATTGGCGGTCGGTAGCCGAGTAGACTCAACATCATGAGCATGCATTCAGAAACGACGATCTCCGGCGACGTGGCTCCGCCCCCGCCCAATGTGCTGATTTTCACCGATGCCGCGGCGGGCAAGGTGGGAGAGCTCATCCGCGAGGAAGCCAACCCGAATCTCAAATTGCGGGTATTCGTGTCCGGCGGCGGTTGCTCGGGATTTCAATACGGCTTCACCTTCGATGAGAAAATCGAGGACGGCGACTTCTGCGTCGAAAACCACGGTGTCCAGCTGCTGGTGGATCCAATGAGCGCGCAGTACCTGATGGGCGCGGAAATCGACTACAAAGAAGACCTGCAGGGCGCTCAGTTCGTGATTCGCAATCCAAACGCGAAGACGACCTGCGGCTGCGGTTCTTCGTTCTCCGCCTGAGAGTTGACATAAGTAGATGAGCGGCGGTCGTGTCGTTCCCGACGTCCTCGCTGCCGTCGATCTCGGTTCCAACAGTTTTCATATGGTCGTCGCGCGCCATTCGCACGGCCAACTCACCATTTTGGACCGATTGCGCGAAATGGTGCGCCTGGCCGCCGGACTCGGCGACAGCGGACGGCTGGACGATGCGGCCACGGAGCGCGCGTTACGCTGTCTCGAGCGCTTCGGCCAGCGGCTGCGCGACATGCGGGCGGACAGTGTACGGGTGGTGGGCACCAACGCCCTGCGCCGCGCGCGGCGCAAGCGCTGGTTCCTCGAACGCGCCCGCGCCGCGCTCGGCCATCCCATCGAAATCATCTCGGGCCTGGAAGAGGCTCGACTGATCTATTCCGGGGTCGTACACACGAGTCCGATGAGCCCGGACAAGCGGCTGGTGATCGATATCGGCGGCGGCTCCACCGAGATCGTGATCGGCGAGGGCTTCAATCCGGTGCTGCTCGACAGCCTGTCGGTGGGGTGCGTGGGGTTGAGCGCCATATGCTTCGACGACGGCAGGATCTCCGAAAAGCGCTTCGAGCGGGCGCGCACGGCGGTCAGACTCGAGCTCGAACCGATCCAAGAGGCCTACCGCAAGCTCGGCTGGCTGCAGGTATTCGGCAGCTCCGGGACGGTGCGCGTCATCAGCGACGTGCTGCGCAAGCTCAATCCCGAGTCGCCCCACATTACGGTCGACAACCTGCGGATGCTGGCCGAACGGGTGATCGGCGCCGGACATGTGGATGAGCTCGATCTTCCGGAACTCGATGCCGAACGGGCGCCGGTGTTCCCAGCAGGCCTCGCCATCATGTTGGAAGTGGTCGAGAGCTTTAATATCGAGCGCGTGCGGGTGGCCGAAGGTGCCATGCGGGAAGGCCTGTTGTACGACATGATGGGACGCTTCACCGACGAGGACGCGCGCGTGCGCAGCGTGCGCGCCATGGAAATGCGCTATCACGTCGACGGGCTACAGGCGGATCGCGTCGAAGCGACGGCCGTGGCGCTGCTCGAGCAAGTCGAGTCCGAATGGGGCCTGGAAGATCCGCTGGCGGAGTTGGTGCTCCGCTGGGCGGCCCGCCTGCACGAAACGGGCCTCGACATCGCGCACTCGAAGTATCAACGGCACAGCGCGTATCTGCTGCAGCATGCGGACATGCCGGGTTTCCCGAAAGAGGAACAGCTATTGCTGTCCGCGCTGGTCGGGGGCCACCGCCGGCAACTGTCCTTCGAGTCCTTGGAGGACCTCTTGCCGCCGTGGGATCGTCACGCGGAGTTCCTGACCGTCCTGCTGCGCATCGCCGTGTTGCTGCATCGAGGGCGCAGCCCGCAGCCGCTGCCGGAGGTTCGCTTGACGGTCAAAGGCCGTACCGTCAATTTGGAATTGCCGCAGCGCTGGATGAAGGAGCACCCGCTCACGCTCGAGGACCTGGAACAAGAGCGCGCCTATTTGAAGGACGCGGGATTCCGGCTGAACATCGTTTGATACGGTCGCGCGGCGCCCGCGCACATAGCGCCCGACATGGCGCGCCGCTCAACCCTCGGCGATCATCGTGACCTTGTCGTCATACTGGCTCAAGAGGAGCGCCTGGGCACTCACGTGCGGGGCGCCCGCGGCACGAGTGCTCTCGGCCCGCGTATAGCAGCCGTCGGAATTCAACATCCATGCCTGGGTGTCGTCGGTCAGGTAGAGATTCAGATCGTCGGCGACTCGCGATTGCAGGTCCTGGGTCGACACGGGAAAGGCGACTTCGATGCGGCGGAACAGGTTCCGGTCCATCCAATCGGCGCTGCCGCAATAGATCTCACGGGCGCCGGCGTTCTCGAAACAGTAGACGCGCGAATGTTCGAGGAAGCGGCCGACGATCGAACGCACTTTGATGCGTTCGGAGACGCCGGGCATGCCCGGCCGCAGGCAGCACACACCGCGCACGATGAGGTCGATGTCGACCCCGGCGCGCGAAGCCCGGTACAGCGCCTGAATGATAGTCGGTTCCGTGAGCGCGTTGAGTTTCGCAATGATGCGGGCCGGCTTACCTGCACCCGCGTGGGCGCTTTCGCGCTCAATTTTCGCGAGCAGGGCCGAATGCAGGCTGAAGGGCGCATGCAGTAGTTTGCGCAGGCGGGGGACGCGCGTGAGTCCGGTGAGTTGCAGAAATATCTCGTGAATGTCGTCGCCGATCGATTCGTCGGCCGTCATCAGGCCGTAGTCGGTGTAGAGCCGTGCGGTCTTGGCGTGATAGTTGCCGGTGCCCAGGTGGCAGTAGCGGCGCAGGCCCTTTTCTTCGCGCCTGACCACCATCACGAGCTTGGCGTGGGTCTTGAAGCCGAATACCCCGTACATGACGTGGGCGCCTGCTTCCTGCAGCTTGGTGGCGAGCTCGATGTTGGCCTCTTCATCGAAGCGCGCGCGCAACTCGATGATGACGGTCACGTCCTTGCCGGCCTGCGCGGCCTCGGCGAGCGCGCCGACGATGGCCGAATCGCTGCCGGCGCGATACAGCGTCTGCTTGATCGCGAGCACCTGGGGATCCGCGGCGGCTTGTTTGATGAAATCGGTGATCGGGCTGAAACCTTGAAAGGGGTGATGCAGCAGCACGTCGCCGGCGCGCAAGGCGGCGAACAGGTCGTTTCCCACGCGCAGGCGCTCCGGGATGCTCGGCGCGAACTGGGCGTACTTGAGTTCGCTGCGATCCACGAGGTCGTATACGGCCATGAGGCGATTCAAGTTCACCGGCCCCGGCACCTTGTAGAGGTCGTCGACGGTGAGCCCGAATTGTTCGAGCAGGTAGCCGAGAATCTCGTCGGGACAGTCGTGCGCGGTTTCGAGCCGCACGGCATCGCCGAACCGGCGCGACGCGAGTTCGCCTTCGACGGCGCGCAGCAGGTCGTCGACTTCTTCCTGCTCGACGAACAGGTCGCTGTTGCGCGTGACCCGAAACTGGTAGCAGCCGCGCATGCGCATGCCGGCGAAGAGCTTGGAGACGAAGGCTTCGACGATGGTGGCGAGGAACACGAAGTTCCGGCTGCCGAGTTCGTCGGGCAGGCGGATCAGCCGCGGCAGGGAGCGCGGCGCCTGCACCACCGCGAGTCCGCTGTTGCGGCCGAAGCCGTCCTCGCCTTCCACCACCACGGCGAAATTCAGGCTCTTGTTGAGTATCTTCGGAAAGGGGCGCGCGGGATCGAGCGCCAGCGGACTCAGTACGGGCTCGACTTCGCGCTCGAAATACTCGGCGAGCCAGGCGGCTTGCGCCTCGGTCCAGGTGTCGGGGGAGACGAATATCACGCCGCCGGCGGAGAGTTCCGGCAGGAGCACGTCGTTCAGCAGTTCGTATTGCTCGGCGACGAGGCGCGCGGCGCGCGCGCGGATGGCTTTCAGTTGTTCGGGAACCGACAGTCCGTCGGGTCCTCCCTGCGCCGCGCCGGCCTCGCGCAATTCCTTGAGGCTGGCGACGCGAATCTCGAAGAATTCGTCGAGGTTGGCGCACGAGATGCAGAGAAAACGAACCCGCTCGAGCAGCGGGATGCGTCGGTCCTTGGCTTGCTCCAGCACCCGCTGGTTGAACTCCAAGAACGAGAGTTCGCGGTTGATGTAGAGCTGCGCTGCATGCAGATCGGTATCGTTCATCGCTTCAAGTTTGCCGGTCTGCATATGACAGTTTGATGACGCTCGAGCGGTGTTCGCGTCCGAGTGCGCGGCGGCTAGGGCGGAGCCGGTCGGAAGTACTGCCGCCGCCTACCCGTTACGATACACCCCGCCAAGGATGCGTGCGCCTTGGGCGCCGGTGACGCTGCCCGCGCTCGAGGGCAGTCCCTCGAGTGTGCGGCGCGCAAACCAGGCGAAGGCAACCGCTTCGACATAATCCGGGTCGAGCCCGAGTGCCGCGGTGCTGGCGACGCGCGCCGGCGCGATCAGCTCCCGCAGGGCTTGGAGCAGTCCTCCATTGTGCGCCCCGCCCCCGCAGGCAAAGAGCGCCGCGCCCGGCGCGTATTGGCGGACCGCCATCGCGATCGTGGCGGCGGTGTATTGGCGCAGAGTGGCTTGGACGTCCTCCGGCCTGCGTGCCGTAGCCCCCAATTTGGCCTTTAGCCACGTCATATTGAACAGTTCGCGGCCCGTGCTCTTGGGCGGCGGCAAGCGCAAATAGGGCTCCGCCAGCAGGCTCTGCAGGAGGGCGTCGTCGCATCGTCCGCTGCTGGCCCATGCGCCGTCCGCGTCGAAGTTCTTGCCCTGCTGCAACGCGATCCATGCGTCGAGCAGCCGGTTGGCGGGGCCGGTATCGAAGCCGGTGACGGGCATGCCGTGGCGCAAAATGGTGATATTGGCGATGCCGCCGAGATTCAAGATGACGCGCTCTTCGCGTTCGCTACGAAACACCTGGTCATGGAAGACCGGCAGCAAGGGAGCGCCTTGGCCGCCTGCTGCGACATCGCGGCGGCGAAAATCAGCCACCACGGTGATGCCGGTGGCTTCGCTCAGGGTGTTGGGGTCGCCGATCTGCCAGGTGAACGGCGGTTTGAGGTCGGGGCGGTGGCGCAGGGTCTGACCGTGACTGCCGATCGCCGTGACGCGTTGCGCAGCGACGCCGGCGTCGCGCAGCAGGGCGAGGGTGGCCTCGGCAAAGCTCGCCGCCAACTCGACGTCGATCTGGCCGATATCGTCCAAGGCGATGCCGTGGGGAGAGTCCACGAGGGCTGCGGTCCGTCGCTTGAGGTCAGCATCGAATGGCGTGGTGCTGGCCGCTATGACACTCAGCGGCGCCGTATCGAAGTCGACCAGCGCCGCGTCGATCGCGTCCATGCTGGTGCCGGATATCAGGCCGAGATACAAACCCATGTCGCCTCAGCCCGCCGCCCGAAGTTTGCGCATCGAATCAATTGACCGAAGTTTTGGCGGTGCCGGCCAGGCCGCCGGCTGGGCGCGCCGCGGCGGACATGACCGGGGCAACCGCGGCGGCGGAGACCGAAGTGTTGGAGACGGTTGCTGTGGGAGTCGAGGTGGCGGCGGCCAGGACCGTCGGTGGCGCGAGGTCGGCAAGCAACGGCGCGGTCGCGCTGCGGAATTTCTGCAAGGCGGCCGCGTGCAGCGGCTCGGCGCCCGGCAGATGGACGGTCTGCGGATCCTTGTGTACGCCGTTCATCAGGTACTCGTAATGCAGGTGAGGTCCGGTGGCGAGCCCTGTCATGCCGACGTAACCGATGACGTCGCCCTGCTGCACATGCGCTCCGACGCGCATGTGTGCGGCGAAACGCGACATGTGGCCGTAGAGCGTCGACACGCCGTTGCTGTGCGCGATGACCACCGCGTTGCCATAGCCGCCCCGCTGGCCGGCGAAGCTCAAGTGTCCGTCGCCGGCCGCATGCACGGGCGTACCGATGGGCGCCGCATAGTCGGTGCCCATGTGGCCGCGAATGCGGTTCAAAATCGGATGCATTCGATGCGGGTTGAAGACCGAACTGATGCGCGAAAACTCGACCGGCGCCCGCAGAAAGGCCTTGCGCATGGGTTGGCCCTCCGGAGTGTAGTAGCCGGCATCGCCGTCATCGTTGACGAAGCGCACCGCCCGATAGATTTTGCCGTTGTTGACGAACTCGGCCGCCAGCACCTCTCCGTCGCGCAGATACTTGCCGTCCTGATAGATCTGTTCATAGACCGCGGTAAAGCGATCGCCTTCGCGGATATCGAGTACGAAGTCGATATCCCAGGCAAAAACATTGGCCAGCTTGAGCGCCACCAGGTCGGATATATCGGCTGCTTCGGCGGCCTGAAACAATGAGGAATCGATGGTCGCGGCCGCCGTGCGGATCCGGGTCTCCACGGGATTGCTGACCAGCTTCGCCGCAAAGCCGCCCTCCTGGCGGACGACCTCCAGAGTTTGAGTTTCGCTCACCTTGCGGGTCAGCGTCTTGATTCCGCCGTCGTCATTGTGGGTGAGCTTTATCGCGTCACCCGGTTTGAGGAAATCCAAGCTCTGACGAATTCCCGGCAATTCCCGGATCGCCGCGAGGTCCGCCTTGTCGAGGGACGTGCGGCGGAATATGGCGTCGAGCGTGTCGTTGCGGCGGACGATGATCTCGATGGTCGAGGCGATATTAGCCTCCTGCATGGCGACGCGCGGGGCCGGTCGAGCAGCGGCTGGAGGGGCGGTAGCCGGGTCGGCTGCGGTCGGGGATCCCGGTACGCCGCGCGGCGCGGGATTCGCGGCGGTCTGTGGCGATGACGGGGCGGTTGGCGAAGAGGCGGCGGTTGGCGAAGAGGCGGCGCTCGGCGGGGCGGTGTGCGGGAGGAGCGCCGCATGCAACAGTACCAGTACGCCGCTGGCCGCGAGGGCACAGGGGCCCCACCGTTTCAGCAGGCCTGGCAATCGCCGCACGGGTTTTGCGTTGACGAAGCTGTTGCGATGCACCAGGAGCTAACCGGTTATGCCTTATGCGGCGGTCACTTAGGCTAGCGGCCGCTTGGGCTGCGGTCAATCGACTCGCCCGCAACTTTAGACGGCACACATCCTGTCAGTATCGGCAGCCTGAGGGAAACGAAGAGTCAGTTTCCCTCAGGCTGCCGATACCGACAGGCTGTGCGACGCGTTGTTGACGGTGCGCATATTGGGAAGAGAAAGGCCGCACCAGGAAAGCGGCGAGCGGCTGGAGAGGTGAGAGGCGACAGGCGAGAGGTGAGAGGGGTGAGAGGCAAATGAGTGGCGTGGGTCTTGGGGGTCAGGGGCGGCGGATTAGGGCGTGGCGTTTTTTGCCTACCGAGAGGCGAGCGGTGCCGGTCGCATCGAGATCGGCGTCGGTGATGCTGGCGCTGGGGGTGTGCAAGGGGCGGTCGTTGAGTTTGATGCCGCCTTGCTCCACCAGCCGGCGGCCGTCGCTCTTCGAGCTCACCATGCCGAGCGCGATGGCGATATCGATCACGAGCACCGATTCGCCTGGCTGGAGAGAATAGGTGGGCAACCCTTCGGCCGCGGCCCCTGAAAAGGCGCGTGCCGCCGTCGCCGCGGCCTCGACTGCCGCTTCAGCGCCATGGCAGAGCCGCGTGGCTTCGGTCGCCAGCACCTGCTTGGCGGCATTGACCTCGGCGCCCTGCAGACTCTCGAGGTGTGCGATTTCAGCCAACGGTAGATCGGTAAACAACCGCAGGAAGCGCCCGACGTCGCCGTCCTCGGTATTGCGCCAAAACTGCCAGTAGTCATACGGCGAAAGTCGCTTGGGGTTCAACCACACGGCGCCGCTCGCCGTCTTGCCCATCTTGGCGCCGGAAGCGGTGGTGATGAGCGGTGTGGTCAGGCCGAACAGCTGGGCGTCGTTCTTGCGCCGTCCTAGCTCCACCCCCTGCACGATGTTGCCCCATTGATCCGAGCCGCCCATCTGCAATGTGCAGCCGTAGCGTTGGAACAATTCCACGAAATCGTAGCCCTGCATGACCATATAGTTGAACTCCAGAAAGGTCAGCGGCTGCTCGCGCTCCAAACGTAGCTTCACGCTGTCCATGGTGAGCATGCGGTTGATCGTGAAGTGACGGCCGATATCGCGCAGAAAGGGGATGTATTGCAGCGTGCCGAGCCAATCGTCGTTGTTGACCATGATCGCGCCGGACGGGCCGTCATCGAAGCTCAGGAAACGGTTAAATGTCTCGCGGATGCTCGCAATGTTGTCGTTGATTTGCGCCTCGGTCAGTAACTGACGCGTGGCATCGCGGCCGGAAGGGTCGCCCACCTTGGTCGTGCCGCCGCCCATCAATACGATGGGGCGGTGGCCGGCCCGCTGCAGGCGCCGCAGCATCATGATCTGCACCAAGCTGCCGATGTGCAGGCTGTCGGCGGTTGCGTCGAAGCCGATATAGGCGGAAATCACCGAAGAATTCGCCCGCTCGTCAAGGCCTTGCGGGTCGGTGATCTGGTGGATATAGCCGCGCTCTTGCAGTGACCGCAGGAAATCGGACTTGAATTCGTTCATCGGCGAGAAAACCCCATGCGCTTAGAATCCGAGCGGAGACAGCCTTTAGCGGCAATTTGCCGGGCATTTTGCACGGCTCATATGCGGGCCTGCTCGATAATTTCGCACGGCGGTTGACAGTGCCCGGCCCAGGGCTATACTGCGCGCCCTTCCACCTAAAACGCGATTTTCGAGACCCGGCACCGATTGACGGCGTCTGAAAACGCGTTATACTTGGAAGTCTTTGCCCCCGGCCTTTGTCGTCGTGGGCCGCTCTTTAAAAATTCGAACAGGTAACTTGTGTGGGGACTCGCGTCATAAGCGCCTTTGGTGCAATTGATGATGAGTTTCCAAAACGACCAGCTGTTCATGCGTGCGTCAAAAACACGTTGAATAGGTGAGAGTTCTGGATCTCAATTGCTTCAGTGAAAAAGTGTTATTAACTGAAGAGTTTGATCCTGGCTCAGATTGAACGCTGGCGGCGTGCCTAACACATGCAAG